>Ga0209291_1000052_pt1 | contig 115759 bp, 104 predicted proteins | sample GOMGulsemesocosm_FD_184633 | JGI IMG/M metagenome (GOLD analysis project Ga0209291, IMG submission 184633) | Methane-oxidizing microbial communities from mesocosms in the Gulf of Mexico - GOM9B Gulf of Mexico (SPAdes) (version 2) | ecosystem: Environmental > Aquatic > Marine > Cold seeps... | reverse complement strand
TTCAGAGCATATGTCATTTTTAGAAATGATGGATGTTTTAAATGAACAGTTGATTAATACTGGTGAAGAGCCTGTAGCATTTGATCATGATTGTCGTGAGGGAATTTGCGGTATGTGTTCAATGTATATTAACGGTGAAGCACATGGTCCTGACAGAGGAGTAACTACTTGTCAGTTACACATGCGTATGTTTAAAGACGGTGACACTATTACGATAGAGCCATTTAGAGCTACTGCTTTCCCTGTATTAAAGGATTTAGTAGTTGACAGAACTTCTTTTGAGCGTATTCAACAATCAGGAGGATTTATATCTGTAAACACTTCTGGTAATACACAAGATGGAAATGCAATTCCAATCCCTAAACAAGATGCTGATGACGCTATGGATGCGGCTACATGTATTGGTTGTGGAGCTTGTGTTGCAACGTGTAAAAATTCTTCTGCAATGTTATTTGTAGGTGCTAAAGTAAGTCAATACGCTTTATTACCACAAGGACGTGTAGAAGCTACTGAAAGAGTACAAAATATGGTTGCTCAAATGGATTTAGAAGGTTTTGGTAACTGTACCAACACTGGAGCATGTGAGATTGAATGTCCTAAAGGAATATCTTTAGAAAACATCGCTCGTATGAATTCTGAATTTATGAAAGCAAGTTTGAAAGGATAATATTCTTTATTGAATATATTTAAAAAGCCCGAACAATTATGTTCGGGCTTTTTAATTTATTTATTTTCTAAGCTTAACTATAACAGTAGTTTTAATCACTCCCTTATTTGTATCAACACCAAAAATCTGTATCCTATCGCCAATGCTTGCTCTATTTAAAGTCTTAAATATTTTAGGACTGAATTTATGCCCTTTAACAGATATTGTTGCGGATCCTGCTACTTTTAATTTAAACCCAGAAATCTTAACATCTTCATTATTAGTTGTTAAATTTATTTTTTTTAATTCCTCTCTTGTAAATTCTAGAGAACATTTATCGCACTCTTTTCCATTGACTAAAAGACTAGCATCAGAAAATTTAGAATTTGATTGTGCTTGACTGGTAAAAAAGTTAAAACATAGAAATAGACTGAATACTAAAATTCTCATAATGTAAGTAGGTTTAAGGTTTGATTTTAAAGATACAAAAAACTGCTCACCATTTTTTATAGATAATTTAAAAACAATCCATACACCATAAAAAATAGCTTTTTTCGAAAAAAGTCTTATAGAAGTATTAATCAAGATATTTTGTGATTTTTAAAAACCGTTCCAAAACATGGAGAGAAGGAGGGGGGGGGGTAGGGTAAAATATTTTTAAAGAGTTTTATCTATGTCGGTTTAACTTCAGTTACAGCAATTGACAATACGTATATGACACTTTAAATTGGTTTTTACTAAACATTTACCAGTTGTAATACATTATTATTTCGATTACATGTTATGATTTTGTTAATTTTTTTTCTATTTTTAGAAACTCGAATACCAAATAAACTACCTTATGAAAAAAAAATACTCCTACCTACTGACTTCTTTTTTATTCTTAATCATTTTATCTTCTTGTAAATCGGACGATGATGCTATATACATTCCTACACCAACTCCAGAACCAGAACAAGTTTCTCCCGTTGTATTTGATATAACAACTGTCCCATATAATACTTTATCAGAATACAATTTCTTTGATGGTGACTTAAAAGATCAAACACCTGTATACGGTGTGTTACCATATGAACCTATTAACACATTATTTACTGATTATGCACATAAAAAACGTTTTATCTGGATGCCTAACGATGTAAAAGCTACTTATGTAGAGGATTTTAAAACATTAAATTTTCCAACAGGAACAATTCTTATTAAAACATTCTATTACAACAATGTATTACCTGATAATACCACAAAAATAATAGAAACTAGACTAATGATTAGGAAAGAGTCTGAATGGATTTTTGCTAATTATATTTGGAATAATGAACAGGACGAGGCCATTTTAGACATGACTGGAGGAACTGTGGATATTGAATGGGTTGAAGGAACAACAACTAAATCTACATCTTATAGGATTCCTAGTGACGCTGAATGTTTAGTTTGTCATAAATCTAGTAACATTCCTACACCAATTGGAACAAAACCACAAAACTTAAATTCAATGTTTTCATTTAATGATGGAAACTTTAACCAATTAGAAAAATGGAACTCTTTTGGATATTTAGATAATACAAATTTACCTAGCTCTTCACAAATAGAAACTGTCGTGAATTGGAAAGACACAAATGAATCTCTTGATTTAAGAGCTCGTTCCTACATGGATATTAATTGCGCACATTGCCATGTAGATAACGCTCATTGTTCATACAGACCTATACGTTTAGGCTTTAACGAAACCTCGAATCCTGAAAAATATGGTGAATGTGTTGTACCTGATGAAGACATTGATAATTCACTAACTCACTTAGTTTCACCAACAAGACCAAACCGTTCAGTAATATACTACAGATTGAACACTACAAATGAAGCAGTCAGAATGCCATTAATTGGACGTACGATAATCCACGATGAAGGAGTTGTCCTAATTGAAGAATGGATTAACTCTTTAACAACTGTTTGCGAATAAATTAACCCACAATACTAACTATTATGAAAAAAACTACACTATTACTATTTATTAGTTTATTAACTGTTTGTTTTTCATTTGCTCAAGATTCTAATTCTTGTGCACAAGCAGCCCCGATTACTCCAAATACTATTTACTCAGTTGCAACAATAGATGGTGCCCCATCTGGAAGTTCATGTATTAATGCAGATCTTGCTGACAATGCAGAATGGTATAGCTATACTCCCACTACTGATGTTTCTGCTACAATTACTACTGACTTGCCTGCAAGTGCAGGTAGAGATACTAGAATACAAGTTTACACAGGTACCTGTGGAGGATTGATTTGCGAAGGAGGAGATGATGATAGTGGTACAGCATTTTTATCAACATACACTTTTAATGTAACATCAGGAACTACCTATTATATAATTTTTGATAATAATTGGAACTCTAACTCATTTGACTTTCAATTAACTGAAGGACCAACAGTAATAATCCCTATATCATTTACTTCTTCTTCTTTTGGAGCTACAGGACAATATAGAAACTGCGTTGTTGATATGAATGGAGACTATTTGGATGATATAGTAACTGTTGATGCCAATAACCTAAATATACATTACCAACAAGCAGCTGGCGGTTTTACAGCAACAAATATAGCTACTGCTACTGCAGATGATGTTCCGTCTTGGAGCATTTCAGCTGGAGATTTTAATAAAGATGGATTCAATGACCTGATGTATGGAGGTGCAAGTGGCGCTTCTTTTATTGCCTCTAATGCCACTGGAACTGCATATACAGTTACGTCTAATCCTGAATATATTTTTTCTCAACGATCAAATTTTGTCGACATTAATAATGATGGACATTTGGATGCTTTCGTGTGCCACGATGTAGACCCTAATGTTTTCTACTTAAACAATGGAGCAGATAATACTTTAGTTTATAATCAAGGTGGCTTAGGAGATTCTCCAACTGGCGGGAATTATGCTTCTACTTGGATAGATTATGACAATGATGGGGATGTAGACTTATTTATTGCCAAATGCAACGGTGGTGGAGCTGCAGCAACTGCAAGATATAATGAACTACATAGAAATAATGGAGATGGTACATTTACGGATGTTTCTGTTGCCGCAGGATTATACGATCCTGTTCAAACTTGGTCTTCTGCTTGGGGGGATTATGATAATGATGGAGATTTAGATGTTTTTGTTGGCGCAAGTTCTTTTATTGATGGTAGGCATAGATTAATGACAAATGATAATGATGGAACATTTACCGATAACACTGCCGGATCTGGATTAGATACATTTGCAGGGACTAGTATAGAACATATTACCCATGATTTTGACAACGATGGTTACTTAGACATTTTTACGGCTAATAACACTATAATGCTTAATAATAAAGATTTAACATTTAGCCCTGTTGATGTAGAATTCGGAGTTGGAGCTGTTGGTGATTTAAACAACGATGGGTTTTTAGATGTATATAATAGTAATAACTTTATTTACTATAATGATACTAATAGTAATAATTGGATAAAAATAAACACAAAAGGAGTACAGAGTAACAGTAACGGAATTGGTGCTCGTGTTGAAGTTTATACTTCCAACCTAGGTACACAAATAAGAGATGTTATTACTGGAAATGGTTTTAGACACATGAGTAGTTTAACAACCCATTTTGGATTAGGTACTGAAACTGCAATTATAAAAGTTATTATAAAGTGGCCATCAGGAATTGTTGACGAAATACTAAATCCAAATATTAATGAAACATTAAATGTTGTGGAAGGAAGCTTTTTAGATGTTGTGGACTATAGTTTGGACAGTAAACTAATATACCCTAACCCAACAACTGACTTTATTCATATTTCCGAAGTTAACCTAAATAACGCTACTGCATTAATTTTTGATATTAATGGTAAAAAAGTTTCTAATTATGCTGTTGAAAACGATCGTATAAACGTTACTAAACTAGCTTCAGGAACTTATTTTTTGAATATACAAGAGGGTAACAAAACATTTAAACATAAATTTATAAAACAATAATATACAATTCTCTTCTGTTAAATAGGTTTTATATGTGATTACTGTATCTAAAATCTATTGGATTAAATTCATATCTAATTGAATTCATCTGAAGAAATTGACTTAATAAAATCAGCATCTAAATTATTAGGTGCTGATTTTTTTTGTTTTAAATTATTGATTGGGCTATATTAGTTCAATACAAGAAAACTTATAACATGCTTCAACATCAATCAAAACTACCAGAGATAAATCCATCAATATTTTCAGTAATGAGTGGATTAGCCAACAAACACAATGCAATTAATTTATCTCAGGGTTTTCCTAACTTTAATAGTGATTCTAAATTAGTAAAATTGGTTACTAAAGCTATGAACTCTGGATACAATCAATATGCACCAATGGCTGGAGCTATGGAACTTCGAGAAGCTATTGCTACTAAGTTTGAATATTTATACAATACCTCATACAACCCAATATCAGAAATTACAGTAACAGCTGGAGCTACACAAGCCATTTACACCATCATATCTACCTTTATTAAACAAGATGATGAAGTATTAATATTCAGACCAGCCTATGATTGTTATGAGCCTACAATTGCTTTAAATGGAGGAAAAACAATTTCAATACAATTAGAAGCTCCAACTTATGGCGTTAATTGGTCAGCTGTAAAAAATAAAATTACTGATAATACAAAAATGATTATCATTAATACACCACAAAACCCAAGTGGTACAGTATTCTCAAAACAAGATATGCTTCAACTGCAAGAACTTGTAAAGGACACCAATATTATTGTATTAAGTGATGAAGTATATGAACATATCATTTTTGATAATGAACAACATCAAAGTGCTTGTTTATATTCTACATTAAAAGAACATAGCTTTATAGTAGCTTCTTTTGGAAAAACATTTCATAATACTGGTTGGAAGCTTGGCTATTGTTGCGCTCCTAAATATTTAATGAAAGAGTTTCAGAAAATACATCAGTTTAATGTTTTTTGTGTAAATCATCCTATGCAAAAAGCAATTACTGAATACATTCATGAACCTCAACACTATGTTGAGCTCCCTGATTTCTATCAGCAAAAAAGAGATTTCTTTTTAAATTTAATAAAAGAGTCTCGATTTAAAATTACGCCTTCAAAAGGGACCTATTTTCAAGTTTTAGATTTTAGTGCTATCACTCAAGAAAACGATGTTTCTTTTGCTAAACGATTGACTATTGATTATAAATTAGCATCCATTCCAATGTCTGTTTTTAACGAAAATGAAGCCGATTACAAAGTATTACGTTTTTGTTTTGCAAAAACTGAAGAGACTTTAGAAAAAGCAGCTGAAATAATATGTAACCTATAGCACTACACATGAACACTCAATTACCCTTCTATACCACTGAGGAAAATAGAATAATTACTGATTTACAAAGTATTAAAAAGAGACTACTAACACTAAGTATTCTTCGATTTTCTGTTTTTGTGATTACAATTGCATTAGCCTATACTTTTATAAAAACAAAAGCAATAGTCCCAATATTAATCCTTGGAATTTCAGTTTTTGTATTTCTAATTTATAAATATATAGATGTAAAAAGAGCTAAAAAACTAGCTATAGAATTACTCCACATCAACCAAACAGAAATAGCGGTTATTAACGGAGATCATTCTAATTTAGTTAGTGGTAAAAAGTATATTAATCCTGAACATTTTTATAGCTACGATATTGATTTATTTGGTGAAGGATCATTTTTTCAGTTCATTAACAGGACAGCTACTAAAACAGGAGCTAAAGCATTAGCTAATATTTTAACAGCAAATACAACTGATGATATTGCTACTAAACAAGAAATGTTACAAGAATTATCAGTAATACCTAAATGGCGACAACGATTTACAGCAACTGCACGCATATCAAAAACAGAAACAAAAGCTAGTACAGTCTTAAAATGGATACAAACAAATACTCCTTTTGTTCCTAAGGCATTTCAATATTTACCTATCATTTTCTCTACAGTATCACTGTTATTAATAGTATTATATGCAATAAATATTATTCCTGTTTCAATACTAGGTTTGTGGTTTGTAATTGGAATGTCAATAACAGGTAAATATTTTTCTAAAATTAATAAACTCTATAATGACTCTAATAAAGTTGGTGCTACTTTTAAACAAATCAGTTTATTATTACATGAAATTGAACAATCTGACTTTAAAAACTCCACTCTAATTACGCAAAAAAAACGAATAGCTACTTCAAACAAAAAAGCATCTGTATTAGTAAATGACTTTTCAAAAGCTTTAGATGCCTTTGATCAGCGCAATAACATGCTTTTCGGTTTTTTTGCGAACGGATTATTACTGTGGGATTTAAAACAGTGTTATAGAATAGAAACATGGATTAAAAACTACGCTATTAATGTTGAAAATTGGTTTGAAGTAATCACCTTTTTTGATGCTCAAAATTCATTAGCAAACTTTGTATTTAATAAACCAAACTACACCTTTCCTAATATTAGTAAAACAGGTTCAATTATTAATGCTGAAAATTTAGGCCATCCATTACTACAAACTCAAGCTAGAGTTGATAATGATTTTAACATTGCTCAACATGAGTTTTTTATTATTACAGGGGCTAACATGGCTGGTAAAAGTACTTTTTTAAGAACCGTTTCCTTAAGTATTGTTATGGCTAATATCGGACTACCTATTTGTGCTACAAAATGCAACTATACCCCAATAAAATTAATTACAAGTATGCGTACTTCAGATTCATTAAAAGATAATGAATCTTATTTTTTCTCTGAATTAAAACGCTTGAAGTTTATTGTTGATCAAGTACAAAAAGATAATTATTTTATCATTTTAGATGAAATCCTAAAAGGTACCAATAGTGAAGATAAAGCTAAAGGATCTAAGAAGTTTGTTGAACGCTTAGTAAATACCAATGCCACAGGAATTATTGCTACACATGATTTAAGTTTATGTACCATAGAAAAAGAACTTCCACAAATTAAAAACTTCTACTTTGATGCAGAAATCAATAATGATGAACTTCATTTTGATTACACGTTCAAAAAAGGAGTGTGTAAAAATATGAATGCATCTTTTCTGTTAAAGAAAATGGAAATAGTTAGCTAACACAACATTTAGAAACATCAAAATTTGTAAAATCTTCAAACCAATTCTCCATTCCATGAGTTTCCATTACTGCTTTGTTTTTAATACCGATACCTATAAACTCTAAATTCAAATTCTGTGCAGTTTTCAAATCCCAAATTCCATCTCCTACTGAAATTACTTTCTCAAAATTGACTACATTATAAGCCTTTTTTGCTTTATCAATAGCTTCCAAAACAAAGCCTTCACGGCTAAAACTAGTTTTTGAAGTTGCTAATACTGCTGCATTCATATTCAAACCTGCTGATTTCATTTTATAGATAGCAGATTCTGGCAATGATCCTGTTGCAAATGCAATTGCATATTCACTACCTTCTAATTGCATTAATATTTCCGAAACTCCCTCAATTGCATTCGTTTTAGGTTGCTGATTCAAATAGAAAACGATTCGTTTTTCAAAATCATTTAACAAAGCTAAGGGAAGTTCTTTTTTAAAGAAATTTTCATAATTATACTTTAATGCATAACTATCCGTATGATGTTTTAACGCATTAAAATTCGTATCAACTTCTGCTATACCTAAATCAGTCATTGCATTTATGATAACTTCATGATAACCAGAAACACTATCAATTAAGGTTCCATCAATATCAAAAATAATTAGTTTCTTTTTTTTCATTGTAAAAAATGAGTTAATTGAATAACAATAATACAATTTTATCTAAATTTATATCATGGAAAATGAGTTAAAGATTACAATCATTCAAGCAGATTTAATTTGGGAAAATGCTTTTGAAAATCGAAAAAATTTTGAATCTAAAATTGATGCTATAACCACACCGACAGATGTTATCATTTTACCAGAAATGTTTACCACTGGTTTTGCTATGCAACCTGAACCTTTAGCTGAAGCCATGGATGGAGATACTGTACAATGGATGCTTCAACTAGCTAAAGTAAAGAACAGTGCTATTTGCGGAAGTATCATTATTAAAGAATATAAACACTATTACAATCGCTTTTTATTTGTAACTCCTTCTGGAGAAATTCATCACTATAACAAACGTCATTTATTTTCATTAGCTGGTGAACATGAGTACTACCAGAATGATAACAAACAAGTTATAATTGACTATAAAGGCTGGAGAATACGTCCTTTAATATGTTATGACTTACGATTTCCTGTATGGTCTAGAAACACCTCAAATTACGATATGTTACTATATGTAGCCAATTGGCCAAAACCACGTTTAATAGCCTGGAAGACCCTTTTAAAAGCGCGTGCTATTGAAAATATGAGTTATGTTATTGGTGTAAACCGAATAGGAACAGACGCTAATGGACATGAATATACTGGTAATTCTATGGTTTTAGATGAATTAGGTAGTGAAATGACTTCTATTAATGAAAATAACGAAACCGTAATAACCACTACATTATCTAAAGAAAAACTATTTGCTTCAAGAAATAAGTTTAATTTTTTAAGCGATAAGGATATGTTTGAAATAAAAAAAGCTATCAATTAAGATAGCTTTTTTAAACCTGATATCGAGGATTTCAAATCCGCATGAATACACTATTATAATTCACAAAAAAAACCTAAAATTGGTAATCATTATAAACTATTTTTAAATTAGTATACTACTAAAAACCTGAAAAACTGGCACTTCTATAATTTCCCCAGGTGTTATTTTCATTTCTCTTATAAATTATAATATGATTAAAATGAGTATATGGTACTCTACCTAAAAATATAGCATATTTATTATCTTGGGAAAATACAGGAATACACATCTTATATATATTATTTTCAGATACTCTTGTCACCTGATTATTTTTTATAGTAAATAAATCTCTATTCTTATTATACACAAAAATATTATCAGATTCTAACTCATAAGGCTTGTAATTATTCTCTTCAGAAACTTGACTTAAATAATGTTTTATTTGTTGTTTTTGAAAGTGTTTTTTTAATACATCCTTATCTTTAAAGCTAACATTCAATACAGAATCTTTAAAAAATTGCTTAAAGGTATTATTATCATTCAATTCTATATACAACGTTTTTTCCTTTTTAATTTTTAATTTATTTTTGAAATAAATTTTTGAAATGTTAATTATATCTTCATGATGTATGTGGTCTTGTGCATTTAGAGTGTTATAAATTATAACGAATGAAATAAATAAACATAACTTTTTTAAAAACATATTAATTACAGTTTGAATTATTACTATTTATTTGTTCTCCTTTAAGACTAACATAGTTTTTCCCAGAAGTTGTTAAATATGATTTTGGTGTGTTTTTAACACAAAAAAGCTACCGATTAAGATAGCTTTTTTAACCCCGTTTGACATCATGTTACAACTCGAATGTAAAACATTTATTCAACTACTTCAAAAGAAGCTGTGGTAGTTACTAGTTTTTTAAAATACCCGAAATTAGATAAATCAACATATATTTTTGCTGAATAAACACCTGGCTCTATTATATTATTTAAAAAATCTACCTCCAACTTATTATATTCTTGTCCTAGGTTATTTTTTAAAGCTATAATTTCCCTATTATAAGAATAATATTGGTAATGAATATTACTCTTGTCGTTTATATATCTATTATAATCTCCATTAATATCTTTTTTAAAGATTTCAACATACAACTCCGTTGAACTATCATCTTTAAACCCATAAATTAAAAATTCAGGTACAAATAAGTCTCTACAGCCAAAATTAGATATTTCTAAATCAAATGTCTTCATTTCAGATAATTTATATTTCCTTTTTGTCTTTAAAGATAAAAGTGTTTGGTAAAAAGTTGTAGTTTTTAATGAATCTGTTTTATCATTAACTTTAGTTTTTTTTAGTCTAAGTACATCTTTTTTAGTAATCTGAATTTCATCTTCCACTTGTGCGTTCGAAGAAATGCTAATCAAAATTAATAATAATAAAATATGTTTTTTCATGATTCTTAAATTAAGATTAATTTATGGACAATTAATCCTTGGAAAATTTTCTTTTGTAAGATTATAATTATTTGTTCTTGTATCTTTTTCAGATTGATCTGTTAATAAATTATATTGTTTCATCAATTCAAAAGCAAATACTTTTTGGGTTAATTTTGTCGCAACTGGTAATTTTGTAAATCTAAATAATGATTTAATATAAGCATCAAATTCTCTAGCTTCATGACTCAAAGGTGTTAGAAATTTGTGTTGAAACATATGATACAATTCGTGTTTTATTGCCCTAGTCGTGAATGCAAAATCTGGGTGATTTAAAACTCCTTCATTAATAACTACGCTAAAAGTATATACTCCAGAAGCTAATGTTGCAGTTGTTACAGCAATTGGACTTATAGAATTGTTAATACTATATGTATATGTCCCTGCAACATTTACAGAACCAAAATTCTCCATATCATATGAATCTATCAAATACTGTACAGCATCAGTTTTATTTCCTGCAGCTATTAAGGCATCATATGCAGCTTCGATTGCAACATGATCTAATTCCTCTTGAGGAATTTGTTCAACGTATCCGCTTACACTATCTATTTCGTCTATTTCTTCCTGAGTCAAACTCTCAGGATTTAAAACTGGTAAAATAACACATTCATTATTCATAAAAGCACCAATTGCTTGTTGAGCAAATTGTTCTGCTTCATTACTACATAAATTGTCTTGAAGGTAAGTATTTAGTGTTACTAAAAAACTTGTATCATTTATATTATCTATAACCTGTGAATTGACTGTTGTTAAACAGTTTTTTATAAAAATCTTCAATTTAGTTACAGTCATTCCAACTGGTAAAATCCCCGTAGGACTACCTCCACCGCTTCCAAAATTTGGATTTCCACTTGTTGTATTTGTTGTATTTGAACTACCTGAGGGGTTAGATGTACCCGAAGTAGTTCCCCCATTTAAAGATCCTCCACATGACACCTCTATTAAGAAATAGGTATAACTAAAATCTCTAGGACTGGCAGTATTCCCTACAATGTAACATGAAGTTTCTTGGTCGTTTTGTTTGTTTATGAACCCTTGAAAATCCTCAATATTTATTTGTTCATTAGTTAACTCTTCTTTAAAGACCTTATAAGGAAACTCACTTTCTAATTTTGAATTATCTAATTCATACTTATAAATCAAATAATTAAAAACAGAATCATTTTCTTTTTCTATTACAAAATTTTCAAATTGAGAATCAATTGTAATTGCTCTTTCAACTTTAAAAGTGTAAACTTCAGTTGAATCTGTTGTTAATTTCAATATATCATCAGTTAAAATAGTAAAACTATTATCACTACTATTAATTCTTTCTTGTTTAGTAGTATCAAAAATTGTTTCTACTTTACTTAAAGCTTTTGCTATGTTTTTATCTTCCTTTAGTTTGTTAAGAGAAATATATTCTAATCTAATATCATTATCATGTTGAATAGTTTCTTTTTTAATAGGTGTATCTATTGTATCTGTTTCACAACTTATAATAACACTTGAAATGCATATTAGTATATATCCAAAATTTAAATGTTTTCTTCATAATTTAGGTTAAGTTTTTAATATTGTTAGTCTTATACTATTTACTCACTACAAACCTAACTACTCATTCAGTATAATACTAGTCATAATGAGTGTACAGTATTTTTGAATGCGTAAACTAAGCGTTGTAATTAGTAAATACCATATTACAACGCAAAACTAACCCGTTTATTACAAATTATTACTCACGTTATTTGGGTATTTTATACTCCCTATATTTAGTGAGAAATTATATTCGTTACACCTAAATATTCCTATTTTATTCGAAAAACTCAAACTAAACTCTTTAATTCTCTTTTTTCGTAAAATACACTACGGTTAACTCTATTTTTACTTCAAAGTAAACTGCTCATCTACATCCCAATTTGCTTTTACTTTATGATCTTCTGGGTGGTAAGCAATACGCTCAGGCTGTAATTTTTTCAAATAATTACCTGTATCGTACTTCTTGTTATTGTTATCATCAAACACTACACGTATATTATAAGTATCAGGAGTAACATTTGGAAAATCGAACACGTAAACTCCTGTTCCTGATTTTTCATACTTTACTTCCCCTGCTTTACTTACTAATTGTACTATTAATGGTGTTTTTGGCGCATTATTCAGAGTGATTTTAAAAGTTGCATATGCCGATAATGCTTTTGTACTTGCACGATAACTCAAGGTATCGTTAGTTGCATCAAAGAAATCAGTAAATGCTTCTGGTAAAATACTAATCGCATATTTTTGACTTTCTTCTTTCTTAAACTCTAAACTGATAATACTTGTTAACTTATCAACTGATGACTTAAAAGATACATCAACTGAATCTTTGTCTAATATTTTAATTTTAGACTCATCTATATTTGTTATTGGAATTGAAGGAGTAATTTTATAGTTTTCATTTAATGCTAAACTTCCTGAAACTGGTTTAAACGATAGTGAGTCTGATTTTACTTTCTTTCGTATACGAACTGTAAATGAGTCTATTTCTTGTTTATGAGTCATTGTAAAGTTCAACGAATCTAAATCTACATTTGGTTTAAACCAATATTGAAGTGTATCATTGTCAACTTTTTTTGTAATTGTAGAAACGATATTTTTATCAGATAATAACTTTATTTTTACTTCACCTGTAGCTTCCCCTTCATAACGAAACTTAATTCGGTTTTTACGTTCGTGTTTCGCTTTTAAAGCTCTATAGTTTTGTATTTCTTTAAATAGTGTTAATTCATGAGCATCTTCATTGGGAATAGTAATAAAGTCTTCTTTAAAGGCTATTTTATCCGTTTTCTGATTGAATTTATAATTATCTGACTCTTCCTTTAAAGCTGTAAGTAAATACTTCCCTGATTTCAGGTTTTCAAATTTAAAGCTCGTAGTACTATCTAAAGTATTTGTAATATATCTAGGAGTTTTATTATATACTACGGAGTCAGTAAATGTAGAATCTACTTCATACAACATTACCGAAACAAAATCGTCTGCTGTTTTAGCAATAGCATCTCTTATACTTCCGCTTAGTTTAAGAGAATCAATACTTTTTCCAGTTGAAAAAACATATTTAAAATATGGATATGGGTTACTTTCATTATTATCAACAATACTTTTCCCGAAGTTGAATGAATAGGTTGTATTTGGTTGTAATGTATCGTAAATTTTAATTTTCACATATTTACTTGCTCCTCCTTGAGGTGTAATTAATGGACGAATATTTAATGGAGGTGATATAATTAATTGTTTTGTTAAATCGTTTAACTTAATATACTCATTGAAATATATTTTAATTTCTTTGCCAATAAAATTAGTGCTATAATTTTCTGGTGTAGCTTTAAGCATTACAGGTGGTTCAGTATCTTTTTCTCCTCCTGAAGGTCTTCCTTTCTTTGCACAACTTAAAACAGCAATACATATAACCGATATAATAACAAGTATTTTTTTCATTTGATATACCTATAAAAGAGCTACAAATTAACAACATATTAATGATATCTCATTTAATAATTTGTTAAACCTATTGATCCGTATAAGCCATAACTGCCAAACTCAATTTAACCTTAGGTATTTTATTCAATTCTGCTACACAAGCTTTAATTGTAGCTCCTGTAGTAATTACATCATCAACTAATAAAATATGTTTTCCTTCTAGTTTCTTTAATTCTGACACCTCAAAAATGGTTTCCACATTTTTCCATCGTGTTAACCTATCCTTTACTGTTTGAGTAGTAGTGTTTTTAATTCTTAATAAGGTGGTATCATTATAAACTGCTTTTAAACTTAATGCTATTTCTTTACCGAAGCCTTCCACTTGATTATACCCTCTAGATCTCATTCTCTTTTTATGAAGCGGTACTGGGATTACAATATCTACGTTATTATAATACCCTGTTTCATTCAGCTCTACCCCCAACCACTCTCCCAAATATGCACTAATTTCTTCTTGATTTTTATATTTTAATTGATGTATTAATTGTCTTACAACACCTCGCTTTGGATAATAAAATAATGCTGTTGCATGTTTTAAAACAACGGTACCATAAAAAATATTTGAAATAACTTTTGAATCATTATTATGTAAATTTGTTACCGGTAAGTCATACAAACATGTTACACAAAGAATTTTTTCTTGATGCATCAACATATTTTTACACCCAACACATACTTTGGGAAAGAATAAATTAAGTAGTAATTTCAACATTGTTAGCACCCCTATATCTCAATATTAAATATACAAGTTAAAATTTACAAAAAACCAACAATAATAAGCAATTACTAATAAATCAATACTTTTAAAACCACAAACAGGTATTATTCTTAACAATACATTAGTTTAATTACACAACAAAAAAATACGATTACACAACAAAATGCATAAATCAGTCGAAATTGATCTTATATTTACTCCAGAGAACAAAAGGATTTTTCCCAAAAAGGATCCAATAACTCTTAAAGGAATTGACCCCAAATCAATTTAAAAATCCTTTAAAAAACTTACAAAAAATAAAAAAGCAGAAACCTAAGTGTTTCTGCTTTTTTATGCGCAAATGTTTTACTCCTTCTTAATAAAAATAGCAATCACCATCTTTACACCTTTAGCTACATTATAAGCATTCTAAGCTAGATGCTAATGATTTTGCTTATTGGAAAGAAACCTAGTGAAATAAACTATTAAGCTAAATAAAATAGCAATTTTAAATTGTGTAGTTTTGTAGTACAAATTTCTTTTATGAGCAAAATTAGAATTACCAAGTTATTTACTTTTGAAACAGGTCACGCCCTTTATGGTTATGACGGGAAATGTAAAAACGTTCACGGACATAGCTACAAACTTTCAGTAACTGTTATTGGATCGCCAATTACAAAGGCTGGTGAAGTAAAACTAGGTATGGTAATTGATTTTGGTGACTTAAAAAAAGTTGTAAAAGAAGAAATTGTAGATGGCTTTGATCATGCTACAGTTTTTAATAAAAATACTCCTCACCTAGAATTAGCTAAGGAGTTACAAGACAGAGGACACAATGTAATTTTGGTAGATTATCAACCAACCAGTGAAAACATGGTTATTGATTTTGCAGCTAAAATAAAAGATCGATTACCCGAAAACATCCAACTACACTCCTTAAAATTATCAGAAACTGAAACCTCTTTTGCGGAATGGTATGCTAGTGACAATGTCTGATTTTACGATACACATACCCAAAGGAAAGAAGGTCTATTTTTCATCAGACAATCATTTAGGGGCACCAGATTTTGAAGCGAGTAAACCTCGTGAAAAAAAGTTTGTAGCTTGGTTGGACGAAGTAAAACAAGACGCTGCTGCTATATTTTTGTTAGGAGACTTATTTGATTTCTGGTTTGAATATAAAACCGTTGTCCCAAAAGGGTTTGTGCGTACCTTAGGAAAGCTTGCTGAGATTAGAGATAGTGGAATACCTATTTACTTTTTTGTAGGGAATCATGATCTTTGGATGGATAATTACTTTGAAAAAGAGCTAAACATTCCTGTATTTCATAAACCACAAAAGTTTACTTTAAACAATAAAACTTTTTTAATTGGTCATGGTGATGGATTAGGTCCTGGAGATAAAGGATACAAACGAATGAAAAAAGTGTTTACAAATCCTCTTTCTAAATGGTTTTTCCGTTGGTTACATCCTGACTTAGGAGTAAAACTTGCTCAATATCTATCTGTTAATAATAAATTGATTTCAGGTGATGATGATGCAAAATTTTTAGGCGAAGATAATGAGTGGTTGGTACAATATTGCAAACGAAAACAAGAGAGTAAACATTATGATTATTTTGTGTTCGGACATAGACATTTGCCTATGACAATAGACATTGCTGATAACTCACAATACATAAACCTTGGAGATTGGATTAATTACTATACCTATGGAGATTTTGATGGAGATACATTAGAATTAAAAGAATATAAAAAAGGAGCTAATTAGCTCCTTTTTTATTACCGCATTACCTATTATTTTACTGAGCACAATTCCCATCAATAATATCCTGAACAGTTGGGTTATATAAATTCTCTTGAATATGAACGTTTCCATAAGTACCATTAGTTAATAAATTAGTTAATGCACAAAAATTTGATAAATTAGGGTTTCCGCCTAATACCTCACCTGGAGTATTACCTATATCTAAAACAATTTCAATTTCAATTAAATTTTCTAGCCCAAATAAAGACTCTAAAGAACTATTACCATAAATGGATAAATACTTAAGATTAGTTAAACTATTTAACCCCAATAATGATAATAAATTATCATTCCAATATATTTCAATAAAACCTATATTTATTCCATTTAGTCCTTGAAGTGAATATAACAAATCATTATTCATAATTCTTAAATAATTTGAAGTTACTATATTATCTAAACCATTTAAAGAATTTAAAGATGCATTATTTTGTATTATTAAAGCTTCTGACACTACATTTAAACTTTGCAAACTTTGTAAACTCTGAATTGAGGTAGAAGCAGTTGTTGATGAACCAACCCATAATTCCCCTTCTATTATTTCAAACCCAAATAATCCAAAATTATCAACTTCTTCTTGAGTTTCTAAAACAACATTTCCTACATATACTCCTCCATTTTGTTCGCATGTACTTAAATTCCCTAAATTAGTCATGCTTTCACTTAAATTTAATGCCTCTACTGTGGTTGATTGACTGTTATCGGTATCATATACTAAATAATTATAATTATCTCCATTGCAATAGAAAAAAGAATAATTTATAACTCCGTTTATAATCGGTATTTGAATCGACTCAAAAAAATCAGTATCATTTTCACTAAAAACAAACACGTATCCATTAATAATTGGAGTTCCTGAACAACTTGTAAAACTACCAATGATATTAGTATTTAAAATATCTGAAGGTAAACTAGGTATTGTTATTGAAACTGAAGTTTCTGATGAGAATGGACCTATACTTTGAGAATATATAACTGTATTTGTACATTCTGAAAATACATTAATAGTTACTTCTTCATTTGCAGGAAACAAACCACATTCTTCTCCATTTTCATTTGTATATCCTGAAAAAATAACTTGATCAGTTAAATCACGTACTATTTCAATTTTGCTATTAGTAATTTTACTAGCAGTTACATTTTCAATAGAAAAACATACATTAACATACTCTAATGGCAAATCACAATTCCACCATGTAAAATGTGTTACTTCTGCCACATATTCATTACCTATTTTTACAGCTTTCCCTTGTTCTTTCCAGTATCCAACTACTTCATCAAAATACCATAATGTAATTGTATCTGGAGCATTTGGTGTACTGATATCTACAGGAAAAGTTAAACTTGCAGGTGAGGTTTCTGCTATATTTAATTGCTCCCCACTTGGTGAATATAAATTAATTCCAAGCATTCCATACGTCTCCAAACTTCTAGCGTTATTACTTACATCCTGTGCAAATAACATTCCAGGTATTTGTGTAAATGTTGCTTCTTGATTAGGTTTTAAATAATGCATTGAAACTTCAACTTGACCGTTATATGTATTTCCGTTTAAGTCTATAAAATCTCCCTGAAAAGAAACTTTTGATCCGTTAGGTAAAGAAACTTCTGAGGCTGTTCCTGAACTTACTGTACCAATAGTATTTTTATTTAATAAAGTAATTTGAACATCATTAGTTCCGTTGGCAGTTGGGATTAAGCTTCTACTTCCTTGTATATACCCATTTTTGGTTGCTTTTATGTAAGCAAACTTTTTATATACACTGGTGTTATTTAATACAAACACTCCGTTATGATCCGTATTTGTTATGCTATTGCCTATGGAAATTTGAACATCTTTTAACGCTACTCCATTTTCGTTTACTATTCTTCCTATAAAATTACTAGTGGTACTTGCTCCAAAATTCTCTGTAAAAGTAGCATCATTTGCAACTGATACATTTGGAATTGATGTTCTTTCAAAATCATCATCTTGACAGGAATGACATATTAATGCAATGATTAAAAGATAAATTAGTTTTTTCATTTTAAGCTTTAAGTTAGTTATACATTAAATATATGCAAATAATAAAAATGGTTGCGCTTAATATGTGAAAAATAGTTTATAATAAACTATTTAATTCAAACCAACCCCTTTCAAATAACTATCTAATTCTATCTGAAACAACGTTCCTTTTATTAAATCACTAATTAAATTTAACTCTTCTTCGTTAACTGATAAGTCCACTTTTTCAGAAGGTGTTTGGAGCAAATAGTTATTACATGCATTTTTATGAGTACAGCCTTCACACTTGTTTAATTTGTAAGCTACTTTTACTTTGTTATGGAATTCTTTTATTTCTAAATAAGTTAAATAGAATCCTGTATTTCTAAATACCATTTGAATACAATCTGTATTCCCATTTTGGATGTCTCTTTTCCATTGAAAAGCAATCCCTATACTATTGTGGTAAATTCTATGTATATCTTGCATCTGTACAATTTTGGTTGTACAAATATATTCTTTATTTTTAATTATTCTAAATAAGGATAGTTAATTTAATCGTTTTTAAATATTTGGAATATACTTACTTTATATCCTTTACCATTAATTGTAAACTTACATTTCCTTGCCACTCATTTTCATCCAATACATAAGCAGTACTAAATGATTTTTTATTAGTAATGCTACTCAGTTTTTCTCCTAAGCCAAATCCAATACCTACTATAGCGTTAGAGTCTTCTTGTTTAGCAGTAAATCTTAAATGTTTATCATCTTCTCCAACACATTTACCGTAACCTGTATCTTGCATATTTTCTGATATAAAAACAGGATGCATATTCTGCGGGCCAAACGGGCCAATTTGCTTTAATAATCGCATTAGCTTGGTATCAATATCTAGGAGCGATATTTTTAAATCTACAGTAATTTCTTCAACCAGTAAACGTTTATCAATTGTTCTAGAAACTACCTCCTCAAATTTTGCTTTAAATTTACCATAATTCTCTGGTAATAAAGTCAATCCAGCAGCATACATATGCCCTCCGAATTGCTCTATATGCTCCGAGCATTGTTCCAAAGCATTATACACATCAAATCCTTTAACCGAGCGTGCAGATGCTGCTAATTTATTTCCGCTTTTTGTAAATACTAGTGTTGGCCTATAGTAGTTTTCTATCAACCGAGAAGCTACTATACCAATAACTCCTTTATGCCAAGTTGCATCATACACTACAGACGTAAAACCTTCCTCTTCTTTATTTACTTTAATTTGCTGTAAGGCTTCTTTGGTAATTTGTTTATCTAAAGCTTTACGTTCCGTATTGTACGTATCAATTTCTGATGCAAATTGAACAGCTGTTGTATAATCTAATTCTGATAATAAACTCACTGCATGATTCCCATGTTTTATACGCCCTGCGGCATTAATTTTTGGTGCTATTTGAAATACAACATCAGTGATAGACAATTCCTTCTTATTAGCATTTTTAGTAAATGCTTTTATACCTGGCCTTGGGTTATCATTAATAACTTTGAGCCCGTAATGTGCTAAAATTCTATTCTCCCCAGTTATAGGAACAATATCAGCTGCAATACTAGTAGCTACTAAATCCAAATACGGAATAAAATCATCAATGGTTTCGTTTCTATTAACTCCTAAAGCTTGAATTAATTTAAACCCTACACCACAACCACTCAATTCATCATACGGATAGCTACAATCGGATCGTTTAGGATCTAAAACAGCTATAGCATTTGGTAATTCTTTTCCTGGACGGTGATGATCACAAATAATGAAATCTATCCCTTTTTCTTTTGCATAAGTAACTTTATCAATGGCTTTTATTCCACAATCTAGGGCAATAATTAACGGAATATCATTATCTTCTGCATAGTCAATCCCCATATAAGAAACCCCATATCCTTCTGCATAACGATCCGGAATATAGGTTGCAACATTTGGGTAGTAGGATTTTAAATATGATGCCACTAAGGAAACTGCAGTAGTTCCGTCAACATCATAATCGCCAAAAACCATGATGTTTTCATTAGTAGCAATTGCATGCTCAATTCTCGCTACAGCTTTGTCCATGTCTTTCATCAAAAATGGATCATGTAACTTTACTAATGATGGTCTGAAAAATGCTTTTGCTTGATCAAAGGTTTCTATACCACGTTGTACCAAAAGTGTCGCTATAATTTCATTTACTCCCAATACTTCTTGTAAATAAGTTATTTTACTAGAATCTGGTTTTGGTTTTATGGTCCAACGCATAAATTAATTCTTGGTTGCAACAATTGAATAGCACAAAGGCATTTTATTCCCAAATGCTTTTATTTGATATTTTCGATCCCCTATTTTTTCAGTATGTGCAAAACAATCGTAAGGAGAATAATTATATTCTTTAAAATCATTAATAACCAAATTATTGATTAATAATCCGGACATGACCTCGCTTAAACCATGATTCCAACTGACCTCTTTAAAACTGATATCTGCATCTTTGTTTGCATAAGTTCCTACTTCCTCTTCTATAATGGCATCATCTTTAAAATAATTGTATTTCACATAAGTAAAATCATCATCATACATCCACACATTTGGGTGAAATTCAACAAATACAAACTTCCCATCAGATTTTAAAAAATGGTTGATTACACTAGCCCATTTATCCATATCCGGCAACCAACCAATAGTACCATATGAAGTATACACTATATCAAACTCACCCTGCAGGTTATTTGGTAAATCAAATACATCAGAAACAATAAATTTTGCATCTAAATTTAACTCCGTATTTAATTCTTTTGCAGTTGCAATGGCTTTGTCAGACAAATCAATTCCAGTAACTTTTGCTCCCATTCTCGCTAGTGATAAACTATCTTGACCAAAATGACATTGCAAATGTAAAATTCGCTTGCCTTTTACATCTCCTAATAAACCTAATTCAATATCCATTAAAGAGGTTTTCCCTGCTTTAAAGTCATCCATTGCATAAAAATCCGAAATTACGTGATGGGCAGTTCGTTTATTCCAAGACTCTTTATTGAGTTCTAAATAATTTTCTGTTGACATAAATTAAGAATTATGATATTTAATAGTTATACTAACCTTAGCAAACTGGCGAAACATTTCCATCACACCACAGTATTTGTCTACTGATAGATCTATAATTTTTTGTATTTTCTTTTCGTTTAAATCTGATCCGTAAAAATTATATATACAATCAACTTTATGATAAAACCTTGGGTGCTCATCTGTTAATTCTGCTTCAACTTCAATATCAAAAGTGTCTATTTCTACTTTCATTTTCTTAACTAACATAGCAATATCAATCCCTGAGCAACCAGCCAAAGAAGCTAACATCATTGCTTTAGGTCGTAATCCATCATCATTACCTCCTATTTCCTTAGATGCATCCATAACTAAGTTTCCACCAGGGTTAGTTGCATCAAAAGTCATATCACCTTTCCAATAGGTTTTTACTATATTTTTATCCATTACATTAAAATTTAAAAAACTGTATGTGTAAATGTAAGCAATAAGAATAATTTTAGACTCTTTAGGCATTCAAAATACAACCAGAAAATGTATTTTAGTCAACCTAAAATACCAAGAGTAAATTTTATAATTTCCCTTTATGGGATTAAAACCAAAACTTATGCCTTTAGTAACACCTTTAGCTGCCGATCATGATTCGGAAACTCAAGAATTAGCTGCCTTTTTTAATGAAACTTTAGGATTCTGTCCTAACTCTGTATTGACAATGCAACGCAGACCAGCCATTTCAAAAGCTTTTATCAACTTAAATAAAGCGGTAATGGCAAATGAAGGTAAAGTTACTTCTGCCTTAAAACGAATGATTGCATGGGTTTCAAGTAATGCTACTGGTTGTAGATATTGTCAAGCACATGCTATTAGAGCTGCTGAACGTTATGGTGCTGAACAAGAACAATTAGATAATATTTGGGAATATAAAACTCATCCTGCATTTTCTGCTGCTGAACGTGCTGCTTTAGATTTTTCTTTAGCCGCTTCAATAATTCCTAATGCAGTAAATGCTGACATTCAAACTGAATTACATAAATATTGGGATGAAGGGGAAATTGTAGAAATGTTAGGAGTTATTTCTTTATTCGGATATTTAAACAGGTGGAATGATTCTATGGGAACATCTATTGAAGAAGGTGCTGTTGAGTCTGGAGATCAATATTTAGGAAAACACGGTTGGGAAAAAGGAAAACATATTTAACCTATTCTTATCCTTTTACAAGCTAAAAACCTAATCAATTGATTAGGTTTTTAGCTTTATTTTTTTTGTGTATTTTATTAAAAAACAGTAACTTGTACTCTACTCCAATTTACTTCCTGTTTTACGATTTTAAAATACACTTTTATGGAACAGCCTACCCAACATTGGACAAATGATGAATTTTTAGCCTATACTCTATTATATTCTGCACATGCTAATTATTTTTTTGATGATGAAGAAAAAGATTTAATTCTCTCGAAAATTAATAATAATATTTACGAAAGTATTCTTCGTGAATTATCAAAAGATAATGATTATCAAAGTTTACAAAAAATCTTGTCCTATACCCAGGAGCACAAATTCAATAACAATGAGGTAGATTTATTACTTTATGAAATTGAATTATTATTTATGTGTGATGGCGAATATGATACTTTAGAAAAAAATATGATGATGAACTTAACACATCTCTTGAAAAACTCAAGAGACTCTGAGTTAATACATTAAATTCCTAAATCATTCAAAATTAAGTAAGGTATAAGTAACCCCCTTAATTACTTCTGCCATTTTTTGATAATCTAATGTTTCTATCGTATCTGTTATTTGATGGTAATTCTCATTTCTAAAAAAAGAAGTATCCGTAATCATTACAGCTTCAAAATTATATTTCCAATAATTTAAATGATCCGAATAATCAATCCCTGGAATTGAAGCTGGAGCGCTAATAGAACATACTTTTATTGCCCCTCCTTTTTTCATTCCTTTTTTAAATTGTCGTGTTAAATTACCATTCCCTATTTTACCAACAACAGCTATAAAATTAGCCTTCGTTGGATAAAATAATTTTAAAATACCTAATGGGTACTCTTGTGTTTTTGGTTTGTCAGAAAAATAACCTATCATTTCTAATGACACCATTGCTTTTACTGCAATATTATTATCTTTTAAATACTTTGCATGAACATGACTTCCCATGTAATCAGTTCTAAAAAATGGAGGTTCTTCTAAAGTATACGCAACAAAATCATACCGATATTTAGTTATAGGTTGGTGTTTTTGAAATTGCCTAGCAATTTCTAATATACCTGCTACACCACTTGCATTATCATCCGCTCCCTGCTGATTACCACAAACATCATAATGAGCGCCAACAATGATTCGCTCACCATTTTCTGGTCCATAAGAAGCTATAATGTTTTTATAGGCATTCCCTTTAACATTATAAGATTGCTCTTTTGTTATTAAACCGGTTTTTTGAAACTCATTAAATATATAACTACCAGCTAAATTTAATGAGGCTAAATTTTTATAGTTTCTTGCTTCTGGAGTACTACATAATTGTAACACATCATTTGTAATGCGTTTTACATCAACACTAATTTTTGCACTGTCTTTACCTATAAAAAACACAGGGTTAGCTATAGCATGTACTAATGTTGCTATTAATAGTAAGATTAGTACAATACCTATTTGTTTCAATTTCATCTTAACTTAATTAAAAAAAGCACTGATTTCTCAGTACTTTTAATTGTAACGTTTAATGTATAAATTATATTGTAGAGAAATAATAATACTCCAAATATTGATATTCTCTAGCATTCTTAAAACCTATTTTATTGTAATAGATCTAATCATTGATTCTAATTCAAACATATAGTCACGCTTAGCTATTTGAGGAGCATAAGTAAATCCTTCTAATACCAACTGTCGCTTATTCTTTTTATCGTCAAAAATATAGTTGATAAATGGTCCTGCCATATAATCGTTTTTTACATCCCAAACTCCACGAGTTTCTAAAACGGTTTTACCATCTATAGTTGTTTTTCCTAAGTACGGAGAAAATGCTTTTTCAGTTATCATGTAAGAATTTTTTACTGGACCAGGAATATGTATTTTCCCAATTGAATCACGCAACTTCACAATATTGTTAATTGTTAGGCTATCTCTTTTAATTGTTCCGTAAGGCACTTCATAAATCATTAAATTCATGTCACCATTTTTAATATCTTTACGTAACCATATAAAATTATCAGTTTTCTTTGCAACTCTGTAACTAAACAATACGGTTAAATCTATTCCAAATACATCCAACACTTCCTCAATATCTGATCGATTCTTTGCCATTTCTTCTACTTTATGGGCAACCTCCACTTCTTTAATTTTGTCAATCATTAATGTGTTATTTTCTTTTAAAACACTTATTAACTCTTTATTGTTTTCTCCAGAAACTACAATACCTAATTGAGGCGTCGCATATACATCCTTTACAAATTGGATTCCTTTAGGAGCACCTTTCTTTAACTCAACAAAAGTTCTACTTTTTTTAACAAAATCATGAAATGCTTTCGGTTTCATTTGCTTTAAGCTAAAAATAGGTTCCTCTTGAGGCAAACCATAAACTGGTGCTGCAAAAACAGTTCTCATCATATCTCCAACCTCTCCATTCCATAAGCTATCATCCGATACAATAGTTAACATGTTTGTTGTCCCTCCAGATGATGGTAGGTATCTTGTTTCTTTTTTTGTATCATCTTTACATGAAAAAAGAAATAATGAAAGTACTATGATAAGAGTGTTTTTATATAACATGTTTTTTACTGAATTAGTTTTGTTTTTATTATCTCAAATCCCGTACCAAATTAACCTTTTGGTATTTTTAAAACCATTCCAGGTTTTAAACTAACGTTTGATAAATTATTATGTGTTTTTATATTTTCGGCAGAAACCCCAGAGTATTTTTTAGCAATACCATACAAAGTATCTCCTTGCTTAACGGTATAACTCCCAATAGTTTTCATTTTAGATGAAGACTTATTATTTGATTTTTTTTTCGGCTTTTTAGCTATAACTTTTTGAGGGTGTCTTGGATAAATAATTAAGCGTTGTCCTATTTTTAAGCTATTAGAACGCAAACCATTCCATCGTTTTATAGAACTTACTTTTACTCCATATCGTCTTGCAATTTTCCCTAAAAAATCTCCCGATCGAACTTTATAACGAATTCTATTGGATGTTTTTATCAACTCTGGTAAAGGTTTTTCTCGCTTATTAAATTCTTTAAATGCATAAGCATAAATTGCCTCTTCGTGGGTTACAAACTTACCTATATGTGTTTTTGGCAATCGTAACACATAATTTTCACCTTTTACAACTGGTATTACATCCATTTTGTATGATGGGTTCATGAATTGAAGATCCTCTATTTTTATTTCTAACAATTCAGAAACATGCTCTAAAGAAATCTTTTTCTTAACACGTACAGAGTCTACTTCAAAATACTGATATTTTGGCATCTGTGGTCTTAAATTATGTTCCTTGGCAAATTCAAAGACATACATTGTTGCTTGAAAAATAGGCACATAACCTGCCGTTTCACGAGGTAGGAAAGGACGAATATTCCAATAGTTTTCATTTCCTCCTGAACGCCTTATAGCCTTAGAAACATTTCCAGGTCCTGAGTTATAAGATGCCAATGCTAAATCCCAATCACCAAATCGTTTATATACTCGTGTAAGATATTCACAAGCTGCTTTAGTTGATTTATCCAAATCACTGCGTTCATCAACATAGGAACTTACATCCAATCCATGTTCTTTTCCTGTAGCATACATAAATTGCCACAAACCTGTTGCTCCTACCCTTGATTTAGCTCTTGGATTTAAAGCAGATTCTACAATAGCCAAATACTTAATTTCTAAAGGCATATTATGTGCATCTAACTCCTTTTCAAAATGTGGGAAATAATAGGTGCTTAATGCCATTAAACGTTCTAAAGTTTGCTGACGATTTTTTAAAAATCGTTTGATGACACTCTCTAAAATAGGATTGTACTCAATATTAAAAGGAGTTCTATCATTCAATCTTTTTAAACGAGCTATTAAAGTGTCTTTTGATAATTCTGGGTAGTAAATAGTATCAGCTTTTATGTTTTTTCTAACATGATGGATAGAATCGTACAAATCATTACTATATAATTCTTTTAACCACAAACTATCTACCTTACTTGCATAAGCATAATCTGGTTTCTCCTTTATTGCTGCTTTTAATTTAAAAAAAGCTAGCTTTAAAGAATCTTTTATTATGGTATCAGATTCAATCGTTTTAAGAGAATGGTTTTCAATAGCAGTAATAGTGTCTTTTTTTATTACTAAAGAATCCTTTATAACTTCTGGTAATTGAGTTTTCACACTATCAATTACACTCTTTTTTATTGAAATTGTATCTGTAATTTCTTCTTGTGCAGAGGCTATTGCTATTAAAAAAAAGAAACTAATTTTTATATATTTTAAAATCATGATAGTTTGGTAATATTGATATTACAACGATATGGTTGCTAAAATAGTGTTTCTTTTTTAACCTTTATGAGTTCATTTTCTTAAATTAATACCTAATTTAGAATTTTTAATTAGCTTTTATACATGCAAATCACCTTAGATATTTTACAACTCATAGACCTTATGGCATTTACGACTGCTATAATTCTTGCTTGTATATTTTTATTTAAATCATCAAAAACTAATGTATATCTTGGGATGTTTTTGCTTAGTTTAGGGCTAGAGGTTTTTCAAGTTTTTTGTGCGGCAATTAATGAGTATAATTCATTTTCGTTTGATGTACCAAGTTTATTTAGCTTACCGAGTTTAGTATTTTTAGTATTTTATGTGCAGCAAAACATTTATAGTTTTGTTCCTAAAAAATCATGGATATTATTAATTCTTGGCCTTTTTTTAACCATTTTAATTCCTTCAATAATCGGAGAATCAGATGCTTTATTTCTTCGAATAATAGACTATCTCTTTAATATTTCAATAATACTTTATATATTCAAAATGCTATTTAGCCATCAGAAAAATGTAATAAACTATTACTCTGAATTGGAGCTAAAAACCTTATCTTGGATAAAAACCATTTTATACATTTATCTAGGCTTTTACTTACTTTGGATAACAGAGGATATTGTTTCACTATTCGATCAGGAATTGCCTGAAGTATTTGCTTTAATTTCTACAATCGCTACCTGTATCTTAATTTATTGGATAGGTTATAAAGGAATGGTACAACCTGAAATTTTTAATCAAACACTTTACAAGGAAGAAACGATCCCTGAAGAATTAGAAGACAATAATGATCATGACGAGGAAATTATTTTTGATAAAAAAGAAGAGCTTGAGTTTGAAAAAGTAAAGGAGAAAATCATCAATGAAAAGTTATATACAAATCCTGATTTAAACTTAAGGACTCTTGCGATTAACTTGAGTATTAAAGAAAAAGAATTGTCTAGAATTATCAATACTAAAACTAATTTTTATCAACTTATAAATTCACTAAGGGTAACTGAGTTTAAAAGGCTAATTCAATCACCAAAAGCAAAACAATTAAGCTTACTTGGTTTGGCAAATGAAGCAGGTTTTTCTTCAAAATCAACATTTTATAATGCATTCAAAAAACTTGAAGGAATAACCCCTAAACAATATGAAAACAACTTAGTTAAATGATTTAAATTAAAAAATCATAGGGAAAAATGATTTACATGTGTTTTAATATAAAGCACCTAAATTAAACCTTATGAAAAAAACCTTTTTGTTTTATATACTATTACTTTTTTATAGTATCTCGTTCGCTCAACAACATAGTATTAGTGGTACAATTGAAGATCAAGATTCAGGGGAGACCTTGCTTGGAGCTACAATTTATGCAAAGGAATCTGGAAAAGGAGCGGTAACAAATGAATATGGATTCTATTCACTTACGCTTCCTAAGGGAAAACATACTATTATTATATCTTATTTAGGATATAAAGATGTAATTCAAGAAATTGACTTACAAGAAAATCAGAAAATTAATCTTGAATTAGCTTCTAGTGATAATGAATTAGAAGAGGTACTTATTACCTCAAATAACACTTCTAAAAGTCAGACTAAACAAGTAATAGCAGGATCTATTAATTTCAAACCTAAGGATATCAAACAACTTCCTGCTTTATTAGGGGAGCCTGATGTTACTAGAGCTATACTTACTCAACCTGGTGTAAGTACAGTTGGCGAAGGTGCTTCGGGGTTTAATGTACGTGGAGGAAATATTGATCAAAATTTAATTTTGTTAGATGAAGCTCCTATATATAATTCTTCTCATGTATGGGGGTTTTTCTCTATTTTCAATACCGATGCAATAAAAGACATGCAACTTTATAAAGGAGGCATACCTGCACGATTTGGAGGAAGAGCTTCTTCTGTTTTAGATATCAGACAACGTGAAGGAAATTCTAAAAAATTAAAAGGAGAGGGTGGTATTGGATTATTATTTTCAAGGTTAACTCTTGAAGGACCAATAAAAAAAGACAAATTAAGTTTTCTTATTTCCGGTCGAAGGTCATATTTTGATTTATTCTTCCCTTTATTTAAGTCGCTAAAAAAGAATAAAGTTCATTTTTATGACTTAAACTCTAAAATATCATGGAAAATAAATGAAAATAACAAACTATTTGTTTCTGGATACTTTGGTGCAGATGTAATGAAATTAAAGTTTGAGGATGAAATAGAAAGTGATGATCCAAATAACAATCAAGCTAAAAAAACATCTGAAGAAATTGATTTTAGATGGAGAAATGCAACTACAACATTGCGATGGAATCATATTTTTAACAACAAACTTTTCATGAATGTTTCTGGTATATTTAGCCAATACAATTACGCTTTATCTTCTAAAAATAGTAGTGGTGGACCAGTAGGTTCAGCGAGTAATTTCAAATGGAAATCTTCTGTAGAAAACTGGATTATAAAACCTGATTTTACCTATTATCAAAATGCTGACACAAAAATTAGATTTGGATTTAATAGTACTTTATATCGTTTTACTCCAGCAAAAATATCTGGAAATGAAGCTTCTGGGATTAACACCGTTAATTTCCAAACTGAAAAAGGATTAGAATTAGCTCCATATGTATCTTATAATAAAAAATGGAATAAATTATCTATGAATGCTGGGCTAAGGTATTCATGGTTTGGAAACTTAGGGCCAAATAAAGTTTCGTTTTATAATCCTGATGTCCCGCAAACAGTAAGTAACATTACAGGAACAAAAAAATACAAAAGCAATCAGTTTTCTAAAACGTATAGTGGTTTTGAACCAAGATTATCTTTTAAATACGACTTAAACGATCGTAAAGCCATTAAATTAGGTTATAACAGAATGTTTCAATACGTACATTTAATTTCTAATTCATATGCTACTTTACCTTTTGATATATGGAAGCCAGCAGGATATCATGTAAAACCGTTAGAAGTAAATCAAATTTCTGCAGGATACGCATATGATACACCAGAAAACAATTATAATTTTTCAGTAGAAGGTTATGTTAAATCATTTAAAAATTTAGTAGAATATAAAAATGGGGCCGACTTATTTTTAAATGATAATCTAGAAACACAGTTATTAACTGCTAACGGATATTCTTATGGTTTAGAATTAGGTGCTCATAAAACTAAAGGAAAACTTACAGGAAATGTAAATTATACCTATTCAAAAACCGAAAGAAAAACAATAAGCAGCTTTAAATCTGAAAATATTAATGATGGAAAGTATTATCCTTCTAATTATGACAGACCGCATATGTTTAACCTTACTTCTAATTATGCACTAAATAAAAAATGGAGTATCGGTGGGTTTTTCACATATCAAACTGGTAGACCAACCACATATGCTACAGGTAAATTTGTAGTAAATGGTAATCAACATTTTACTTATTCTAAAAGAAATGCCTTTAGGTTAAAAGCAACACATCGTTTAGATCTTTCATTTACCTATACTCCAACAAAAAAACCAAATAGAAAATGGAGTGGTAATTGGGTATTTGGTGTATATAATGTGTATTCACATAAAAATGCATTTTCAGTATACTCAAAACTAAAAAACAACCAATTAAAAACCTTTCAGTATTCTGTAATTGGTGCTCCTGTTCCGTTTGTTACTTATAACTTCAAATTTTAGTATTATGACATTAGATATAAAAACTACAATTTCAACTATTTTACTATTTATTTTATTCAGTTGTACTAAAGAAATTAGTGTTGATGTTCCCTACGAACCAACAACTATAATTTATGGAAATATTAGTACTGATAATATTCCAATTGTTATTAATATTCAACAATCTGTTCCATTAAATAGTACTGCAACACACAAACCTGTAAATAATGCTATTATACAATTATACACAAAAAATAGTGCAGGAGTAACCAGTTTATCTACTGATGATTTTTCTGTTACTAATGGCATATATACTGCTACTAGTATCATAAATACTATCATTGGCAACTATTATTGGATTGAAGTTGTATTAGCTGATGGTACTACTTTTAAGTCAAAAGAGGAATTATTAAAACCAGTTGTACCTATCATTAGTATTGATCAAAATGTTGATTCAGATGATATTGCAACAATAAATTTTAATGATCCAGCAAATGATACTAATTACTATAAATTTAATATTGATTTATATTTAAATAGCCAATTAGTTTCTAGTAACTCTTCTCAATCAAATGATGTTGTTTTTAATGGAAACTCTGAAGCATCAGTAGATATTGATTTATTTAAATACCAAGATGAAGATGATGAAGACGAGACTCAAATTGTATATGATGAAATTAGAGTTTCATTTAGTAACATCAATTTTAGTTCTTATCAATTCTACTTAAACCAAAGTTTACAAATAGAAGCTAGTGAGAGTGATAGTTCAGGTGATCCAAGTCAATTATTTGCTTCTCCTCCAGTTAATTTATTAGGAAATATCACAAATATGAGTACTAATTCAATTGCACTAGGGAATTTTACTATTGAAGCAAAAAGCACTGTAATAGAGTAGTTTAACTTCTTTAAAAGTCCATTTGGAAGCAGGTGGACTTTTAATAAGAATATTTCATAGGGAAAAAACTTTTTCACCGTTTCTTTAAATGTATGAATCTAAAACCCATATCAAATGAAAAATTATATTAGATTATTTAGCCTACTAGTAGGAAGCATTTTATTAAGCTGTGCATCTTGTTCAAAAGATGATTCCGTTTTAACACCAACTCCTACTTCTACTGGAATTACTAATACAGGAACGGATCCTAATTTTACTATTGTTGCTAATACCGATTCAGGATTTTCTGGATTAAGTAAAAAAGTAACTGTTTTCGGAATTCCAATTTATGCTGTTGCCACTGTTGAAGACTCTAAATTGCTACATGCAGCCAATTTAATGGCACAGTATTTAGACAATGATGAAGATGAAATTGTAGATAACCAAGCTGTTCTTGACGCCATGTTAGCGAATAACGCTTTTATGTTTATGTGGAAATCAGAATCCGATCAAAATACCGTAAGTATGCCTAGTAATGCTGAAGGACAAGATTTAGGAAATGATGAAACCATTCCGGCTTGGCACACAAACGGACACACAGGACAATTTGATGCTGCTTTAGAAGAAGTATGGCATATTATTACTCATGCGGGATATGCAAGCGCTTATCCATCAATTTTTGGAGAAGGAGCTGGTACTTCTTTAAGTAATGCAATGGATATTGCTAGAGGAGGTAACTTTACAACTATACCAAATCCATACCCTAACGGCTCTTGGTATACCTATGATGATGCTACTTGTACTTATGATTGTATGACTACTGAATATATTTATTGGTCAATGAGTTCTATTTTAGGGGCTCAAGCAAACCGATTAGATGAAATTTCTCAAGAATGGGATTTAAATACCAATGCTTTAATGCAAAGCACAGATGCTGCAGTTTATAGTTTACTAACTGATCCACAGTATAAATTCCCAACTGTACTACCTGACGGAACGTACAGACATTAAAAACATAACTTACTTACAAAGTGTTGTGGCTTATTATTTATAACAATAAAATAAGTAATAAGCCATCAACCACAAATAAACGCTCTTAATTTTATGTAGCGATTATCGCTTATTCCATTAACTCAAATATACTTAATGAAAACTATAATTATAAAAACATGTATCTTAATAGCAGCTACAATTTTCACTAATTGTGAAGCTGATGATACTCCAGACAAAATTAATAACAACGGAAATAGTTCAGGTAGCAACACTACTATTACGCAACAAATAACTGTCGATTTATCGGGGTATAAAATTGCTTTTGGTGATACCGAAAAAATCTATATAATGAATCCTGATGGTTCTAATGTAGAAGAATTAACTGATGCTAGTCCTATATCAGGTTATGTATCATGGAGCCCAGATGCTAAATACGTATATTATGCTAGTGCCAAAGGAGATGATGGAACAGCCTGGGAAGCTTGGCGTGTAAATGTACAAACCAAAGAAACTACTAAACTTTCTAATTTTGGATTAGACGTTCGCTCCTTAGGTGTTTCTCCAGACGGAAGTACTCTAGCTATTTCTGTAATGACCGGTAATTCTAATATTGGCAACAATAATGATAATTTAACACAGTTTTCTACCAATTTGTATACTGTAGCTATGAGTGTTTTAGAAGCTAAAATCACCACTGGAAACCAGATCATAATGGGTGATTTAACAGCTATACAATCTTCACCTAATACTGATAAATTTTGGTATGAAGAATTAAACTGGAATCACGATGTCAATAACCCCGTTTTAGCCTATACCAAAACTTGGCGTTATGATGAAGATGATGTTTCTTATACCCATGCTTATACTATAAAAGCTGATGGGAGTAACAATACTCTACTATCAGAAAATAAAGACCAACCTATTTGGAGTATAGATAACAGTAAAATTTCATTCCTTGGTTTGGAATATTATGATTTCTCCGATAATACTCTAAAACAAATTACAGTCTCGGACATTTCAGAAGAAGTTTCAGGAGGTGCTTTTTCTCCAAATGGAGGAAATTATATGATTTTTGAAATAGGTGATGAAAACCGCAAAGGAGGGATTGCTAAAACTACAGAAAATAGTAATCCAGGTACGCAACTAAGTACCTCTGTAAATATATACGAACCCCGTTGGTCTCCTGTTACCATAAATTAATAATTATCAAAAAAAACAAATATTTATGAAACACTTTTTTAAGTCTATATTATTACTTTTTTTAACCATAGGTATTGCTATTTCTTGTGATAGTGATGATAATACCAATACCACCTCTACTTCAATAAGAACTAAAGGTATTTTTACAGTCCAAACAGGTGATAATGTAATAGAAATGAATGGTGTTATTGGGAACTCTTCTTTAAATGATTTTAATACATTATACACTGCATTTCCTAATATAAAAACAATTAATATTAAAAATTGTGATGGCTCAGAAGATGATGATACAAATCTTTTATTATCAAAACGAATCTATGATTTGAATATAAATACTCATTTACTTGACAACGGATTAATTGCTTCTGGAGGAGTTGACTTTTTCTTGGCAGGTATTCAGAGAACTAGAGGGTCGAATACTCAAATAGGTGTACACTCATGGTCTGATGGCAATGGTACACAAGCAACAGATTTTGCTGTTGGACACGCCAACCATTTACCCTATATAAATTACTATGTATCTGTAGGTTTTACTCAAAACCAAGCAGAAACATTTTATTATTTCACTATAAATGCTGCAACAGCGCAAAGTATCCATTGGATGACTGATGCTGAAATTGTTACTTACACTATTCTTAGACAATAAATCAATCTAAAAGATATATTATGAAAAAATTATTTAAATCTATATTATTACTTTTTTTAACAATTAGTATCACTACTGCATGTAGTACTGATGATGCTATTAATTCAACTACGCCATTAATTGTATCTGAAACAGCAACCGAACAACAAAAAGTGTTTCAAGAGTTTTGGGATATTTATGACAAACATTACCCGCTAATGCATAGAAAAAGTATTAATTGGCAAACTATTTATGACACCTATTACCCACAAATAACAAGTACAACTACAGATACTCAACTAATGGGATATTTTACTACTATTATGACTACCATTATTAAAGATGGTCATACTGATGTAGTATATAACAATAGTCAGGAAGCTGTTTATCAACCACCTTTTAATGAAACCGTTGAAGGAATGGTTGAAAACAACACACCTAATAAAGTAACCATCACTAGCAGTAGTGCAAATAACCCATATATCTCTTATGGTACGCTAACTACTAATTCTAATATTGGATATATAAATTCTAAAAACTTTGAGCCAGTAAATGAAAACGATAGTGAGTTCAATAATTTTAAAGCTATTGTTGATGAAGCACTAACTGCTTTACAGAACAAATCAGGAATTATAATTGATGTCCGTACAAACGGTGGTGGTCAAGGTCCTTATGCTTATTATTTGGCTGGACGGTTTTTTGTAAATTCTACATCAATTGAATTAATCAGACAACGAATAAAAATGGCAACCGGCAGTACTGTTTCTTCATTGGGAGATTGGGCAACTGAAGAGTTTGAAGGCTATCCAGATACACGAGCAGAAGGTGGATATATTGCAGGTGTTTTCCCTGAAGATAATAGTATAACAAGCTCTGGTAGTTTTCAATTTACCAACAAAGTAGCTTTATTAACAGCTAACGGAACTGCAAGTGCTGCCGAATATTTTACAGCAGCTATGAAAACACAAACACATGTAAAATCTATAGGTGATAAAACCTTTGGTATTTATGCAGGTAGTGACATCTTTACTTTAACTAATGGAGCTAGCAAGTGGAAAACGCGTGTTTCTACTCATGATATAGAGGTAAAATACAATGGATCCTTCCAATCCTTCGAAGGAATAGGTATCACTCCTGATGAACATATTTTACCTACAGAAACTCAAGTTTCTGCAGGAGATGATGTGCACCTTTCTGCTGCTGTAAATTATATTTTAAATTAACTTAACAAGGCAAGCTGAAGGACATGTTAGAATAGATTTAATCAATAATTTAAATTGGATATTGAATTAATTTAACTCTCCAACAATAATTTAGTCATTACTTCAAAAAAAACACTAAAATTCTATATAAATTTTAGTGTTTTTACTTTTCCAAAAGCAATTATCTTAGGAGTTATTCATTCTTTTTTCAATACATTTGTTTCTTGATGGAAAAAGTAGAATCTGTTTGTGAAGAGAAAGTTTTTAATAGGGTGTATAAAACACATGCTAAAGCACTTTTCAATTTTATGTACTACAAATGTGGTGATGTAAGTAAATCAGAAGACTTTGTTCAAGAAAGCTATGTAAAGCTTTGGAACAACTGCACCAAAGTAGTCATAGAAAAAGCCAAATCGTACTTATTTACTTGTGCTAATAACTTATTTTTAAATCATGTAGCTCATCAGAAAATAGTTTTGAGGCATCAAAAAGCAGGTGCTAAACACTATACCAATGAAAGTCCGGAGTTTTTATTAGAAGAAAAGGAATTTATGGTAAAACTACAACAAACTATTTCGGAATTACCTGAAGATCAACGCACTATTTTTTTATTAAATAGAATTGATAAAAAAAAATATCGTGAAATAGCAGAAATACAAGGCATAGCTATGAAAACTGTAGAAAAAAAAATGAGTTTAGCTCTTAAATATTTAGAAAAAAAACTAGATACTATCCATAAAGTATAGGGAAAGATATTAGTTAGCTGTTTTAAAGTAAAGCAATAAGAATGGAAAAAAACTACAATAACGAACTTTTCACCAAATGGCTTAACGACGATTTAAGCCCAGAAGAGTTACGTGATTTCGAGAAATCATCTAAGTTTTCCTTATATCAGAAAATTGCTCAAAAATCAAGCGAATTGGATACTCCTGATTTTAATGAAGATAAAGTCCTTGGTAAAATTAAAAAACAACTTACGACTCAAAAAAAATATGTAAAAGTTAAAAGGTTATTTCCTAAATTCATCTTTAGTGCTGCAGCATCAATAGTTATTTTAATAGGTTTATTCTTTTTCTTAAACAGGAATACTAGTTATACAACTACCTATGGAGAACAATTGGCCATTACCTTACCCGATAATTCAGAAGTAATTTTAAATGCGAATTCTACATTAAACTATACAACTCAAAACTGGATAGAAAATAGGATTTTAGAATTAAATGGTGAAGCTTATTTTAAGGTAGAGAAAGGAAGTGATTTTATAGTAAAAACCAAACAAGGATCTGTAAGTGTTTTAGGTACTCAATTTAATGTAAATACCAAAGATGCTATCTTTGAAATAAAATGTTTTGAAGGAAAGGTAAAAGTAAAAACCTTAAATCATAACCGTATTCTAACAATAGGGAAAGCTTTTAGACAGTTAAAAGATACTACAGCAGAAGATTTTACGATTGACCAAAAAGAACCTTCCTGGACAAAAGGAGAAAGTACTTTTAATAATGCACCACTAAGCCTAGTTATAATCGCTTTAGAACATCAATATAATGTAAAAATTGATGCATCTAAAATTGATGTTTCTAAAAAATTTACTGGTAGTTTTACCCACAACAAACTAAGCATTGCTTTACAAACTGTTTTTGTACCTTTGAAAATCAATCCAAATCAAATTGATTCGAAAAATGTGGTATTGGTAAGGTAATAATGAACTTTAAACACTTACTTTTTTTAAGCTGTATTTTCTTCGGAATACACTCAGCTCAATCTCAAGATAAATCATATAACAAAGCACCTTTAAAAGAGGTGCTTTTTGCGATTGAAAAAAAATTTGATGTGAAGTTTTCTTTCTCTGAAGATGATGTAGCTAAACAGGTCATTACTATTAACTTTAAAGAGGACAATTTATATACCGTTCTACAAAAATTACAAAAATTAACAACTTTACAGTTTAATAAAGTTACCAATAGGTACATAAATATTGTAAATGAAACATTCACGATAACCGTGAATGGAACAATTAAAAATCCAAACACCCAGGAACCACTTATAGGAAGTACAGTTATTTTACTACATAAAAACAGAGGAACGACTACAAATGACAAAGGTTTTTTCCAACTTAAAAATGTATCTAAAAAGGATTCAATAAGCATTTCATTTTTAGGTTATAAAACAGTTGTTATTCCTGTAGAAAAATTTCAAAACAACTCTGATACTATAATTACTTTACAAGTCACTACAGATGTTTTAAATGAAGTTATCATTCAGAATTATTTAACCAACGGAATGGTTAAAAAAAATGATGGCTCTGAAGAATTTAAACCTCAACTATTGGGCGTTTTACCTGGTTTAACAGAACCTGATGTTTTACAAAGTATTCAGCTATTACCGGGTGTACAAAGTCCTAATGAAACAGCTTCTGGCTTGCATATTAGAGGAGGGACTCCAGACCAAAATTTGATTTTATTTGATGGAATTAAAATGTATAACTCAGCTCATTTTTTTGGGATGGTATCAGCATTTAATCCATATGTGGCACAAAAAACAAAAGTATTTAGAAGTGGTACCAGTGCGTCTTATGGAAATCATATTTCTGGAGTTATAGATATTGAATCAGATGAGGTTGCTCCAAAAAAGTTTACTGGTGGCTTTGGAACTAACTTAATACATGGAGATGCTTTTTTAAAAACACCTGTTAACAAAAATATTAGTTTAATTATTTCTGGAAGAAGATCTTTTACAGATGTTTTTAATACGATTACTTTTCAAAAATTATCTAAAAAAGTGTTTCAGAACACTATTGTTACTGAAGACAATCTAATAGAAGAAGATAATGAAGAAGAAGATAAGTTTAATGAATTTTTCTATACCGACATTAATGCAAAATTACTTATAAAAGCAAGTGAAAAAGATGCTGTTTCTTTAAGTTATTTACATAATAGCAACAAATTAAATTATGCGGTAAGTGAAGATAATATAGAAGATGCTACCAATCATTTTTTACACTTTTTTAATATTGGTTTGAGCGGTGTTTGGAAACGAAATTGGAGTGAAAATTTAAAACAAAAAACCAAACTATATTATTCAAATTTTGACCTTCTATTTGATTATAATCGTAAAAATGGTAATAATCAAATAGTAGATACTGTAAACAAAACAAATATCATTAAAGAAGTTCAATTAAAATCTGTGTTTAATTGGTCTATTAGAGAAACTTCAAGCTTAAATATAGGATATGAAATCACTCATAGTAATGTTGATTTTAATTTTAATATTGCTACAGATAACTTTCAAGAAACTGATCAATTTTCACTTAAAAACAAGAATACTACACAGGCTGTTTTTGGAGAGTATATATTTGTAAATCAGGATAAGAACCGTGTGAGTTTAGGTTTGAGAGCAAACTATTTTTCACTAACAGAAGACTTTTTTTTATCCCCAAGAATTTATGCTCAAACCAAACTATTATCTAATTTATGGATAAAAACTTCAGCAGAAGTAAAACAACAGAATATTAGTAAAGTTGTTGTTTTTTTTATGGAGGATTTTGGGTTAGAAAATGAAATTTGGGCCTTGGCCAATGAAGAAGATATCCCTGTATTAGAAAGTAATCAAGTTTCTGTAGGTAGCATCTTTAAAAAAAATAAATGGACTTTAGATATTGATACATACAGAAAAGAAATAAATGGGTTAACATCTATTACTCAAGGTTTTATTTCTCAAGAAGATGATTATTCTGAAGGAAAAAGCACATCCTATGGGTTAGATATTTTTCTTAAAAAAGAATGGAAAAAATATAGCTCTTGGATTAGTTATAGCTTAAGCAATACAATTTTTGAGTTTGATGATATTAACAATGGTAACTCTTTTGCTGGAAATTATGATGCTAAACATCAATTTTTATGGGCTAACAGTCTAAAAATAAAACAATTTGACTTTTCATTAGGTTGGAATTTCAGGACTGGAATTCCATATACCAATGCAACCGGGCTTGTAAATAATGATGAGATAAATTACGAAACGATTAATGCTAAACGATTACCTTCATACCATAGATTAGATTTTTCTACTACCTATAAGTTTAACTTATCAACGTCTAAAAAATGGAAAGGTAAAATTGGTTTTTCATTGCTTAATATTTACAATCAAAAAAATACCTTGCAGCGTAATTACCGAGTAAAAGATAATCTAGATGGCACTAACTCTTTTCAACAAATCGACACCTATTCTTTGGGTATCACTCCAAATATTGTTTTAAGAGTTACTTTTTAAATAGTCACTTTATTTTCTGTTTTTATCTAAAAAATCATTTTTTAATAGGGAATAATTTATCTCAACTGTTTAAACTATATGAAACAGTTGCATTTTATAATAAATCCTATCTCTGGTAAAGGGAAGCATAAACTCACAAAAAAGTATTTAGAAAAGTATTTTAATTATCCTCAATACAACTTGGTGGTAAAATACACTCAATACCCAAAACATGCTACTAAACTTACTCAAAATTCAATTAAGGATAATGCGGATATTATTGTTGCGTGTGGAGGTGATGGTACAATAAATGAAATTGCATCATGTTTAGTTAAAAAAGAGATTCTATTAGGTATTATACCCTTAGGTTCCGGTAATGGTTTAGCTTCTAACTTATCTATTTCAAAGAATATAGAAAAGGCGATTAATATTATTAAAAAAGGATCAATTAAAAAGATTGATGTAGGGAAAATTAATAACAACTATTTCTTTAGTAATACTGGTGTAGGTTTTGATGCCGATGTAATTTTTAATTATGATAAAATGAGTAGTCGTAGCTTTAAAACTTATTTTAAAGCTGTTATAAAGTCATTCAAAAATTATAAAGGTTACGAAGCTGTTGAGTTTTCTATTAATAACTCTATACAAGTTGTTAAGCCATTTATGATTTTTATTTCTAATTCAAACATAATGGGATATAACATGAGTTTAACCCCTAATGCATCATTAGATGATGGTTACCTAGATGTTGTAATTATCCCTCAAGTAAGCAAAAAACAAATACTTTATTTAGGGCTTCTTTTTCTTACTAATAAAACTAAAATATTCAAACATCAGCAGTACCTGAAAACAAAGCATATTGTAGTTCAAAAAAAATATTCCAATTATTTCTTTCTACAAAAAGATGGAGAAAAACATATAGTCAATAACAACCGTTTAGATGTATCTCTTTTTAATAAATCCCTGAATGTAATCACCCCATAAAATCTTACTCCAAAATGAAAAAATTGATCTTTTTAAAACCTTTATTACTATATTTTATTATAGGATTATTAATTACCTCCTTAAGTCGTCTTTTTTTATTTATTTTCTTCAACGATAGGATATCTGTAATTGAAAATTATGGGTATTTATTTCCTATAGGTTTCCGGTTTGACTTAATTATTTTATGTTATACAGCTATAATACCTAGTTTTATAATACTCGTTTTCCCTGATAAAATTATAGCTAAATTACAAAAGGTTATTTCTGGATATTTTATTATTTTCCTTACAATTATTTTGTTTGTAGAATTAGCAACACCTACTTTTATAATGCAATATGATACACGTCCAAACAGATTATTTATTGAGTATTTAATATACCCTAAAGAGGTATTAGAAATGCTATTTAAAGGCTATGGATGGGTTACTTCTATTGTTATTATTATCCTAGGCTTTCTAATTTATCTAATAATTAAAAAAGGGAAAGGATTGTTTACTTATACTAAAGTAAACTCTTTAAAAACAAAACTGCTTACCCTACCAGTAGTATTTTTTTTACTATTCTGCGGAGCACGTTCAAGCCTTACTTCTATACGTCCAATAAATGCGAGTAATGCCGTTTTTTCAAAAGACCAACTCACAAATAGTATTGCCTTAAATTCCTTTTACACTGTTGGTTTTTCTTTATACTCTCTTAAGAATGAAGAAGACATGGCAAAAATGTATGGTGGATTACCAAAAGAAGAAGCTTTTAATCGAGTAAAAAAGTACATGACATCAGATGGTGTGATTGGTAATGAAATAAGTCCTTTACTTCATTTACAAAAGAGCACACATAAAAAAGATAAACCTTATAATTTAGTAATTCTTTTACAAGAGAGTATTGGAGCAGAATATGTAGGCTGTTTAGGTGGTTTACCATTAACTCCAAATATTGATGCTTTAGCAAAAGAAGGAATGTTATTTACAAACCTATATGCTACAGGAACAAGAAGCGTAAGAGGCATAGAAGCAGTAACTACAGGGTTTCTTCCTACAGCATCACGAAGTGTTGTTAAGCTAGGTAAATCTCAAAACAATTTTTTTACACTAGGTAATATCTTGAAACAAAAAGGATACTCAACAAGTTTTATTTATGGAGGTTCGGCGAATTTTGATAATATGGCTTCTTTTTTTAACGGAAATGGTTACGATAATATCATTGATGAAGGTGATTATACTGATGACGAAATTGCATTTAAGGGAACTTGGGGAGTATGTGATGAATCGCTTATGAAAAAAGCAAATAGTTTATTTTCCTCATATAAAGATAAACCGTTTTATTCTTTAGTTTTTTCAAGCTCTAATCATGATCCTTTTGAATTTCCTGATGGAAGAATTAAACTTCATGATAAAGAAAAAAACACTGTAAACAATGCTATTAAGTACGCAGATTATGCTTTAGGTGAATTCTTTAATATGGCAAAAAAAGAAGCTTATTATAAAAATACTGTGTTCATTATTATTGCAGATCATAATACTCGTACTTGGGGAAATGATTTAATTCCTGTAAATAAATTTCATATTCCTGCATTAATTATAGCCCCAAATATTGAGCCGAACATTAGTTATAATAAACTTCTTAGCCAATTAGATATTCCGCCTACTTTACTTGATTTAATTGGTATGGATGTACAGTCACCAATGCCTGGTAGAAATATTTTTCAGCTAAACAATTCGACTCCTGGAAGGTCTATAATGCAATTTCATACTACAAATGCTTTTAGAAATGGTAATGATATGATTGTACTACAGCCAAACTCAAAACCTATTCAATTTAAAGTAAATAGTAATGATGAAATGACTCCTACAAATCTAGATCCAGAGTTAGCTAAAGATGCATTAAGTCATATTATTTCTGCATCACATTTATATAACGATGGAACGTATAAACTATCAGTCGAAAAATAAATAAGCAAATTTTTACAGGTTTAAATTATTCAGTTTAAGAAGACGAAAAACTTAGCATTACTTTTTCTTCTTCTGTCAGTTTATAAAAAATTATAATCATTTATAACTGATAAAGTACTTATCTAAAATTTCCATAGGGAAAAAGAAACCTTACTTGTTTTAAATATAAGATGGTTCCTATTAAGATATCGTAGATTTCAATAGTTTGGTATAATATCCAAGTATTTATTTCGTGCTAATTTCTAAATTAACCCAAATAATAACTTGTTAAATAATTAAACATAATATATATGCTTAGCTTTTACATTATTATTAACTTAACAATACTTCTCATTATATATGGGGCTGTAGAATATCAGCTACATCAAAAAAACTTAAAATCTATTCCTACTAGGATTCATATTAATGGTACGAGAGGTAAATCTAGTGTAACCCGATTAATAGGTGCTGGGTTACGTGCAGGTGGTTTAAAAACCATAACTAAAGTTACAGGTACTTTTCCTAGAATTATTTTGGCAGATGGTAGCGAAGCCATTGTTCATCGAAAAGAAAAAGCCAATATTTTAGAACAATTGGACATCATAAAATTTTGCTCTAAGCAACAAGCAGATGTACTTATTATTGAATGTATGGCATTACAACCTATCTATCAAAAAATAACAGAACACCAAATGATAAAAGCTGATATAGGTGTTATTACAAATATTCGTTTAGATCATTTAGATGTTATGGGACCAACCTTAGATGATGTAGCCAAAGCTATTTGTGGTACTATTCCTAAAAAATCAAAACTGTATACTAGTGAGGATCGATATTTAGGTTTTATGCAAAAAATTGCTAGAAAACGAAAAACTAAAATTCATAATAGCGACCCTAAAACAATTACTAATGATGACTTAAAAGGTTTTTCTTATATAGAACACAAAGATAATATAGCATTGGCGCTAGATATTTGTGCAGAACTAGGAGTTAATAGAAATATTGCTTTGCCAGAAATGAAACGCTCTAAACCAGATGAAGGCGTACTCAGACGTTTTACTGTAAATGAAAACGGAAAACGAATACACTTTTACAATGCTTTAGCGGCTAATGACCCTGAATCTACTATTATGATTTGGGACGCTATTAGAAATCAGTCGGAGAAAAATGAGCATTTTATGTTCTTATTAAATACTAGGCAAGACCGTCAAGATAGAGCTATCAGGTTGGTAGACATGATGAGTCAATTAGATTACGGAAGTATTGGTTTAGTTGGAGAATCTTTAGATATGGTAGTTGCTATGTGTCAAAAACAAGGCATTCCAAAAGATCAAATTCATAGCATTGGTGCTAAACCAACTCTAGAACAATATCAGAATTTATGTGAATCCTCGCTCTCTAATACTACTATTATTGCTATTGGTAATATGGGAGCTGGAGGAGCTGAACTATCTGAATATTTTGAAAATATACACAACACCTTAAACGCTTAACTTATGATTGAATTATCTGTAACCCTAGGAATCATTATCAGTTTATTCTTTATTGAAAAATTCGGAATGGCAGCAGGAGGGATTATTATACCTGGCTATATCGCTTTACAATTAACAACTGTTGACAGGTTAATTGGATTGATTATTATCACTTTTATTACTTTTTTGTTGATCAAAGGAATTTCTAAATTTACGTTCTTATTTGGAAGAAGACAAATGGTCGTCGCATTGTTAATTGGGACTATTCTCTCTATTCTCTCCCATCATTTATTAGTTATTAACACTTCTAATTCTACTATAGAATTAAGTGCTATTGGTTGGGTAATTCCTGGGTTAATTGCCCATTGGGCGGCTAAACAAGGTTTTTTAAAAACCTTAGCTATGATATCAATTACATCAGTAATCGTAAGGCTTTTAGTTATTATTTGCTTTATGGGAGAAACCTTACCCAAACTTTACTAAAAAGAAAATATTATGAATAATATATCCATCCGTTCTACGCTTGTTTTAAGTATTCTAGGTGTATTAGCAATCTCTATTTTAATCATAGTTGAAAACTCAAAAAAGTTTCAAAAAGAAGATTTTTATAGCGAAAAAATAGCTGCTGCTTCTTTAAATAAGAAAATGCAATTACATATAAAAAATACTTTTTATGCTGATGAAATTGCCATAGATAATATTAATGATCCTAATAACACAGGGTTAATTGGTCAACAATTTTCTGAAATTACTTCTGGTAGAGGTTCTTTACCAGTAAAATTGTCGACTGTAAATCCCAATTTTGCCGCTATGATTGTGCAGCAAATAAATGAGGCTGGGTTAAAAAAAGGAGATCCTGTTGGCTTGTGCTTTACAGGTTCTTTTCCCGCCTTAAATATGGCAACTTGTGCTGCTATAGAAAGTTTGGGCTTACAACCCGTTTTAATCACTTCTATAACCTCTTCTTCTTGGGGAGCAAACTCTCCTGCTTTAACCTGGATAGACATGCAAAAAAGCTTGTATGATGCTAAACTGGTTTCTTTTATACCAGTTGCAGCTTCAATTGGTGGTAATCAAGATATTGGAAGAACACTAAGTAGAGAGGGTAGAGATTTAGCCGTTCAAGCTATTAACAGAAATAACATACCTTATATCAACGAAGGTTCTCTACTTGGCAATATTCAAAAAAGAATGATTTTTTTCAATAAAGAACAAACTCCAAAGCTCTTTATCAATGTAGGAGGGGGGATCGCTAGTTTAGGTAGTAATGCCAATGCTACTGCTTTACCAGCTGGTTTAAAATCTAATATAAAAATAAAAGACATTCCAGATGCACAAGGAATTGTTTATGAAATGGTTCAAAAAGGTGTTCCAATACTAAACTTATTAAACATAAGTCGATTGATGCGTAAATACAATTTACCTAAAGATCCTGTCCCTTTACCAGAGGTTGGAGAAGGAACTCTTTTTAAAGCATACAAGTACGATTTAACTATTGTTATAGCAGCTACCAGCATATTTATGGGCTTAATCATAGCTGTAATGTATTACGATAAAAGACAAAATGAATTAGGAACTCAAATAATCAAACAACATGATTAAATTAGTGAACATCTCTAAAAGTATAAATGTATTGTGCTTACTTATTTTATTATCTAATAGTTTGTATGCACAAAAGAAAAAAGAAATTAAACCTAGAAAGTTTGTAAGTACCGTACATATGTCGGGAAATACTGATTTTATATATTTCGCTTTATCAGAAAAAGCAAAAACAACTGTTGAGGTAATTGGTCCTGGGAAACTAACTCTTTATAATAGAGTTCGTTTAGAAGATAATAAACAAATTTCTAAGCCTTATTATTTAAAATATATGGTAGATAAGAAAAAAGTGTCCACCAAGAAAATTGAACCACAAACGGTTTCTAAAAAAGTACATTATAAAAGTAAAAAACTAGCTGGGAAACCTAGTAAAGCTGATAAAGAGGTAATCAACATTCCTCCAGGAAAACATGTTATTTCATTTTACAAATATAAAACCAAACAAAAAGCACATGTTCGTTTTGAATACTTACAAACAGAAAAACAACAATGGCAGGAATTAGTAAGTAGTAACCTAAAAAAGGTAGAGCTACAATATTTAGCTACAAAAAAGAAAAATAGCTATACTAGAATAAATAGTAATGACGTTTTTCGTTTTTCTACAACAGAAAATAATACTAAAGTTAGAGTGTATTTACGTGCCGATTTTAACTATAAAATGCACACTGATAATGTAATTAGGTTAATACTTAAAAGTGGTTCTGGAGCTAAAACTTACAAACTTACTTGTAAGAAATCTAAAAAAGTAGAAAACCTTACTGACAGAAAATTAATTCCAGGTAAACTAGAAAAAATATACATAGATATTCCGTTAAAAAAAGGAAATAACCAGTATGAATTGCTCTTAAAAGATACTCAAAAATCTGCTTTAGTAAGGGTTTTTATTAACAAGCCAAAAGAAACAGATACACAAAAAACTGCTTATAGATAAACCTTAGTTTGTATATCAGAATGAGTCTATTAAAGTACTATTAGTTTAAGATTATAAGGCCTTCGACAGAGTTCAGGCTGGCATAATAAATATAAAATAATTTGTCATTTCAACAAAGTGAAGAATAATAGGACTAGAAACCTTTAGGTTCAACTATAAGTTAAGCCTTAAGACTGGAAGATAATATTTATTTTAAAATTACCTCAAAAGAATCAACATATGAAAGGACTCTTTAAAACCATATTCTTTTTATTTATTATAAAAAGTACAGCTCAAATAAAAACCATATTTTCTACTGAAACAGCAACAGGGTATGAATATAATATTTTTAAATCTCCAGAATCATTTTTAAAAAATGACGCTTTGAAAAAGAAGAATGAACTCTATAAAAATAGCTTGTTTCAAGAAGGTAGCATTCGTTTTTTTGCAAAAAAGAAATGGAAAAATCAAAGCTTGAGTTTTCGATTTACCCCTAAAGGAATCTATTATTTTTCAGAGAATAAGTCGAGTTATTTTACCTTTTTATCTGGTTTACGCTATAGTAATAAACTCCATAAAAATACTACTTGGCAAATTAACTCTTGGTATAAAATAAAGAATAGAGAAGGAGAGAATATAGATGGGAGTGAATTAAATTTCCCTTTAGGTAATAATCATTTTGGATTAACTACCAGCTTAAATTTTAGGTTATATAAACAGAATAGGTCTGAATTTAAATTAATTTATGGTAATAGGGATTATAAAAAATCTAATGGTTCTGATTTAAATTTTCATTCTGTTGGAGCAACTACAGTGATAAGAAATGTATTTAAGCGAAAATCTGGTTGGCATAGCTATGGTATTGAAGGGGGCTTCATTAATAAATTTTTCCAACAAAAAAACTTAATAACAAATATAACTGCTAAATTTAATTGGAGTGATATGCGTGTTGCTCTTTTTTATCGCTATCCTATAACTAAAAAATTAGACTTAAAACCTTCTTTTGAATACAAAGCAAGAACTGATAGTAACAACGATAAATTTAGCTATACTCAATTAAAACCTTCACTAAACTTAGCTTATAAAAACAAGAAAATAACGTTAGATTTAACTGGAAGTTATAGTTATAGAAAATACAAAACTTTATTAGCAACAGACAATATTTGGAATAAGTTAGGTGAATTAAATTACCAATATTTTAAAATTAAATTAGGCGTTGAGAGAAAATTAAGCAAAAAACTTTCTATTGCAGCAAATGGATTTTTAAACAACCGAACTTCCAATAAAACCAATACAAAATCTATGTATTTTAGAGGCTATAATTATTACAATATATCTGTTGGTTTTAAGTATCGCTTTTAAATGCACTGAACACCTTAAAAGAGTCCGACTAACGGCTATTCGGACTCTTTAAAAATACACAACCTATTGTAAACAATGACGCTATTGTATTTTTGAGGTATAATCATAAAAACCTCAAATCATGAAAAAAATCTACTTTTTACTATTAATCGCTTTGATTAACTATTCTGTAAAAGCACAGTTATTAGACACCTACAATATTAGCAACGCTGCCAACGGTGTTATTGCAATGCCCTACACTACTGGAACTTATTCAAGTTTTGTAAAATACACCAAAATTCAAGCTCCTAATGGGCAAGCCATTCATATCATGGCTCAAAACCTTATTACAGATGCTCAAATTGTACGTGCTAGAAACGTTTTGCAATTCTATTTAACTAACGTACCTGGTTCTCAATATGGAGCTGATAAAACAGCTGTAATTAATAAAATGGGAACTAATGAAAGTATGCTAATGTTATTAAATGGAAGTGATGGAGATACTAATCCACCTAATATTAATGCGCAACCCTTATACCAGAATGAAATGGCTGTAGAAGGACATTTATGGTATACTGCCAATGATTATGAATATAGAGATGCAGCATATGAAGAAATTTTGCATTTTATGCATGATATGGGAATTGGAGTTGATGGAGCTAACACAACTCCAGGGGTTTTACCAGCTTATCAAACAGAAATTAGAGCTGCACAAGACAATGCTGATAATAATAATTATCAAATATGGCCAATGGGAGCTCAAACCGACCCTAGTTGGTATAATGAATTAAATACTGAAAATAGTCTTTCACAAGAATACTTGGCTTCTCTAGTAGATAGTTACTATGGATTCTGGGAAGCTTGGAATGATGCAGGTGAACCGAACAGTGCCACAAGAGGAATGTGGGGAGAATACATTTCTAAAACTAGGGCAGAAATACAAACTGAAGACCCAATGGGGTGGGCAATCATGCCAAAATATTTTTCTCCTATGATAAATATTAATATGGATATTGATCCGAGTTTTACAGGTATTTTTAACATGACTAGAACTCCTACTCAACCATATACTTATAAATCACAATATTTACAGCACACTACTTTAACAGGAACTAATACTTCCGGTTTAAAAGGAAATGATTTTAATAATAACCTAAATGGTAACAATAGTAACAACACTCTTGAAGGAGTAAAAGGAAATGATCATATAGATTGTAAAGGTGGCACAGCAGATAAAGTACTCTTTACAGGGAATTATGCTGATTATACTTTTATTATAAATGCAGACCATTATATCGTTACTGATGGAATAGCTAATAGAGATGGAATTGATACGGTATATAATTGCGAAATATTAAAATTTGCCGATCAAGAAATTTTAACTACTACATTAGCCGCAGAAGATTTTGAATTAGTCGATTCTTTTAAAATGTTTCCTAACCCCACAAAAAACAATATTCAAATTCAGTTAAAAAATGTGAATTTTAATTCTGTAAAAGTTACCATTTATGATCTTATTGGCCATAAAATTGCATCTTCTGAACATACTAAAAATACTATTACTATTAACACTAGTTCTTTCTCTAAAGGTGTGTATTTAGTTAAAATTGAAAGAGATAATAATAGTATTATTGTTACTAAAAAACTTATTGTTAAATAATTTCACATAATAACGCCCTGTATAATTAAACTGTACAGGGCACTTATATATCTTTATGTATTAGGTAATTCTCTCCAGTGTTTATTTTTATTATTTGATTTAGTAAAACCAGTAACATATTTGGTTGCAATGCGTTGCACAAACCCCATACTTTTCAATTCATCAGGTCTAAACTTATCAACTCTATGATTTTTAATATTCAATATTGACTCTCCTTGATAATCTTCTCTTCCCCATGTACCTGGTCTTTTTAATTTGGAAAAAACTGTTCTAATTTTCTTTTTCATCTGTGAATGTTTTAATGTTAATAATAGCCAGTCGAAAATCATAAGTAATATCTCTCTTGTTAGAAAATTATTATCATACTCATTTCATAAGCTTTAATTTATAGTATTTTAGACGTAAGAATTGGGGATATCTTACTAAAATACAATTTATTTACCTGATAACCAGTAGTTTCTTAATAATAAAAACTAATAATTCTAAGAGTGAGTATCTAAAGCATTTTCAGTAATTTTGTGTTTCAAATTTTTGAAGCATGTCAGAAGAAACAAAATCACTGAATTTTATTGAACAAATTATAGAAGACGATTTAATAAATGGTTTAACTACCGATAAATTACATTTTCGTTTTCCACCAGAGCCAAATGGATATTTACATATTGGGCATGCCGCTGCAATTTGTTTGAATTTTGGTTTAGGAAAACGTTATAATGCGCCTGTAAATCTTCGTTTTGACGATACTAATCCAGCAAAAGAAGAGCAAGAATATGTTGATGCTATTAAAAAAGATGTTGCTTGGTTAGGGTTTCAGTGGACTAATGAATGTTATTCTTCTGATTATTTTCAACAATTATACGATTGGGCTATTCTTTTAATTGAAAAAGGAGCAGCTTATGTTGATGGTTTGTCAGCTGAAGAAATGGCTAAACAAAAAGGAACACATTCTGAACCTGGTGTTGAAAGCCCATATAGAAATAAATCTGTTGAGGAAAACTTAACTTTATTTAAGCAAATGAAAAATGGTGACTTTGAAGAAGGAACCTATGCTTTGCGCGCTAGAATTGATATGACTTCTCCTAACATGCTAATGCGTGATCCTATCATGTATCGTATATTGAAAAAAGATCATCATAGAACTGGTAGTGACTGGTGTATTTATCCAATGTACGACTGGACTCATGGAGAATCAGATTATTTGGAAGAAGTTTCACATTCGTTTTGTACTCTTGAATTTAAACCTCACCGTGAATTATACGATTGGTTTTTAGACCAGATTTATGATACCAAAAATATTCGTCCAAAACAACGCGAATTTGCACGTCGTAACTTAAGTTATACTATTATGAGTAAGCGTAAATTATTACGTTTAGTTGAAGATAAAATTGTTTCTGGATGGGACGACCCACGTATGCCTACAATTTCCGGTTTAAGACGTAGAGGCTATACTGCTGCTGCTATTAGAAAATTTAGCGAGGTATCAGGTATTTCTAAACGTGATAGTGTTACTGATGTATCTTTATTAGAATACTGTATCCGTGAGGACTTAAATAAAATAGCTACTAGAGTTATGGGAGTTATCGACCCTGTAAAGCTTGTTATTACTAATTATCCTGATGATAAAGAAGAGTTTTTAATTGCTGAGAATAATCCAGAAGATGCAACTTCAGGAACACATGAAGTTCCGTTTTCAAAAGAATTATATATTGAACGTGAAGATTTTAAAGAAGATGCTGGGAATAAATATTTCCGTTTAACTTTAGGAAAAGAAGTTCGTTTAAAAAATGCCTATATAATAAAAGGGGAGTCCGTAGTTAAAGATGCTAACGGATCCATTACAGAAATACATTGTACTGCCGATTTAGATTCTAGATCGGGGAGCGGTACAGAAGCAAGTACACGTAGAGTGAAAGGAACTTTACATTGGGTATCAATCAAACATGCTGTACAAGCTGAAATAAGGGTCTATGATCGTTTATTCTTAGATGAAGCACCTGATAGTCATAAAGACACTGATTTCATGCAATACGTAAACCCAAAATCATTAGAAATAATTAAAAATGCCTTTGTGGAGCCATTTTTAGCAGCTGCAACAGTTGGAACTGAATTCCAATTTCAACGTTTGGGGTATTTCAATGTGGATACGGACTCAACAGTTGATAATTTAGTATTTAATAAAACTGTTGGTTTAAAAGATTCTTGGGCAAAACAAAAGCTAAAACCTCAGAATAATCAACCAACGCAGAACAAACCTCAGCAACAACAAGCACAAAAGAATCCTATTAGTGAAATAAAAAAACTAGGAAAGAAGTATGCTAATTTATCAGGTCCAAAATTAGACGCTGCTAAAGCAAAAATATTAAAATATGCTGAAGAAGTTTCTTATGAAGATTTAGAACCGTTGTTTGAAACACCTGCTAAAAAAGTAGGTATCCGTATTGCTGCTGTAATTACACTTGGGATCTTATTGAAAAAAGGGCAGGAAAAAAATGGAGTTATCAATACTTTTATAGAGGATGTATCTCAAGATAGTCATGAAATGATGGTTGAAGAAGTAAAAACTCTTTAACTAAAACTTAATATACCTATTAAACCCGAATCCAATTTAATTAGATTCGGGTTTTTTATGAAATAGAATTATCTTTAAAATTCGTTTTAAAAAAGTAATAAACTAACTCTTATGAAAAAATCAATATTCCTTTTTATTTCCATATTTGTATGCATTGGTTGTGCAACTAAAAAAACAACACTTAAAACGACCTCAAATTCTTTTCAAAATGTTTTAGATTCAATTTACAAAGTTAATCCAGATGCTAAAGGAATGCTAGTTCATATAGAAGCTCCTGATAAAAATGTATCTTGGAGTGGAGCAGTGGGGTATTCTGATTATAATACTAAAACAACCTTACATAAAGAACAACCTGGACTTATTGCTAGTAGTATTAAAACTTATGTAGCAGCTGCTATTTTACGATTAGTAGAAGAAGGTTCAATTACCATAGATGATTCCATAGAAGGCTTAATTTCATCAAGATCAAAGAAACTATTGATTACCGATGGTTATGATGTAAAAAATATTAAAATCAAACACTTGTTATCCCATACAAGTGGTATTGAAGACTATGTAAGTAAAAAGAATGTTGGTAAATACTTTGATTTTATCACAGCTAATAAAAAATATAGATGGACTCGTGATGAGCAAATTAAAATCACGGTAGAAAGGGGTGATCCATTAGGTAAAGCAGGAGAAGTATTTAATTATGCAGATGCTAACTTTTTACTAGCTACAGAAATTATAGAAAGTGTTACTAAAATGCCTTTTTACACTGCTATGAGAAAACTACTTAAATATGATGAATTAGGGCTTAAGAATACTTGGCAATACACCTTAGAAGATATTCCTGCAAATACAAGGTCTCTAACCCATCAATACTACGGTAAATATCAATGGGATTCGTATGATATTGATCCTTCGTTTGATTTATATGGTGGTGGTGGAATTGCTTGTACAAGTAAAGATTTAGCTTTATTTTCTTATCATTTTTTTAATAACCATATTGTAAAAAATGAAGCTATAAAAAATTTAGTTTTCACAGAAATAACCACTAAAAATGGTAATACAAACAACTACTATTTAGGTTTATCAAAATCTACCATTAATGGATTAACTGCTTATGGTCATGGTGGTTTTTGGGCAACTACTGTACAATTTATACCTAAATTAAATACTTCTATAGCTGTATTTATTCTTGAAAAAGATCATAAAAATTTAAGGAAAAATATTTTAGACCGTTTTATAAAAAAATTACAATAATCAATGAATTCTAATAACTATATGCAAAGGATCAATACCGTTCTCTTTTTCATAAATGAAAATTTAGATACAGATTTATCTTTAGAGAATATTCCTAAAATAGCACACTATTCACCTTTTCATTTTCATAGGGTTTTTAAAGCAATTACAAATGAACCCTTAAATAGTTATATCAACAGAAAACGAATAGAAAAAGCAGCTGGTTTATTATATAGAAAAAAAGAATTATCTATTACTGAAATCTATTTACAATGCGGTTTTATTAGTGCTGCGTCTTTTACCAAATCATTTAAAAAATTCTATAAAATCAATCCCTCAGGGTTTAGAAAATTGAACCCTGAAAAGTATAGCAAGATTGGACAAACAGCTGTAAATAAAGAGTTTTATCTTCGTAATATAGAACAACTACTACACTGGCGAGATATGAATACTACGATAATAACAAAACAAGTCCCAGAATTACATTTTGCAACACTAACTCAAATTGGAGTAGTTGGTTTACAAAATACTTTTTCAATACTAATGGATTGGGCAAAGCCAAAAGGTTTATTAGCTGCACCTGATTTTAAAATGGCAACAGTATTTTATGATAGTTTTAAAATTACTGCTTCTAATAAAGTACGCATGAAAGCTTGTTTATTAACAGATAATCCTATTACCACTGAAGGAGAAATAGAAACTTTAACTTTTGCTCCACAAAAATGTATTATTGGTAGTTTTGAAATTGGTACAGATGAATTTGAAAAATCGTGGACAAGTCTTTTTATGTGGATGAATGAAAATGGATATTCAAAAACGGATAAACAACCTTTTGAAATCTATCATAATAATTTTAATGAACATCCGGAAAAGAAATGTTTTGTAGATATGTATATTCCTATTCAATAAAATTATCCTATAATTTTCTCCATAACCTCTTTTTTCATTCGTACACTAATTGGTACTTTATAATCTGAAATAAGTACTTGGTTTCCATCAATTGATTTTATTTTTGACTTCGATATTATAAATGATTTATGCGTTTGAATAAAATCTACTTCATTTAAATTTTCTTTTATTTGTTTTAACGTTGTATGGGCGATAATTACATTATCTTCTAGAATAATTTTTATATAGTTTTGCATTGCTTCAATAAATAAAATACTATCTGTAATTACTTTTACCAAAGCTCTGTCACTCTTTATAAAAAAAACTTTTTCAGTTGTATTGGTATCTGACAAACGATATGCTTTATTAACAGCTTGTAAAAACCTATTAAAAGAAATGGGTTTAATTAAATAATCAATTACTTCGTATTTAAAGCTTTCTAAAGCGTGTTCACTATATGCGGTAGTCATAACTACCAAAGGTGACTTATCCAACGTTTTAAGCCACTCCAGTCCTGAAAGTAAAGGCATATTTATATCTAAAAATATAACATCTATTACATGTTCATGTAATAGGTCATTCGCTTGTAAAGCATTCTTACACAAACCTACTACATTCAAAAATGAAATTTCTTCACAATAACTAGCTAAACCATTTCTTGCTAATGGCTCGTCATCAATAATTAAGCAGTTGAGTTGTTTCATTTTTATGTTATTGGTAAAGCAACAAAGTAATCTGTTTATCTATTTTAAAATTGCTCTAAATTAATTAAGCCTTCGACAAGCTCAGTCTCACAAAGGATATTATTGCTAAGTCTATTTATTCATCCTTTAATATATATAAATATCTTCTATGAAAAAGAAAAAAGTTTAGATGCTTTAATATAACTCGACACATCAAAAAAATAAGGGAGAAATTCCAATAGTTCTAAAAATCCTAAATATTTTAGATACTTCATTTTAGTTCTATTTTTAAATCCACAAAAAACTCATTGTTTTCTTTACCAATGTTTAGTTGGTGTTTTTCTGGATATAATAATGCTAAACGTCTTTTTGCATTAACCAATCCAACTCCGCCAATTGTATTGTTTTGGTATTGTTTATCATAGGTGTTTTCTACTTTTAAATTTATTTTTTTATTGTTTTCAATTATAGAAATAACGATTTTATTTTCTGATGCATCGTTATTATTACTAACATGCTTAAATGCATTTTCAATAAAAGGAGTTAATAGTAATGGGGCTATTTTTAAAGCTTCATTTTCAAATTCTAATTCGTATTCCAAAATTATATCTGTTCCTTTTCTAAGTTCTTCCAACTGAATATACTGTTTTACATAATCTAATTCTTTTTCAAGCGCGATAAAAGTCTCTGAACTTTCATATAACTGATAACGTAGTAATCCTGAAAACTGCAATAAAGTATCTTTTGCTAACTCATTATTAGCCCCAATTAAATGATATACATTGTTTATACCGTTGAATAAAAAATGCGGATTCAACTGTGCTTTTAAATATTTTAATTCTGTTTGATGAGTTTCTTTTAATAGCTCTTGTTTTGCCTTTTCTGATTTGAAATATTCAAATTGAAAACAATATAAAAAACCTAAAAAACTATATATCAAATGAAATATTCCATTGTATAAACAGCCCATTATTATGAAAGCTATAGCTCCATTTTCTACATATACTGATTCTTTATAATATTGGGCTACAAGAAGATCAAAATAACTCTCTAAAAATGTTATTCCTATCAATAATAAAATTGAATAGATAAAGAATAATACTTTCTTCTTTTTTAAATATAATCTTGGTACAAGCCAAAATATATACACATAAAAAAACAGCGCATTAAATAGCATTCCATAACTATATACTATTCCTAACGAACCAGTTTCGTTACTAAACCCATTCCAAGATAAATTACCTGTAGAAATATATAAATAGTTTAAAACCCAAAATAAAATATGTATAATTACTAATATGATAGTTCTTCGTTTTCCCATTTATAAGGTTTTTAACAAAGAAAAACATAATTTATCAATGTTCCTTCCTTTTGGATTATAAGCAGATACATTAGAAAGAATTATTACTGATTTATTATTTTTTTTATCAATAGATAAACTCGATAAATAACCAGCAGTTCCTCCATTATGCCATAAAATATTACGGGTATCCTTTTTAATAATATGCCATCCTAAACCAATACTCATTTGTTTATTTATTAAAAAAGTTTCTTGTTGAGGTAAGTTATATATAATACTTTCTTCCATGTTTTTATGAACGAATTTTTCTAAATCTATTACTGACGATTTTATTCCTCCAGCTCCAACAAAAGCATCGGTAAAACTCCAATTCCCTACCTCATTTCCTTCTGCATCTAATCCTTTTATCAAGCTGCTTTTTGGCACATTTTTAAGTAGGGTAGTAGAGCTGTTCATTTGCAAAGGTTTTAATATATTCCCTTGCAATAATTCCTCATAACTCTTATTAGATTTTTGTGCTAAAATATACCCTAACATACCCATTCCAAAATTAGAGTAAGAACTAATTGTCCCTGTCTTATTTTCTAGATGTACATTCTCTTTTAAATGTTGCTTTAATATTTCTGGAGTAAAACCTAAAAACGGATCATTAGGGTTTAAACTCATTATTTCCTCTGCATTATTAGGCATTCTTGCAAAGCCTCCTGTATGATTTGCTAATTGCTGTAATTGGATATTTGAACCTTCTTTTAAAGAGAAGTTAAATTGACTTCCTAAGGTATCTGATAATTTTAACTTTTTTTCAGCTACCATATTGGATAATAAAATACTTGTAAATACCTTAGATATAGAACCTATTTCAAAAATATTTGATTTATTATCTACTAATTTTAAAGTATCGTTTACGCGCTGTATGCCTATATATGTTGTTGTTTCTCCATTTATTAATCCAATAGCTAATTGTGTATTGTTTGGATAGTTTAAAATTGTTTTTTTTAATTCAGAAATAACTTCTGAATTGCTAATTTTCTCCTCAAGTTCTGTAGATAATACTGCTATTGATTGACTCTGACAATTTTGAATTAAAAAAGCTAAAAATACTACTGATAAAATTCGTGCTAAATAGTTCATTTTTTGATGTAATTGATAGTTTCTATTGTAAAGTAAATACATTAATAAATATGTAACTATTTATTTTGATGAGCGTGTATATTTTATTGATAAACGTGAAAACCCGAACACTTAGGCTCGGGTTTTATTATTCATTAAAACTATTTTAATTATGAAATTTCTTCTATCGTAGAAATGAAAAGTTACATTACTTCACTACTTTTCCAAGTACAACAAAGTCTAACTGTCGTTTTACTAAATCTGCTTCTTTAACCATGATAACTACTTCATCACCTAATTGATACATATTATCCGTATTCTCACCAACTAAAGCGTATTGCTTTTCATCAAAAAAGTAATAATCATCTTTTATTTCTCTAATACGAACCATTCCTTCACATTTATTAGAAACAATTTCTACATAAATTCCCCATTCAGTTACTCCAGAAATCACACCAACAAATTCTTCATCCTGATGATCTTGCATGAACTTAACTTGCATGTATTTTATAGAATCACGTTCTGCTTTTGTTGAAAGGATTTCCATGTTGGTAGAATGCTTACACTTAGCTTCAAATTCTTCAGCATTTGCATTTTTTCCACCATCTAAATAAAACTGTAATAAACGGTGTACCATAACATCCGGATACCTACGAATAGGAGAGGTAAAGTGTGAATAATGCTCAAATGAAAGTCCATAATGACCAATATTGTCAGTAGAATATACTGCTTTACTCATAGTACGAATAGCAAGTGTATCTACTAGGTTTTGTTCTCCTTTTCCTTTAACACTTTCTAACAAGCTATTTAAAGAATTAGCAGTTGTTTTTGGTGTTTTTAAATCTAATTTATATCCAAACTTAGAAATAACATTTTGCAAATTACCTAATTTCTCCTCATCTGGTTCATCATGTATTCTATATACAAATGTCTTATTTTGTTTTCCAATGTAAGCCGCAACTTTACGGTTGGCTAACAACATAAATTCTTCAATTAATTTATTTGCATCCTTAGCAGTTTTAAAATATACTCCTGTTGGATTTGAATTTTCATCTAAATTGAATTTAACTTCAACTTTATCAAAAGAAATAGCGCCTTCTTGCATACGCTGATTACGCATGATTTTTCCTAATTCATCTAACTTTAAAATAGCATCCGTGATATGTTGTTCTACTTTATAATCTTTACCTGTAAGTGATACTTCTGCAGGAACAATATTATCACCTGATTCAATCATCGCTTGTGCTTCTTCATAAGCAAAACGCTGATCAGAATAGGTTACAGTTCGTCCAAACCATTCGTTTACTACTTCTGTTTTATCATTGATTTCAAAAACAGCTGAAAAAGTATACTTCTCTTCATGCGGACGTAATGAACAAGCTCCGTTACTTAAAATTTCTGGTAACATTGGTACTACACGATCTACTAAATAAACTGAGGTAGCACGCTCATAAGCTTCATCATCTAAAACAGTTCCTTCTTTTAAATAATGAGAAACATCTGCAATATGAATACCTATTTCATAATTACCATTTTCTAAAGGAACAAATGATAATGCATCATCAAAATCTTTTGCATCTTTTGGGTCAATAGTAAAAGTAGGAGTAGACCTCATATCTCTACGCTTCGCTATCTCATCTTCTTTTATTTCAAGATCAATATTATTAGCATATTCTTCTACTTTTTTAGGGAATTCATACGGTAATCCATACTCTGCTAAAATAGAGTGTATTTCAGTGTTGTGTTCACCTGGTTTTCCTAATATTTGAACAACTTCTCCGAAAGGAGATTTAGCTTTTTCTGGCCAATCGTGTATTTCAGCTACTACTTTATCACCATCCTTTGCTCTCATTGTCATTCCTTTAGGAATAAAAATATCAGTATACATTTTTGAACTTGAACATTCTACAAAACCAAAATCTTTTTGTAGGCGTAAAATACCTACAAATTCTGCTTTAGCACGTTTAGAAATATATGTAATTTCACCTTCAAGTTTATTATTCTTTTTACGTCTATACGTTAAAACTTCTACTTCATCACCATGTAATGCTTGGTTGATATTTTTTGCATGTACAAAAATATCCCCTTCAGTATCTTCACAAACTACGTATCCATTTCCACGTGCAGCCATATCTAATATTCCGATATGATATGCATCTTCTCCTTCAACTGTTTTAATCATAAATTTTCCTCGTTCCACTTCATCAATTTTTCCTTTTAATTGAAGTTGACGTAATTTTTTAATAATTTGATTTCGACTATTAGCATCATCAACACCTAATTTGGTTGAAAGTTGTTTGTAGTTGAAACTCTTTTTATGTTGCTTCTGAAAAATCTTTACTAATTTTTCAGAAAGGTTTGGTATGTTATTATTTACTTTTTTCTTTTTTCTTGGCATTCTATTATTTTTTACTCTTCACTAAACTACAACAAACATTTAAAGCATAGTTTAAATAATTGCTATTAAATAGTAAATCATTGTTACTATAAATAAAATCTATAGTTTATATATTTTATTATTATTATTATTTATTTAAAATATTTAAAATAAACTGTTTTAAGCTGTTTTTTAAAAACAGTAAGGTGTTTGGGTGTTATTTATATAAAACTTAATTAAAATAGTTTTAAAATTATTTTTTAAGGTTTTCAAGTACATAAATTAAGGAAGAATACTCTGATGTGTGTTTAGCTTTCAAATTTGAACGAAATCCTATCCAAAATGCTTTAAACGGATTTTGTTTTCCTTTTTTATATTTTTCACTTAACAAAGAAACATAAAATGAATCAAACTTCATTGGAATAGTTTTCTTCAATTTAATTTGAAATTTACCAAAGAGATTTTTTATACTTGTTTGAGAAAAATGCCATAAGTGTCTTGGTACATCCCAAGCGGCCCAAAATTCTTTATAATGATTTGCATCAAAACTATTATGATTAGGAACAGCTATTATTAAAGTTCCATTAGGTTTTAATAATTTTTTAAATACTTGTATCTGATTTTCTAAATTTGGTAAATGTTCCAATACATGCCACAACGTAATTACATCAAAACTATCCGCTTGTAATTTTTCTAATTCTGAAGTATCATAAACAGTATTATCTGTTTTTGAATTTGCTTTAGATCTTGCAGCTTCGTTTGGTTCAATTCCAGTTACTTTCCAACCATTATTTTTAGCAGCATAAAGAAAATCTCCAGTACCACATCCAATATCCAACAAACTTCCTTTTTCTTGTTCGTTATTAATTAATGCTACTTTCTTTTTTATAGCATATTCACGAACCATATGATATACTTTTTCAAACAGATTACGTTTAGTATCTGTATGAGAGATATATTCTTCCGTTTCGTAATACTTCGCTAATTCGGAAACATCGGGTAGAGGGGTAGTAACTAAAAAACCGTATTCAGTATTCTTTACTAATTCAAATTTTTCTTTTGAAACGGAGTGGTCTGTAACTTTCAATTTACTTTATTTAATGAGTTAAATAATTTCTACTAATTATTGCAATAGGTAAATAAAATAATAATAACGCTATTATATATATAAAAGCAGATTTTAATATTGTAAATATTATTTTATTTCTAAAAATACTTGAATAAAACCATATACAAATAACTAAATCTACTAACAGAATAATTACTCCACTTTTAAATTCTGGTAAAAAATATTTAACTAAGTAAAATAAAAAAGAAATTAAAGTAGTTGCAGATATTAAATAAGAAGCTATAACTACATGTTCAGTAAAATTATATTTATATTTTTTAAAAAACAAATATGCTAATCCAGCAAGTATAGGAATAAGAAATAAAAGAATAATGAATTTAAAATAACCAGATTCAAATAATAATTGACCTACTTCATTCTTATGAGCATTCATTTTAATTTCAATAAAAGTTTTTATTGAAATTAAAACAACTAATAATTTTAACGGGTTAATATATGCCTTCCTTTTCCCATTTATATAATCACTACATATTTGTCGAGGTTTAATAAATAAACTAAGTAATGTATTTAGTAATACTGATTCAATATTAAAAATATCAGTTTTTATTTGATTAAATAAATCTTTAAAATTTAATTTATTCTTTATTACTTTTTGTCCACAGTTAGCACAAAAATTAGAAGTAGTATTTTCAAAACAATTTTTACATTTCATAGTTCCACGTGAAACCTTATTTATTTATTATTAAAACTACCTACCTAAAAACACTAATAAAACAGATATATCACTTGGTGATACTCCTGATATTCTTGAAGCTTGACTAATACTTACCGGTTGTATTTCTGTTAGTTTAATTTTTGCTTCAGTAGACAATGATTTCAATTTAGAGTAATCAAAATTAGCAGGGATTTTTACATGTTCTAAACGGTGTAGTTTATCAGCATTCAATTTTTCCTTAGCAATATAACCAGCATACTTTACTTGAATTTCTGCTTGCTCCATTACTTCATTATCTAAATTATTATCGGTAATATATTTAGAAACTGAACCAATAGCTTTCATATCTTCCAAAGTAATATTAGGTCGTGCTAATAATTTAAACATTTTATCTTGTTGCTTAACCGTACTAGATTTTTTAGTTTCCAATATTGGATTTACTTCTTCAGGTTTAACAGATGTATTCTTAAAAAATTCTACAAAATTATTTGATTGAGATTGTTTTTCTTCCATACGTCTTAAACGCTTTTCAGAAGCTATTCCTAAATCATATCCTTTAGGTGTTAATCTAAAATCAGCATTATCCTGACGTAATAATGTTCTATACTCTGCACGAGAAGTAAACATTCTATACGGTTCTTCTGTTCCCTTTGTAATTAAATCATCAATTAAAACTCCAATATATGCTTCATCTCTATGCAATACAAAAGGATCTTTTTCTTTAACTTTTAATGCAGCATTAATACCAGCCATCATTCCCTGAGAAGCGGCTTCTTCATAACCAGTAGTTCCATTAATTTGACCAGCGAAATATAATCCTTCAACTAACTTAGTTTCCAAAGTATGTTTTAATTGTGTTGGCTGAAAATAATCATATTCAATTGCATAACCTGGACGGAAAAATTTTACATTTTCAAATCCAACTACCGAACGTAAGGCTTTAAATTGAATATCTTCTGGTAGGGAAGTAGAGAACCCATTGATATAATATTCACATGTATTCCAACCTTCTGGTTCTACAAATAATTGGTGACTATCCTTATCAGCAAATCTATTTATTTTATCTTCTATTGAAGGACAATAACGAGGGCCTGTACTTTTTATTCTACCATTAAACATAGGAGAACGATCAAAACCTTCACGTAATAAATCATGTACCAAAGCACTTGTGTGAGACATATGGCAAGGACGTTGTTCCGTTAATGGTTTGGTAACATCCGAATACGAAAACTTTTCAGGATGGTCATCACCGGGTTGAATAAGCATTTTAGAAAAATCTAAACTACGACCATCAACTCGGGGAGGAGTACCGGTTTTCATTCTACCAGATTCAAAACCTAATTCAATTAACTCTTCAGTAATTCCTGTAGATGCAGATTCACCTGCACGACCACCTCCAAATTGTTTATCACCAATATGTATCAATCCATTTAAAAAAGTACCATTGGTAAGTATAACAGATTTTCCTTTTATTTCTAAACCAAGTGAAGTTCTAACTCCAACTATTTTATGATTCTTCACAACTAATCCTCTAACCATCTCCTGATAAAAATCAAGGTTAGGAGTAGCTTCCATCATTAATCTCCATTCTTCAGCAAAACGCATTCTGTCCGATTGAGCACGAGGACTCCACATAGCAGGTCCTTTACTTTTATTCAACATTTTAAATTGAATAGCTGTCTTATCGGTTACAATACCAGAGTATCCACCAAGTGCATCTATTTCGCGAACTATTTGTCCTTTTGCTATACCACCCATTGCTGGGTTACATGACATTTGTGCTATATTTTGCAAACTCATTGTTACCAATAGAGTAGAACAACCACTATTTGCAGCAGCAGTAGCAGCTTCAGAACCAGCATGACCAGCTCCAACAACTATAACATCATATTCTTTATCAAACATCTTTTATAAGATAGTGTTCCATGTGGAACGTTTTATAATATTTTTATAATATTGAATATTTAATCCAATATATATATCCTATTATGTTCCACATGGAACATATAATTTTATAAATAATAAAACCATAGATGGTTTATTGTTCCATGTGGAACATTTTGATTTTATCATTTTCTTTTGAACGCATTAAATCAGCTTCAGTATCTGATTTATCTTTATAACCACAAAGGTGTAAAACACCATGAATAATAACACGTTTCAATTCTTCTTCAAAACTAACTTCAAAATCTTTTGCGTTATCTACAACTCTTTCAATGGATATAAAAATATCAGAATAAATAGTTTTACCAACGGTATTATCAAACGTAATAATATCCGTTAAGGTATCATGTTTTAAAAATTCAAGATTGATTTTATGTAAATATTCATCATTACAAAAAATGTAATTTATCTCTCCTAATACATAAGATTCGGATGTAATAACCTTGTGTATCCAATTAGAAAAAATATCTTCGTTTAAAAGTATAAAATCACTCTCGTAGTTAAAACTAATCATCTGTAATACTAAAATATTGTTGCACCTTCTTTTTATAAATCGGCTGCAAAGGTAAGGCTTGTCTGTTTAATATTTCTATTTCGTTGAAATATTGTTCTATAGCTGGAATTTTATCATTTGAAGAATTTATATATTCTTTCCTGTTAGTATCAGATTTACGCTTACTATCTTCTCCTTGTTCGAAAGCAGCTTTGTCTAATTTTAGTAATTCATGTTTTAATTCATTCATTTGTTTTAAAACACTTTCGTGAAAACCTTTGTCCAATAAACCATCTTCAATAGCATTCATTTTTTTAATTAAATTATTACTATCTTTTTTAATTCCTGATTTATTAATTAAATCTTGTAATTGATTTTTTAACTGTTGCTGTTGCTTATATATTTCATATAATTCACCTGAACTATTTTCATCAGAATTCCCATCTTTTCCATTACCAGTACCTGATCCATTTTCTCCACCTTTTCCATTCTTACCGGACTTTCCATTCTCTCCCTTTTTTCCATTTTCACCAGAAGATCCACTATCACCATCTTTACCAGGTTTCTTCCCTTCGCCCATCTTATTCATTAAACCTTCTTGTTTTTTAATTATATCAGATAATTGAAAACTCTGACCAGAACCTCCAGGTTTACTACAAGAACCACTACCTGGCATCTTCATTTTATTTAATTGATCTTGCATGCTTTTTAATACATCACTTAATAAATTTGCTAAATTATTAGCAGAAGTTAATGCATATTGTTGATTAGATACACCTAAATATATTTTCTGATCAGCAAAACGCTCTAAAGATTTATTAATATTAAAATGCACTTCAGATATTTCATTATTTATCATTTCAGATAATTTAGGAACACGTAATGATAATGCAAATAAACTATCATCAATGTGGCTAAAATGATCCTTAAGTATATATTGTTTTTTTAATTTTTCTGGGAATTCAAAATTTGAATTGTTTAATTTTTTAAAATCATCCAATAAGCTTTCTTGATCAAATGAATATGAAATTAGATTGTCTAAAATTTGACGTAGCATTTTTTCATCTTCTTCCATTTGTTCCCCAGAAGATTCCTGCATTTGCTGTTGCATTGCAGCACTCATTTCTTTCATTTTTTCAGCAGCCTTCTTCTGATTATCTTTTGCTTTTTTCTGTTTTTTATTCTCTAATTTATCTGAAGCTTTTTGTTGTTCTTTGGAAATTTCGTCTTGTGATTCTTTTTTATCATCAAGATTCATAGGACTTTTTAATTCCTCATTTTCTTTTTCTAAATCTTTTAATTTTTCTTGTATTTTTTTAAACTCTTCGTTAAGCTTATCTTGAGCATCCTTAGTATTTTTTTCTTCAGATTCTTTTGATAAATCATCTTGTTTTTTTGCTAGCTCTTCTAATTCTTTTGCAACTTTTTCAAACTTTTTAGATATATAATATCGTTTGGTTAGTTCTAAGATTTGCTCTAATGATCGCTCTTGACTTTGAGTTTCCTTGGATAATTTTTCTATTTTTTCAAGCAACTCTTCATCTTGTAATTTCTCTTGTAATTTTTTAAGTTCTTCAAGTAGCTTCTCGTTTTCTTTTAATTCTTTTTCCTGATCTTCTAAACGTTCTTTTAATTCATCTTTAAAAGGATCTTCTTCAATATTTTCTTTTTGAAATTCTTCTAAATTCTTCTGCAAGTCTTTATTAAATTCTTGCATCAGGTTTTCTTGTTTTTCTTGTTGCTGCAAAAATTGTTTAATTTTATTTTTATCATTCCAATTCAATTCCTTTTTTTCTTTTTGAAGTTGGTTAATTTCTTGTAATTCTTTTTCTTGTTGATTTAGCTTATCTAATGATTTACTTAAATTATCAATATTTTTTTTCTGTTTTTCTAGTTGTTTATTTTCTAATTCATCAATAGTTAATTGCTGATAATTATAAACTTCAGATTTTGATTTTTTATAATTATGCAATCTATCGTTATCAAAAACTTCAAAATAATATTCATAAGGAACTCCTTTTTTGAGTTGTAAATTCCCTGGAAAAACATAGGCAAATTGATCAAAGTTTAATTTTGAAATTTTAATATTTTCTTTAAATGTTTTATCAGAATTTACTTCTTTATACACTAACTGTAATTTTGATAAACCATAATCATCAGATACTCTACCTAAAAAATAAATTACCTGTGTATTGGTACTATCTACTTTTGTTTGTACATTTATTTCAGGATATTCATCTTTTACTACTTGAATTTTATATCCTATTTTTTCATAATTTTCAATAACAGAATTACTAGTAGATATTTCATAATCAGTAGTTGAAAAAATTGATTCTTTATATTTAAAACTAGAAGCATCTTTAATAAAATTATATGAAGAATCTTTTATTAAAAATAATACTTCATCAGTTGTTTTGGTATTTAAGTTCCAAGTAATATGAGTTCCTTCAGGTACAGTTATATTTCCAGTATTTTTTATAATTTTATTTTTTTTAGAAATATATTTAGGGAAATCTAACTGCATTTCAAAATTCAAAATAGTAGGAACTTTTAATACTGAAATTTGATAGTCTTTAGAATTAATATCATTTGCTTCTAAAGAAAAAGATATTGGTTTACTTACTTGTTTAAATTCATAACTAAACCTATTAAAATCAGTTTTAGTTAAATAATAAGATTCGTTATTAAAATTAATTTTTAAATTTTCAGGAATCACTTTACCTTTGGTAGTTACCTCTAATAAAAACGGTTTATTTTCTAGTACTTCTAAATCAGAATTCTTAATTACAAAATGGAATGGTGCAGGAGGAATATAGGCAACATCATGATTAACAACACGTTGGTAGCTGTTTTTTATATCTATTTGATTACCAGTTAATTGTATTAATAAAAAAATAAAAATAGGAATAGCTACATACTTTAAATATTTACTATTTTTTTTTAAATTAATAGCAATTTTAAAAGGTATAGGCGATAAATCAGTTGCTTTTTGATTGATACTGGCTAATAATAACTCTGATTGTTCACTGTTATTTTGTAATTGTAATAAATTAGTAAGCTTATCATTTATTTCAGGAAAATGATTTCCTATTAATTGTGATGCTTTTTCGTGTGTAATACCTTTTTTAAGCCCTAGTAATTGAAAAACGGGGATTCCTATAAATTTATAGAGTAACGTTAATTCTACCCCTATAAAAATCCAAAACAAAGCTGTTCTATACGGAGTAGATAACCATAAAAAGTGTTCAATAAAAACAGTTACTAATAAATACAATAGTCCAATAGCTATAAATAATAAACTACCTTTTAGTAATTCATTGGTATAGAACTTTTTAACAAACTGAGTTAGTTTATCGGTTATTTGTTGTGTTGAATTCAAAATCTCTTTTTTTATTAAAAAATAACTGCTGGGAATAAATTTACGACAATTATTTATTAAAAGTAAAAAAGCGTTGTTAGTACAACCAATAATCTTTTTTATATTAAATTATTTCATATCTCATAGTATTATCAAAATATAAATAGTCATTAAATATTTTAGAGTAACTAACTATTTTTTTTAGTTTCTTTTTTATCTTTTTCAATACTTGATTTTAAGCTTAAACTTCTAAACACTTTTTAACATATATATATATACTTTTTTTTTTTAGAAATTTTTAAAATAGAAATAGTAGTTATTATGGTCTGTTAATAGTTGCTATAAAATTATTAAAAAGTACTTGTATTAGTCCCTTTTTAAATATAATCAACAAAAAAAAGGAGGTTATTAACATAGTAAACGCTTGATTTATAAAAGAAATACATAGTTATTAAACATGTTGTTAATAACTGTAATTCATATATAATTGTTAATTGAATTATTAAAAAAAGCTGTTAATAACTCTGAAAAATCGTTTGAAAACTTTTCTGAAAATAAAGTTAAAAAATAGTGTATAGTAATTATAAGTATTGGATTGTGAAAATATATTTAATATCAAAATTTAGTTTAACAATTTAGTCTTACACTTATTAACAATTAATAGTAATAACCGATGTCTTTATTTTCAAGTACTTATAAAGTAATTAACAATTTGTCATTTTAGAGCAATATTTATAAATTATTACAGCTAAAAAAGGCTTTAATAATATGTTAATCTATTGATATATAGTGTTTTATGATTTATTAACAATAGCTATTAATTACAGAATACTATTAATAGATAAAATGAATTACAATTTTTAAAAATCATCATTCGTCTTTCTTAATTCCTTAGTTATCTTTGCGCTGTTAAAATTACTAATAAACTTCCATTAATAATGGTTGTGAAAAATAAGTTATACATGTCACAAGAAGTTAGAGTACGTTTTGCTCCAAGTCCTACAGGACCATTACATATAGGTGGTGTTCGTACCGCATTATTTAATTATTTATTTGCTAAAAAACACAAAGGTACTTTTGTATTACGTATAGAGGATACGGATCAGAATAGGTATGTGGCTGGTGCAGAACAATATATAAAAGATGCTATGGAATGGTGTGGTTTTCCATATGAAGAAGGACCAGGAAAAGAAGGTAAATTTGGACCATACAAACAAAGTGAACGTAAACATATATATAAGGAGTATTGTGATAAACTAATAGCAAGCGGTAATGCGTATTATGCATTCGATTCTGCCGAAAGTTTAGATGCATTAAGAACTGATTGTGAAGCTGAAAAGAAAACATTTATATATAATTGGCACAATCGTTTAGAATTAGATAACTCATTAGTACTTTCAAAAGAAGAAGTTGTTAATCGTATTGCTAATGGTGATAAATATGTAGTACGCTTTAAATCTCCTCAGGATGAAACTTTGGTAATGCAAGATGAAATCCGTGGTGAAATAAAAATAGATACTAATGTATTAGATGATAAAATTCTATTTAAAAGTGATGGAATGCCAACCTATCATTTAGCAAATATTGTAGACGATCATTTAATGGAAATTAGTCATGTAATTCGTGGTGAGGAATGGTTACCATCAATGGCATTACACATACTATTATATAAAGCTTATGGTTGGGATGCTCCAAAATTTGCACATTTACCATTAATTCTTAAACCAACTGGTAAAGGAAAGTTAAGTAAACGTGATGGTGATAAAGGAGGTTTTCCTGTATTTCCGTTAGAATGGAAAACTGAAGAAACTACTTCAAGAGGTTTTAAAGAAGATGGATATTTACCAGAAGCAGTAGTAAACTTTTTAGCATTTTTAGGATGGAATCCAGGTACTGAACAAGAATTATTTACGTTAGAAGAATTGGTAGAAAGCTTTGATTTAAAACGAGTAAATAAAGCAGGAGCAAAGTTTGATCCGGAAAAAGCAAAGTGGTTTAACCAACAGTATTTTGTAAATCAAGATGATAAAACTATTGCTGAGCAATTTGAAAGTATAGTTAGTAGTAAAGTAACTGGATCTTATTCAAATGAATACATAACTAAAGTAGTATCATTAGTAAAAGAACGTGCTGTTTTTGTAAATGATTTATGGGATTTGAGTAACTTCTTTTTTGAAGCTCCAACGGAGTATGATGCTAAAGCATTTAAAAAAGCTATAAAAGAAGATACTCCTGAATTAATGCAAGAATTAATATTGGTTATGAATGGTATTGAAGATTTCTCTACTGAAAATACACAAACAGTAGTTAAAGGTTGGATAACAGCTAAGGAGATTGGTTTTGGAAAAGTAATGCAACCTTTACGATTAAGTTTAGTAGGTGCTATGAAAGGACCAGATGTATTTGATATAATGACTTTACTTGGTAAAGAAGAAAGTATTAAGAGAATACAAGCTATTATAAAACAATAGATACTAAGTGTTATAAATAAAAAAGCCACTAATTAATTAGTGGCTTTTTTATTGTAGTAAGTTATATATTAGAAATAAACCAATACTCCAAATTGAAACATACTAATATGTCCTTTAAAGTTTTCATTGTTACCTTCAATATCATTTAATTTATTAAGAAAATTATTAAAACCATATTGGTAATGACCAAATATTCTTAAACGCTCCACACCAATTGATAAACCTACGAGTCCGTTAATATTTATAGGATTGATATCAGTTAATTCTTTAGCAGTAATATTTGCTTTTTCAATAATAAACTCTTCTTGATCTTTATCAGAAAGTTTCATTTTACTATTTACTTGTAAAACAGGTCCAAACTCTGCAGTTAATTTAAATTTTGACTGCATATTCCTGTTATTACCAATTATTTTATAGCCAAATAATAAGTGAACTTGTGCATTTAATAATCCATAATCAATAGCAATAGGAGTAGTAGTACCCAGTTCTCTTCCTTGAATTTCTAGTTTGTTATTAGCGATATTGATACCAAACTGAATATCCATATTATTATAAAAATCGCCTCTAGTAGCAAGACCACCTATAAATCCAATTCCTGGAGTGGTAATAAAATTACTAGTTTGAATATCAAAATGTGTAGCCCCTACTTTTAAACCAAACATATTATGTTTTCCTTGTCCCCCTCTTCTTTGTGCATGCAAGTTAAAACTACTTGTAAGTAAGAATAAAACTATACTAATTGTAAAAAGATTTTTCATAAGTTGTAACTTTAGGCGGCAAATGTAGACTTATTTTGCAAAATACATACTTTAACTAACTAATATAACAACGTAATTATGGCAATTTTATTTGGCTTAATAGCCTTTTTTGGATTTATTATTCTTCTTTCTTCCTTTTTTACAGTAAAACAGCAAACAGCAGCAATTGTTGAACGTTTTGGGAAATTTCAAAGCATTCGTCAATCGGGGCTGCATTTAAAAATACCTTTAGTAGATAGAATTTCAGGTAGGTTGAGTTTAAAAATTCAACAATTAGATGTAATGATTGAAACAAAAACTAAAGATGATGTTTTTGTTCGTTTAAAAGTATCTGTACAGTATAAAGTAATTAAAGCTAAAGTATTTGATGCTTTTTATAAATTAGATTATCCACATGATCAAATAACATCTTATGTATTTGATGTTGTACGTGCTGAAGTACCTAAAATGATTTTGGATGATGTATTTTTAAAAAAAGATAATATAGCTGTTGCAGTAAAATCAGAATTAAATGAAGCAATGGTTGAATATGGATATGATATTATAAAAACATTAGTTACTGATATTGATCCTGATGCGCAAGTAAAAGAAGCAATGAACCGTATTAATGCTGCTGATAGAGAAAAAACTGCTGCGCAATATGAAGGTGATGCACAACGTATTTTAATTGTAGAAAAAGCAAAAGCAGAAGCAGAAAGCAAGCGCTTACAAGGTCAGGGTATTGCTGATCAACGTAGAGAAATTGCTCGTGGTTTGGAAGAATCAGTAGATGTATTAAATAGAGTAGGGATTAACTCACAAGAAGCATCAGCACTAATAGTTGTTACTCAACATTATGATACCCTACAATCTATTGGAGCTGAAACAAATAGTAATTTAATTTTACTACCAAATTCTCCGCAAGCAGGATCTAATATGTTGAATGATATGGTAGCAAGCTTTTCTGCTAGTAATGAAATAGGCGAAGCAATGAAACAAGCTAAATTAAACAAGAAAAATACTAAATAAATAAAATCAATATAAAATGAAAAAAGTAATCATCTCATTATTTGTATTAGCTGTAGTTTTTACTTCTTGTAAGGATAGTGGAAAGAAAGTAGAAACTAAGGAAGCTCAAGAAGTAGAAATAGTAAAAGAAGCAGAAACAGTTATTTATGGTACTGTTAAAGAAGGAAGTGAATTGAAATGGAGAGCAACTCACTTAGGAGGTACAGGTGCTCGTTTTGGAAGAACATCTTTAAAAAACGCATCCGTATTAGTAAATGATAAAAAAGTAACTAACGGAACATTTGTTATGGATATAACAGCTTTAACCGTTGATAATTTTGACGATGCTAAGCAAAAAGAACAGTTAGAAGGGCATTTAAAAAGCGCTGATTTTTTTAATGTAGAAAAATATCCAAGTGCTACATTTGAACTAACAAATGTAGAAAATACTGTTGAAAAGTACAATTCACGAATAACAGGAAACTTAACAATTTTAGCAGTTACAAAAAGTGTTACTTTTAATGCAAATATTGTTATCAAAGATGATTCTGTAGCAATTAATTCAGAAGATTTTTCTGTTAATAGACAAGATTGGGGATTGAGTTACCATACTGAAGGTGATGCAGGTGTACCTAAAGATTATTTAATTACTGATGCTGTAGGTTTTACTATAAGTGTAACAGTAACTAAGTAAAAAATAATTAGAATTATTAAAAACTCGAAACATAATTGTTTCGAGTTTTTTTGTTATAAAAATTAGTAAAATTAAAAATAAGTAATTAGTAGTACCTTTGAACAGATAATATATTTTATGAAATCCCTTTTTTTAAAGCTTTTTATATTCATATTTATTGGGGGCTTTAGTCAAACACCAAATAAAGCTATTGAATTAAGTACCCCTTTAGAAGTTATAGGTTTTAGCTACCCAAATGAATTTACTTTAGAATTCATGGTAAATGTAAATGCTTTAAATACACAAGTACTTCCTAATTTTTTGATTAATTCAACAGGTGGATTTATACTTTCCTTATCAGGATTAAATTGTATAGTACCTGATCCTATATTTACAACAAATAAATGGTACCGAATTAGTATAGTAAAAAGTACCGATTTAACTATTTACATCAACGGAATAAAAACGATAAGTACATTAAATATTCCTTTAGTTACTACAGATAATTTACAATTATTAAATGGAAAAATAGATGACCTACGTGTTTGGAATGTAGCACTAACTGAAGCTACCATTCAGCAAAATATGTTTAAACATTTATCAGGTTCAGAAACTAATTTATTAACCTATCTGGATTTTGATATTAATACCGATGATTTAACTACTAATTATATAGTAAGTAGTACAGGAAATACCTTAATAAATAGTATAAGTTTTGCTAATTACTCAGGAGGAACTTGGTATGGAGATTCATCATCAAAAAATTGTATGTTTTTAGGAAATAACAATTTAAATTTTAACCTTGATGTAACTAATTTTGTAACAGAAAAATCTTTTATAACAACTATAAAATCACCACACACTCTAATAGTAACAGATTATTATTTTGGAGGATTACAGATTGATGAAATGGCAGGGTTAATTCAAGAAAGTAACAAGGTTAATTTTCAATCAATTTCAGCGTCAACTACAGGTCAACATTCAGAGTTTAGATACAGTTATCGAGTATCTGCTGGATATAAAAATATTGTATTAGATTATGGTATACCAACAGCAAATGAAAGTCAGAATACAATTGTACCATTAGCTATAAAAACAGAAAATAGTATTAATGATTTGTTTCCAATAGGAACTACATCCGGGATGTATAGTTCACAATGGACTTATTCAATGCATGGAGGTATTCCTTATGGTGAAGCTTTTAATAATTCATGGACGTATAATCCAACTAACAGAGGGTTACATAGTGGATTAGGTTTTTCAATTAAAGGAGCAATAGGGTCATTAGCTAGTAATGCTTTAAATACATTTAATATGGTTCCTGAAAATGGAATAGTAGCATTAGATTTTTCACACATACCAAATGATGATGTATTAATAGGAAATCCATTTCCTAGTTTAATTTCTTTAAAAGAATTTATTTTACAAAATCAGTCAAGTACGGAAGGTTATATTGAACATTGGTTACAATGGGAAGGAAATAGTCATGTCCAATCAACTTATATTGGAGGATATGCAATTCAGAATTTATTAGGAGTAGCATTACCACATGCTGAGTTTTCTTATAATGGAAATAGTTTAGTTCCATATGAAAATATTGTACCTCGTAAGGCATTTTTAGTATGGACAACCCCAACAGTAAATACTATTGTTTTTAATAACAGTATGCGAATTCAATCAGACATAGTAGAGGATAATAGTACTAAAAACAGATTTTGGTTGAGTTTAAAAAAGGAATCAGGAACTTTAAAGGAAACAGATCAATTACTTATTGGAGCAACTAATACAACTACAAATGGCTATGATTATGGTTATGATGCAACATATTATCATGATCATCGTTCCATGTTAATATATTCACTTTTAGCTGGAGATACAAAAAGATATAAAGTACAAAGTATAGCAAATACTTTTATTGAAGATGTGAAAATAGGAGTTAAAATAGGGGCAATAGGAAATTATACGTTTAAAATTCAGTCAGAAGAAAACATGTCTGTTGCTGATGAAATTTTATTAGTAGATACTGATACAGGTATTGAATATGATTTAAGAATACTAGATCCTACAATTACATTTAACACTACTGGAGTATTTGATAATCGTTTTTTAATTCGATTTAAAAATTCGGTTCTTTCAATAACAGATAACGAAATTGATGCAGGTTTATATGTTTGGCAAGATAAAACACATATTCATATAGAAACTGGTAAACTATTAATAAAAACACAACTAATAAATATAAACGGAAAAGTTGTAAATGAATTTAGAAACACATTAATACCTACAGAAAATCTGTCCTCAGGTGTGTATTTAATTAAATTTTATGGTGTAAATAATCAAACAAATACTAAGCAGATTATTATAAAATAAGTCGACCACTTGCTAAGAGAAAATAAGTTAAGCTAACTATATTATAAAATTAAATTTTTACATAGGCTAGAATTTAAAATCACTCTTAACTTTTTACATTTACATCAAGGTTAATTTGTACTTTTGATGTATGTTTAATGACATCGCATCGGCAATCCCAATTGGGATACTTTTAGCACTAACTATTGGTCCTGTATTTTTTGTTTTATTAGAGACAAGTATTACAAAAGGCTTCCGTAGTGCAATGATGTTTGATTTTGGTGTAATTGTTGCCGATATTATATTTATCCTTATTGCTTTTTACAGTACATCATCTATATTAGATAAAGTAAAAGGTGATCCTAATTTATTAGTATTCGGAGGAGTTTTATTATTTGTGTACGGATTAATATCTTTTATAAAAACATCTAAGTCATACCGACAGATTTTTAGAGAACATCATAGTGTAATTCTCAAAAAAAATTACTTTGAATTATTCTTTAAAGGATTTTTACTGAACTTTATTAATATAGGAGTGCTTGGAGGGTGGATTGCAGCTATTATTTTAGCAAAATCTATTACCACAACAAACAATGGTGTAGCAATTTTTATAGGAACAGTATTGCTATCATATATTACTGTGGATATGCTAAAAATATTTTTAGCAAAAAAATTAAAGCATAAACTAACGCCTCGTGTAGTTTTTAAAATGAAAAAAGTAATTAGTTTGGTTATCCTATCAATAGGTTTTGTGTTAATGATTCAACGCTTATTTCCCAGTAAACTTGAGAAAATACAAGATAAAATTGAAAAGATAACTCTACCTAAATAAATTTCATAATAATTAAAAAATTTGGGTAACAAAAAGTGATTTTCGGGAACATTATAATAGTTACACACAAGTAATTCTTCATAGTGTGATACATAGTTTGGGTAAAAGGCATTTTTAACGAGTGCCTTTTTTTATTTTACTATTTTAAGATAAAATTACAAATCAATTCCTGGTGTATTGTAAAAAAGGTTTTCTAAGTAGTTGAAATTAAAAAGGATTGGTATTTTATTTCATAATAATTAAAAAATTTGGGTAACAAAAAGTGATTTTCGGGAACATTATAATAGTTACACACAAGTAATTCTTCATAGTGTGATACATAGTTTGGGTAAAAGGCATTTTTAACGAGTGCCTTTTTTTATTTTACTATTTTAAGGTAAAAAATCACAAATCAATTTCTGGTGTATTGTAAAAAAGGTTTTCTAAGTATTTGAAATAAAAAGGATTGGTATTTTATTTCATAATAATTAAAAATATTGGGTAACAAAAAGTGATTTTCGGGAACATTATAATAGTTACACACAAGTAATTCTTCATAGTGTGATATACATAGTTTGGGTAAAAAAGGCGCTTTGTAAAAAGCGCCTTTTTTTTATGATACTAATGAATATTTTTAAATTATTATATGCGGAGTTATTATTTTAAAAATTTTATTTTAGGATAATACGCTAGATCCTTTTTATTACTAATTCTTAATGTATTTATTAATACTAAAATTAAGTTAATGAGGTATATAAAACTTATAGCCGTAAAAATATTGCTTAGAGAAAGGTTTTCTAAAAGACTCGTTTTTGAAATGATAAACATTAAAAAAGGAATAAAAAACAGTAATAATGTCCAAGTTATTTCAAAGTTAATTAAGAAAAAATTTACATCTAATGTATTTGATAATCGTTTTAGTGAATCTCCAGTTGGGTTAGATTCACCTTTTTCAATTTGTTGAATAGTTCTTATGCTTAAGCAAGAAATTCCTGAGACATACCTTTTTTATTTCTGAATTCTTTTTCTCTTGCTGATAAATGAGTATTCTTCATTTTATATGTTTTTAGATTGTATTGTTTCAAGTTTTTTATGTAGTATAATAGCAAGTGTTATTGATCCTAATAAAAAACCAGAGATAATTTGTACCAAAGAACCACAAACCAAATGATTCAGGAGTGCTTGTAATCAATTATCAAAGTAAAGACGATAGATGAGTTCCTATTTCTAATTTGGTATCAATCCACCACATTACAGCGACAGGAATTCTTGAAATAGGAGAAAAAATAATTAAAAACAAAAGAAGTAGTAAATAGGGGGCTCTTTCTTTATATAATTTTATACTCCAATAAATTACTAATCCCAAAGTTAGATAGAGTAATTCAATAATGAAAATAACATTTTCAGGTAAGCCTAATAATTCAAGTGTATAACACATAGGATTAATAAAAGATAGACATATGTAATTTCTTATATAGGTATTTCTACTCTAAAAAATATCACAAAATAATTATAAACTTGTATTGCAATTAAAAAATTATAATAAATATGTGTACAAATTTTTCTATTAAAACAAAGCAAAATGATTTAGTTATAGGTCGTACAATGGAGTTAGGTAAAAGCTTAAATTCAGAATTATATTTTCGAAAGAAAAACCATTATTACGAACAAAAAGCTTCTGATTTATTTTTACAAATTATCAAAACAAAACCTTCTGAGATAGAATTAAAACCAAATTTAATATTACTGAAAAATCATATATGTACATGGAATGGAATATATGGATTTGTTGCCATGAATGGTTTTGGTCAAGATATTGCCGCTGATGGAATGAATACTGAAGGACTTACAACAGGTACAATGGTTCTTGCACTTAGTAAATACCAATCCATTCCTGAATATACAACTGACGATGAAGTAGTACAGGATCTTATTTATTATCCCAATTTAACCAATTGGATTTTATCTAATTGTAAAAATTGTAATGATGTTATAAATAAGTTATCGGTAGATAAATTAAATTTAAGCGAAGGCTCTAAGTTGGATAATAACTGTAATGATATTAAACAAGGACTTAAAGTAATTAGTCCATTTGATAAAGTTCCTGAAGCACTAAAGTTTCATTTTCCTGTTCATGATGCTTTAGGAAATAATATTGTACTAGAATTTGTAAATGGAGAGTTAATAATTACAGATTTAGCTCCAATAAATGTATTGACTAATGATCCAGAAATAGCATGGCATCATACGAATGTTATTAATAATTTTGCAGCAATAACGCCTTATAATTATCAAGATTCAGATGGAAATGCTAATTATGAAATTATAGAGGAGGGTAAAGAAGAAACCTCAAAAACAATTGCTAATAACTTTAGATGTAAAACTTTTGCACAAGGAACAGGGTTTGGTATGATTCCAGGTAGTCCTACACCTGTAGACAGATTTGTTAAAACAGCAATGATGACAAATTTTTCATTTAAGCCTAAAACTATTGATGAAGCGTATTCTTTGGCATTTCATATATTAAATACTGTTGATATTCCAAGAGGAGCAAGTTTAGAAAAAAATAATAAAAACGTTCATGATTATACACAATGGAGTACAGTATCTGATTTAAAAAATAAGATTTACACAGTACGTTTATATGAATCTCCTCAAGTTTTTCGTATTGATGTAGATAAATTAGATTTAAATAAATTGGATGGAACACATTTTCAAATTCCTGCAAAGAAACACCAATGGATAAACTTAAATGATCAAATTAACGGGACGGGAGTAATGAATGAACAGTTCTCATTTCAAGAGAATTAATAAAATTTAATGTATAATGAATTTTTAATCACATCATTATATTTCAATTAGACGACCTAGAGTAGGCTGTTCAAATAATAAAAGCGCATTACTAATAATGCGCTTTTGTTATCATCAAATTGTATGCCTATATTCTTAGGTAATAGTGATAAATAGTATACTATTACTGAAAAGAAAGAACAGGTATTAAAATGGAAAAACCAAATAATTCAGTCTTTAACCAAATAGATTAATCAAGTTTAGGTACAGCTAAGGTAGCCTTAATACCAATACGGCCCTCTATGAGTTTTGCAATGTTTTGATGTTTTGAACTCATGCCTTTAAGTTTGTCTATTGCAACGATAGCCTCACTAATACCGCTGTTTAAAGTAGCAATACCTCTAGCATTTGCCAATGATTCTTCCTTACCGTGTAAAGCCAGTCTATCTTTCAACATTTGAATAACTCCTTCATACTTACCGTCAAGCGTGACCCAAGTATCAATATCTATATAGCCATCAGCTAACCTCTGTGTTAATCCAACTTGAAGAGTCTTCATATCTAAAAGATTCTTAGCGTCTAGAACTGTTAGACCCCATTCCGCGGTGTTTTTGATATCATCGATACTCTCCATAATGCGGTAGAATATTGAAGTAACTGTTACCGCCTCAGATCCAAACGTATCCTCATCGAGGATATTCGTGTCATCACAAGCTATAAGTTTTTAGTTTTAGTTTGTCATTTTATAAAAGCTAATTTTTAAATCACGAACACCTCTAAATTAAAAAAATTGGTGATAATGTAATTATATAGAAGCTTTCAGTTTTAAATACTAAAAAAAGTATTGTTTATAGGTGTTGTTGTGCTTAGTATTTTTAATGATGAAGTTCATTGGACTTCATTTCTCTATTCATTTGCTTGACATTCTCTCTTTGTTCAGCTAAAGTTTCTACTCCAAATTCAATTCTTTCAGTGTCAGAAATTTTAGTAGAGTCTATTTTCCCTAGTACCCAAGGTGTACCGTGTCCATATTGTTTATATTGAGTTCCATAAATTTGTGGTTCATTTTTACTTAATAGATACCTGTCAATAGCAGCAGCTAAAAGCCATTTGTTTGCAGTAGAATCTAATTCAATAGATTTACGCATCAACTTAACGGCCATTCCATATGCGGTAGAATCATTTCCGTGTTGAAAAATCATAGCAGCATTGTGATAATCTTTAGAAGTTCGGACTTTATTTGAGTCTAATAATTGAGAAACTCGAACTTCTCTTAATTTGTCCTTACCCCAGCTAAAGCTACCTGTTTCCCTTTCAGCTTGGTCATTTCGGTAAATTTCCATTAATTCTTGGTTGTCCTTTGGTTTATCCTGGCTATATGCGATTGTCATAATTCCTGAACACAAAAGGATTAATAAGATTTTTTGCATTATTTTTTTGTTTTAATGAAGTACAACGTTTAGTATATTAAACGTAGGGCAATAAATAAGCACTTTCGTTTCAGTTTAGCACTTAGTCAAATATAAATCTTTTGCTTTTATTTTTTCATCAATAAACATTAAATTTTATATTTGGCGGACTCAATAAACAAAGAAGGACGTTTGGATTAGTACCAAACGTCCTATAGTTTTATATGCATTGTTGTATGTCGTTTTTTATTTCCAATTATATAAAACTCGACTATTTCATTTTTACAATTGGTATAAACCACCTAAAGATTAAAATCCTCTTTCAAATAGAGTTGAGTCACTTTGACTTATTTGCATTCGAGCCTTTTTCAAGGGTTGATATTCTTTGTCGTTATAAAAATTTTTACCGTCTTCTTTAGATGGGAATTTTAAAATAACTAATCGTCCCTTAGGTAGATTTCCTTCTATTGAAGGAGGATTGTCTGCAACTGCAATGGTTACACCACCGTGTTTACTAACAATTTTCACTGCTTTTTCTAGGTAAATTTTATTGAATTCTTCTTGGTTTTCAACACGTACAAATGCCACCATATATGCTGGAATTTTGTTTTCTATATTCTGTAAATTTGACATTTTTTTAATTATTAAATATTTTTGCGAGAATGTGAGGCTGAGAGCAATTGTATGTTTTAAATATTCAAACCAGATAAAGATGGTTTTCTTAACATAGTTCCTATGTAAATTAAAATTGCCAGTATGATACCTGGTAGGGGTGAGTGACTTGCAACTATTTCAGCTACAATAATTCCTCCTGTATAAGAGCATAAAAGGAAAAACCCAATATTGCTAATTTTCGGAATCCAAAAGATAATGACACAGGTAATTTCAAGTATACCAATAAAAGGTGTTATTTCTCCTATGTTTGGAATTGTATTCATTGCCTGAACCATCCATTCGCTTCCAATAATCTTATTACTTCCACTAAATACAATCATTAGTGATGGTAGAGTAGATAGGATGTAGCCTGTAATTTTTCTCGTTTTACTGATTTCTGTTTCGTGTAATTTCATCATAATATTATTTTATTAATTAATACAGGACAAAACTACCTTGTCAATAAAGTATGTGCATTAATAAATATTAAGAAATGAAATTAGTGGGAAGCTCTTAATTTGTCTCCTTTTGCTTTACTCAAAGCTTCTGGAGTAATTCCTAAGTATGAAGCAATCATTCTTTGAGGTACACGTTGTGTTAAACTTGGATATGTTTCTATAAAGTGTTCGTAACGTTGTAGACCAGAAAAGCTCATTAACATTATTACTCTTCTTTGAAGAATCAAAATACGTTTTGCAATAGCAGGGGCATTGGGAGAAATTTGACTCAAATCTTTTTTTCTAACAGTGACCGTAGAATCCTCAAGTGCCTCAATAAAAAATTCACACGGTTGACCTTCTTGAACTGAATCTGCAATAATCCAACCTTCAGGAGCAAACATAAAAATATGTTCCTTTCCTTTTTCGTCTATTGTATAACTTCGTAATAAACCAGAAGCTACCTCAAAAACCATACTGTTAAGGTCTCCCTCATTTTGTAAGATATGTCCTTTTTTTATTTCAATGGTTTTCACTTTTATCTAGGTTTTGTTGTAGCCAGTTTTTATGATTTCAAATTTATAATTATTTATATTTTCCTTATAGATTCAGTAATTACATCTATCTCTTGTTCAAAAATAATATTTCTTTCTGTATTATTCTTATACATGTTCTTAGGAATAATCTCTCTGTTCGCAGTTGAACAATAGTTTTTACTATTTGGGTTTAGAACATATTCGAGTTGATACTCAATCATTTTTTCAAACGGAATAAGGAAATTCTTCGTCTCGCATTGTTCTAAGTCTCCTTCCTTAAGTAAGTTTAATACAGTATATACTGACTCAATAGTACTCAAACAAAGAGATTCTGGCTGCTGCTTGATAATAAATTTTGATTTGATTTTATTATCAAAACTCACTCTTTTTAGTTTTTGCAAGTTCTTACTTAGTTTAAGCATTTTACGGGCGCAGGGCCATGTACCATCAAGAATGAAGATATGTGGATTATTACCCATAAAAGAATTAATTTCTGTACTTTTTCTTATCGAGAAGTTGAAATTATCTTTTCCCGGATAAAGTAAGAAAGAACAACTTTTTTCATTAGTCAGTATTTCATTTACGCGTTTATTATTGGTAAAATCGACACCAACTATAATTTCTGAATTTTCAAGTTGAAGACTAGTAATATGTCCCGTTCCGCTTTTTTCTTTTCTGTATTCCTTCGGGTGCATTAGAATAATAAAACGAGTCTTAGTCTGGAAAGGACTAATATGTTTACAAATGCATGTGCTTGAAGGCCTCATGCATTTGTAACATTTGATTCGTGGATTTTTTATTTCTACTTGCAAGGTGAGTATCTTTTTATTTTTCTAATGTCTAGTCCTGAAATACGGCTACAGGTTAAATTCATTTTTACGCTGTTAATTTATATACCATATTCGGTGTTTTAAAATCTAAAGATAGGTGTAATCTTATTTCATTATACAATTTTATTGCATTTTTTGCTGCTCTTTTAGCGTGTGCCACATTCATAAAGGTTTGGTCGAGATAAAATTCATCTTTTAAGATTCCATTTACACGTTCTGCCATTGCGTTTTCGTAACAATGATTTTGTTCAGTCATACTAATATCTATCTTTTTTCTTTTGAGTATTTGTGTGTATACATTGCTACAATACTGTATTCCTCTGTCCGAATGATGAATAAGTCTTTTAATGTTTTTAGTTTGATATACTGCTTTATTAAAGGCTCTTACACAGCCATTTAGTTCTAGACTATCACTAAGGTCGTAACCCACAATCTTACGAGAATATATATCTGTTATGAGGGCTAGATAACAAAACCCATTCAAGGTTCTGATATATGTAATGTCAGAAGCCCAAACTTGGTTAGGTCTTGTTATTTCTAGATCTTTTATAATGTTATTATATTTATAAAATCGATGATAAGAGTTTGTAGTTCAGGCACTATATTTTTTTCTAAGCGTTAACATATGATACTTTCTAAGCACTTTAAACAATACATCTCTGCCTACTTTTAGGCGTTGATTTTCAAAGTCTTTATGTAAGGATTTCATTAGTTTTCTAACACCTTCTCTAGGAAGTAGTTTTCGTCTTTTTTTAACAGTCTCTATTATTTGTTGTTCAAATAAACGTCTTCTAGAATCTCTGCTATTGTATTTATAAAAAGCATCTCTTTTTAAGTTAAAACATTTACATACACTAGAAATAGATACCACTCCATTCGTTTTGTTTACTGCTATTTTCAAAGCTTGATGTTTAACTTTTTTTTTAATTCCGAGACATTTTTATAGCCTAATTTTTGAGCAGCTACTTCCAGATAAGAATCGCTTACCAGTTCATCTAAATCTTTTTTAAGGACTAGTTTTTTAAGTTGTTTAATTTCTTTTTGAAGTTCCTTTATTCTAGTAATCTCATCTTTTGTTTGTACCATAACTCTTGTGTTCATTAGGTCATTACGTTCGTACTTTCTAATCCATTCATTAATGGTTGTAGGAGCAATACTGTAGAGTTTTCCTAACTGACTCTTGGTGTATTTGCCTGTACTAAGTTCGGCTAAAATTTTTAATTTGAAAGGTTCACTGTAACGTCTGGTTACTCTGTCATTTTTATAAATATACTTATTGATTTGTGTATACATATTTTAGGACGGGTCATAATTATGCCCAACGGTTTGTGTATGAAACGTAGCGTGTAAAAAGATACTACATTTTGGATTTAGCACAGAGCCGAATTTTTATGTTTTGTTTTTATTTTTTAAATCTAAAACCCAAATTTAAAAATTTGGCGGTTTTGCAAATACACACTAAACTTTAGGTTTAGCACTTATTAGCTATGTTTTATACACATTGTTGTAAACAGTTTCTTTTTATCTCTGAAAAATAGAAAGATGAATTTCTTCTCCCATTTCAGTTTCTTTACTAGTAGTAATGGAAATTTGTTTTAAACCATACCTTTCAAATGATTTGGTGTAGTTATGATTCAATAGCCAAGGCGGACCATTCTCAAATGTTCTTTTTTTAGATTGTACTTCTGTGATAAGAACAAGTTGACCATTTTTATTCACAAATTCTGATATATTTTTAATTAAAACTTCTTCGTATTTAGGTGGAAGAGCTTGAATAGTGAAGATTTCTAAAACAAGATCAAATTTTCGATTCCATTTTGAAATCCCTTCTATTAAATCGGCTTGAACAAATTCAACACTTGTATTTTGGAATCTCCTTTTACAGAGTTCAATAGCACTACCAGAAACATCGAATGCTGTCACATTAAAACCTTTTGACTCAAGTTCGATCGCGTCATCTCCCATACCACAACCAACAACCAATGCTGTTTTTCGATTACCAATAAGTGAGTTCTTATCTATCCAATTTTTAAACAATGAATGAGGTTTCATATCTGCCCAAGGAACACCTTCTCCTCCTTCATTTGATTCAGAATAGAGTGCTTCAAACCAGTCATTAGGTTTATCTTCCTTAACACCTAATTTTTTTCTTAGCTCTTCATTCATCTTATGTTTTTTTTAATTGTTTACAACGTTTCGCTCTGAATAGTACGGGGCAGAAAATCCGCGGATTTTCGTATCGACACGAGCCATAAGCTTTTTGTTTTGTTTTTAATTTTGTGGTTTTAAAAAAGCCAAATTAAAAGATTTGGCGATTAAGTAAAGATAGAATTACTTCTCGGATTAAGCACCGAAACCCGTATTATTTATAGGTGTTGTTAGGCACAGTTTTTAATTTGTCATTGATTATATCACTGATTTCATTTGCTCTGTCAACAATCATGAAGTGTCCACCTTTGTCAATTAATTCCATTTTAGTATTCCCTCTAGGAGGAATCAGCTTATCGTTCGTTCCATTTATTTTTATAACATTTTTTAATTGAGTGGTATTTTTCCAATTTATTAATTTTTCCACAGCCCATTTCGCAAAACTCAAATCAGTATCGTCTAAAATATCATTTAATAATTTACTGTCTTTTACTCCGAATAAATATTTAGCAATTAATCTTGGAGGGTCAAATAGCGAAGTAGGTATTAGATTTATTAATCCAGTTTTTCCAAACCATTTAAAAATCGGTCTCAATTCATTTTTTGTGTGAGCTGATGAAATTAGAATGGTTATTTTAGGTTTTAAGATTTGACTTATTTCTGTGGCTATCAATCCACCAAAACTTACTCCAATTATACCAAAATCATTTTCGGTATCAATTACATGGCTTAATCTTTTAGAATAGTTTTCAATAGACTCATTTTTTTCAGGAGTAATCCAATCTATTGGAATAAAATCAAAGTCTAGAGTCAGAAAATCAAAAACTCTTTTATCAGCACCAAGTCCACTAATTCCGTATACTTTCAATTTTTATATTTTTTAAGAGTAATTGTGCCTAACGTTTAGCTATGGATAGTACGGGGCAGGAAATCCGCGGATTTTCGTGTCGACACAAGCCATAAGCTTTTAGATTTTGTTTTTAATTTTGTTGTTTTATAAAAGCCAAATTAAAAGATTTGGCGAATAAGTAAAGATAAAATTACTTCTCGGATTATACACCGAAACCCGTATTATTTATAGGTGTTGTTATAGCCAGTTTTTAATTTATTTTTTGATTCTCCCACCAGAGGGTATCGATTTCCAAGGCTTCAATATCTATATAGAGGTTTGAGTCGATCTTATTGTCATAATTAATCAGTTTTAAAAACTCTTCAGGAAGTTTTAGGGAATGCTCAGCGATGTAATGGGGGAGTCCTTCTGGCCATAAATAGTGCCCATCTGTCAATTCTCCTGATCCAATTCCTTTTCCACAGAATCTACATTCACTTAATCCTCCAGCTTCATAAGGCATTCGTACTCCTGTCTCGAAATAGCTCAATATTTTCTGTCTGTCTACAAGTGAGAAATCAGAAATGAAATCTTTCGGGTCTGGCCATTTTTCGTTTTCTTGGTCATATCCTCCATTCCAATATCCTATTAATCTTAGTCTCATTTTGTAATTGGCTATAACAAGTATATAAACACAATGGTGTTTATATACTTGTTATAGCCAATATAGTAAAAAACTTAGTAGATATTAGTTTAATGTACCGTGAATATTGATGTTTGTCACTATTTAAATATTTGTAGTCGTTTGTAAATGTATAATTATACGTTTACAAATATCGCATCCGAAAAGATAAGCGATCATATTTACCCAGTAGTTGCCAACAAAACAACAATAGGGTGTATGAAAAAATCAAGGAAATGCAACAATATTTCTATAATTTAAATAATAATCAACAGTAAATCATATTGTTACCAACAGCAACCAACAATAGCCAACAGTACTAAATTATGTTGTTGGGTAATTTAGAAATGAAAAAAACCACTCAATTACGAGTGGTTTTTTTGTAGTACACTCCCTTAAAAAAACAAAACCCCGTAAACATTGAAGTTACGAGGTTTTTTGGAGGTGTCGAGCGGATTCGAACCGCTGTAGATGGTGTTGCAGACCACTGCCTAGCCGCTCGGCCACGACACCCTAATGTGATAGCAAATGTAATAAGATATTTTTAATTAGCAACGTTCTTTACTTAAAAGAATAGTAACTTTCTCAACATTACCACCTATTGGCGGATTTAATTTAGAAACTGCAACTTCAGCATTGGTTACTAAAGTACTCTCTTTAAATATTCTATCTAAAATTCGTTGTCCAACTTCCTCTAATAATTTGGAACGAATTGCCATTTCTTCAGCGACAATATTATTTAGTAACACATAGTCAACAGTGTCATTTAAATCGTCTGTAATCGCCGATTTTGATAAATCAGCACTAACAGTTACGTCAATTCTATATTCGCTTCCTATACGTCCTTCTTCAGTTAAACAACCATGAAAGGCATATAGTTTTATATTTTCTACTTTTATAATTCCCATAGTATACCTTTTGGTTTTTGAGTTTACTCAAATATAAATTATTAATTTTTATTTTAAAACACAGAATAAAAAGAGGTGGTTTTAAGGTGTAAATTTAAATGCTAAAATATTTTTAGGTTGATTAGTTTAAAATAGCAGCAATACCAGGTAATATTTTTCCTTCTAAACTCTCTAACATTGCTCCACCACCAGTACTTACATAACTTACTTTGTTACTTACTCCAAATTGTTTAGCAGCAGCTACAGAATCTCCACCACCTACTAATGAAAAAGCTCCATTTTCAGTAGAAGCTACAATTGCATTACCTAAAGCTATTGTTCCTTTAGAGAATGTATCTAATTCAAAAACACCTAATGGTCCATTCCAAAGTATTGTTTTAGACTTTGCTAAAACTTCAGCAAATTTAGCATTCGTTTCTGGTCCAACATCTAATCCCATCCATCCGTCAGGAATTTTTGTAGTATCTACCAATTGGGTGTTTGCATCATTTGAAAAATCATCAGCAATTAAAGCATCCACAGGTAAATGAATTTCCACTCCTTTTGCTTTTGCTTTTGTTAATATAGATTTTGCTAAATCTAAATAGTCATCCTCAACTAATGAGTTACCAATTTGCCCACCTAAAGCTTTAATAAAGGTAAATGTCATCCCTCCACCAATAATTACATGATCAACTTTATCTAAAATATTTTCGATAATAGTAATTTTAGATGATACTTTTGCTCCCCCTAAAATTGCAGTAACAGGTTTTTCACCAGTAGTCATTACTTTATCAATACTTTCTATTTCTTTTGCTAATAAACTTCCAAAACACTTGTTTTCCCCAAAATAAGAGGCTACTACACTTGTAGAAGCATGTGCTCTATGAGCAGTACCAAAAGCATCGTTTACATAAACATCTCCTAATTTTGATAACTGCTCAGCAAAAGTTTTGTCTCCTTTTTTCTCTTCGTCATGGAAACGTAAATTTTCTAATAATAGAATTTTACCATCCTCTAAGTTTGTAACAGCAGCTTCAGCATCTTCACCTATACAGTTTTCTACAAAATTTACTTCAACACCAATAATGTCTTCTATAGTAGAAACAATATGTTTTAAAGAATACTCATCTTGAACTCCTTTAGGTCGCCCTAAATGTGACATTAACACACAACTACCACCATCTTCTAAAATTTTAATAATAGTTGGTTTTGCTGCTTCAATTCTTGTAGCATCAGTAACTTTAAATTCATTATTTAAGGGTACGTTAAAATCTACACGGATTAATGCTTTTTTTGAGTTGAAATCAAAGTTATGTATGGTCTTCATTTATGTATGTTTATTATATTAATCCCACCAGTGGGTTTAGTTATCCGAAGCTTCTTTCGAACGAAAAATAATATTGATTAATTCATACCTCACATGCTTGCACTGAGGAAGTTGGTTAGGCATGATAAATATGTTTTGCAAATATAGTTTTTTATGTGAATGATTGAAACTACTTTTTAAGTTTAGATAATTCTTGACACCGATTATTATTCCATTATATTTGTGTGATGAATTTTTCAAAAATCATAGGACAACAACATTTAATTAGTCACCTAAAAACAAGTGCAGATAACGGACGAATTCCGCATGCACAACTATTTGTAGGACCAGAAGGCTGTGGTACATTAGCAACTGCTATTGCTTATGCACGTCATATCCTTTGTGGAGTTGATAATAATGCATGTAATTTAAAAATGGATAAGTTATCACATCCTGATTTACATTTTGCTTTTCCTGTTGCTACCAATGATAAAGTAAAGAGACATGCAGTAAGTAATTTGTTTTTAGAAGATTGGCGAACTTTTATTAAAGAACAACCTTATGGTAACTTGTTTGACTGGTATAAACTTCTTGGAGTTGAAAATAAACAAGGGCAAATAGGAGTTGATGAAGCTTTAGATGTTGTCAAAAAACTGGCATTAAAATCTTATGAAGGTGGTTATAAAATCATGATTATTTGGATGGCGGAAAAAATGAACAATGCTGCTGCTAATAAATTATTGAAACTGATAGAAGAACCCCCTAATAAAACAGTTTTCCTTTTAGTTACCGAAAATGAAGATCAAATAATTAATACCATAAAATCACGTTGTCAGATATTACATTTTCCTGCATTATCAGAAGAATCAATTGTTAATGAATTGACTGCTAATTTTGAAATAACACCTGCAGAAGCCACAAAAATTGCTCATCAAGCAGATGGTAATTATAATAAGGCAGTTGATATTTTAAATAATGATTCTGAAGACATACAGTTTGAAGAATGGTTTATTACATGGATTCGTGCTGCGTTTAGAGCAAAAGGAAACAAAACGGCAATAAACGATTTAATTGCTTGGAGTGAAACGATTGCTAAAACAGGTAGGGAAACACAAAAGCAATTTTTAAATTATTGTTTAAATTTTTTCCGACAAGCTTTATTACATAATTATACAGCTACTGATTTGGTGTTTTTAGAAACTCAAACAAAAGGTTTCTCTTTAGATAAATTTGCACCCTTTGTACATGGTAATAATATTTTGGCGATCAATGACGAGCTGAATGATGCCATTTATCATATAGAACGTAACGGAAACGCTAAAATAATTTTAACAGATTTGTCAATAAAACTAACACGATTACTACATAAGAAAGCTTAAAAATTCAAACGGAAAACTAAGTTAGGAGTAAACCGTAAACCATAGTTGGTTTGTTCTATAATTTTATTTTCAAACTCATTAGTGACTTCATTATATTGACTATCCAATCGGAATGTTTTTTCTAATTCGTTCTTATGATTGTATATATTAATCAAAGAAACACCAACTCTTACTTTGGTAGTTTTAGAAGTATTAAGATAGAAATCATACATCACACTTGCATCAAGTTTATGATAAGTTTTTAGTCTTGATGCATGTTTATTTTCATAAATAATTTCAAAAAGGTCATTATCAACTCCAATTGGATTAGTGTATGGCTTTCCTGTTGCTGCATTCCAACCTAAAGAAAACTGAATGTTTTTGTAAGTATAAGTATTAGAAAATGAAATAATATGAGTTTGATCAAAATTCCCTAAAAATCCTTTCCCATCATTTAAATTATCGAAAAAATAATTGGTTTTACTTAGAGAATATCCTAACCAAGTTCTAAAGTTTTTAATTCGTTTTTTTATTAAAACATCAACACCTATAGTTTCACTTTTACCAGTTGAAAAAGTTGGTTCACCTTCATTGATAGTAAAGAAATCTTTTAATACAGTCAAGCCTTTAATTTTTTTAAAGTAGCCATCGATATCTATTTTCCACCCTTTTTTTTCATACAAAGTTCCGATAGAAAATTGCCTGTTATTTAAAATTGGGCGATCATTATCTGCTAAAATCCATAGACTATTACCTAAGCCTAAATCATTTTGAGTTTCGGATAATACTTTACTTATAGATTGGTTTTTTATCTCTAATGATGTTTTTATACTCCAAAAGTTATTTAATTTATAATTTAAAAATAAACGAGGCTCTATAAATTGTTTGTTTATTGATGTTACCTTACTGGCGCGGATGCCAGTTTGTAGCATCCATTTTTTATCTTGAAAAATATGCTCATAAAACAAAGAATGAACGTTTAGCTTATCAGTATCTTTTTCTTCAAAATGATTTTCAGGAGTATTATTATAATCAGTGGTAATATTGTAATCAATAGCATTAGAAATTATATCGTATCCAATTTTAAAAGAGTTTTTATTATTTGATATATAGTGTAAACCAATTGTTGCTCCTATATCTTTAACATCATTAATAGTACTTGATTTATATGCATCATTACTCCCGTAACTATCTGAATAACCATAATCGGATTTATAATCAGAAGTGTAACCACTAGTCTTTAAAATTAATTTATTCGCTAAAATAGCATCCCATTTAATATTAAAACCTTCATTAGTTAAATCTAAATAGTCACTTGCAGTTAATACATCATCTATTTCAGAGTAACTTATTTTTGCTGCATAATCAAGCTTATTAACAACAAATAAACTGCTAAAACTTATTGTATGTTTAGCATGAGGCTTCCATACTGTTTTGAAATTATAATCAGTGAAGTAAAACTTATTTTGAAGCTCCTCAAATGTATTATTGTTTAGCTGATTGCTTACACCATCAATTTTAGTATTTTGAAACACTTTGTTGCTCATTTTTTTAAATGTAATGGTATTTATAACATCAGAATAGGAGCGACGTATTGAAGCAGTTAAACTTAATTTATTTTTAATGATAGGAGTTTTTATAAATGCATCAGCTTGAATTAAATTAAACCCAATTCCAGCAGTTAAACTATCATGAGTTTTATCTGATGAGCGAATATCGATTACCCCGGAAATGCGATCACCATATTTAGCACTCGTACCACTTCTTGATACGTTTATAGATTCAGTTATATATGGATTAAAAGCAGATATAAGCCCAAAAAAATGCCCCTGGTGATACATTTTAATACCATCCCAAAGCACTAGATTTTGATCTGGTGTTCCTCCTCTAATATGTAAATCAGAAGCTGATTCTGTAGGGCTAGAAATACCCGGAAGTAACTGCAAACTCTGTAAAACATCAGGTTCGGTCAACCCTGGTAATATACCTAAATCATCAGGATCTACTTTTATTGATCCGTCACTTTCAATTTTATCAAAACCAGTAGTTAGGTATTCATTTGAAATTAAAACTTCATCTAAATCAGTAATAGATATATTCGGATCAAATGCAGCTTTCTTTATGATGATGTTTTTGGTGTCTAAAAAATGAAATTCAAGATTTGTCTGTTCTTTTATAGCTTTTAAAACTTCTTTTAAAGTAGTTGTTCTTGAAAAAGTAATTGTTTTACCAGTCAACAAGTCGTTATTAAAAGCAAATCGGATAGAAAATTTCGTTTCTAAATCAGGAATTATAACTGATAACGGTTCATTTAAATACTCTAGTTTTTGTTCTTGAGCATTTAAATAAACCGTTATAAATAAGAATGTTATAAATATTATTTTCCTCATTAGTACTTTTGAATACGAACATTGCTGTTGGCATCAAAGGTATAAGGAATTTCCATAGTATCAAAAATAGTTGTTAAAGCTTGTTGAAGGTTGGTATGTGAAAATCTTCCTGAAAAATAAGCTGCTTGTAAATTTTCTTTACCAGAAACGGTAATGTTATATTGTCTTTCAAGTTCTGTAACAACTTGAAATATTGCAATGTTGTTGAATGAACTTTCTTTAGCTGTCCAGCTTGGTAATGTTTCAATAGTGGTATAAGGAGTAGCTATATAATCTTGAATACTTATGGCTTTACCAGCAGTTAAAACATGATTTAACTTACCAGATGTAACTTTAACTTTCCCTTCAAAACAGGTAACATTGTAAAAATCCTTTCTTGAGTTAACGGTAAATTGTGTTCCTAAAACCGCAACAGAGCCCTCTTTAGTTATTACTGTAAATTTTGACCCTTTTTTAACTTTAAAATAAGCCTCTCCAGTTAAATTTAAATTTCTGTTATTTTCCCAGTTAAAGGTGTTAAAAGCAATTTCTGATCCAGCATTTAATAACACTTCAGATCCGCCTGGTAATTCAAAACTAGTTTGTTCAGCAAGTTTAGCATTATAAGTTGTTTCCTGAAAAAAGAAGGTGTATCCAAAAAATAAAAGAACTGAAGCCGCAGCTGCATATACCCAATTAGGAATAAGAGTTCTTACTTTAGTTTCTGGTTCTTCTTCTTCTTGTTTAGCAATTTTATTTAGTGTAGCAGTGTAGTTTTTTTGTTGGTTATAATCAGGGGTTTCTAATTCACCTACTACATCAATAAGAAATTTATAGTCAGCATAAGCGCTGGATTTTTTAAAATCCTGCAACTCATTTTCAGGCATTTCACCTGCTAACCATTTTGCTAAATATGTATCGTCGTTTTGATGTTCCATTATTATACTTCAAGAGCTTTTATATACTTAAAACAGTACACAAATTAAAAACCCTACTTTTTATTTTTTAAAATGTTCAATTTCTGATCGTAAACTTACCAATGCTCCGTGAATTCTTTTTTCAACTGCTTTTACTGAGATGTTTAACATTTCAGCAATTTCTTTATATTTTTTATTCTCAATTCTATTTAATAAAAATACTTCGCGTTGTTTTTCTGTTAAATTAGCAATAGCCTTATCCAGTTCTCCTTTAAATTCTTTTTCTCTATAAATAAAATCAGGGCTTTCATGTGAGGCTACAGATGTAATAGTTTTTTGATGTTTTAAAATCACCTTTTTATGAGCAACTTCGTTTAAAAAAGCATTATTAGCTAATGTATATAAATATGATTTTGTTTTTTCAAAAGGTACTTTAGCACAATTATTCCAAAGCTTAACAAATGCGTCTTGAGTTAAATCTTCTGCCTGCGCAGAATCTCCACATTTATAATAAATGAAGTTTCTTATTGTTTTTGAGTGTGTATTAAATACTTCTTCAAAAACACGTTGTTCACAAACTGATTTTATATGATCAGGCATTAAAATAAATTTTTTGATAAAGCTAATAATTTTATAAGAAAGACAAGACTTCTGGGGACTAGTTTTTAGTTTTTTAAAGAATTATAGAATTTTAATTAGGGTTTTTAGATTTGAGTATGTTTTACAGGTATAAAAATATTAAATATATATAGGATGAATGATATTAGAAGAGTTAAAAAACAAGCAATATTATTATTTGTAGCTTTAGAAGAAGAGAATATTAAACAAATTAATAATGCCAAAACTGTTAATTGTAAAAAACAAAATGAAGTAAACGAGTTTACCGAAATTTGGGAATTAGTTAAAAAGTAATGTAGATATATAAAGAGATGATATTTTAAAAAAGCATCTTTTTTAAGTTTTAATAAATGAAGTATTATATAATTAGTTTAATAAGTACATTATTACTGTCATGTAATTCAAGTAAGCAACAATCTAGAGATTTTTTAGGAAGTATTTCGAAAAACCCATGTCCGAAGAGTTGTGAAGTATATGATTTACATATTTATTCTGATGGAACATTTGTGTATATTGGAGGAATAAATTCAGTAATAAAAGGGACCCATGAGGGGAAGTTATCAAAAAAAGAGTTGTTTAAAATTAATCGATTATTTCAAGGGCTACCTAAAAATGATTCATATGTAAAGGGCAAAGATATTTCTACAATTACAGTGAAATATAATAATACAATAACAATACATGAATTTGGAAATCCAATTTTCTTAGGTTTTTATAATTTTGTAGAAGAATTATATGACAGGATTATTTAAAACAATTAAAAAAATCAGTTCATAGGTGATTTATGTCTTGTCATCTAAAAATCAATAAAAATTAAATACGACAAGAAGGTTCTTTTATAGCTAATCTGTATCTTAAAGTTAAATTAAAAATAAGCTTTATGAAAAAATTAGTAGCAGAATTTATTGGAACTTTTTGGTTAGTTCTTGGTGGATGTGGTAGTGCTGTTTTGGCAGCTGGATTCCCTGATGTAGGAATTGGTTTTGTTGGCGTAGCATTTGCATTTGGTCTTACAGTACTAACAATGGCTTATGCAGTTGGTCATATTTCTGGAGGTCATTTTAACCCAGCAGTAACTATTGGTTTATGGATGGGAGGTCGTTTTAAGGCCAAAGAAATACCATCATACATAATTTCTCAAGTGTTAGGTGGTATAGCAGGTGCTGGAGTGCTTTATCTTATTGCTACAGGAAATGGAAGCGATATTGGTAATTTTGCAGTAAATGGTTTTGACTCCTTATCTCCTGGAGGATATAATATTACAGCTGCATTAGTAACTGAAGTTGTAATGACTTTTATGTTTCTAATTATTATTCTTGGAGCAACGCATAAAAATGCAAGCGGAAAATTTGCTGGTATTGCAATTGGTTTGGGACTAACCTTAATTCACTTAATTAGTATACCTGTTACCAATACATCCGTAAACCCTGCTAGAAGTACGAGTCAAGCACTATTTGTTGGAGGAGAGGCTATGGGGCAGTTATGGTTGTTTTGGGTAGCACCAATTATAGGAGCAATTTTAGCAGGCGTAGTTTATAAATTTATGGCTCCAAATGAGGATTAATTTATATTTTAGAACATAAAAAAAGCCGCTACTAGCGGCTTTTTTTATGTGTATTATTACAGGGGTTTACTCCGGTTTCGAGTAAGATTTGTTTAAATCATCAAGTATTGCTTTGGTGATATCATTCTTTTCTGAACCATATAAAACACTTCCTACTTTGTTTTTTCCAAAGATGTATGTGTAACTATTTGCTTCACCATAAGTAGTAATTGCTTCATCAATCTTTTTTAACAAGCTATCAATTTCAGCTTGACTTTGTTGAGCCATTAATTGTTCTTCTTGTTGCATTTGTTGTTGTAAGAACTGGCTTTTTTGCATATAAGGGCCGTATAATTCTTGTTGTTTCTCTTTACTTAAATTAGCTCCTTGAGCTTGTAAGGCAACACCTTCAGTTTGTAAAGATTTTCCAATACTATCTTTTTTCTTTGTTAAAGCTTCCACCTTAACCTTGTATTTATCTTCAATATCCTTGCGTTCTTGATACTCTTCAATTAATTTTTCATTGTTTACAAAAGCAGTTTTTTCTTGTTGACAAGAGAATAAGGCTACAGAAGCTAAAGCTATTACGATTACTTTTTTCATTTCGATTAATTATGGTTTATTTAAAGCGAAAATATAAAAATTAAAGCAAATTATACCGAAATAATTTACTCAAAAAACTTCATTAAAATACTGTACTTTTGTCTTTTAGAAATTAACCACATTTGTGGAAACAATACATGATATGAAAATAGCTATAGGTAACGATCACGCTGGAACGGAATATAAGTTTGAAATTATAAAATTACTAGAATCAAGAGGAATCAAAGTGACTAATTATGGAACTAACGAAAATTCAAGTGTTGATTATCCAGATTTTGTACATCCAGTAGCTAAAGATGTTAACGAACAAAAAGTTGATTTTGGAATTTTAGTATGTGGTAGTGGAAATGGAGTTTCTATGACGGCAAATAAATATCCTAATGTTCGCGCAGGATTATGTTGGACTAAAGAAATCACTGAATTGACACGCCAACATAATGATGCAAATGTGCTAAGTATTCCTGCTCGTTATACTTCAGTTCAACAAGCTTTAGTAATGGTAGAAACATTTTTAGATACTGCTTTTGAAGGAGGCAGACATCAAAATAGAGTTGATAAAATTTCTTGCTAATATGATAGTATTTAAAACAATAACTTTTTCAGAATTTACTGTAAAGGAATTATATGAAACGCTACAGCTACGAAGTGAAGTATTTGTAGTTGAACAAGATTGTGTATACCAAGATATTGATTTTAAAGATCAGAAAGCACTACATGTTTTGGGATATAAAAATGATAAATTGGTTGCTTACACACGTATTTTTAAACCTGGAGACTATTTTAAAGAAGCTAGTATTGGCAGAGTAGTAGTTCAAGAAAATGAACGAAAATACGGTTACGGACATGACTTAATCAAGGAGAGTATTGTGTCTGTTGAAAAACAATTTAATACCACGACTATTCATATTTCAGCTCAAACTTATTTAGAGAAATTTTATAATGCTCACGGTTTTATAAAAAGTGGAGAGGGGTATTTAGAGGACGGTATTCCACATATTAAAATGATAATTAGCTAAGAAGAATTATTATTAAATAAAAAAATCGGCACTTATTAATAAGCGCCGATTTTTTTTAATATGATAACACAAAAGCGGGTTAGTTTGCGTGAAATTTTCTTTTCTTAACAATGTTTTTGATGATGACTTCCACACGTCTATCGTATTCAGCGCCTTTACCTAACGGAACTGTTCTACGCATTCCTTTGTAGCGCATACGTTCTTTAGCAATACCTTTACGTCTTAAATAACTATAAACGGCTTTTGCTCTAGTTTGTGATAAATTTTGTTTTTTAGTTTTTCTGTCAATAGCATCTCTGCTATAACGTGTACAACATACATGTCCTTGAATTTCAATATATAAATCAGGACGATCAGTTAATATTTTTGCTAATTTACGTAAGTGAGGAAATGACTTTTCAGTAATCCAAGCATATCCCTCTTGAAAGTGGATGTTTTCTAATACAAAACGATCACCAATATTTAAGGGAGCAACAATTTTATGCTCAATAAGTGTTTCGTTTACTTTAGGTTTTGGAATAATAGTTTTGATATCAATAGTAACTTTTCTGTTTAGTCCTCTAACAATATCAGTTTCAACTTGATCAAATTTTCTAATAATAACCTCACCTTTTCCTTTTACAACCTTAAAAAGTGATCTATCAATACCTAAGCTAATTAAATGATTTTTTACATTCTTCGCTCTTTTAATAGATAAATTCATATTGTATTTATCAGAACCTCTATCATCGGTATAACCATACATGATTATTTCTACAATTTTTTCTCTACCTAGTTTATTTATAAAATCCTTAACTTTTGTTTTTTCTTCAAGGTTTAGCTTATAAATAGCTGTATCAAAATATACGTTTAGATCTCTATGTTGCTTTTGGGCTTGTAGGGCAAATGAGAAGAAAAACGAAAAAAGTAATGCGTAAATTATTTTCATAGTCATTGGGGTTTAGTCACAAATCTAATAAATACTAATCAAAACAGATGCCAAATTATTTTAAAATGGTTTCATACTGATTAGAATTTAGTATTTCAATTCCCTTTTTAATAGACTCATGATGTGTAAGTTGGTAGTTGTAAAGTCCTTCTTTATAAAAATATCGAGTTACTAACTTATTAGTAATAAGGTTTGTTAATTCGCCATGGTATTTAGTTAAAGCAGCAGTTTTAGCAGTGGCTATACTGTTTTTTAATTGTTCAATTTCTGTATCTAAAGAGATATCGTCTTTAATAGCTTGTTTTTCTAATGTACTTAATACTTTTTCTGTATTTGTTTGGTACTTGAAATCACTTGTTGCAACATATTTTTTGAAGTTTTCATAGTCGGTATTCGAAAATGAAAAATCAGCAATTGAGGTAATAGGGTTTTTATAATAATAGTCAGTACAGAAATTAAAAATGACTTGTTCTCTTATTAAAGCTTTTGAAATATTACTTAGTTTACTTTTTTCGATTTTTATATCCGGATCAACTCCACCGCCATCATATACTGTTCTTCCTTTTTTAGTTTTAAAAGCAGTATAGTTTTTTTCATCTGTACGAACAGCATTTCCTTTTTTATCTCTATTCCTATAGTCTAGTGCTTGAATACATCTACCTGAAGGAGTGTAATAACGGGAAATAGTTACTTTTAACTGCGTACCATAAGTTAATTTTTTAGGACGTTGTACTAATCCTTTTCCAAAACTTCGTGAGCCTATAATTACTGCTCTATCTAAATCCTGTAAAGCTCCTGAAACAATTTCACTTGCAGAAGCACTACTTCCGTTGACAAGTACCACTAATGGGATTTCAACATCTAAGGGCTTTTCTTTAGTTTTATATACTTTATTGTATTTTTTTACTTTAGATTTTGTGGTGACAATTACTTCTCCTTTAGGAACAAATAAATTAACTATTCTGATAGACTCTCTTAATAAACCACCTGGGTTTCCTCTTAAATCTAATATTAATTGGGTTGCTCCTTCAGCTTTTAATTTTACAATAGCAGCTTTAGTTTGTGCATATGCTTTGCTGTTAAATTTACTTAATACCACATATCCTGTAGTGTTATTTATTAGTTTGTAAAAAGGTACTGCATCAACATCAATTGCAGCTCTTGTTAAAATAGTTTCTTGTTTTTTTCCTTGGCGAATAAAATGAATAGTTATTTTAGAATTTGCTGCTCCTTTTAAAAGTGTAGCGGTATCATCTTTTGAATCAAGTACCTTAATATCTCCAATTTGTATAATTTCATCACCAGCTTTTAAACCAGCTTTATCTGCAGGATAACCTTTAAAAGGTTCTAAGATAAACAAGCGTCCATCTTTTCTGTTTATTGAAGCACCTATTCCAGTATACTCACCTGAGTTATTGATTTTATATGATTCTACATCTTGTTCATTATGAAATTGAGTATATGGATCTAAATCTTTTAACATGCTTTTTATAGCAGTATCCATTAACTCCCCAGGATTTGTTTCATCAACATAGTTCATGTTGAGTTCTTTAAACAAGGTGGTAAATATTTCTATTTGTTTTGCTATTTCAAAGAAGTCGTTTTTAAAAGCTGAGGTAGTAACTAATAATAGCACAGCTACTATTGGTATAAATACCCGTTTTTTAAATAATGTTTTCATAATGTAGGTGTTTTTATATTCCTTTTTGATAGAAAATTAGGAGATTTCTTTTTCAACCAATTTATTTAAAAGTTTAACCATCTTGGTGTTTAATATTTCAAAATTTGGCATTTCTTTACCAAGATACAAAAACATACAGACATACTTTTGATTAAATTCGTCATGTATAATATGTTTGTTTAATCTATAGCCTTCACGTAATAACCGCTTTATTCTATTCCTGTCAACGGCTTTTTTAAAATTTCGTTTAGGAACAGAAACTCCAGTTTTTATCATAACATCATCCTCAAAACTTAGCTGTTTATACACTAATTTTATAGGGTATTCATTTAGTTTTTTCCCTGAAGTAAAAAGTTCATCTAAGAGTTTTTTACTTTTTAATTTTTCTATTGTTGGAAAGGACTGGTTCATGATGTAATAAGACTTTTTTACAATTTCTTTTTATAAAAAATAAAGACAATTGAATTTAACCCTAGTGACCGCTAAAATACCATAAATTTATGGCAAAAAAAACACCAAGGAATTACCTCAGTGTTTTTTTAGAAGAATATTAGTAATTAATTAATTCACTACTATTTTTTTAATAACAACTGAATTATTTACTCTTATTTGCATAAAATAAATTCCTGAATCAGTATTTTTTAAATTAATTTCTAACTGGTTTTTAAAGTTTTTTAAATCAATAACCTTGATAAGTTTTCCAGTTAAGCTAATTATTTTAGCTTTTGTTAAGGTGTGGTTCCCTGAATAAGCAAGTGTGAAAATTCCGTTATTTGAATTAGGGTAAATAGAAAATTGTTTTTTAATTAAAAGGTTATCATTAACTCCTAAATTTGGTTCGTATAACTGTATTTCTGCTACTTGAATAATACCTTCACCTGAATTGCATTCATTATCTGTGAAGTTTACTCTATAATGAGAATAAGCAATACTGTTTGTAAAACTAAACGTTCTAGTGAAAAATCGAGTAACAACACAAGGAATTACATCTGTAGCTATACTAGTAAAAGTAACACCATCATTGGAGCCTAAAACTTCAAAATCTTGCGGATCTCTTCCTTCAGCGTCATTTGCTGTTGTTATTTCAATAGAAGTTGCAATTTTACTTGTTCCACCTAGATTTACTGTAAATCCAGTTCCGTCATTTTCATCAAAATCCAATAATTTTGTATTTACATTACCATCAATAATTTTATCGATTCCTTCTGCAGCTGGAGAATTTATAATATTGAAAGATGAAACCGTCATTGTGGGATTAAAAATGGCAGTTTGTGCTTGTAAAAAAGCGGTGCCTAATACGGCAATAAAGAGTAATTTTATTTTCATAATATAAGGGTTATTTTTTGCAAAAAAACAACCCTTATATAGAGAGTTCAACAATTATGGGATATAACCATTTGTTTTAGGGATAAACAATATTGTAGAGCTTACTTAGTAAAAGTATTATTAGTTCTATCTATATCAGCCATCAACTCTGATGGATCAATGGTGATTTTTTTTATTGTTTTTGATGTTTCAAAAGTATAAGTTGGATGTGCCCATGCCCAATCCGTTTTTACAATTCTTTTTAAATTAGGGTAGGCATTAGTTTTTTCAGCTCTAGCCATTTGTAATGGGATATATACATATTCCTTTGTCCCATCAGTATATTCAACAACTAAATCAATTGGCATAGCTAAACGTCCTTTACGTTCTAAGGTGATCATATTTCCTTTAACTACTTTAATTGAATAATCAATAGTTTTGGTAGTTTTAGTCCAACCATTTAAGTACCAATCTAGTTCAAATCCGGAAACTTTTTCAGCGACTCTTTTAAAGTCGTTAGGAGTAGGGTGTTTGAATTTCCATTGGTTATAATATTCATTTAAGGTTTCTGCTAATTTATCTTTACCAATAATATATCCTAACTGAGCTAAAAACACTTCTCCTTTGTTGTATGCAGCAATTCCATACGCCATATTAGAATGAAAACGATCTCCATAGGTAGTTTGTGGTTCTTCTTTTCCAGAATTTACTAAATAGTTATACCCACGGTATGCACCAGAAAAAGGGTTTGCTTTTCCTTCACCTTCAGCTAAATCAGAAATATATGAAGTCATTCCTTCATCCATCCATTCATGTTTTGTTTCATTGGTAGCTAATAAGTGCTGAAACCAAGCATGCGCCATTTCATGAGCAGTAACACCAATTAAACTCCCTAATTTTCTTTCTCCAGTGATTAAAGTACACATGGCATACTCCATACCACCATCACCTCCTTGAATAACGGAATATTGTTTCCAAGGATATGGACCAATATGTTTGTTATAAAACGCTAGTAGTTCAGCAGTACGTGGTTGTAATTTTTTCCAATTTTCTTTAATATTATCATCATTTTTATATAAAAAATGTAAATCAACACTGTTTTCTCCTTTAATTTTATTGTGAATATAGTTAGGGTCCGCAGCCCAAGTAAAATCGTGTACATTAGGAGCTACAAAATGCCAAGTTAATTTTTCACCTTTTACTTTAGAAACTGTTACACCAGCATCTTGATACCCATGACCAATTTGATTTGGATTTTGTAAATATCCAGAACCACCAACAGTATAATTTTTATCAATAGTTAATTTTACATCAAAATTCCCCCAAACACCGTGAAATTCCCTAGCAATATATGCATCTGCATGCCACCCTTCAAAATCATATTCTGCCATTTTTGGGAACCATTGTGTCATAGATAAAGCAACACCTTCTTTATTATTTCTACCAGATCTACGAATTTGTAAAGGAACTTGCCCTAAGAAGTCCATATTGAAAGTTACTTTTTCACCAGACTTTATTGGCTTATTTAAAGTTACTTCTAATATAGTACCTACGGTTTTATGTGCTACTACAATTCCATTTTGAGTTAAAGAATTTATTTTGATAAATCCAGTTTCATTAGGTTTAAGTGTTTTTATTCTACTAACAATATTTGGATTTTCTTTTGTTCCTAGGTTAGTTGTCATTCTTCCATCTGGATCTGGCATAGCTTGTAAACGTGCATCCATTTCACTCCCTGGTTGAAATGCATTAAAGTATAAATGATAATACACTTTAGTTAATTCATCGGGTGAATTATTGGTATACACTAATTCTTGTTTTCCTTGATACTGATAGTTTTCAACATTCATATCAATATTCATCTTGTAATCCACATGTTGTTGCCAATAAGTGTCTTTTGATGTAATAGAGGTTGAATTAGTAACTGTTTGAATACTAGGTTTTATGATGTTTTCTGATGTTTTACAAGAAAACAATGAAATAGCCGCTAGACCAAGAATTAATGATTTTTTCATGAAAAATTTTATTTGAGCGTCTAAAATAAAAAATCCTCAGCAATTAATGCTGAGGATTAGTATAATATTAACCTTGAAGGTTAAATCAATTAAAAATTGATTTTTGCTATTTATTTCGACATCATTTCTGCCATAACTAATGCATTATATGCATTAACAATTTTTCCGCTTGTAGAAACATCATTTAATGTTTTCTTAATAGAAGAATCACCAGCCATAATTACTGTAGATTTAATAGGTAATCCTGAAGTCATTAAAATTTGCTTTACTTGAGCAGCTTTTAATTTAGGATAATATGATCTAATTAATGCAGCAACTCCAGCAACATTTGGCGAAGCCATTGATGTACCTTGTAAATGTTTGTATTTGTTATGTGGTACTGGCGCATAAATTTTTACTCCAGGAGCAAATACATCAACGTTTATTTTACCGTAGTTTGAAAATGTAGCTACTAGTTCAGATCCGTACTTGAAGTTTAATGCCCCAACAGTTAGGAAGTTATTTGAAATTTCAGCTCCGTTATCTACTTGGTCGTTAGGATAGATGTTTTTAGTATCTAAATCAGTACCGTCATTTCCAGCTGCATTTACAATTAACACATCATTATCTGCAGCATACTTAATTGCATCATAAACCCATTTTGAATGTGTAGAGTATGATTTACCAAAACTTGTATTGATTACTTTTGCACCATTATCTACTGCATAACGGAACGCTAATGCAATATCTTTATCATATTCATCACCATTTGGTACAGCTCTTACCGTCATAATCTCAACATTATGAGCAATACCATTCATTCCTTTTCCGTTGTTACGTTCAGCAGCAATAATTCCTGCTACGTGAGTACCGTGTAAAGCCTCATCCTTATCAGGACCCCACATAGTGTTGTTTCCATAAGTAGTATCAGTAATGTCGTTAGGGTTATCTTTTACAGCAGCTCTAAAGTCATTAGTCATACTTAAGTGGCTATTTAAGCTATCTGTAAAATGATCTACAGCTCCTTTAATTCTTTCTGCGAAAACAGTTAATGAATCAAAACCATTTCCATAGGCCATTCCAGCAACTTGTACATTTTGTAAAAGTGCTTGGTCTTCAGTCTTAATAGCTTTTACATCTGCTTTAGTGTAATCTTTTTTCCCTAAATGTTTAGCAAGAGCTTCATCAGCTGCAGTAATTTTTTGTAGCATTCCCTCATATTGAGTTTTGCTTCCAAGAGCTTGTTGATATTGTGTATCGTATTCTTTTTGTGCGCTTGCAACAGTTGAAGCATCTGCTAAAGATTTATCTCTTAAAATTCGTACGAATTCTAAGTTCTCATCTGCGATATCTCCTAAGAAATTCCATCCATGTACATCATCAATAAATCCATTTTTATCATCATCTTTACCGTTGTTAGCAATTTCTTTTTTGTTTGTCCACAAAACGTTTTTTAAATCTTCGTGCTCAATATCAACACCAGAATCAATTACTCCAACAACTACAGTTTTTCCTTTCTTACCTTTTAAGAACTCATATGCCTTATCAACACTCATTCCAGGAATAGTATCTTTCACTAAATCTAAATGACTCCAACTGTTTAATTCAGTATCAGTTAATTTTGAAACTTTTAAAGGAGTGTTATCAATATTTGTTATTGGTGTAGAAATAACATTTGTTGAGCCGCAACTTGCTAATATCATAGCAGTTGTAGCAGATAAAAATAATGGTTTAATCAATTTCATAAATCCTTTTTTTATTAATTTTGTTTATAAGTAGTCTAATTGAATATTTCGTTACAAGTAAATCGTTCTTTTAACACAATTCCTTTTTCAGAATGTTGTACAGTAACGACCTCGTTATGTGCATCATGCTCCAAAAATAAGTAAAAATTTTCAGTAGCAGCCAAATTTAAGAATTTAGATTTTTCATCTAAACTTAACAAAGGTCTTGTGTCATAACCTGTTACATACGGAACTTTTAAATGTCCAAGTGTGGGCATTAAATCAGCCATAAAACAAATTGTTTTTCCGTTATGATTTATATGTGGGATCATTTGTTTTTCTGTATGACCATCAATAAACAAAACACCAAAATCTAATTCTGATTTCGCTACAAAATCCCCAGTAGTAGGTGTGTTTATAAAATTGAGTTGACCAGATTCTTGCATTGGTAATAGGTTCTCTTTTAGGAAAGATGCTTTTTCTCTGTTGTTTGGCTTAATAGCCCATTGCCAATGATTTTCGTTAGTCCAGAATTTAGCATTGTTAAACGCAGGTTGATATCCGTTTTTTTCTTTATTCCATTGAATACTTCCTCCACAATGATCAAAATGCAAATGTGTCATGAATATATCAGTAATATCATCACGATGAAATCCATATTTAGCTAATGACTTGTCAATAGATAAGTCCCCCCATTGGTGGTAATATCCGAAAAACTTATCTGATTGCTTGTCCCCCATACCAGTATCAATCAATGTCAAACGGTTTCCATTTTCAATCAATAAACAACGTGCTGCAATATCTATAAGATTATTGCTGTCTGCTGGATTGGTTTTTTGCCAAATAGTTTTAGGTACAACACCAAACATGGCGCCACCATCTAACTTAAAATTACCAGCTTCTATAGGATATAAATTCATGGGGTAGTCTTTTTATTTTGTAATAATTATAGAAAATTACTCAAAGAATTATATTAATTTCTTTAAATCATTTGCAAAGATTTTCATCTTTTTAATTTCATTCGTTCCAGCCAAACGTTCTTTAGTAAAAATCAATAAAGCGTATCCATTAGATTCAATATGAAAAGTAGGGTTATCAAGTAATAATTGAGCTAATTCAGGTGTAATTAATTGCTGTATAGCTAAAGCATCTTCTCCTTTTATGTAAAACTTTTTAGAGAATTCTGACTCTTTATCAATTTTGATATCTTTAAAACCTGCATAATGATAGATGAGCTCTAACAAACCTTCTCGATGTATAGAAAATATCGGGAGGATGTGATCTAGTTCGGTATATAACATTGTTGCTCTAACTACTTCCTTAGCAATAAATTCTCCTTCATAAAACTCAACATCAAATACTTTAAAAACAGAATCCTTTTTACCAATTTCATTATATGTATGATTAATGGTTTTAGTTTTGAAATAGATAAAGTTTTCTAAATATTCGGTTTCTATTTTCTTTCTTACGGTATAGCTATAGTCTAATTCCTTTGCAATTGACTTTATTAATTGCTGTCGATTTGTAAGTACACCAGTAGACTCTAATACTTTTTTTACAGGAAGCATTCTTCTTAGTCCAAAAGGATGTTTTGAACCTGCATCTAAAAGGTCTAAGCCAATAATTTCAAAGTTACCGCCCTTTTTTCTAAAGATTTCTTTATAATCAGCCATGTTTTCCATAACAGTATGATCGACAAAATCGCAGAATGAAAAATCAATAATTACTTCTTCAGTTTCCGGAATGGTATCTAACTTTCGTTTTAACTTGGTATAGTTTAAAAACGTACAAAAGTTTTTGACACTTACATAATAGTTGTTCGTATCCTTCTCTTTAAACATTAGGACATTAGGTTTAAGAATATTTCTGAAAAAATGTACTAAATTTTTATTAATGATTAAATGAATTAATCCTGTTGCAAAAATACCGGCTACTATTCCTTCTATTAAACCAACACTAATTGTTATGATTAAAGTTGTTAAGAAAATGAATCCTTGTTCCTTACCTATTTTAAATGTATCAATTATTTTTGATGGATGTGCTAACTTCCAACCCGTAAAAACTAGAATAGCCATTAGTGCTGGTAGAGGAATTCGAGTAAGTTCAGTACTAAATAATACAATAAATACGACTAAAAACGTTGCATGAAAAAAATTAGAAGACCTATTACTAGCGCCATTATTTACGTTTACGGAACTTCGAGCAATAACAGTTACAACGTTTAACCCTCCTAAAAATCCTGCAATAATATTAGCAAAACCAATGGCTTTAATATCTCTATTTACATTGGAACGTCTTTTCTCGGGGTCTAGTTTATCAACTGCCTTGATACTCAATAAGGATTCAATACTAGCAATTAGTGTTAAACTTAATACTACTGACCAAAAGCCAAAAGTGTTTACTTTATTAAAATTAGGAGTAGGGATGTTTGCAATAATTTCATGAGCTTCAGGAATTCCTGAAATCATATAGTCAGGGTGGATTGGGTTAGGTAATTGTAATACCAATTCATAATAATAGCTAAATCCGATAGCTAATAAAACAATCCACATTGGAGCTGGTATTAATTGTAAGTATTTGTTTCTTATTTTGGCATAAAAAACCATGATAATTAAACTTATTACTCCAGATAACATAGCAAAAGTTAGGCTTGTATCAGCATAAGAAAATGACTTTATAATGGTTTGAGGAATTTCTGTAAGATACTCTAAGTTTCCATTTTTAGAAATTCTATTCCCCATCATGATGTGAAATTGTTTTCCTAATATAATTAATCCAATTGCGGCCAACATTCCTTGAATAGCAGATGATGGGAAGTAATTAGATAGCTTTCCTAAACGTAAAAAACCAAGGATTAACATTAGTAATCCTGAGCAAATTACAGCAGCCAAAACAATTAGATATCCTTGATACATTCCTTCGGAACCAGTTAACCCACTTTCATCAGCATATAATAATACAGCACCAGCGACAACCCCAACTAATCCATTTCCAGGACCTGTTATTGTTACATTACTTCCTCCTAAAATTGCTACTAGTACACCACCGATTACTGCTGTTATAATTCCTGCAATTGGAGGAACTTCAGATGCTAGAGCTAAACCAATACCTAAGGGTAATGCAATAAGTGATACAACAAAACCAGCAAAAATATTTTTGGGTAATGCTGTAAAAAAGGACTTTATGTTTTTTGAGTTTGTCAATGAATAATTAATACGTCGGTTGGTAATTCAGATAAAATATAATCAATATCTTGAGGGAATATTTTATCCCAAAATGTTGATTTTTCAGGTTTGTTCATAACCAATAAATCTGCTCGTTGAATTTTGGCATAATGGCCAATAGAATATCCTCGTGTTCCGAAAATACCTTGTGATTTAATAGAAATTCCTTCCTTTAAAGAATCATCTATTTCATTTAAAATAACTGAAACTCTTGAGGTTTCTCGTTCTAAAATTTGTTCTTGTAATAGGGTAGACTTTTCTAAAGATTTATCATCGTCTACTTTTATTGTTACTTCACTTTGTGCAACCTCTTCAACAATAGTAACTTTATTAGTTCCTATAGCGTTTGCAAATTCAAATGATGCTTGTATAGTGTTATTTGTTTTTGGGTGTTTTAAACCGTTCACAACAATATGTCTGCATGGTACTCGTTCTATCGAAGGTTTGATGAATAGTAATAGAGAGCAAGGTGCTTTTTTAGCAATTTTTTTAGCAATAGCTCCTAAATAATATCTTTTTGATTTCTGTCGTTTGGCAGCTCCTAAAATTAATAAGTCGGCTTTATGGTCCTTACATGCATTTATTATAACATCTACGGGGTTACCACTTTTCCATATGACAGTAACATTTTTTTTAAATTCAGGAAAAGTATTACAGTACTCAGATATTTGCTGTTCTTTTTTATCGTTTTTTTCACCTACATGAACCAAAATTACTTTCGAATTTAAAAAACTACCCAAACGTAAAGTTTCAAAAACATTAGCTTTTAAATTTGGGGAGAATGCAATACCAGTAAGTATAGTGCCAAAATGAGTCATCTGGCTAAGATATAAAAATTATTAAGTGTATAAAAGTTTGTTTAGAGATCCTTTATATGCTAATGGTTTTTCTTAAAAAAGAAAAGATATATCTGTGGTATTATCTGAAATAATAGCCTTTAAAGCTCCTTTCTCTAATGAGTAAATAATTTGTTTAGGAAATTCATTTTCGGGGTTTTCACAAGTAAAACTTGTTAAAGATAAATTAGTAACAGGAAAAAGTGTTGGAGTTTCGTTGACTCCAATCACTTTAAAAACCCATTGTTCTTTTATTTTTATTAGGTGAATATTTTCTTTAAAAACGGTATCCTTATTTTTAAGAGTACATCCTAAGCCGATATATTCTATATCAGATTTTTTAGTCCAATATTCATAGGTTTTATTTCCTTTACTGTCATTGGTACGTTCCCAACTACCAAGTAACCAATTAAATTGAGCTTCTTGAGGTTTATTACAAGAATATAATAGAACAACAATTAATAGAAAATAAAACCTATTCATATAATATTATTTTTCGTTAGGTAATTTATCATATCCCATATTATAAAGGGTAAAGGCAAATAAATCCACATACTCAGAAATTTGCATAGCAACTGGTTTTCCAGCTCCGTGACCTGCGTTTGTTTCAATACGTATTAAAACAGGTAAATCACCTGCTTGTTTGTCTTGTAATTCAGCAATAAATTTAAAAGAATGCGCAGGAACCACACGATCATCATGATCAGCTGTATGAACCATCGTTGCAGGATATTTAGTTCCTGCTTTAACAGTATGTATAGGAGAATATCCTTTTAGATACTCAAACATTTCTTTGGATTGTTCTGAAGTACCATAATCATATGCCCATCCTGCTCCAGCAGTAAAGGTATGGTAACGCAACATATCTAAAACACCAACTCCAGGCAATGCTACTTTCATTAAATCTGGACGTTGTGTCATTGTAGCGCCTACTAATAAGCCACCATTTGATCTACCTAAAATAGCCATGTAATCAGGAGAAGTGTATTGTTCTTTTTGTAAATATTCTGCAGCGGCAATAAAGTCGTCAAATACATTTTGTTTCTTTAACTGTGTTCCAGCATCATGCCATTTTTTACCATATTCGCCTCCACCTCTAAGATTAGGAACAGCATAAATACCACCTTGTTCCAACCAAATAGTATTTGCAATTCTAAAACTAGGTGTTAAACTAATATTAAATCCACCATAACCGTAAAGGATAGTTGGGTTTTTACCATTTAATTCAATCCCTTTTTTATGAGTGATGATCATTGGTATTTTGGTACCGTCCTTAGAAGTATAAAACACTTGCTTAGATTCATAATTATCAGAATTAAAATCTATTTCAGGTTTCTTATAAACTTCTGAAGCACCATTTTTTGGATCGAATTTATATATAGTGCTTGGATTGGTATAATTAGTAAATGAAAAATATAAATCTTTTGCTTCTTTTTTACCACCAATACCACTAACACTTCCTATTCCGGGTAATTTAACCTCTCTTACTAATTTACCGGAATAATTATACTGTTTTACTTGTGATACCGCATCTTTCATGTACTCAGCAAAGAAATAACCAGCTCCTGTACTTGGAGATAGTACGTTTTCAGTTTCTGGAATGAAATCAACCCAGTTTTCTACCGTTGGTTTTTTTGCATCAACAGTTACAATTTTTTGATTAGGCGCATTTAAGTTGGTAACAAGAAATAACTTATCTCCTTCATTTTCTATAACATATGCATCAGCATCATAACCTTTTATCATATGTATTAATGGTGCATCCGGGGTTGTTAGATTTTGGACAAATAAATCATTCCCTGATGTTGATACTGATCCTGAAATTAATAAGTATTTATCATCTTCCGTAACACTACCACCTACATAGCGTCTTTTCTGTTTTTCTGTTCCTCCAAAAATCAATAGATCTTCACTTTGCTTAGTTCCTATTTTATGAAAATATAATTTGTGTTGATCCGTTTTAGCAGATAACTCACTTCCTTTAGGTTTATCATAACTAGAATAATAGAAACCTTCATTTCCTTTCCATGAAAGGCCTGAGAATTTTACATCAATTAAAGTATCTTCTTTAATTTCTTTGGTTTCAGTATCCATAACAATTACTTTTCTCCAATCACTTCCTCCTTCAGAAATAGAATACGCAAGAGTTTTACCGTTTTTAGAGAAACTTACGCTTCCTAGTGAAGTAGTTCCTTCTTCAGAAAATGTATTTGGATCTAAGAAAACTTCGTCTGTTCCTTCAGGATTCTTTCTGTATATAACATATTGATTTTGTAAACCATCGTTCTTATAGTAGTATTCATGATTTCCTTCTTTAAAAGGAGCGCCAATTTTTTCGTAGTTCCATAATTTCGATAGGCGATTGTTTAAAGTTTCACGATATGGGATTTTATCTAAATGTGCGTAGGTAACTTTGTTTTGTTCTGTAACCCATTGTTCTGTTTCAGAGCTTCTATCGTCTTCTAACCATCGGTAAGGGTCGTTTACTTTAGTACCGAAATACGTATCTACAACTTCACCTTTCGAAGTTTTTGGATATGTTATTTTCATTGTTTTTATTTCGTTTTTTTTGTCTGTTTTACAAGCAGTTATTAGTGCAATAGTAAAAAGAGAGAGAACAATTTTTTTAGTCATGATTATTATTTTAAACGATAGGTTACCAAAACTAAGCATAAAAAAATACTCTTATTAATTAATAAGAGTATTTTTTACTAGTAGAGTTTACTTATTTAAACAAGTTTCTGAACTTATTTTTGTTTTCTATCAAATTTAAGAGTGTTAATAAACAAACTAAACCAATTGGACTTAAAATATCTTTTGGGTTGTTTTTTAGAAGGTAGGAAAAAACTTGGATGGCAAAAAAGGCTAAGATGATTAATGCTAAAGGCATGGCCTTTTTAAATAGTATAGCTACCCCAGAAATAAGGAATAAACCTCCATAAAATAAATCAATAGAATTCAAGCCGAATGATTCGCCAGAAAAATAAAAGAAATTAGAAAAATGTACAAACTGATTTGCACCTAAAATTATTAGAATAATCCCTAATAAAAATCGAATAATTAGTGTATAATTTGACCCCATAATAAAACAATAATAAATTAGTTAATTAATTGAATTATAGAGTTTAAGTTAACAACAAGTTAGGATTAATTAATCGGATAAAAAATATTACCCGATTAATTGGCTTATTTATTCGATAAACAGTAATTAAACTAAATTGCTGTTTATTAAGTGTTCAGCTATTTGAATAGTGTTGGTAGCAGCTCCTTTGCGAAGATTGTCACTAACTATCCATAAGTTTAATGTATTTGGCTGAGAACCATCACGACGAATTCTACCTACAAAAACATCATCTTTCCCTTTTGCATAAATTGGCATGGGATAAGTATTTGTTTCTGGATTATCCTGTAGTGTTACTCCAGAGGTATTTCCTAATAAAGTACGTACTTCATTTAGCTCAAAATCGTTTTCAAACTGAACATTCACCGCTTCACTATGTCCTCCAGAAGTTGGTATTCTTACTGCAGTAGCTGTAACTGCAATACTTTTGTCTCCAAGAATTTTTTGTGTTTCACGTACTAGTTTCATCTCCTCCTTAGTGTATCCATTTTCTTCAAACACATCGCAGTGTGGTAATGCATTTTGATGAATAGGGTGTGGGTATGCCATTTCACCATCTACACCTGCAAGTTCATTTTCAAGTTGTTTAATTGCTTTTACTCCTGTACCAGAAATAGATTGGTAAGTAGAGACTACAATTCTTTTAATTTGATATTTTTTATGGAGAGGTGCTAAAGCCAATACCATTTGAATTGTTGAACAGTTTGGGTTAGCAATAATTTTATCCTCTTTGGTAAGTTGAAATGCATTTATTTCTGGTACAATTAATTTTTTGGTTGTATCCATTCTCCATGCTGAAGAATTGTCAATTACTGTTGTTCCAACATTTGCAAATTTTGGAGCCCATTCTTCAGAAGTACTTCCTCCAGCTGAAAATAAAGCGATATCTGGTTTTGATGCTACTGCGGTTTCTAAATCAACAACTTTGTAGTTTTTATCTTGATAAGTAATTTCTTTACCTACTGATTTTTTTGAGGCAACTGGAATTAATTCTGTAATAGGAAAATTACGCTCGTTTAAAACTTCTAACATAATATTTCCTACCATTCCTGTTACGCCAACTACTGCTACTCTCATTTTGGGTGTTATTTTATAAATTATATTACAAAAATAAGTATTTAACCAATGTGATATTTAATTATTTTCTCATAAAAAGGTAATATCACAAAATGTTACGAAAAGTAATGAATAATAAAAAAGCCGCTTTAATGAGCGGCTTTAATAAATATGTTATTGAAGTTTATTTTTTTAATAAATCTCTTATTTCCGCTAATAAATCTTCCTGCGAAGGTCCTTTTGGGGCTGCTGGCGCCGCTTCTTCTTTTTTCTTCATTGAGTTTACAGCTTTTACAATCATAAACATAACAAATGCTACAATAATAAAATCGATAACGTTAGTTAAAAATGCACCCCATAAAACAGAAACTTCACCTTCTATTTTACCTTCAGCATTTGCAATACCTTCTTTTACCACGTATTTTAATTCTTTGAAATCGGCATTAAAAATTAAACCAATTAATGGAGAAACAATTCCTCCAGTGAAAGCAGTTACAACTTCTTTAAAAGCAGCACCCATTACGAAACCTACTGCAATATCAACAAGATTTCCTTTCATTGCGAAATCTTTGAATTCTTTCATCATGCCCATAGTTATATATTTTTATAAAATTAGTTAGACTAAATACGAATGTACAGTAATTTTTATAAAATTAAATTTTATACTTAAAAGATAAAATATTATCGTTTAATAACTCTTTTTATTCGACGAGAAGTAGCGGTAACAATTTCATAGGAAATTGTATTTGCAGATTGAGCCAAACTTGAAGCTGTATGTTCATCGTTATAAATAATAACCTCATCTGCTTCCGCGCATATAATACCAGTTATATTTACCATTATCATATCCATGCAAACATTACCTATTATAGCTGCCTTTTGATTGTTTATAAATACAAATCCTTTTCCGTTACCATATTGGCGAGAAATTCCATCAGCATGACCAATAGGAATTGTTGCTATTGTAGTGGTCTCATAGGCAACAAAACCTCTGTTATAACCTAAACTATCCCCTGATTTAATCGTGTGTATTTGAGAAATAATTGATTTTAATGTAGCTATTGGTTTTAAGTTTTTGCTATGAATTTCGGAGTTTTCAAACCCGTATAAGCCTATACCTGTGCGTACCATATCAAAATGGGCTTCCGGATAATTTAAAATACCAGATGTATTTGTTAAATGCGCAAATGGTTTGTCATTTGATAAAGCATTAAAATATGTCTTAATAGTTTTGAATAAACTTATTTGTTGTTGTGTAAATTTTAGTTCGTTTAGATCTTCACTCGCGGCTAGATGAGAAAAAATAGAAGCTACTTTTATCGTTTCACTTGAGTTGGTAATTCCTATTATTTTATCAATGGCTTCGGATTCAAAACCTAACCTGTTTAAACCCGTGTTAAATTTAATATGGATAGGATAGTTATTTTGTTTAAGTTCTTTTGCAACAGAAACGAATTCCTTTAGTACTCTAAAGTTATATAAATTAGGTTCTAAACAATATTCAATTAAAAGTTTGAAATTTACTGATTGCGGGTGCAATACTAAAATAGGTACATGGATACCTGCTTTTCGTAATTGGATACCTTCACTAACATAGGCAACGGCTAAATAATCAACATTTAAATTTTGCAAATAATTTGCTATAGTCTCTGCATCACTTCCATAAGCAAATGCTTTAACAACGGCTAAAAATTTAGTTTTTGGCTGAAGTTTACTCTTTATAAAATCAAAATTATGTTTGAGTTTATTTAAATCTATTTCTAAAACTGTTTCTTGAGTTTTTGCCATTAACATGTTGTTTTAAACAATAACTTCATCAGCATCAACATCAAAATCTTTTACACTTTCTTTCAACATTGCCTTGTAATAAGCAGCTCTACTTAATGGCTCATATTCTTCAGTTTCACCAAGTAATACAATATCGTCACTAGATGTTTTACGGTAACTATATTGTGCTAAGTTTCCGGTATGTGTACATACAGCATGAACTTTAGTAACATATTCTGCAGTTGCCATTAACGCTGGCATTGGTCCAAACGGATTTCCTTTGAAGTCCATATCTAATCCAGCTACAATTACACGAATTCCTTTGTTAGCTAAATCATTACATACTTTAACAATCCCTTCATCAAAAAATTGAGCTTCATCAATACCAACAACATCACAGCCATCAGCTAAAATTGGAATATTTACTGCTGCGGGAACAGGAGTTGATCTAATTTCATTGGAATCATGAGATACAACCATTTCATCATCATATCTGGTATCTATAGAGGGTTTAAAAATTTCAACCCGTTGTTTTGCAAATTGAGCACGTTTTAGACGCCTGATTAATTCTTCTGTTTTACCAGAAAACATAGAGCCGCATACGACTTCAATCCAACCAAATTTCTCTTCATGATTTACGGTGTTTTCTAGAAACATAATAATTTTAAGTATAGGTGTAATGATGTGTTTAACAAAACTACATAATTTTAATGTATTGACTCCTAAAAAATCTAAGACAATATCAATGCCTGTTTTAGCGTTTATTTTAGTATATTTCAAGAAATTTACAAGAATATAAAATGTTTAGTGAAGGAATGAAAGCGTTACTTAAATCAGATTTACAAGCACTTGCCGAAAAGATTAGAAATTTATCAGAAAACACTTCGGTTTCAGAGATGCAAAATTTAACAAAAGAATTGTATGAAAAATTAACAATTTTAAAATTTGTTGAAGAGAATCTTGGTGTAGAAAAGGTAGAAGAAAGCATTCCGGAAGTTATTTCTGATGAAGTTCCAAATTTCGAAGCACCAATTGAAGATGATTTTGGGGATTCAGGTATGCTATCTACTTTAGATGAAGACTTATTCGTTTCTGATGAAGGAATGGATGAACACATTATAGAGTCGGCAACTGAAAAAATGATTGATATTGTTGCACAAATGGAGCCAGAAACACATCAGATAGATGACATGTTTGAAGCTGTAATGGCACAACCTTCTATTGGAAAGAATGATATGGAAACGGTTACTCCAACTCAATCTGACGTTGAGGTTTCATCAAGTAAATCAGCTTCATTAAACGATCGATTAAAAAAAGGAATTACTATTGGTTTGAATGATCGTATTGCTTTTGTGAAACATTTATTTAATGGAAGTACGGAAGACTTTAACCGCGTAGTATCACAATTAAATACTTCTTCAAGTGAAT
>Ga0209291_1000050_pt1 | contig 120889 bp, 124 predicted proteins | sample GOMGulsemesocosm_FD_184633 | JGI IMG/M metagenome (GOLD analysis project Ga0209291, IMG submission 184633) | Methane-oxidizing microbial communities from mesocosms in the Gulf of Mexico - GOM9B Gulf of Mexico (SPAdes) (version 2) | ecosystem: Environmental > Aquatic > Marine > Cold seeps... | reverse complement strand
AAAAGGCTTTTTATAAGCTTTTAGAAAGAATCTATCAAAGAATTGATAAAGTTAAATCAAAATCCATTGAACCTGAATGGGTCAATTATACTGAAGCTACTAAAATATTAGGTATAAAAAGCAAATCGAAAATGCAACAGCTTCGAGATGATAACGAGATTGTCTTTAGCCAACATGGAAGAAGTATTCAATACTCAAGAAAAAGTTTATTAGCGTTCTTAGAACAAAACAGTAACCGTTAATTCATTTCAAAAAAAGGATATCAAAGTCTACAAATCCTTTTTTTATTTATACTCATTTATATTCTTATTATTTTTAATACTACTATTTTTGGTAACAAGGTAACAGATATAGTTTAAGACTATATAAATAAAGGAATACACCTGTTACCATTCTGTTACCATTTTTATTTTTTTTCCAAAAAAAAGGTAACAACTATTTTTATACCATATACAATTTCAACTACTTAACAATAAAACATTGTTGTATTCGTTATTAAAAAGCTTAGCTTAATTTTTGATTTTAGAAAAGAACTTTACCCTAATATATAAATACACAATCTAAAACCAACATGAACCGTAAATGCTATGACTATGCTAAAAAGAAGTTTAAAAAACTTAAAAAAGAAAAACATACCAAAACACAAATAGAATATATTGTGTCTTTGATTAAATTAAGAACTAAGGTTATGAAATATTATGATAGATTGACAAATACTAAATAAGTTTGAGCAAGAATTTTACTTATCTTTTTTTATATGTCTTTAGTAAAGATTTTATCTCTTTAATTAATTCTTCATCTAACTGATCTGCCATAAAACTTTTAAATTTGAGTTCATCTTCTAAGGCTTCAATTTTTTGTTCAAAACCTTTAATAGTTTCCCCATATTTTTGAATAATAAACTGCTCAATAAAATCTTCTAAAATAGTAGATGGATTTATACTTTTTATCATAATTCCTTTACCCATCAAAAACCAATCAGTATTTAAATTAGAATAGGCTTCTAGTATTTTAATAATACTATCAGTTTTTAAATCTGTTTTTTTACTAATAGCTTTTCGAAGTGTCCCTAATGAAAAACCGCACTTTTCTTCACAAGCAGTAATAGTTATCCCTTCTGATTTCAGAAACAATTCTAACCGTTCAATTGGTTTCATCTCGTTGAGTATTAGTTCGTTTAATTCAAAATTACCAAAAACGTATGGAAAAACATTTATTATTCTATGAAATGTTAAAATAATCGTCAATCTACAATATTGTAGCTTTTAGTCCGTTACAAATAATACGTTTGCCAAAATTATTTCTATGAACAGGAGTAAACAATTACAAAAAGCTAAAAAGCAATATCAAAGCATTAAATTTTTAAAATTTCAATCAAAAAGAAATAGAAAGAATTTAGAACAAGCGTGGCAATGGATGATACAACGAATAAACACCTCAAAAAAATAAAAGCATGACATAGTAGTTCAATATAAAATCAACAAACTGTAAACGTGAATTATCAATATGACAAAAATGAGATATTAAAACATACTAAAAATGGACTGACAATTCTTTGTGATTTTTTTGAGGTATCTGAACATGATATACTTAAAAAGAAGAAGTTTCAATTAAGGACAGATGACGATACCGCATCTACTTCATTCAAAGAACATAATGGCATTTGGTATGTTAATGATTTTGGGGACAAACAAAAAGCACAGAATTGCTTTGAGTTGTACCAAAATGAGAAAGGGTGGAGTTTTTTAGAAACTTGCAAATACCTATATACAAAATACGTAAACGGTACACCAACAGCTATTAGTCATAAACCATTACTTAAATTCTCTTCTCCTACTCCTGAAGAATTAAAACGACAATACCAATTTACGTTTTACACTAAAATTTCTGAAGAAAACCTAAAGGTCATAGGGAAATTTGTTACACAAGAACATTGTAATATCTACAACTTAAAACCTGTTAGTTCTTACTGGTTCATCAGCAAAGACCAAACTAAAAAAGTAGAAATTACCGCTACAAAGCCCTACCCTATTTTTGCTTATGACCAGAATGATTGGTTGAAAGTGTACGAACCTTTTGCCGAAAAGGGGTATCGATTTAAGTCATTTGGAGAAAAATCAAAAGACTTCATTTTTGGACTGGATTACTTAAAAAATAAATTAAAGAAAGAACAATCCAAAAAAAACCTTAAATCCAATAAACTAAAATCTCTATTTATTGCTACTGGTGGTAGTGATGGTTTAAACTTGGTTAGTTTGGGATATTCTGTTGTTTGGCTCAATTCTGAAACAGAGCACTTATCCACTACTAATTTTAGTGATTTGAAACACCTAACTGAACTCATCTTTAATGTTCCTGATATTGATGGAACAGGCATTGAACAAGCTAGAGTATTAGGCTTCGAATACCTAAGTATTAGAACTGTTTGGTTGCCAAATAAAATGAAGCAATTCAATCCTAAAAACAAAGATGTTAGGGACTATTTTAAATACGAATCAAAACTATCTAAAGAAGAATTGACCAAAAAAATTGATGACTTGCGTATGAACGCAAAACCTTTTCAATTTTGGAGTTCATATATCAATAAATTCAAACAGCTTAAATACGAGATTAATAATATGTATTTGTATCATTTTTTAGAGCATAATGGCTTTTATAGATACAACACCAGCGACACACAAAAAGCATTTATTTTCATTCGTATTGTTGGGCATATTGTGGAAGAAGTTAGTATTGAACATATTCATAACTATTGTTTGAACTTTCTAATCGAAAAAAAAACTGCCATAAATCTTCAAAACATGGTAGCAAGAACGACACAATTCTCAGAACGTTCCCTATCACATTTACCTATCAAAGACATTAACTTCTTATCTGCTACCGCACAAAAACAATACTTCTTTTTTGAAAATGGAACATGGGAAGTCACTAAAAATAAAATACAGCCCATTATTAGTAAAAAGAATCCTGCCTATTCCTGGAAACAAAACATTTTACCTGAGATAAAAAACAAACCACAAGAGAAACATTTTGATATTTTTATTGATACTTCTGGGAATAGAGATATTAAAATACTACATACTAATAATTGGTTTTTAAATTTTCTAATTAATGCCAGCAGAATTTACTGGAGAGATGAATTAGAATACGCCTTTAAGAACAAAAAGAAAACGGAGCAAGACATTTATATCAAAAAACATCAATTTTCTATTGAGGGAAGTAACTTAAATGAATTACAAATATTCCAACAAAAACAGCATTTAATTAACAAATTATATGTCTACGGGTATTTACTACATTCCTATAAAAACAGAAGTCGAGCTTGGTGTCCTATTGTAATGGATCATAGAATATCTATGGTAAATGATAGTAATGGTGGTACTGGAAAATCAGTGTTTATTGGCTCTTTAAATCATATAAAAAATTGTAAAACCATTGATGGAAGACAGCATGCAAATAGAGATAATAAGTTTTTATTAGATGGTATTAAAAAAGCACATGATATTGTTATTTTTGATGATGTACCTCCTTTTTTCGACTTGAATCTCATTTATACACTAACTACCGATTTTATGGTCGTTAACAATAAAAGAGGGAGTATTGATACAATTACCTTTTTAGAAAGCCCTAAACCCGTTATAACTACCAATTATGGTATTAAAAATGCCAATGGGTCGACGCTTAGAAGATCAATTCTAAGCTCTTTTTCTGATTATTACCATCCAAAAATTGATGATTATAAAGAAGAACGTAGCATCGCTAATGATTTTGATAACAAGCTATTATTTGATGATTTTAATGAAGCACAATGGGAGACCTATTATAATTTTTGTGCGCAGTGTGTTCAGTTTTACTTATCCACAACAGATAAAATTGATCCACCAATGGACAATATAAATAAGCGAAATCTACTTACCGTAATGGGACAAGATTTTTTTGATTGGTTTAGTGAGATAGCCATTAATTTTAAAGATTCTTTTTTTGTAAAAAAAGAAATTCTAGCGCTTTATAAAAAAGAATCCGGTAGAAATATTTCCAGCAACTTATTTAAAAAAAGAGTAAAAGCCTTTTGTGAATACCATAACTATATTTTTAATCCAGAAACGCTTGTAAACAAAAGACAAGACGTCATTGTTAAAAGATTAAACCCACAGGAAACTAAAGAAGTGTTTTATATACAAACAGATCTGCAAAAAGAAATTAATGAGGAAGAAGTCTATCGATTAAACATACCTAATTAAGAATTGTATGGAGTAAAATTAATTTTAAGAAAATTCATCCAAAATTGTAACGGTTTAATTAATGGGGGGGATAAATTGGAAACCCTATAAACATTGGTTTTTCTTTAAAAATCAAGAAAACGGAGCAAAAAAATTGTAACGGTGTACAATCACGTACCAAGTTATTTCGAGCTTTTCACCTTACATTTATAATGCTTTCGAATTTGAAAAGCGGAATTTAATATACAGAACAAAAAAATTAACGCAAAAGCTAATCACAAGAATAAACTACACTAACTGCTTTACCTTAATTAAACTATCTAAAAATATCACGCCAAAGCCTATAGGAATCGGTATCACTAAAAAGAAACCCTATTGAGATCGATACTGTTCAGGTTTGCCCCTATAGAGAATCGTATCACTCAATAGCCCCCCCCTATAGGGATTGGTGTCATTCAAAACAAACGCTATTGCGATTGATCTCGTTCATGATAAACCCTATAGGGATGAACTCAAAAGAAATGCTATAGCCATACTTCACTCATGGCAAACCCTATAGGGATGGAAATGAGTTAGCACAACCGATATAGACTTAAAAAACGAACCAAGTAAATCCCTATAGGGATGAACATAAAAGAAATACTATAGCCATACTTCACTCATGACAAACCCTATAGGCATCAAAACATAAACTATTATGAAAGTAATTATAAAACACAACTTAGCGCATAAAGGAATTCAAATTCATTTTAGCGAAGCTATTTCTAAAGAAATGAGAAAATTTTTAGGAGCTTATTTATTTCGATATTCTAAGCCTCAAAAAATGTGGTATCTAAGAAGTATTTCTAATAGAATTATTCGTTTTGCTAAAAGTGTGAAAAATGTTTTAGAAAATGATTTTCCGTTATCAAAACTTGAAATTGAACCGAAACATGAACAAACTATTGAAAATTTAGAAAAGAAAGACTTTAGCCACATTGTTATTTATTTTAACAATGATAAAGGCATAGAAAATATTGATCATTGGGTAGTATTTGAAAAAAACATATTACTCGCACAATTTTTAGCAGAGCAATTTGCCGATAGTATGTACGAAGGGAAGGCTAAACAAGTTCGAGTACATTCTGGAACATTTATCAGAGAAGCCAGAGAATCCTTTTATAGTAACCGATTAATAGAATCTATTTACCATGATACTCCAAGCTTAGAAGGCTTTGTAGAAGTTGGAACTTCTGAAGAAGAAGAAAAAAAAACAACTACACAAGTCACTCAACAAGATAAACTTGAAGAAAAGGAGCAAAAGGTTAAGAAAAAGAAGAAGTCTAAAAGTGATGCTAAAAAAGAGGTAGTCGTAAACTTACGTGAAAATTTAAAAGAACAAAGCTTAGAATTAGCCCTTAAAAACATACTCATCCCTAAAGGTGTTGAAGCACCTTTTGATACTGGAAAGATCTACGTTTCTGACGCAAAAAGTATTAATAAACAGTACACAGTATTAAACAATATTACAGCTCAAAACATCCATTTAGCAAGTGCTAAAGAACTCTTTATACTATCTCAAATGCCACACCCTAACGATTATGGTTTTAGTATACGTCGTTCTGAACTCTTAAATATTTGGGAGAAAAAAGGAGAACAACTATTTAAAGATTTGAATTACCCTACAGCTATTAACTACCCTTTTGTCAATATTCATACTGGATATTCTAGTGTAAATACTTTAGAAGGAATTATAGGTCGCCATTCTAACGAACGTAAACAATGGTGGTCAGCAGTTGAACATACAAGACCTATAAAAAACCTCAAAGAGGCTATAACAGATATTACTACTCTTATATCAGATATAGAAACTGAAATGCTAACGCTTGTCAATCCAAAAACAGGAAAACCAAAAGGTAAAAATATAAAAGCATACCACGGACTTGAATATGATAAAGACAGTTATCAATCAAGCTTATCAGTCATTACAGAATATGTAGAAAATCAATCCAACACAAACGATATGGGACAAACAGCATTTGTTATTGGTAAAAACGTGCAACACTTTTTACCTAAACAACAATTACAATATCTAAGATCATTAGGTATTGAAGGACAGGAAGAAATGGCAGAAACAATTGCCAAATTAGAACAACAACTTTCTGAAATCCCACGAGAATCTCAAGGCAAAGGAGCGCAAGAGTCAATTGTTTATGCGCACTATTTTTTGGGAGATAGTCATTGGTGGGTTTTAGATTATAGCAAACAAGATGAATTATTCTTTTGCTATGCAGTACTGAGTGGAGATTTTCAAATGGCAGAAGTAGGATATACTGCATTATCTGAATTAAAAACGAATACCATATCAATAGGAAAACATCTTAAACAAGGAATTGAACTCGACTTTTATTGGAATCCAAAAACCTTAAAAGAAGTGTTACAGAAGTATGACCCTGACATTGAAGAAGAACAAAACCCTAATGAAATAGAAGTTATAGAAGCTGAAATTGTAGCTCCTGAAATAGCTGAAGTAATAGAAAATGAAGCTCTTGAAGGTACAATTCTGACAGAAAAAAAAGAACAGAAAAAAAGTAAACATACGTTAAATGACGAAATCACAGATTTTATTCAAAAAAAGGATGAAATGAGTGAAGTATATTCAGAAGAAGACAAAGCTTTTATCAGTGGCTATGTTGGCTCTGGGGGTTTAGCTAAACAAGGTGCTACTGGTAAAGGGCTTCTTCATGAATATTATACGAGTGATACTATTGTAAGTCACATGTGGGGCTTAGTGGACCACTATGCAGACAACGAGGAGATGAGTGTATTAGAGCCTGCATGCGGAACAGGGAATTTTATCAAATATGCAAATCCCGAAGCGGAAGTTATTGGCTATGAGATCAACCCTACTGCTAGACGCATTTCGGAAATCCTGTACCCCAATGCAACCATTATCGGGCAACCTTTTGAATCTCGGTTCTTTGCTGGAAACATTCATACGAAAGACAATTTTAGCCCTCAACGTTTTGATGTAGTTATTGGTAATCCTCCATATGGAGAGTTTAGTGGAAAATATGCAGGTATGGGTGAGAAAAAATATACCAAAGCCATTAATTACGAGCATTATTTTATTACTCGTGGATTAGACCTCTTAAAATCAAGAGGGATATTATGTTATATCATTCCAAGTTCTTTTCTACAAAATGGAAACAAATACAACTCCATAAAAGAACAAATTAGTAAAAAAGCAATCCTTTTAGATGCTTATCGATTACCTGAAAATATGTTTCCTACTACAAGTATTGGTACAGATATAATTGTATTAAAAAAACACTCATAGAATAGTGAAGTATAAAAAAGTCAAATATTATGAAAAATGAAAATATAGAAGTATTAAAAACACTCATAAAAGAAGAACTAGCCGATTGTAATGCAACCCTATTCCCTAAAGTATGCGGGTTACAAAGTACTGAAAATGGTTATGATCGTGTCGAGCAAATGATCATCAAATTAGTAGCTAAAGAAGCCATGCCTATAGGAGCTTCTATTGCACATATAGAACAAGAATTAGCACATGCTACTTCTGGAGCCTAAGGCTCAATATACTTTAAATAGAATGAAAAAACGTAGAGGATACGGCTATAGAGCTATGGATAGAATAGCGCAACAAGTCAATAGAAATATTCGAGCAAGAGAACGAGAGCTAAAAAATACTATGAAAACGAATAATAACATATCATCCAATTACCCCTTACTTTTAGAAGATGCTTGGTTTACCCAATACCCTTCTAAAATATTAGGCGAACAAAAAGATAGTACTAATGCTTTTGGAAAACCAATCAAAGTGGTTAAAAGAATTGGAGACGAGCACCCTTTAACTAAAATTGAGATCAGTCCTAAAGCACTACCTGAACAATCAGAAAGCCCATTAAGCTCAATTTTTAATGATCCTGTTTTTAAATTATTGGAAGATCCAATACATGAAGAAAATATTACAAAGGTTGTCAAAGAAAAAAAACTACAAAAGGCTGAAAAAGCTTATCAATCAGCACTTGGAAAGCCTCAAAGAAGCATTAACACCATGTATAATTTCAAGGAGATTATAGCTAAATACAATGACAAAATCTCAGATGAAGAATTAAAAGTTTGGGTGTGGTATCAATATCAAAAAAACGGTAATTCACTTCCTAAATCAAGTGGTTGGAATGCTTATTTAACTCCAAAAGAGGAGTTAAGCAATAAACTTCAAGATTGGTTAGCTAATGACATAATATGTTTAGAGAATAACGATTATATACCTAGTGTATTATACTATGCTGAAAATGTATATCAAAAACAACAACGCCTGAGGCGTAGCAAGGAAGAGTTTGTTAAGTCATATGGGGATGAGCAATATCAAAAACAATCGGAAGGTTTAGAAAATGCTAAACCTCCAGTATTAACTTTGGCTGATCCAAGTAAAGAAAAACGATTGTTTATCAAACCTACATCTTCTTTTGCTAAAGAACATGGTGTTACAGGATTAGCGGATGGTTCTTTATTTACTAAAACCAATACAATAACCCTAAAACAAATTCCAGCCCCTAAATCAATAGTCGATGCTTTTGCTTATTGGTTGGATAAATTGCCAAAAACAGAATTTAAGAAATCATCTCCCTTTAATATCAAACGCTATTACTTAGAGGAAAAAACACCTCCAAGATCGTATGATAAAGAGGAGAAATTGCGTATCAAACAAAATGCTAAATTCGAAGGGGATCAGTTTTTTATCGATTTTCTTGCTGAGAGTCTATTAAGAGAGGATCGATTAAAAATTGAGTTTCTATGGAACAGTAAATACAACGGTTATGTGGAAATCAATTATTTTAAAATACCCGTTGGTTTTTCCTGTTCTGCTACTTTTAAAAATAAGCCTTTGTTTATCCGACCTGCTCAACGAGAAGGTATTGGTTTTATCTCCGCTCATGGTTCGGGTTGTGTTGCATATGATGTAGGTGTTGGTAAAACAATGACCGCTATTTTAAGTATTGCTCAAGCTTTTGAAGCAGGAAAATGTAAACGACCTCTTATTGTAGTACCAAATCAAACCTATAAAAATTGGATTAGTGAATTAGGCGGTAAACAAGAAAAAGGCAAGATTATTCTGACTGGAATATTGCCACAATACCAAATAAATGACCTGTATAATTTAAGTACAGATTATTTAGATGAACTACTAGATGACCAAGGGAACATAAAACCTCTTGCTCCATATTCTATTACAGTAATGACTTATGAGGGCTTTAACCGTTTAGCTTTTAAAGAAAAAACTTGGAACGAGATTGGTTCTGAACTTTTTAAAATCTTGAATCAAGGAACGGAAGAAGAACGTGAAAAAGCAAAGCTTTGGGAACGTATCGAGGGAATGATGGGTAAAGGTATTAAAGGAGCGACTGCCGAAATTGAAGATTTAGGTTTTGATTTTCTAGCTATCGATGAAGCTCATGCCATGAAAAAATCCTTTACTCAGGTTAAAGGAGAACAAAAAGGAGCTACTTCTAAAAGAGGTCGAGCACCTTATCAAATTAGATCAGGACAACCATCGATGACGGCTTTGCGTGGCTTTATGATTAGTCAGTATATCCAACGTCAAAACAACATGCAAAATGTATTGTTATTGACTGCTACCCCGTTTACCAATAGCCCTTTAGAAATCTATTCCATATTAGCCTTAATTGGTTATCAAGAATTAGAAAAACTAGGCATAAAAAACATTAAAGAATTCTTTGATACGTTTATTAAAACCTCATTACAGTTGGTTATTAATGCAAAAATGAAACCTGAACGTAGGGAAATCGTAATGGGGTTTTCTAATTTAATTGCACTACAATCACTCATTTTCAAGTTCATCAGTTACAAATCTGGAGAAGATGCCAATATAGAGCGTCCAAATAAAATTGTACTTCCAATGACCCATAAAAAAGTGGGCGACAAAACTATTGTTTTACCTACAGAAGAACAGATTAGCACCAATATTCCAATGACTCCAATGCAACAGATGTACATGAAAGATATTGAAATGTATGTTAGGGGGCGTATAAGTTTATTGAACTTTTGTGTCAACCCAAGAGGTTTTGAAGACACCACTAGTGGTGATTTAGAATATGAAGTTGAAGAAAGTGCCATGTCAGATGATGAAAAAGAAGGAGCTAGAATTTTAAGAGGGTTATCCTTTGGACGTCAATTAGCTCTTAGTCCTTATCTCTATGCTTGTAACCCTGAAAAAGAACCAACCTATTTACAATACATCGAAAGCTCTCCAAAACTTCAGTATGTAATGAGTTGTATTAAATCCGTAAAAGAATTTCACGAAAATCGTAATGAAGCGGTTTCAGGGCAAATCATTTACATGAATGCTGGAGTAGATTATTTTCCACTTATCAAAGATTATTTAGTCAAAGTAATTGGCTACGACACTAAAGAAGTGGGGATTATCAAAAGTGGTTTGTCAATGGCTAAAAAAGAAGGAATTAAAGAACGTTTTTTAGCGGGTGGAGTAAAAATCATTATAGGATCTGCTTCTATTAAAGAAGGAATTAATTTACAAACACGAACCACCGTACTCTATAATTGTTGGCTCGATTGGAATCCTACCGACATCAAACAGCTAGAGGGACGTTTATGGCGTTTTGGGAACATTTTTGCCAATGTCAGGATTGTAAATCCACTTATGGAGAATAGTATCGATTCTTTTATTTTCCAAAAGCTAGAGGAAAAAACTTCTCGTATCAATGAAATTTGGTTTAGACAAGGTAAAACCAATGCCCTAAATTTAGAGGAATTCAACCCCTCAGAACTTAAAATGGGATTGATTACCGATCCTCACGCTTTAGCTGAATTAATCTTATTAGAAATCAAGGAAAATATCTTGGATGAGATTACATCTCTTAAAAATCAAAAACAGCAATTGGAGAATATTGTAAATGCACGAAATGATTATGATGCGAACCATCATGAATTAAAAACTACAGTTGACAGATACAAACCACAAAAAAGAATTGATAAAGATGGAAATCCTATCACAGTAAAGCCAAGAGCTATTAGTACCTTTTTTAAAATTTATATGGACTATTTATCAGATGAAGAAACTGATACTAGTTACCACGAACAAATGCTTTTTGATAAAGTACGTAAAGCTCATGTAGTCATACAAAAAGGGATCACAGAAATCTTAGAACCTAGAGGGTATGGGATTGATTTTGATGCTTCAATGGTTATTGGTGCTTTAGATGAAGAAATTGAACAAAAAGAAATTGAATTACACGAAAAAACAGGAGTAGAAGCCAAAGAAAACAAGGCAAACGAAATCATACGAGAGCGTATCAATACAGGATATAAACCTAAATCAGTAAAAGAACGGGTTCAGGAATTTGCCAAGTTAAATCCGAAGTTATTGACCGATAAAATGGCATACTCCGTAGATGAGCGCTTTAAAACTAAACAGTCTAAGCAATTACAAAAAGGAGAAATCTTAGAAAATAACATCGATACTTTAGAATATATCACGAAAAAAGTGGAAGCGATGAAAGGGTTACGAAAGATTTTAGAACAGGCAAACAAACTAAAACAGCAATTTGATACCAATACTGCTGCATAAGAAATGCTTTTACAGTAAAAGCATTTCTTGTTTGACTAACAAATTTTAATAATTGAATGTATTAAAAACAGAAAAAAAACAATGAAACGACAAAGTCCACATGATAAAATTAAAAGCTCAGGAATAGCAAAAAAGCTATTTACTAAGGAAACATTAGAGATGTTAAAACTTTATGATGAAGCTGTAGCCCAAACAAAAGGATTTGAGGATGTTCCTGCTATGCAAGAGATGCTACAAGATATTGCGGTTAAAGCAAATGAAATGATTGATAAAGAAATTCCGAAAATCAAAGAATCCTTACAAAGTGATGCCGATAAAAAAACGGAAAAGAAAATTAAAACAGCACAATCTGCTAAAATCATGGAAGAAGTATCTAATACCTCCGATTACTTAGCGGTATGTAGAGCCAAATTAAAAGAACACAATCGCTTAAAAAGAGAATCCCAAGGAAAAACCAAACGCATAAAACGGAAACTAACCACTCGGTTAAAAGAAAGTGTGAAAAAAATCATCAATATGATGCCTAAAGCGGTAAAAACTGACAAAGACAAAATTTATAAAACAGAATGCATCATTAAGCGTATGGTTAGTGAATTAAAAAAAGTATGGGGTATGAATAAAATTGAAGGTATTGAGCAAAGCTTAAAAGAACAATTTGAAGGATTACGTGATAAAACAGAACCTAAAAAGAAATAATTACAATTGAATTATGAATAAACGAACATTGATTATTACAGGAGTTGGGTTAGCTATTGGGTTTGCCGAAGCGCTCATCTATTACAATATTGGAAAAAAGAAAAAACAAGGAGAATCTCTTGTCCAACTTCCAAAAGGAAAAGAATTAGCACAAACTCTAAGTGCAGTATTAATAACGGCCGTATTAACAGGAATACTATCAAATCAAATAGAAAAAATGTTACCCGAACAGCCATTGATGGCTTAACTAAAAATAAACATTATGAAAACAGTTTTTAAATACTTAGCATTTATCCAAACCAATACAATTGATATTAATTCTCTGCCCAATGATTTACAAAACAGAATCAGAGGAATTGAAGATTGGGTAACACAATTAGAGCATACTATCGGAGAAGATCGCAGACAATTAGAAATTAAAATTGAACGTTTGGATTTGGAGTTGGAAGAAGATTTATACGAATATTACGATGATATACTTTGTAATAATGACATATGTGAGATTCCTGAAAAAGGAATTATCAAAGAAGTTAAAAAGAAAATAAAAACTAAAAATAAAGTCCGTAAAAAACAGAAGCCTATCATTGAACTAAAACCAGCCCCTATCGTTTCCAAGCTTTCTAAAAATGAACAAATTCTAAAAACATTACATGAAACGGGAAAGACTAATAGCTTAAACAGGTCATTTTTACTAAAACTTGGAATGTCTGGAACATTAGATCAAAAAATAATAGTGTTTGGAGATTATCGTCTAGTTAGAACTTCCTTTTTTACCTACAGTTATAGGTTAGACAAAATTTAAGATTTTACAAAATGGAACAAGAAAATCAACATAAACGTAAAACAACTTTTGCAGATTTAGACGAAGCTGTAATCCTATTACTTAACAAATATGGACTTCCTAAGACCATCGAAAAACTGCATGTATTAGGCAAATTTGCTATTCAAGATCAGGCCGCAGAAAAAAGTAATGATGTACTGATTAATTACACTACTGCACTTGCCATAACTACCTTTAATTTAGAAGCAGATCAATTCTACACTTCTAAAGAGATTGATTATCGAATCGCACGTATGACTTGTTTCCATTTGATTAAAAAAATTACTGAATATAGTTTTACTCAAATTTCTAAACGATTAAAACAATCTCGAAGAACCGTACAATACCAATATGTAAGATGCTGTAAAATTATAAAAACACCATTAAGTGCTAGAGAAAAAATGATTAAAAAAAATTATGAACATATGGAAAGGAAAGTAACCCTATTCCTCTCTGAAAAAGATTAAATATGAAAACAACAGAGCAAAATACAGACAAAGAAATTCAGGATGCTTTGGCAGGCGAACTGGAGCTTCCAATGGAAGAAATACAAGAAGGTATTGAAAGTCCTTTAAATGACCCTGTTATTGATCGAAGCCAAGAGCATCAAACTAATACCACTACTCAATCTCAAGAAACAGAACCATTGGATGCCCCTACTCAACAATTTCAAGGACATGAACAAGAAGTAGAAACTTCTACAATTGAAGCTGAATCTGAAATAGATCCGAAAATCGCTAAAGAAAGTGCCAAACTCTTAGCCGATTCAGTATTAGGAAGTGTCAATATGGTTATTGGTGTAGGTGGTGGTTATTTCGTTAAAATAAAAAAAGACGAGGATTTTTATCAGTTTGAAGAAGTTGTTGAACTTATTGACGAGCAGAATGATAAAAATGTGGAGCGCATCAAATTGGATAAAGAAGATATCGCTTTACTAAAACCCTTATTGGTTGAAGTTTTAAAATCAAAAGTCCAACACATTACTCCTGAGAAACAATTATTAGGAGCTGTATTTGCTATCCTAATTAAAAAGTATCAGGCTGTTCAAGAGATAAAGACAGACAACGATTTACTGTATTCAAAAATTGTAAACATCATCAGGCTTGAAAACAATAGTATTCAAGAAACTGAAACTACTCCTATTGAAACAGAGGAAAAACCTCCTGTAGAAGGTTTTATTAATGATGTAGTTCAAGAAGTTACTGAAGAAGAAAACGAAACTAATGCTGAAGAAGTAGATAATGATGACGAAACAATCATCGACGAGGAAGAAATAACGGAATAAAATTGAAGTTATGGCAAAAGGAAGGAAAAAAATAAATTATAATAAAGAAGATTTAGAACGTGAACCTATGATAATGCTTGTTTGTGGAGAAACTGGCGTAGGTAAAACCTATCGTAGCCGACAAGAAATATTGCATTATTTAAAAGATGATCCTACTACGGGTAAAAAAGGACGTAAAGTCTTAGCTTTTGATACCAATAGCCATGATTACCCTTTATTTAAAACTGTAGAACCGCAATATATTAAAGCCTTAACAAAAGTATCAGCTCGTAGAATTCTTCCCTACAATAAAGATGGCTCTCCAATGAGTGATGATGAAAAAAAAGAGGTCGTAGAAAATATATTACGGCATTTTAAAAATGGATTAATCGTTTTAGATGATATTGATCATTATATGGTGGGAGCTAAAGGACAATCCATGATTGGAACATTGTGTACCGTACGCCATAAAGGAATTGATATTTTATTTACCCATCAATCCATTGCCAAAATTACTACTTCACAATGGCAAGGTTGTTCTTGGTTACGCCTACACCATCAAGTAGATGATGTAACCCGATATAAGAACAGAATTCCTAACTATGAATTGGTGAGAATTGCGCAATTGATTGTCAACGAACAGTACGATATTACTGTAGACGCTTTTAAGAAACAGCAATTAGACAAATCTCAATATGTCAAACAAAAAAGCTTTTTTGTCTACGTGGATATGCGTGGAAAACGTATTAAAGGTTGTAGTAAACAAGCCTTTATTCGAGCTACTAAAAAATTCATTGACCAGGAGCAACATGCAGAGCTTAAAAAAATGATGCACGAACGTCATTTTAATACTGGAAAATCTATTTATAAGGATAGAAATGAAGCATTGATTAAATTCATTAAAAACTATCTCAATTTCTTTCAACCTTAATTTTTTATATGAGAATCTTAGTACAATATAGCGGTGGAAAAGACAGTCAGGCAAGTTTACTTTGGGCAGTAAATAAATATGGTGCTGATAAAATAGAAGCGGTATTTTGTGATACGAGTTGGGAAAATCCAATTACCTATGACCATATTCAAGAAACGGTCAATGAGCTTGGTATTAAATTACATACGTTGAAATCTAAAAAATACAATGATTTTAAAAACTTAGTAAAAACTAAAGGGAGCTTCCCGACTACCAAAAGATGATTTTGTACTGAAGAACTGAAAGTAAAACCATTTATTGATTTTATTTTAGATGACGTTCAAGATCATGTAATCGTTATTCAAGGGATAAGAGCTTTAGAAAGTGCTTCCAGAGCTAAAATGAGCGCTGAATGTCGCTTGTTTAAGTATTATACTACTCCTTATGGAATTAATGCAAAGGGAGAGCCTAAATACCATCGCTATCATATTAAAAGATGGTAAAGAAATAAAAAATCATCTACTCAAGATGTGGTAAACTATCATGATGATAAAAACCAAACCCTCGATTTATTAAAAACTAATACACAAATCTGTATGAGTTTTTATAATTTGTATGAGTGAACGTTCTCTATTATACATAAGAATAATTATAGCTTTAAAATGGATAAACAGCTATAAAAACAATTATAATACATTTGAACTATAATTAGTCGTTATGTAAAATTGCCGCTCACCAAAGGCGCTCGATTGTTTTATAAAACCTAAATGCTTCACAGCCGCTTCATCTCGCAGATTCATAAAATTTATCCGCAGGATAAATTTTACTCACTCGTATTTTACTCACAATTTGCCAACGCTTCCAGCCACAAAAAAAGCAAAACTTTTTAGGTTTTATATAACTTCAGTATTACTTGAATATTCTCATTTAAAAGTTTTCAATATGTTTTCGTGTAGTTCCCGCAACAGTATAAAATTTTCCTACATCATCATCCTGGCTTTAAAATTTCTATACACTTGCTATATTTTCGTTACTGTAATAACATTTAAATGCTTTGTCATTATCTTTTGTCTTGAAACAAAAGAAACAAAAATTCAAGGCTGCATATACTTTTGGAAACAATTAACGATTCATTTCACTATATTTTAGAAAACATTTGAACTTATTTAGTTGATTTATAACTTAAATTAAAAAGCGGGAGCCCTATTATACTCGGTTCTCGCTATCTAAAATATGGTTGTTTCACTCACCTATTGTTTTAACCAAAATTCTATGAGGTCGCTAAAAAACTTTAATTTATAACAAAAAAGCTAAGTCATTACAACTGAGCTTTTATACTAATTGAACTTAGAGATAGATTTATTCTTTTACAAAGCGTTTCATTCCTACTTTACCATTGTTAATATACACTTTTAATACATATATCCCATTAGTTAAGTGGCTAATATTAATAGTTTTTTGATTGTTTTCTAATACTTTTTGTCCTATATAATTATAGACCTCTACTTTTTCTATTCCACTATGGTTTAAAGTAAATATACCTTGGGTAGGATTTGGGTAAATTTCTATACTGTTTGTAAGTTCATTACTAGCAACACTTAATACCCCTCCAATAGTACCATCTCCAGTTATTGTTGCTGAATTTAAACAAGAGGGTGAGCCAGATTGCATTGCATTTTGCCAAGTATCAATATTAGTTGAATTTGGATTGGCAGTATTACTTGTATTATAGTAATGTGTTTGTCCAGAAAATTGTATAGCCCATATTCCCCCTAAAGTTACAGGGTCCCACAAAACTACTACGGTTACTGAATTACCATCTACCGACGCGCCGTTTAACAAATAAGCTGGTTTACTACTTTGCATAGAATGATAAGGTAAAACTAAAGGGTTTGGAGAAAAACAAGATCCCCCAAGCGCTATACTTGTTCCTGATTGCGCTTCCATTCCTAAAGGGAACAAAAAACACATTAATAGTATTAAAAACGATGTTGTTTTCATGATGTATTAGCTTTATAGTAATTATTCTTTCACAAAACGTTTTACTCCTACTTTACCACTGTTAACATACACTTTTAACAAGTATATTCCGTTGGATAAATTTGCTGTATTAACAATAGCTTCTGTACTTTTTAATACTTGCTGCCCTATATAATTATACACTTCAACTTTTTCTATTGGCTCATTACTACTTATGTGTAAATTCCCTTTTGTTGGATTTGGAAATACAGTGAATGATTTTAACGTGTTGTTTTCTGAAAGCCCTAAGGGAGCTACATATTCATATACTCCCATATCTACCGTAGTATTAAAAATGCGAGCGTTTCCTAATAAATCTCCAGTAATACCAACAGGTATTTTACTATTATCACCACTATCTTTTGCAGGTGAACCAGATTGCAAGGTATAATCACCTCCTGCGTAATTTGTAAACATAGGATTTGAATTGCTCGTATTGATTAAATTTACGTTTGGTATTATAGAAAAGCTATCTCCATCTATTGATGTATGTATTTGCATTGTACTCGGCACGGCTGTTGCTACTACTTTACCTATTGATAATGCTGTTGCCCCTCCGTTTTGTGTGTTTCCCCAAAAAATATTATTAGCAATATTTAAAGCTCCAAAACTACCACTAGTCTGGCTTATCCCCAAAGTAGGATAATCTCCCCCTCCGGTTCCTTTATTTACATTATTAACAAAGGTATTATTTACTACGGTTGCGTTTATCGTAGACCCTGTATAATGCGCTCTAATCCAACCTGCACTTGCACCATTTGCTTTCACACCTCCATTGTCTTCTGTAGTATTGTTTTTAAACAATGAATTTGTAATGCTAATATCCATCGTTGCATTAGCACTTGGTATGGCATAAAAAGATACTGAACTTATTGAAGCTAAATTATTTTCAAATGTACATGCATCTATATTAATTGATGATCCGCTTGCATTAGACGACAAATTTAAACCAGCTGCCCACATCGCTACATTTTGTTTTATTATTGAGTTTTTTATAGTAAGTTGCCCTACAGCTGCATTAATTGACAAGCCTGCACCGAAGCGCCCTTCCCCAGCTGCTGCATCAGCATATCCATTAGCTATAGTTACTCCATCTATCTTTACATTGTTTCCGTTTACCTGAACCACGCGTAATGAATTATCATCCCTAGTTGCGTTGTTAAAACTTACATTAGCATTATCATCTGAAAGTAAATCTCCTGAAAAAATAGTTTCATTTGCTTTAAAATCTCTTTCTGACAATAGTGTTTCAGTACCATTAAAACCTCCATATAGTTTTAAATTATTTGTTTGAATTACAAACGAACTATTTCTATCAGATACATGTGGCGTATAGGTTCCTTCGGCCATCCATATATCTATATCATTAGGAACATTCTGAAGTGCATCTGTTAAAGATGTAAAGGCATCCGTCCATGTACTTCCATTATTTGCTCCAGTAGCATCTATATCTACATATAATTTTGTAGCAGATAAAAAGGTAATTGCAGAAGTATATGCCGAAGTACTCACAGCACCTGAACAGTTTCCTTTTATATACACATCATAAGTTTGTCCTGGTGTTAGCCCAGTTAATACCTGAGATGTTGCAGTAATATTAGAAATTGTAGTTCCGTTAGCAATTGGTTGCCCACTCTCAACATATACCAAATCATAAGATGTATTGGTAGCGGCCGTTCCTGTCCAGCTTATATTTGTTGATGTTTCTGTAATTACAGACGCTTGTACATTAGTAGGTATATGGCAATGTGGTATTGAAGCATCCGTATATTTTAATATTCTACCACCGTTTGCCCAACCAGACATATAAATATCTTGTCCTATAATTTCTATCCCAGAAAAAGCACCATAACCTCCACTAATTAATGTTGTTAATGGTGGATTATTTACTGTTACATCGCTTATTTTATATAAACGTCCTGCCTCTGTAGTTATATACAAACTGTTTCCTACAGCAGCTAAATCATACGCCAAGTATATTCCAGATTTAAAAATTACTGGTGATGGGTTAGCTTGAGTTAAATCCATACTGTAAATCCTACCAAGAGCTCTTTGGGCAGCATAAAGTATATTTCCTATAACCTGCATTCCTCTTACATCTGTACCTGGTATGGTTGCAATTAACGTAGAAGAATTAATACCATTTACTTTATAAATTCGGGTGCTATTACCTTGATAAGCAGTCCCTATATACAAACCATGTGTACTGTCATACGTTATAGCTCTTGCTCCTACCCCCCCTAGAGTACCATGGTAGGTACTAGTGGTAGTTGGAATTGGTGCAAGAACATTTAAAGTTTTTACAACACCTGTTAAATTGGTAATTCTTAAATTATTACTCTGTATAGCCAGTCCTTCTGAGCCACTGGTAATAGAAACAATTTGTAAAGAAGGCGAATTATTACTAATATCAAATTTAACAATTCTGCTAGACTGCGTCTCTGCTAAATACAAATTATTTCCATAGGAAGCTAATCCTGTAGGAGTATTAAGGCCTGTGTAAACAGTAGATACCTGTGCTATTACCCAAGTACTTATAAAAAGAGCTAATAAAAATAGTTTTGTTTTCATAATGTTAAATTTTATGAAAACAAAACTCTTAATTATATCAATTGCTTTATTTTTTTCTTTCTGAAAAGGCTGATTTTTTTGCTGAAAGAATAGTGTTAGCCAAATACTTCTTTAATTAAGTGTAAAAACCCCTCTTTTTTGTCTTTTGAAATAGCTATGGTACTGCCGTTATCCATTAAAATATAGCCTCCGTCTTTTTTTGTAAACTCTTTAATATGCTTTAGGTTGATTAAATAAGAACGGTGAGGTTTATAAAAAATAACATTGTTTGCTAACTGGTCTACAAAATACTTTAAGGGCTTGCATATCAATTCGGTTTTTCCCTCACTCAAATATACTTTTGTATACATCCCATCAGCTTCAAAAAACTGTATTTCATCATGGGACACAAAGCTAATTCCTTTAGGAACCTCTAACGCTATTTTATTTAAAGACAATTGCTTAAAGGCTTTTTTTAAATCATCAAATTGATTGTTTATACTTTTTTCTTTTATGACAGAAACAGTTTTGTCTACTGCCTTTTTTAGTTCTTGTACATCTAAGGGTTTTAATAAATAATCTACCGCCGATAATTTAAATGCTTCTATAGCATATTGGTTATAGGCTGTTACAAATATAAGCTGGAAACTAATTTCCTTCCCCTCAAAAAACTCCAATATTTGTACCCCTGAATGATTAGGCATTTCTATATCTAAAAAAACAATTTCCGGATTTTCTTCTTCAATTATTTGTACTCCAGAAACTAAATCAGATGCTTGAAAAATAGTTGTTATTTCTGGGCAAACATCCTGTAACAATGCTTCTAATAAGCGTCTTGCTTTATTTTCGTCGTCAATTAATAATGCTTTCATCTGGTCTTTTTATTGTTTTTAATAGTCAGGTATAATTCGCTAAGCTATATTAAACACTCATATAACGAATTACAATGCTCATTTCATATTATTTCCTGTGAAAACAGGGGGTTTTTAAGTTATTTCTTTCATAACACTTAAGCAGGCTCAGTATTACTGCAATGTAAAAATCAATTTCTCAGTACAAACATACAAGGAATGAATTAACCAATATCTTTATTATTTTAGATAAACCTAAAAACAATAGAGTCCTCTGGTGGCATTAAAAAGGAATGCTAATGATTACTTTTGTTCCTATTGCTTTTTTGTTATTGTCATATAAATCTTCTGTAACAATAACTATCTTTTCTATTCTATCAATATTTATTAAATCAATTCGTTTTTGGTTGGCTTTTGTAGCGTATGATTTATGATATTGTGCTCTTTGTACTTTCATTTTATCAGATGCTTTTCTGCCAATACCATTATCTTCAATGATACATTGTAAAGTATTATTACTTTCATTCAAACCAAAAGAAACTATCAATTTCCTATTTGTTTTTTTATGCAACAAACCATGTTTTAACGCATTTTCTACATAGGGTTGGATGAATATAGAGGGCACTTTTATTTTTTCTAAATTAAGCTCTTTTCTGCAGTTTACAGCATAAGATAACGTCTCCTCAAAACGGTCTTTTTCTAATTCTAAGTACAATTCTAAAGCTTTTACTTCTTCTGCTAATGAAATATAGTGTTCTTGACTATGTTCTAAATACAGACGTATTAACCTAGAAAACTTAACTAAAAAAGCACTTGCTAAATGCTTTTCATTTAAAACAATATATTCTTGAATAGAGTTTAAAGCATTAAATATAAAATGCGGATTCATTTGCGAGCGTAAACTTTCTAACTGAGAGGCTACTAAACGTTTAGTGATGCGTTCCTTTTCTAACGTTTCTTTTTGTTTTTCTTTTAAGGTTTTTTCACGCCAAGAAAAATACTGCCAAATTAAAAATAGCGTCAGTAAAAACACACTCAATATAAACCAAGATTCCTTATAAAAAGGAAGGTTTATTTTTATCTCTATGGCTTGAACAGGTGTCTCTTTAGCTCCATTATTTTCCACTGCTTTTAATTGAAACATATAACTCCCTCCTGACAAACTGTTAAAAACAACTTCATTAACACCTTTAGACACATTAAACCATTCCTCATTAGTTCCTAATAATCTATATTGGTAAATACTATTTTCTTCTGACAAGTAACCATTGCTATGGAATTGAAATTGAATTTTACTAACATCAGAGGCTAAATTATATACTGATTGAATGGCTACCGATTTATCTTCTACTAAAACATTAGTAAAATAAAAATCGGATAATGATTGTGTTTTAAACACCTTATCTTTATCTAATTGAAATAAACCTTTATTAGAGCTAAAACAAATTTTATCCTCGAAAACAGATATATCAGATATATTAAAAGAGGTGATACCATCTTTTTTAGTAAGATTTTTAAATCTTTTAGTTTCAGTATTAAATTGTTGAATACTTTTATCCGTTGCTACCCATAAGTAATTTCCATCTGCCTTTATAACTCCTGTTTGATTAGATAGTAATCCATTTTTTACAGTATAATTATAAATTGCTTTTCCGTTTTCAATACCTATAAGCCCATCATTAAAAGTAGAAACCCAAATAATTCCGTTAGCTGTTTCATCAATATCAATTGCAAAAACAGGCTGCTTATTAAACGTTATTTTAATTGGTTTTAAATCCTCTTTATACATTTCTACACCATCAACATACCCAATATAAATTTCTTTTTTTCCTTGACTATAATAAGATGTATACGCTCTTTTATTATTTAACCGATGATCGGTATCTAGCGCTGTATCAATTAATGATGCATATGCATAACCTGCCAAAATATACATATTATTATTTATAGCAGAAATATCTTTTGCATTAATAGCAACTCTATCTATACGCTTAGGTCTACTTTTGTTTGTACTGTTTTCATCTAAGACAAACGCCTTATTTGTAAAACTCACTAACACCTCGTTATTACCTCTATTAGCTATAGCTGTTACTTTTTTATCTGAAAGAATAGCTAATGTATCTACTTGACTTGTATTGATATTAACAATGGCTAGTTTCCCTTTTTCTGAACCAATAATTAGTTTATCTGACGTTACCTTTTCAATGGTTGTTATATTAGTATAATCTTTAAGTAGTTTATACTGCTGTATGTGTTTATTAGGGATAATATACACTCCATTACTTAAAGTCGTAACCCAATAATTTGCATTACTATCTTTTAGTACTTTACCTATTTTTTGGTTTTTAAAATAGGTTTTTTTATATGTAAACTTATTATTTTCATATCCATAAATATATAAGCCTTTATTGGTAGAAAGCCATAACAAATTATCTTCCACATAAATATTTTCAATCTTTTGCTTGTTTCTAAAATTAGGAAATTTAAGCTCTTTATATTCCCCTTTTTTAGAAAAATAGACTTTCGTTTCCTCAAGCATATAATTAAATCCGAAAAGCAATAGTTTCTCTTTAAAATAAGTATGATTCCAATATAATGCTTGTAAGCTATCAATTGATAGTTTTTGTTTTTCTAAAATAGATTGATTGTTAATGGAGTACTTTATTTTATCCTGAGAAATATGAAATAAGGTATCATTATTTTTAAAAGCATAACTAGAAAGCTCATATTTTTCTGAGTAGAGGTTAACTTCTTTCGATTGTAAATCTACTTGCAGTATTTTTGGGTAACTACTCGCTATTAGTTTTTCTTTATAAAAGAAAAAAGTTGCTAATTGCCCTTTTGTATGTTTTTTTAAATCGGTAAATAAGTGAAGGGAATCATTTTCTACATAAAAATACTGCCCCGATATATTATTACACCAAACACGATTTTTATCGTCTAATTTTAAACCAAAAACAGATAAACCTCTTTTTTTAGGGTGCGAATAGTTTTTAAACGTTTTACCATCATAACAATACAAACCTTTATCGGCTGCTAACCAAATAACCCCTTTATTGTCTTCTACAATATCATAAAACTCAATATCAGGCAAACCATCTTTTTCTATTAAATGAACAGACACTGGCTGTTGCCCCATACTTAAATGGCATAGCAAAAGAGTTAAGAAAAATATTTTTAAAGAAATGTATTTCACAATATTCAAAATTACACTTTTTTAACTATCGTTATTTTCTTTTTTCTGAAATACTTCTTTTTCTTTTTAAGACTACATAATTTACCATTCCATACACATTATACTTCCCTCCTACATCGTATAAAAAGTGTTCCATTAACATTTTAAAGAGAGTTTAATATCAAAAACTTTTCATTAAAAAGGAAAAAGTAAACTTTGCTTTTACAAAGCAAAGTTACATAACGCAGAACATTATAGTTCAAATGTGTATTATTATTTTTTTTATTGTTACATAAGGACTTGTTGTTGGAATATTTCCTGATACATGTAAATCATCACGCATTAAAGTCTCTTCTCCTGAAAATCTCCTTATATTTTTATCACATTCAGTCATAAAAGGAGTTTTAAGGAACTTAGAGGAAGTAATCAAGTTTATTTGAAACAGATATACAAAGTTGTACGAACCTTTATAATTTATGTGAGTGATTATTCTATATTTGGCAACTCGTTAAACTAACAAAGATTATTCATGAAGTTTGATATTGAAAAAGAATTGATCAAAAAAGGATATATATTTGATTTTGAAAATGGAGAATATCGAACGTATAAAAACGGATAAATCTATTTCAAAGTAAGTATAAATGGTTTGGATTCCATTTCCAAAATGGAAATAAATGCTATTAGCACAACTGATTCTAAACAACTATATAAAGGGAACAGTCCTAAAATTCAAGAAGATTTTGATCTGCTTTTTGAAAAGTTAAACCTCTCTTAAGTCCTTTGATTTTTCTTAACATCAAAAGAGTTAAGTAATAATAGTATCGAAAAAAAAGTTAAATAATCTGAATTAAACTCTTCTTCATAGAATTGTTCTAAGGATTCTTTGTCTTCTTTGAAAAAATCTTTTGCAAATTGTTTGGCATCAGCTGGTTTTATATAATCATGACCACTATAATAATTAAAATCAATAATTGTATGAGTTATTTCTAATTCTAAATTATCATAACTTTTATTCGTAAAACGTTCTGCAAGCTCGATTTTAGTAAAAGCTTTCATTCTTCCCCATTTATCTTCACCTTGCCAAAATTGTAATATTTTAAAAGTTTCTGATAATGAAAAACTTCTACTCATAGATAGTCCTAAGCTCTCAAGATGCTTATCAAAGTATTTATTGAAGGTAGGTTTACTAAATTTAGTTAGCATTCTTAAATCTTGCTTCTTGACAAGTTTTTTATCTCTAGTAACATCGAAAATCTTTTGCAAAAGAAATTTGTGTGTTAATTCATCTTTACCGATTTTTCTTAAATCTAAAATTCTACCCACATGAAATAAGTAAATAACCTGACGATCTACTTCTTCTATTTTTGAACAAAATAGTACGGATAAAACAAATCCTAATGTTAATCCTTTTTCTCTATTATAAGTAGGACTCAATATTGTATTTTCTATTTCCATAGGCTAAATAAAACCACCGCACAACTCTTTAAAATTGTACGGTAATAAAATAATTTTTTAATTCCTTTTAACGATTGTATTCTTCGTGATTAGGATTTAATTGGTTTGAATGATTGTCTAAATCTTCTTGAGTGTACTCATAGTCTTTGTCTAAAGCCATAATGATATTTTTAAATGATTAATAAATTATTTAAAGCAAAAATATATCATACAATTTAGAGTGTAAAAGAAATATTTTACGATAGAAAAATAAAGGTCTTTTTATTTAAATAAAATAAATGAATCCTTTTCCTAAACAAATTCAAGAATTAAAGAAACTGGAACAACAATATTAATCCAGATTTTTTTTGTGTAGTATTATATTCCAAAACGCTACTGCTCTCAATAAGTTGTTAAAGATGTAGTAAACTATCTTAATGACAAAAACCAAACTTTAGGCTTATTTAAAACAGGTATATAAAATTGCATGAGTTTTTATAATTTATGTGAGTGATTCTTTCTATAAATCATAAAAACACTTTTAAGACACATAGGATTTCACCATACTTTCTCTAATTTCTTGAGCTAAATTATCATCAATTTCATGAGCTTCAATAAGATTGTTATATTCAAGAGATTTTATTCCAAAAATTAAAAACAAAATGAAAGAAGGGATAAAGACTATATACTCATTAATACTAAAATCGGTAATATATTCATAAACACTTCCTTTAAAAAAAACATTTGAAATCAGTGCTAAAAAAAAATAAGCTCCATATTCTAATTGAGATTCTTTAATATCTCTTCGTAACTTAAGTGTTTCATATTGTTTATAAAGTAGAGAATTATTCTCTTTCAATGAATAATTAAGTAATTCTCTTAATGTTAACATTTTAGACTCTTTGCAGTCAATATTCCCTAATCTAATATCATATTTAATTCTTATCATATCAAGTAGATTATCAAAAACCAATAATACTACCCTAACCCCTTTAAATAAAAGAAGTGATATTAAAAAATAAGGAAATAATAACACTAAAGTTTTAATATTACTAATATTAAAATCAATATTAAACTTCGCTATAAATGTATCTGTATGTATCACAAAAAAACATACAATAACCCAAAACGGTATTTTAATCAACCCTAAATTAGAAGGAGTCATTGAGTTCTTAATTATATCACTAATAACCATATTTATTATTTTAACTTTATTTTTTTTTAAAACTCAATACTATACATTTGTATTAAAACAATTGCATGTTTTTTTTAGACAAAGAGCAAAATTAAAACAAACTTTTATTTTATTTTTGGGTAACAAAAAATATTTTGATGAACTAATGCAAAACTGATTGCATAGGGAAATTTTTGATAGTCGAGATGGAATGGTCTATGAACACGTATTATATTTTGATAAGAACTCTCCTAAAGATATTTTAGATAAAATCCAAGGACTAGATAGCGATTGTCAGGTTACAATTTCACCTTTTGACAATTATCAGGAAGACTATTTCGACTATGAAGAACAATATCAAGCTATCATATCAAATAAAGATTATTATCATAGTTTTGAAACTGAGATTAATAATATTCGTAGATTAATTGAGCTTGATATCAAAGATCAAGAACTATTTAAACGTCAATTATATATAAGTGCCATTGGAAGCTTAGAAGCGTTCTTATCTGAAGCATTAATTTAACTTAATGAAAACGAAATTTATTTTAATAAGTTTTTAAAAACATATCCTGAATTTAAAAAACAAAAAATTAGCCTCGATAACATCTTAGATGCACACAAAAATATAAAAAAACAGCTCGGAAGATAATGCTTGAAGTCATTTATCAAAACTTAGGTAAAGTTCAAAAAATGTATGAATCAACATTTGGAATTAATTTTCCTGACATCAAAGAACTATCAACAGCCGTAGGTGTAAGACATGATTTAGTGCATAGAAATGGTAAAAATAAAGAAGGAGAATTAACAGTCATTAGCGTTGAAACAATTGAAACACTACTTATCAATATTATTGATTTTGTAGAGCAAATTTCAATAGAATTAGACTTGTAGCTAAAATAAGATATTACAATAATAATACTGGAGTAGTTACTCTAAATAGCAACGTAATTTCTTGATGTGCTAATAATGCTTTATCAAAATTTATATGTTCTTTAAAATCCATTGTCGGTTGATTCTTGTATTGCAATAGTTTAATATCGTATGTATTAACTTCCGAATTATTCCGTAATATTAAATTAAAACGCCATTCAAATTCATATAAATACCGAAGCTCATTGGGAAAAACGGGAACACCATCTGTTCTATTTTTAGTTGTAGCTCCTTAATTTGTTTGACTACTTGTTATGCCTTCATTTGGTTTTATTTCAAGAATCAATTTAGGTCGCTTAAAATATTTTTCCTCAATTCGAGGGTATAAAAAGTAAATTAAACCTAAAAAACCAACAGTTAAAACAGCTATTATTTGTCCAGTCATATATTCTATTATTAGTTAATAAATATTTAAGTAATTTTATAACATTTTAATTTTTATCTTTTAAAAAATAAAAAAAACATGGGAATAACACTGCCTGATTCAATTGGAAAAACGCTACTAATAATTGGTGTTATAATTATAGCATACGCATATCCTAAACAAGTTGAAATCAAAAACAAACATTATAATTTCATTAATACAACCAAAAAAAATATGATAAAATCTCATCAGATTTGATAAAAGATACTCTTGATTTAAAAATTACAACTTTAGAGATTAAGGAATTTTCAAAAACGTATAATATTGAAAATGTTATTCAATACTCCATGGATTCTATAGCTACAGTAAATCCTATTTTATACAAAGAGGACTACAACACTATTAGTTTAATATCAGATATTTGTAAAAAATTAAACAACCTTAAAAGTAAAATAAAGGTGTCAAAATTTCAACATAGTGTCCTCGAAAAAAATATTGAATTAAGAACCAAACAACATAAAAGTAGTCATGCTGATTTTGGGTTTATAATGGGTATTACGATGGGGGTATGAACACAGCGTATTAAACAAACAAAAAGTAAAAGAATACGATAAGTTTTATTCCTTTTGCCAAAGTTGCGCTAAAAATTTTTCCCCTATAAGAAAATACGGCACAAATGAAGATTTGAGCTTAAGTAATTCATTTTGTATAGAGTGTTATCAAAAAGGTGAGTTTACTAAAGACATTACTTTCGAAGATTTTTTTGAAAGCACTAAAAAATATCTCAATACTAAAAACAGTTTTGATAAACGCAATCTTAAGATCCGTTTTGATAATTTAAAACGCTGGGAAAAAGATGAATATTTATAATATTCAATTACTTGTGTAAAAGAAGAATCTATTTTTAATTAAAAATCAAACAATAAGCCAAAAAGTAATACTTTCGACTATCTAATTCTAAGTAATAAATAAAATATTTTTCCTGTAAAAAAACACCAAATAAAAATTAATGAAACATATAATTCATTTTACATCAGAATTTAATACCTTAAAAAATATTATAAAAACAAATACACTTAATCTTTATTATAGTAAAGAGGATTTCTATTTGGGTAATAAAAAAAAATCAAGTGCTGCACACCCGATGATTTCATTTAGTGAATATGACGTTTCCAATATTAATAATAAAAATATTACTTATGGGAATTTTGGGATTGCTTTCAAAAAAAACTGGATAGATAAAAATAAAATACATCCAGTATTATACATTGACAATAATTCAATTGTTGCTAAATCACTTTCTGATTTACTTAAGGCTAGGCGTAAAAATGCTAATACTCAACTTTCATCGAAAGTAAGGCTTTCAATAATGACTATAAAGTGTTTTACAAAAAACACAAAAGGGTATAATAGTTATTTTAATCTAAAAGATTTTGATTTCAAAAATGAAAATGAATGGCGATTTGTTCCAACTAAAAAACAAATTGATGGTAAATTGATATCTCAAGATAAAGGTAAATATCTTAAAAAACAGGAGTAGTATAATAATCAATTAATTGGGTATGGTTTAACGTTTAATTTAAAAGATATTGAATATATTTTTATTCAATCAAAAGAACAATTAAATGAAATAGAGTTTTTGACTTCTTTTCCCAAGGAAAAAATTAAATTAAGTAAGTGGAAAACTAAATATAAAAAATAACTTGATGAACATTGGACAAGTCAAATAACAAATTAAAGAACTTATATAATCGATTAAAACCTATTTTTTTTGCTTTTTCACAAGTAATTATAGATTCCCTAAATATGTTAATCAAAAACAAAGCGGAATTATAGTTATTTACTGAATTACAAATGCCTAAAAACGGGAGCCCTACAACCTAACATAGTTTAGCTAAACATTAAGTTCATTTATTTATAAATGGAGTTCATGATGTTTTTAAGAATGATAGTTGCTAATAAAATTTCACCTTATATTATTATTAAGAGGTTATGTGTCGATGTTTAAAATGTTAGATCATTACTTTTGTTAAGTAAGCAACTTTTTCTGAATTTTCAATGGGTTAAATCAACCTGGAAAAGCATTCCTAGAATTCACTTTATTAAAAATATTTTCAGGAGATTCATTTTTATTATTTTGGTAGTAATTTAAATATATCTGCAAGTACTTTTTTAAATACATTTTATATACCAAATAATAATCTAAATTCCAATTATCTCTATTATTCTCAATACCAAAATATTCTATATTTTTTGCAATGCCGCTTTTAATTTTTCTAATTTCTAAATATCTTTTTTTATAAAAATTATTTTTAATTTTTAGCTTAAACCCATTTTCAAAAAGAAGTACAACTCCTTCATTTTTTCTATCAAAGGCATTGTAATTATTCATTCGTTTTGGTTCACTAAAAACATCATTTTTTATTAGACTATTACCAGTATGATTCTCTTTTACATCTAATAAAAACAAGTCAGATTCAACTCCATAATTAACTACAAATCTATTATCAGGATATATAATTTCAAACAAATATGTCCTATTGCTTTTTATTATAGTACTTAAATGTTTTGAGTATTTAGAATAAAGAATTTCTGAAGCAATAATAGATTGCCTAGATTTAAAACTTTGTCTATTACAAAAAATCGGATTGTTTTTATAAAAAAATAATAAGCCTAGTGCACCATCTTTTTTTTCATAGATTATATTTTCTTTTTTTATAGGGTAAGATTCTTTATACAGTTGATGCTCTTCAAAAAATTTTTTAAAAGGTCTAGCTATTACATATCCGTTTATATCCAAAACTAAACCTCTACACCATAAAGTAGTATCATTCCAAAATTGAGTACGTTTACACTTATCTGTATAGTTATACAAAAAAAAAGGATATAATGGGTGTTTAACTCTTTTAATTACATTTAGACTCTCTAAAATATGTAATTCTTTAATCGAAAATTTTGAGTGATCAATATGATTCAAAACACTCATCATTTTCCAATAAATCAAATTTTCTGCCTCTGATCTATCGTAATAGTCATAACCATCGATTTCTGAAAAATCAATAGGTCCTTTCTTTTCAATTTTTACATTATCAATATTAACAACAAAATAGTAAACTCTTTTAGAAATATTTCCATTACTTGAAACATAATTACACACATGGGGCGTCTTATTAATAATTTCTTTTGGGACCAATAATCCTGTTTCTTCTAATGTTTCTCTTATTGCTGCTGAAAGTATCGATTCTTCTTTTTCTACTATCCCCTTTGGAATAGAATAAAAACCAGAATCAAGCCCTTTAGGCTTTACTAATAAAATTTTATTATTTCGTATTATTACTAAACCAGAACTTATAATCATTTTATCCTAACACATTTAAATAACGTTCTTTCCAATTCCACATTATCACATCAACATTTTTTTCGGTCTCAAAAGTTAAATCAATATTAAATTTAACTTGTTTTGATGGCTTAATTTTATCCCAAGCTAGCGATTCGTTTTCTTGACCTTTATATTCATTCATTAATGAATTAACCTGATTATTTAGCCAAAATTCAACACCAGCTGTATAATGGAAAATTGTTAACTTAGATTTTATCTTATTAAGATTGACATCTCCATTTTTCAGACATTCCCAAATATCAATATTTGATAATTCTTTCAATTCAATGCCCATTTTTTGCATTAATATAATCTGATTGTAATTGTAATTTTTAACATTCCTTAGCATTTTGTCTTTTATAAGTGACATTTCCTTATACCATGGAAATTTTATCTTTATTCTTAAATCATTTTCATAGTGAATAATAAAACCTTCTAAGTTTTTTATATTAAGCTTACTTAAGTCATCATAATTGGTAACTCCTGAAATTTCTGAAGTCATATCTTTAGACCTTGGAAAGCCAATATCTGGAACATCAAATGATTTTCCTGTTTCTTTATCTATAACCCCGATTAAATAAAGTTCCTCTTCTATTCCATAGTCAACTAATATTGATGTTTCAGAATATATAGCTTCAAAAATGTAGGTATATCTTTTATCAATTTTATCTAATAGGTGACTATATTTTTTATTTAAAATCTCTGTAGCTTTTTCAGCTTTAGGGCTAGTAAATGATCTTTGAGTAGCCATTTTAGGAGCGCCATTAAGCCAATAAAGAATAGCCATTGATCCATCAACTTTTTCATACACCTTATATGGGCAATTGGGTATTTTTTGGACTTTGTTTTCACTTAAAAGTAATGTGTCTTCTGAAATATATTGCCTATAAGTCCAAAATTTTTCAAAAGGTCTTTCAATAACATTTCCGTTTTTATCAACAATTAAACCTCTACACATTTTAGTTAAGTCATTCCATACATTTGGTTTTTCATGACCTCCATTATAATAACCAAAAATATAAAGATCCGATTCTGGATGCTTTTCATAGCATATATGTGAGTTCTTAGATAATTCTAATAATTCGTTTAAATTAAGCTTCATTTAAAAGTCTATTTATGCAGTAAATTATATATGATTTATTGTAATTTGAAACCCCAAGAATGTCAAGAGTTTCAAAAATTAAAAATTCCGTAATAAAATCATTCTTAGAGAAATAATTGTTAATGTTTATTTCATTATCAGTATAATCAATTATTGATTTTATTAGTTCTCCAAATCCATCTATAGTCTCTTCTTTTTTATCCCATGTTTTTAGAGGTTCATTAAAGTTATTAAACAGACTATTAAATTGATTTAAATATAAATTCTCGAAATCATTTAATACTTTGTGACTTTGGAACTCTAAATCCGAATAACACGTATCATCAGTATCAAAGGATAAAGACAACCAGTTTTCGAATAAAATATTAGTTGTTTTTTTAGCTCTATTCTTTTCGGTAATTAATTTTTTTAATATCTCAATCACAAAATGTATTCCTAAAGAAAGTCTATATCCTTCAGAAAAAGATTGGTCATCATTAAATTTTGACTCAAATAAATAATATGATAGTTTAACTTTAAAATCTATAATAAGATTGGCGGGTAAAAATAAATCATATAATTTTTCTCTTTTATCCTTATACGGGTATTTAAATTTTATGCTTTTTTGTGCCTCGGGGCTATTAAGAATTATAGAGTTTATAATTGGTATAATACTCTGCTGTATATTTTTTTTATCAGTCCATATTGTTAATAAATAACTAGTTCTATTAATAGCCTTAAAAGCAAATTTGATTTCATGACCAATGGATTTAATCTTCTTTAATATGAATAAAATAATATCAGATAAAAAATCATCGAAAGAGAACTCGCCTTCGATTAAAATTGATATTTTATTTTCATTTAAATTATTATAGAGTAAATTTTTAGAATAATATTGTATAGCCCCCCCGAAATCATTTAATATTAAATGTACCGTTTTTTGGAACTCTTCATCTTTGTCAAAGTTTTTGTGTACATTTTCAATAAAATCATTCCTATTAGATTTTCCATTTAATAAAGAAACTATCTTAACAAATATTTCTGTTTTTAAAACAAATCTATTTGTGATTGATTCAGTAAATTTAAAACGGTTAATTAATTTGGTTATATAAAAAATATCTTCATATATATTTAAAGAACTGTCATAGTCCATTTTTTTAGAGATTACCTCATACATTTGTTGTAATTTTTCTCCAACAGCATTTTTATCCCTAATCAAATATCCTTCAGAAATAGATTTAAATAATTTGTTTTCTTCTAGAACATTAAAATTATCATTAGCTAATGCTAAAAAATATTTAGGAAAAACTTCGATTTCAATCTCTTTGTTATCAATCCTTAATGTTTCTAAAGTTTGGTATGTATATGTATCATCAAGTATAATGATTTTAATAAAAATTAAATCATCTATTTCATGATACTCAGTTAAAAAAGCTGTTGAAGCTTTTGAATAATATTCATCAATAATATCAACAGCTATGTGTATGAATTGATTTATCATAGTTATATTTAATGTTCTTTTGATTTATCCTTTTCTACAATCTCTTTATTTCTTTTTTTGTCAAATGCGTATTTTATCTTTTCAAACACTCTTGATATTAATTTCTTATTTTCAGTAATAATTTCCGCCTGTCCTTTCATTTCTTTACTGAAGCTTAAATCAATACCTGAGTCACTTGTAAATCCATTCGGTATATCTAGCCTAACTAAATAAAGATCTTCATGTGGGATTGCGGAGATAGATTTTACTTTAGCTATTAATGATCCATACTCTTGATAAGGATAAGTATCTAATTTGATGAGAACATTCTGATTATTTTCCACTTTACCTGCACGATCGATGGGCATAAAAGCTCTTCCTATAATTTTATTATTTGATGGCAAAACACTAAAAACACGTTCGCCGCTTTTAAAGAAATCTCCATTAGATATAAATTTCAAAAATTCAAAAGTACCATCAAACGGAGCTTGGAAAACATACGTTTCCTCCCATTGATTAATTGAATTAATTAAATTTTGATAATTAGTCAATAGTTTGATTGTTAAATTTTGTAATGTTTGCTGTTTTTCAATGGTAAGACTACTTATCTTTTTGACACTAGAAATTATGTTTAACCTATCTCTGATTATTTCATTTTCCTGAATAGCCTTATCGTCCAACTCCCTTAACAGTTGCTTTTTACTTAAATCAAACTCTGTTTTAACTATTGCCCCTTTACTTACCAATATAGAATCTGTTAAATATTTTTCTTTAGATAAATCAATATTACTTGATTTATAAGTGATAATTTCATTTCTCTTTAAAATAGACTTATTCATCTTTTTTACTTGTTCATTAAGAGAGCTAATATCTATATCAAATTTATTATCGGAATAATGTTGATTAAGCTCATAGATATTTTTTACAAACTCAAAATAATAATTCTGAATTTCACCTAAATTATAGTTTAAAGCAAAAGTGTATTGACTAAATTTAGGAACCGAATCAAAATTAAATGTTTTTAAAGAGTCTTTTAAATATTTAATTTGATCCTCATTAGCCGTGTTTTCAATAACAGCTATATAATCACCTTTATAAATATTTTTAAAATCGGGCTTTACTTTTAGTTTTATTTTACCATCTACCTTTGATACCAACGTCAATGGTGGATTTTCAGCAGTTACAATTACTTCTGCCAAAATAATGTCTGGAGATTTTACAAACCAACCAAAAAGAAATCCTATAATAACAATTACAATTAAATATATAAATAATCTATTATTTAATTTAGAAGGAAATCTACCTATTACATCTCTAAATTCTTCTGAATTATTTTTGAATACTTGATTTTTCATTTCTTGCTATACATTTTTAACAACTTCATATAACTGGCTTTCAAATAATTTATAATATTCAGTTTTCTTTTTAACTAAAGAAGCATGAGTCCCTATTTCAAATATTTTTCCATCTTTCATTACTATTATTTGATGTGCATTTTTTATTGTAGCCAATCTATGAGCTGCAATAACAACTGTTCTTCCTTTAAACTCTTTATCTAATTCTTCTACAACTAGTTTCTCGTTATAAGAATCTAAAGCATTAGTAGCCTCATCGAAAAATAAATAATCCGGGTTTTTATATATAGCTCTAGCTATAAAAATTCTTTGCTTTTGCCCTTCACTTAACCCTCTACCGTTTTCTCCCATTAAAGTGTTATACCCTAGTGGTAGCCTCCCAATTTCACTATCAATATTTGCGACTTTGACAGCCGTAAGGAATCTTTCTTTATCAAACGTATCATTTCCCAGTGTAATATTATTGAAGATTGTATCTTTAAATAACTGATTTTCTTGTGTTACAACACCAATTCTATTTCTCCATTCTTTTAAGCTAATAGTTGAACTATTGTTCGATCCGATTAGCAAGTCTCCAAAAGTTGGTTTGTATAATCGCAATAATATTTTTATTAAAGTAGATTTTCCTGAACCACTAGCCCCTACAATAGCAGTAATTTTACCTTCAGGTATTATTAACGATACATTATTAATAATGTAGGGAGAATTATTTTGAAATTTAAAACTTACACTCTTAAGACTTAAAGTTTTAGATTCAGGAAAAAATGCATCAATAACGTTATCATCTACTTCTTCCTCTTCAATTCTATCTACTTCACTCATTCTTGAATAGCTAATCATAGCAATTTGATAAGAGCTAATAAAATTTACCAATTCAGATATAGGTCCTTTTAGCTGTCCTATTATATACTGTACTGCGATCAACATACCAAATGTCATTTCCCCCTCAATAACTAACATAGCTGAATAAAATGTTAAAGCTATATCTCTCAATGTATTAATTAAGTTCGACCCAACCATTTCTGATTGATTTACAGTTAATAACTTAGTAGCTACATGATATAATTTTACTTGAACTTTTTCCCATTTCCACCTTTTACCTTGCTCATAATTATTGTTTTTTATGTCTTGTATATTAGTTAACATCTCTATCCAATGACTATGATTTAAAGCCATTAGTGAAAAATATTGCAAATCCATTTTTTTTCTGATATTCCAAAACATAAGAACCCATAAAACGTACAGTAAACTGCCTAATAAAAAAATCCAAAATAATGTTACATCATAAACAATTAAAATTATCCCAAATACTGCCAGGTTTAGAATAGCTAAGAAAATAGAAAAAGCAGAATTCATTAGAAAGCTTTCCAACCTTTCATAATCCATAACCCTCTGGAGAATATCTCCAACTAATTTATTTTCAAAAAAGCTCAACGGAAGTTTTAAAAGCTTCATTATATAACCAGATAATAATGAAGTCTTTACCCTTTGAGAAATGTGCATATTTATAGATTGTCTAATCCATCCTCCTGCACTTGTACAAGTAATCAGAACGATATTTGCAATTAGCATTAACTGGATGAACCCAAGATCTTTTGTTGCTATCCCAGTATCTATTACCGCTTGAGTAATTATAGGAAACACAGCTTGTAATAACGTCAATACAAACATTGTAATTAACATTTGATAAACCTGACGCTTGTATGGTTTTAAATACGATATTAAGTAATTAAATATATCAAAAGATGATTCTTTTTTGGTTTTTGAAACTTGGTCATTAAATTTCTCACTAGGCTCTAATAATATCAAAACACCCTTATTCCATTGTTGAGGTTCTCTAATATGAGCTAGCCAACCATTAACAAATTCTTTTTTTGTAAGTGTCATTAAACCAATAGCAGGGTCAGAAATATATACCTTGTCTTTTTTTATCTTATATAAAACTACAAAGTGTTTTTTTCTCCAATGAATAATACAAGGTAATGGAAGTTCATTTAGTAACTTTTTGTAAGACGTTTTTACAGGTAAAACTTTAAATCCTAAAGATTCAGCGGCGTTGCATAAATCATATACTGAAGCCCCTTCTTTAGTTACACCACATTTTTCTCTTATTCCGTCTAAATCAAAATATTTACCGTAATGTTTTGATATTATTTGAATACATGTTGGTCCACAATCCTTAGCGTCTAATTGAAGAAAATGAGGAAAACCTTTAAAGTTCATTACTATGATTTAATAATTTTTGCAATAGTATGGAAAATATAAAGCTTTTGGAAATCATTGTAAGAAAAAACATTTAAAATCATATTAAAAAAATTATATTCAACATTCGGACTTTCTCCAAAAAGAAATTCTGTATCTATATTTTTTATAACACTATTAACTGAATGGTTTGGTAAATAATCTATATTACTATTATTTACTGCATTTTCATAACACTCAATTAAATCTGTATTAATGTTATTTTTAAAAAAAGATTCATTATGTTTTTGAAATATTTCCAATTGAAATAGGGAAATATTTAAGTCTTCGTGCTTAATAATATTTTCATATTTTAACAAAATCAAGTTAGTTTTTTTTAAGATACTTTCTCTACTTGCTTTTAATAATAAATATGCCCCTATATAAATGTTTATAAAAATTAATGCAGAATTAATTCTATTTTTATTTTTTTCTAAATAAATGAATAGGCTATTAATTACGGAACAATTCTTTTTTTCATAGATACCTAATATAGATGGTATTTCAATTTGGTATGGAAAAGTAATATTTGAGTTATGAAATTTATTTAATAGAGGGATAAGTACAGTTTTAATTCTTTCTTTTTCTTCAATAAGAACTAAATAAGTTCCATTTTCTAGAATTTTTCCTTTTTGTATTGTAAAAAAATAAAAATCATCAAACTCAATTGTTGAAAATTCTTTAATTAGTCCTGTTTTTAATTTAGATAAATCATTTTTAGTTAAATTAATGTAAATAACCAGCTCGTCACTATAGATCTCATTTATATAGTAATTAGTACTATAAGACTCTTTACTTAAAATATTATGAATTGAAAAATAATTTGAAAGCTCCTTTATATAATCATTAAAATTTTTGGTTTGGATAAACTTTCTTTTATAAAAGAAAAGATTCTCTACAAACTGATGATCATTTTCTTTTATAAAATCATATGATTTTTTAATTTTTTTTACTTCGGAAACACCCATTTGTAGAACCCTCAATTCAATCAAAAAAATGTTCAGTTCTCCAAATACTAATTCTTTTAAATTACAATCGTCTGTTTTTCTGAGAGTTTGTATCGAACTCTGAATTCTATCTTCTAGATACCTCGTTTTTAAAAAAGGTGATTTCTTTATCTTATTAAAATCAATTAGTTTTTTAATTTTTTCAATAAATCTATCGGTATCCTTTACTATTATTCCTTCTTTAATTATTGAAATATAAATACCATAAGTTTTATCTTTTTCAATTAATTCATAGAAATTATTTTTAGGAAAGATAAAAACTTCAATATTCTCATTCTTATATTTAAATTTTTCCTTCGAGAAAACCGTAAATATTTCTGATATTATTAAAACATCTATATCAGAATAATTTTCAGATTTTGTATAACTTCCAAATAGTAATATATTTGCCTCCTTATTGAATTTTTGATCTAAAAAATCAATAATTGCTTCTGTATTCATCCTATAATTTTTTAATGGAAAAGTCAAATATATTATATTCTTTAATTTTAATATTCTCGTTTAGTTTTTTATTTTCTCAAAACACTCATACGCTAGATATTGATAACTGTTTAAATTTATTGGAAAGCAATTCTGAAGAGTTTAAAATGATATCTAGAAATATTAAAATAGATAGTTTAAGACAACTAATCTTTAAAAATAGTTTGTTACCAAAAGCTAATTTTGATATTTCAATACCTACTTATAATAAATCCATAAACTCAATAACCTTGCCTAATGGAAATAATTCATTTATTGAACAAGCTCAAGCGAACACAACTTTCAGCATTGACATAATTCAACCAATATCAATAACTGGCGGTGATATAATAATTAATAGTTCTTTAAACAGGTTAGATAATTTAATAAATAAATCAAATTCATATTCTAGTAATTGGTTTAATGTCTTAATAAATCAACCGATAAATGGATATAATAAATACAAATGGCATAAAAAAATAAATAAATCTCAATTCAAAAAAAATAATATAGAATTAATAAAAAGTATTGAAAGAGAAAAAAAAATAATTGTGAGAAATTATTTTGATGCCTACATTAATTTTTACAAAATAAAATTAACTCAAAAAAATCTAAAAATAACTAGTGAGTATTTAAAACAAATTGAATTATTATATAAAGAAGGTAGAGTATTAAAGCCTGAAGTATTAAGAACTAAGTTATTTATTAATCAGTTAAGATTTAATATAAATTCAGGGATTTTAAACTATAAAATTTCTTCTAATATTTTAAAATCTAAACTTGGATTTGATAAAAACGATTCCTTAGTCCTTATTAAACCAAAATTATTAGAAAAGCCTATTTTGCCAAAATTGGAAATAAAGGATCGATTAATCAAATATTCTTTAAATAATGAATTTGAACTTGACTTAATTGAATCAGAACAAAACCTTGCCAAAATAAAAAGTGAAAAAGGAATACAATTTATGTTTCAAGCGGGGTACGGATTAAATAGTAGCAATAACTCTATTGACTATTTATATGAAACTCCTTCAAGGAGGGAATATCTTAGCTTGGGAGTGACAATTCCGATTATTAACTGGAAAGAAAATTCAAGGTCCTATAAAGTTCAAAAATTATTACATGAAAATTTAAAAAGTAGGTTTCATATAAAAGAAAAAAAAATTGATAATGATTTAATAGAATATTTAAATTATTTTGATTCTCTCTTTTTTCAGATACAGTCATGGAATGAAAATAATGAAATAGCAAAATTAAATGCTGAAATTTCGAGAGATTTATTAACTATGAACAGATTAACTATTAATGATTACACTAAAGAACTTTTTAAAGAAGAAAAGTCTATGGTAGATTATTTACTTTCACTGAAGTCAATATGGGAGTATAAATATACCTTACGTAAAAACACTTTATATGATTTTTTTGAAAATGAAAATTTGGAATGATTCTTGAAAAAAATTCTTTGATTAAACAAGATTTGTTTTCAAGAAATAATTAGTTGTTTTAAAGGTTTGCAAAAATAAAATATAATTCTATTTTTGCTCGAATTAATATAAAAAAAAATTAACTATGAGCAAAAAATTGAATTTGGAAGAATTATCATTAGAGCTTCCAAAAATTGAATCTAAAGAAACTAGGTTTTTATTAGGAGGTTCTGACTATGATGTTGCTATTAACCATTGGTGGAATGCTGGTGGATCATCTCAAGGCGATGGCCAGCAGGATCAACAGACTGATCCAGACCCAGACCAAGGTCAAGGTCAAGGTCAAGGTACTGAAGGTGGAGATCCAGATAATCAAGGCGACAACCAAACTGATCAAGATCAAGATCAAAATCAAGATCAAAATCAAGATCAAGATCAAGATCAAGATCAAGTTGATCAGAATGGACAAAATGGACAAGACGGACAAGATCAACAACAAGGAGCACCAGTTCAATTACCCAATTTACCAGCAACTGTTCCACAACAAATTTTAGACACTGGCTGTGTACCAACTTCTGCAGAGTTTGTTAATAGCGTATTTGGCGGAACGGATACAGAAAATGATTTACTTCAATCATGGGCACAACAAACAGGTTTGACTGGAGGTGATTTATTTTTAGCGATGCAAAATGGTCTGACTCCTGCTCAACAAGACAGTTTTATAACTACGATGTTCCAAACTGATCAAGCTAATACTATAGCAGATATTACAACTGCAATAGATGATGGACACCCAGTAATGGTCTCTTATGATACAGGACAAGTAGATTCTAGTGGAAACCCTATTTACCACCAGGTAACTGTTGTTGGATATGACCAGGGCACAAACCAGTTTGTAGTTGCTGATACTCAATCAACTGGAGATGCTGACGGTTATGTTAATATAGATCAAAGTGCGGTAGATTTTAATTTTAATCAATATATCATTACTGGAATTAATCCATAATTAAAATTATAGATGAAAAAGATAATTTACACTTTTATTTTTATACTTATTACTAATGCTTTTTGTTTTTCTCAAACGAAAGATCAAAAAAATGATATTTTTAATAAAATAACAGTATTTTTAAATACAAACTATTTAGGTTCTTCACAAGAAGATAAAAAGCAGTTGAGTATACTTGAATTTAATAAAAATGCCGTTATAATTCCTGTAAAAAAACTTAATTACTGTTCTATCACGTTTCCCGAGATAGATAACATTTATTATGTAATTTTTAAAGGAGAAGTATTTAGGTATAATAATAAAAGTGTAAGTTTTTTAAAAGCAAGTAATTTTACTCAAAGATTGAAAAAATTATATAAAGAACAGAAAACTATCTTTATTGGATATTTATTTGATAACCAAATAACAAATAAACATCTATTCATTAATAATGAAATAAACAATTTTATTGAAGACTATTATGGGATAGAATATAATAATTTTAAGTCTTTTTTAATTAAACGATTTGGTAACATTGATAAATTCAAAGAGTTAAACGACTTCTATACCAAGCAAAATTTAATTACCATAGAAAGTATTAATAAAGCTATTCAAAATAATTATCATTTATACGAAAGTACTTGTTCAAAAAATCCTACATTGGTTGTTGATATATTCATTTCACAACTTAAAATTGCTATTGGAGACTTAAGTCTTGAAACCGAACACATTTTACGAAACAAAATTCTAAAGAAAATTGATCCAATGAGCTATCTTTATAAAATTGGAAAAGTATCGAAAAGTTATTACGAAAAACACCACGTAAGTATAAACAGTGAATTGATTGAAAAGAATAAAAAAATAAAACATAACTCATATAACTTAACAATATTTGGAATAGACGTTATGGATGATTTGTTATCCGTATTAACTAAGCAAGAATTTATAAAGTATTTAAACTATATTGATTTATACCAACCAATTTCATCTAAAAACAATAAGAGCACCCGTATGATTTATGGGTTAGACGTTTTAAGGAGAGAAGGTTTAATAGATTCAAATAACCACAAAGCATTTAGTATATATATCCAGCAAATTATTTCTAATCAGGGTTGTAATTAAACTATATAATCCATTTATAAAAGTAAAACATTATAATTTCCCAGCTAAATATAAATAGTTCCGCATTATAACTCATGAAATATTACCTAATTATTTTTGCTTTTATATTAAGTCAAAATGTAAGACCACAAAAAGACACGTCATATTTCACTTCAAATGAAATAGACACTTACATTAAGAATGAAATGTCCAATTGGGATGTTCCTGGGTTATCTATATGTATCATTAAAAACAATGAAGTTTTAGTAAAAAAAAGTTATGGAATGATAAGTGTAGCGGATACTATTCATGTTAATAACAATACTCTTTTCCCCATTGCATCATTAACTAAATCTATAACATCTACAGCTTTATTAAAGTTACTCAATGAGAAGAAAATTAAGCTAAATAAACGGCTAAATATATTTTTAAAAGACTATTCTTTAAGCAATAAATCAAAAATTAAAAATATCACTATTAAAGATTTACTAAGTCATAGAACTGGATATAAGTCACACCAAGGAGATTTTTTTATAGAAGATAGTGATTTAACCAAACAACAAATAATAGAAAAAGTTTGGAGTCTTAATCCATATTATACTAACAACAAAAGCTTTGGTTATCATAATGTAGGGTATTTATTCGCTGGGGACATGATTGAACAATTATCTGGTAAAAAGTATTTTAATTATATAAATAAAAGCATCCTCACTCCTCTAGGAATGAATTATACTATTGAAAGCTTTAACTCCTTCATTAACAACAACAACCGAGCATTACCACACACTATAAAAAATGAAGAATTAATTTTAATGAATGAAGTTAATTATGAAAAATTAAATTCAGCAGGTGGTTTATATTCAAATATCAATGATTTGTCAAAATGGCTTTTATTTCAAATTAATAACGGCTCCTATAATGATAGAAGTATCATTTGTAATAAAATCATAAAACAAAGTCATAAACCTATAACTAAAACAAGTGATAATAGCTGGTATGGTCTTGGATGGTATGTAGAGGATGTTTTAAATAATACAATTATTAATCATTCTGGAAGTATAAATGGGTTTACATCAAAAATGGCTTTTTCAAAAAAAGAAAAACTTGGTGTGGTTGTTTTAGCAAACACCAATAATTCTCCTATTTGTGAAATAATTTCTTCGGATATTATTGATAAGCTTTTAAAAATAGACCCAAGAGGGTTAAGTACGTATTTTAAAGAATTATTTAAGGAGTTTGAAGAAAGAAAAAAGAATAATTTTATTAAATCACAAAATTCTTACATATTTGAATCTATTAATGGTGAATATGTAAATTCCGTATACGGAAAAATTATTTTTTTAAAAACTAAACAGGGTAATTTTGAAGTAACCTTTGAACATCATCCAAATTTCAAATCGACTTTCATAGGTATGAAAAGAAATAGTCTAGTTTTCAAAAACTCTGATTTTGAAATTTATATCAACCATAATCAAAATTACAAAAAATTACAGATTAAGTTTTCACCGTTTATTGATTCTTCTACTTACCTTTTTATTAAAAAATAAGCACATGTTACTCTTTGTTATATTATTACTTTGGATTATATCATTATACCTTCGTAATATTTTTTATTCAAATAAAACTGTTATTAAAATAATTTCTTATAATAATTCTATTTCTAATTTATTATTACCAAGATTAAATGTGTTTTCACCGAACCCTGCATCTAGTGACATAAAGATATTTTATCGTGATTTATATGATGATAAAACAGAATCTCAATTAAAAGAAATTATTTTTTACAAAAAAAATGATTTCTTTTTATTTAATATAAACCTTAGAAATAAAGGTTTTTTAACAGGACTTGTTAATTCAATAAGATTTGAAGAGAAAGAAGGGATTAATTCTGATAAGAATGGTCGTTACACTTTCTTTAAAAAGATTATTTCCAAGAAAGAAGCTTCTAACAAGATTAACACTCGGCAAATAATATTTTTAAAGTCTTATGGATATATTAAAGATAAAAAAGAAAAAATAGTACTAATAGATTATATATACTATAAATAAAATGGAATTAGCTTTAACTATTTGCCTAAAATTTATTTGCTTAAATTTATTAATCAATGTTTTAATTGATTGTTATAATTTAAATTTTATAAATAATTTTATTTATTCAAAATACTTTTTTAAGTCAAACTTTCTAAACCTATCTAAAATTTTAATTTGTCTAGTACTTATATTCCTATCTCTAAATGTTTTTATTTTATTTTTACTGATCTTACTTTTAATTATGATTGAAATTTTTTTTTTAAAAAAAAACACTAGTTTTAAAGACGCCTCAGATAATGTTCAGTTTTTTATTTTAATTGGCTTGCTTTTTGGAGTTTATTCCCCAGGACTAGCCACCATTTTTATTTCAATTATTATGATATTTGTTTACCACATAATGGGGGTGTTTAAGTTTAAATCTGATATTTGGAGAAGTGGGGAAGCAATTTTAAATGTAATGAGTACCGAAGCATTTGGGAAATCATTTTTTGCCAATATGTTTAATAAGAACTCTCTATTTAAAAAACTCATATCCTGGGGAACTATTTTTTTTCAAGTTACATTCCCTCTGTGTATATTAGATCACAGAATATGCATTATATACCTTATATGTGGTTTTTTATTTCACCTTTCAATTATGTACATAATGAAATTACATAATTTCTTTTGGGTCTTTATTTCAACCTATCCCTGTCTTTACATAGTGTCGCTTAAATCAGAAAAATACGTGCAATTATTTTTTTCTGATTTTCTTTATTAAAACACCCTAAACCCACTAATGAATACATTTTCAAAAGCGGGTGCTGCCCAATAAGGCATTAAAATAGCATCTGTTGCAGGGTTGTTAGATATAAATTGGTGTAATAGGTTAATATTAGTTTCGAAATCGCTTTCTAATACCTCATGAATAGTTATTTGAGTACCATTTGTTCCTGAATTTATAAAAGTTATTTTATAAAATGTGCCTGTATTAAATACTATATTTGTCCCTATGGGCTGTGACCAATTTCCTTGTTCTCCTCCTCCAAAACACCTATTTATTTGAGTATTATTATGGAACGCAGTTATCTCTCCTCTATAAAAAGCCTGATTTCCTAAGTTTTCTACATCTATGTTACTCCCTCCTATTCCAATCATCATTGTTCCACTACCTGATCTCGTAAATACAACGCTAAAATTAACCACATCTGCCCTATTCCATTGAAAATTGGTAAATAGTATTCCTCTATTCCAAAAATTTCCAGTTCCTCCCGCAACTAATCCTCTTAAGGGATCTTGCGTTACAGTAACACCAGTTGTCATTATCAACCCTAAACTTGCAATTGAAGCCGTTCTTAAATCTATAAATGAATTCGTAGTAATTTGTAATAAACCATTCCCTGATGCCCCTGAGTTTAATGTTCCATTATGAACAAAAACATCAAAAAAACCCTCGTCTCCACCTGTTTCTATTTCAACTTCAAGTATTGTAGGGCTTGTAAAAGTAATGTTATTAATAATTACAGAAGTAATATTAAAACTTACTGTTGATTGAGGATGAAAATGAAAACCATTAATTATAAGTGTATGTCCTGTTACAAAAGTTCCAATCCTGCTATTAATGACACCTGAAATAAAAGGCTTCGGAATAAAACCTGTATTTGATACTGTACTTCCTTTGGTAAATGTATTACCGTTTATATAACGCATAATCTTTAATCTTGTTTTGCGGATTTATAATATTGGACTCTTAATATTGATTTAACACCTTTGTGAATTCCAACAACCCTAAAGGCTTTCAAGTTTTGAATTCCTTTAAGTTCGAAAATGTCATTATCCCCTAATGCTATTCCTGATTCAGAAGAAGGATTTTTACCATTTATTTTAAATCGAACTACCCTTGTTTTATTGAGTACTTGATTATCGTCGTTTTCTACAGCTATTGTAGCTGCTATTGCAGCACTTGGAACTCTAAGAAACTTAATACTTATAGCATCTACACTAATATCCTCATACCCATTATCTAATTCAAGAATAGGTACTTGTCCCGTTTCTCCTGATAAGATCAGGATCAATTGCTCTAAAAAGTCTTCCGTAACCGAATAATTACCATTAGGATACGGATTTTTTTGAAATAAAGGTGGTAGTCCCATAATTATACAAATGGATTAATTGCTGGCTTAGTTCCACTTGGGTAGCCCCAAGCCACATATTGTTTTTTATTTTCATCATTATCTAAGTGTACAAAAGTATGTCCAACTCCTATGCGCTTAAAACCTACTTTTCTTGCACCATACACTAGCATATTTCTTATTCTTTTATTTGGGGCTTTTATATCTGCTGCTTTACAAACTGGGATTTTGTGGGAACTGTTCGCTACCCCTCCTACTTTAGTATTCCAATACGATGACCTCGCTCCTGAATTAATCATCTTAAAAATCGGCAAGCGAGTCGCTTGAGACAACTTAATAAGTTTATTCAGAAAATCTTTATCCATACATTTACCTGAGCCTTTTTGGTCAGGACTATCAAAAGCATCAATATTAATTTCAAGTGTTTTCTTTTTTAGTTTTTTGACTATTAAAACCATCGTAATAGATAGGACTATGGCTATACCAACTCCTATATACAATTCGTTATTTATGCTTTTGACATTCACACTCACTTTTTTCTTTAGTTTCTTCCTTATCCTTTTTAGAAAGTTGGTACAACATATATGTGATATTTAATAGCAACGAAATACCAAATAGTACTTGTAAAATTTTGGGCTGTTTATTCATGTTTATTATTTAAATCTCTATTCACTTTTTCCAATTTTTCTACATGCTTCTCTAAATCCGTAATTCGGGTTCGTTGCTTCCCTATAATACTTCTAAGCTCTGTGTTTTTATCCTCAAGCTCTTTTACTCTGGATTCCATTTTACTTGACCACGCGATCCAGTTTCCTGTTACCTGAGTATTGGCTTGAGCCATTACATTACTAGTTTGTGCCTTTTGTAATCGCCCATTGCTTTTATATGTAATTAGGACTTCTATAAGTTTCCAAAAACCTGTAGTCGCTAATATTATTCCTATCAATTTCATTGTGTCCATCCTATTTCATTTTTCAGATAAGCTTGTATACGTTAATATTCCAATGCCTATCGCTATTCCTAGTAACAGCGTTACTTTAATCCAATTTTTGTTCTTTTTACTTTTTTCCTCTAGTTTGTATTTTTTAATGATTTTTGCTACTTGTTCCATGATTCCTGTTACCTTACTCAAGTAATTAGGATCTGTAGCATAACCACCCTTAATAACCTCTTTGGCAAATTGGTACGGGTGCTTTTTATAAACCAATGCTTTTCTATATCGAGCATTGCCAGTAAGCAGTCCTGCCCAGTCTAAAAATGAACCTAACGGACTAGCATATGCTCTGAAAAAATCCTTTATTCTATATTTCCATTTCCCTGAAGAAGATCGTATCGGATAACCAGGAAGTATTACTGGAAAATTTCTAGTTGAAGTACTGGAATATTCTGTTGTGGTTATCAATTGTGATTCTCCTGACCAACCTCCATAGTTTCTTCCTGACCCTTTTTTTATTCCAAACAGCATATTATTCGGAGCGTGTTTACCCCAACCTGACTCTAAAGCGCTTTGTGCTAATGCAAATAATACAGGAACACCTTTTATCTGTTCTGCCTTTTTTGCAAAAGAATAATACGATATCACAAACTGCTCTTTATTCATCTTTGCATACTTAAATCATTTAGTAATTGCTAATACTGAAACTACCACTATACCTACTGTTAAGAGTATGTTTTGGCGTTTCTTCTTCTTGAGTTGTTTCGTTATCTGTTTACTTCTTTGGTCTGCCAATAAAAACTGTTCTTGTGTTTTATTTAAAATACTATCATGTACTTGAAGCATCTGAAATTGCTTAGTTATAATAGTGTCCTTAATGCTTACCAAACTCTTTAATTCTGTATTCTGACTTGTGATTGCATTTAACTCTAAACGATCATATTTTCCTTGTTCTAATAGTGTTGCTAATAGTTTAGACTGTTCTATATTGAAACAGAATAATGTATCCGCTTTATTTCTCTGTACCAGCGGTACCAAACTTTGAGAAATACTCATAAAGGGCATCCACATCATAATGAGTAATACGATTAACCTTTTCATTTTTCTTTCTTTTAATTCCGGCTATTTCTTTTTCTTTTGAATCAATACTTTGTTTTAAAGTATCGGCTACTTTCTTATAGACATCCACTTCATTTGATAGTGTTACTATCTTTTTTGTCAATTGTTCATTGTCCTTTTGTAGTTGTTCTATTTGAGCTTTGTATGGTTTTTCAGTTTCTTCATCGGTATTACTTAAAACATAACTCAATACTACTGCAAGCAATACCAATACAGTAATTCCTATAATAATCTTATTCTTTTTCATCATATTCACACCTAATTTTATCTTAAATGCCCATTATGAGCTTATGGACTTTACGAGTAAATCAATAATGAGCTTATGAAACACCATTGCAAAAACAAAGGACTGAAATAGCATATCTGCTTCTTCAAAACTTGAACCTTTTAAATAATACAGTACAATCCCGTATAAAACACCAACAAATGCTACTCGGTATCGAGTTCTACATTTTACTTTCAACCACCCAAAAATGGTAGTAGTTACTTTACTATGATTGATGATATAGGCTATTAAAATAAACGTAATAATAAATCCCCAATCTAAACTTTCAATGTAGTTTGTTAATTGTCCTATGATACTACTTAATACTTCCATTACTTTTAATTTAATCGCTCCCTATTAAATACATCTAATCCCATAATTGCATTTGAATTGTGTTTAGGACGTATTTTCTTGTGTAACTTTTTTTGCTTTTGATAATATTGAAAGCTCTTTTTACTATGCCACTCCCGTATCATATCCAAACTTTGATAATGTGCAAGGTCAAAAACCTGTCTTGGCTTTTTACTCTCAAGAGCTAATCTTATAAGTCCCTTATCGAAATCATCTCCTATTGCTTCTGCTTCCTTTTTCCATCGTTTTAATAACCATTTAATCAATAGTTTTTTACCAAACTTTGTGTTGGCTAAAACTAAATAACCTATTGCTAAAGAAATGGATATGGTACATAATATTAAAAATGTCTTTTTCATCGTTATACTATTTTAATTCAACTTTATTACTATTTGAAGTATTGACTTCTTTATATTTACCTGCGGTCATTGACCGCGTTTTAATTCGTTCAAAATTGCTTGTAACTGTTTATTCCTTATTGCGTTTTTAAATACATGAGCTACAAAGGCTATCGTTACTCCAGCTGTTATTAATGTAAGGGCAACTTTTATTAATGAAACCGTAGAAAGCTCTACTACAACTTTTGTTTTAAGCCCTCCTTGTTGATCGATAACAGCATCCAAATAATTTAAGATTCCTGCTTTTGATCTGTTTTCTTCTTCCATTGCCAAGTTGTTTTTTGTTTACTCAGTGGTGCGCCTATTTTTAAAGATTCATATGTAACTTCATCCAATTCTTTTACATCAAAACAACGTATTACTAGTTCTTCTGTTTGGGTATCAAACATTTTAGTAACCTTTGCCATAGCTCCGAATTTCCGCAATAACCAAACCTGTAAACGTTCCACTTCGTCGGTTGTCATCCCTAACTTTAAAGGAAACCGAGGTGACATTGTCACTTTTGGTATTAATGATTCTGAATTGACTATCATTTCCTTATCTAAAACATTCGGCATTTTTGGTGTTTTAGGCATAGAGGGCATGTCAGGAACTTGAGGTTTACTTGGTACTGAAGACATCACAGGCATATTAGGTTTTGAGGGCATTTCGGGCATTGAAGGAACACTTTTTTCACGTAATTCAGGTTCAATTAACTCAGGTTTCACCACTACTTCTTCTATTTCTACCTCCGTTGCTGACTCCTGAAAATTTTCAAAATATTCAGGATATTCCTCTTCATAATTATCATGTTCATTAAAACTTAATAAAGCTTCTTCGTTATAATTTTCAGAAGAAACAGTAACTTGTTCAATAATTGGATCTTGCTCTTTTTCTTCAACTATGGGGTGCAAATCAATTACTTTAGTAGGAATAACTTTTTCTTCAGTTGGCGTTTCTATTGTTTCTTTATTTATTGGAATAACTGCTACATCTTTTGGAGTTGGCTCGTGCTTTTTCTTTTTAGATTTAGAGGTATCACTATCTAATAATACATAGATTAAAACACCAATACCTAATACTATTCCTGTTAATCCTGCAATAATTTTTATTTGTCTATTTGCCATAACTTATACTTTTAATTGTTGCTTATAATCATTAATGTTACTTTCACTAAAAGAGCTTTTTTGTAAATATTTTAAAGCAGCTGCTTTTGTCTTACTCCCAAACTTTCCATCAATTGCAGGACTGCCTAAATCAGCTCCTTTTTTCTGTAATAATCGTTGTAATATTTTCACATCATCCATGCACGTACCATAGGCTAATGGATAACTCGTACTTTTACATAATCTACCTGAAGAAGCTCCACTGGTGCTATTTGAATTAACTGAGCCTATACTACTGATAAAAGAGATTTCGTCCTTTTTTTTCTTATGCTTACTATACAGGTAATAGGCAACTCCTGCTGAAATTAGCAACACCGTTATTCCAGTTGCTATCAGCATCTTTTTTTTTGATGTGTTTACACTTTTTGTTTCCATTGTCTTTTATTTTTAAGTCCTATAATTCGGTAAATTCCTAATTGGTTTTCTGATGTATTGGGTTAATTCGCTATGACTTAAAAAACTCGTGAGATACTTCCATAAATCTTTTTTATAACGCTTCCAAAAAGCTTTAGATAATTGAGATATTTGAATTTTGTCAAGTAACAGTTTCCCAAATATTTCCTCTATTACTTTTTCATCATCATTAAACCTTCCTTTGGCTTCTTTAATTTTTTTAGCATAACGTAAAGCAGTCATTTCATCCAAAACTTTTACTTGCTTTTTCAAATAGGTTTCTACTTCTTGTTTGTAATTCTGATCAAATGGCTGGTTCCAATCTGGCTCGGTGGCAATGCCACTGATAGGTTTTATATGAATTCCTTTTGAATTATTTTCTAAATCAAAAGAAGAAGTAATCTTCGTTTTTTTCTTTTTGTAGTAGATAAAAACACCAAGGCTTACTATAACTATGCTACCTCCAATAATCAAATATGTTTTAGGCATCTTCATAGCGTTCTATATTTTGGTAAATGATTAATGATGCTAACTACTTTAGCTATTTCGTTTTTATCCAAGCGCTCTTTCAGTTTTTCAATAAGTCCAATTCCATAATTAACTTTATAAGCTTCTGCTACTTGGGCAAGTTGCACACGATCTTTTAAACTTCTAAGCACACTATATACTTTATCTTCATCATCCCCACCTTGAAACCATGACTTCCAAGCACTATGGATCATCTTTGCATAACCCCTAACTACTTTAGGTTTTAATGTGATAATTGACCCCGTAACCTCACTCAATAACTTTTCTAAATAATGACTACTAAGTGCGTCAATATCCTCTATGGTATCGGTGCTACTTTGTAATTGTTTTTGCAAAACAGTTATAAACGCTCCAGCTTTCTTATTTCTAGACCCTTTACGCGCCCAAAAAAACAATACACTCATTAAAGCAATTGTTGTTCCCACTGCTGATATTTGTAAACCCACTTTCATATTATCTTTTTAATTGTTTAGCTATGTTTAAGGTTCTACCTATTGGAGTAATATTTAATAGGTCGGTAGCTTCTATCGTTTGGGAACTCTTATACAGTGATAAAATAATTGCAAATAATACCACCACCAATGTTACTGGAATACCTACTGCTAATACTTTAGTTAGTGTTTTCCCTAATCCAAATAGGTTAGAGCGCATCTCATTAAAGTCTGATAATGTTTTGGTAGCTGCATTAGAAACATCAATATCAATTCCGTATAACCATTTGTTAAAGGCTGGATTGATTGTACACGAAACAGCTCCTCGTCTTGACCATGTCATAAGCCATATTCCTTTAGCATTAGATTTACCAAAGAGCTTTCTTAACTGATCGTAATAACTTTTCCATGTATCACAAGGGCTATCTTTTTCAGGAATCAATACCGTAATATTATTTACTTTGATGCTGTTCATCTGCTTGTTTCTTCTTCTTTTTTAAAGTTTTTAGTTCGTGATTGATATAAAATTGTCTGCCCAACCAAAAACCAACTAATAATGTGACAATCGTTTTCATATTATTTATTGTTTATACTGATTCTTCTCGGGTATCCCTATAGATGTTAGCCATCCATTCACATCGAACGTTGGGTTGAATACATCACCACTATTGGGTAAATCTCCTATTCCAACCACTATGATATTGGGGAAGCGAGCTACATAATAGTTTACTATTATTTTTAATGTTTTACTTTGTTCTGGTGTACGGGTGTCCTTTCTACTTTTGTTAGATTTAGTTTTCCCTCCTACATAAGCGATGTTTCTAAATAGCCCATTTACCCCTTGTTTCCCTGCACTAATTCCCCATACATCAACTGATGATGGATTATTTTCATTAATAAGGGTATGTAGTGTTCCATCTAAACCAATGAGTACATCAAATCCTGGTCTTCCGAAGCCCAAGGCTTCCGTTGAGAAAAAAGTAGTATCGCGAATACTCTTTTTGGAAGTATGTAATGTGATGATATCTTCTGGTGTTATTGGCACTCCTTCAGGTGTTTCTGTATTGTGTAATACTAAATGTGTTATTGCTTTCATAATTCTATATTTTTTAACCTTAATAGGTTGATTCGTAAATATGATGTTCTAAAACTCCAATCTGTCGAAGCCATACAGGTACATCAAAACTTGGGCAAGATTTATCAGATACTTGATTATGCCCTAATACTTTAATTTTAGGATGACGAAGCACCATGTATTTTACATAGGCTTCTAAAGTCTGTTTTTGATGTAGGGTTCTTGTATCTTTTGATACTGATAGTCTTTTTTTTGTTTCGCTGTCGGTCGCACCGACCCCGCCTACATAGACAACATGTCTTGAGATTCCGTTAATTCCTCTTGCTCCATTGGAAATTTCCCAAGACTCTACATACTCATCTTGATTAAATGGAATGATATTCTCTAAACCTCCATCCAAATGAATCATATCTGAATAGCCTGCTTTTCTCCAACCTCGACCCCCTTTGTTTTTTGGAGCTGTATGCCAATGTAAAATATCGGCTTTTGAAACTGTTCTCCCTACGGGCGTAGCTGTACAATGGATTACTAAATATTTTATTTCCTTTTTCATATTTTATCTTCCGAAGCATCGGAAGTCTCTTTGTTTTATACTATTTTTGACTTTCACAAATTTGTTTTAGCTAGGTTTAAAGTTTTTATGTTATTGGGGAATAATTGAGTTAAAAATTCTTTTAGCCTAGCTTTTTCTTTGTAACTGCCTATAATGCACTAATACAGTAATAGATTGTAAAGGGGCAATTTTAAATTCCCAGCTATTTTCTCCATCAATAATCACCCCGTCTAAGTCATATATATCTATAATAGATTGCCTATGTTGTGGGCTTATATAGTTTCCAGTTGATACTATCTTTTGCTTTACTGAACCTGTACTATGTTTGGTTTTTAAAACCATAGTTTTAAACATATCATTATCCGTAAAGGAAAATCGAATATGATCTACATAAATTGAATTGTATTTAGTATTCTCTATCTTTTCTAAATAATCCTCATCAATAACAACATTATTACATTCGGGGTACCCCACTTTGAATATTTGTTGGGTATTTGGATTGGTTGCCCAAAGCACGTTTTCAGAACTGTTGATTGCTAATCCTAATCCAAAAGGATGAATACTTATTGTGCTAATAATAGTATCATTTGAATCTAATCCTATATACCTATCAATAGAGCTTGCTACTATTAGTAAATTATTATTCGCATTGAAAACTATTGCATTTGGATTTCCACCACCCATAAAAATGGTTGGCAATTGAATATAGGTATTGGCATCTATTGGGTGTAAGAGTGATCCGACAGCAGTAGTTACATACATTCTTTGGTTGATAGGATTATAAGCGATTGCTCTAACTTTTTGATCATTTAGTAGTATCACTACTTGGAAAGTTAAATTAGCGTTATAGATACTAACCCTATTTACCTTTGTTGTTACATATATATCGCCATTAAATGAGTTTATTGCTATGTAAGCAGGTGATGGAGATACAAAAACACCAATACTTGTATTGTTAAGAATATTTATTACACTTACTGTACTACTGGACTCATTTGCTACATATAACAATTCTGTAACTTCATTTAAAGCTATAGCTCCAGGAGAACTCCCAACTGTTATTGTAGTTAAATTAGTAAGATTTGTTTCTAATACTGTTATGGCATTAACAGTTCGACTACTTACATACGCTCTGCCATAATTAACACTTGATATATTTTTCTGAATAACGATGTCTGAAGGTGAAGCTCCAACTGCCAATGGAATAGTTCCTACCAATATTCCTTCTGAAGTATACAACACTACTTCATTTGAATTTTGAAGTACATAAACTAAATCATTATAGGGGTTATATGCTATTTTTTTTAGTCCTACAAATGGTGTATCTAATATTTGTAGGACTTCTAATTCATCCAGAGTATCTGTATCTATAGTACAGAAATTGGTCAAGTCATATCCTCCCCACAAACGAATAGTTCTGTAAAAATTACTTTTATTAGTAATTTTTATTTGAGTTTCCCTATTTGGTAACTGTTCCATTATTTTTTTAGGATTTTTCATTGACAAAAGTGCCAATGGCACTAAAAATGTTATTAGAATCTTTATTTTACTGCTCCATTTCATAATTTCAACTCTTTACTTTGTTTAAATTGTTGGATATAGTCTATGACATCTCTAGTTCGTTTTAAATGTGCTTCCCCAATAGTTTCAGGGTGCATTCCAAATACTTTAGTGGCTGCATAAACCGCTTCTATTTTCGGAAACCCATAAGACAAGTAATAATTCATCCCACATAAATCGGCTTCTTTTTCACTTCTTGTATTGAGTAAATAATGACAGCCCTCATGTGCTAGTATCGCCACACGAACTGGAATAGAAAACTGCCTGAACATCTTTCTAGAAATCTGTACTCTTGGCATTTTACGATGGGTTCTAGCTGGAGTTATTAATTCCGAGCCATCACTTCCTACTATTTTTGGTAAGTATTGAAATAGAAACTCATGATCTTTACTATCATAAAACCCTGCGGGTAAATGCCCAGCATTTTGTGCAAATTTGATTGCAAAATCCATAAATCGATGTTGCATCGGGTCAGCCCAAAATGAAGGTTGTGGCATCTCTTTTATATCCAATCGCTCTATTTTAAAGCCTTTATAATTCCGTGTTTGCTTATTTAAAAGCTCCAATTCTAATTGATCTGGAGTTACAGGAAGCATAATGCGGATACTTCGTAATACTCCTTTGGGTATAAAGGCTTTTCTTTTAAAATAGTTTGAAAAATACCTGATTGGGTCATACACATGAATTCCTAACCATACATCTTCTAAAGCTTGAATGCTTATATGAATGGTAAATCGTTTGCGATATGATGGAATAGGTATTAACATAGTTTATACTGGTATTAATGCTTCTCTATCCATTGTTCTTTTTTGCATATATAATGACCCACCAATGACTAATACTAGTAGTAACACACCGCCAATAGCTATGAACATTCCCTTATTATTAGATTTACTTTTAATCTTTTCTTTATCTGCGACATTGTCGCCTACTTGAAAACTGATACCACTTGTATCCGTTGTGCTTATTGGTGGAGTGGCTATATCCGCTGGTGGTTTTTTATTCATTCCTGTAACTGTATCAAGTGTGCCCCCAACCCCTTGAAATCCTCCAATACCTTTGATAGTATCTCCCACACCTTGCCAAAACTTTCTACGCCTTGCTTTTCGCTCTGCCTTGGAACGTCTTTTTCTTCTACGCTTTCTTCTTCGTCTAAAAAACGTATCATAGGGCTCTTGCTCTTTTAAAATTGATATGGTTTCCCCTGCTATCATCCCTTTGCCATTTTATAAATTGCAAAGCCAATCCCTATTGTAGTAACTACAGCTACTACGCCTACAATCACTTTTTTTTTCGTTGACCATCCTGTTTTTGATTTTGGCGTTTCTACAGGTTTAGTTGTAGGATTAGTATCTTCAGTAGTTGTGGCTAATCCACTTCCTTTTTTAAGGTCATATAATGCCTTGGCTTGCGCTTTTGATAAAATCCCTTTTTTAGTCCCTAGATATTCTTTTTTTGGTGGGGATCGACGTACTAACCTTGGATCGAGAGTACTTCCTTTAGGGACTCCTCTTCTTGGTTTTGTTAAATATTTAAGACTACCCGTTGGACGAACTTTTATGTAAGTCTCTGGTCTAGGCATCCCTTTTATAGGAGGATACCTCATAGGGCGAACTAACATTCTAGGCACCTCTTTCTTTATTTTTATCAAAGTTTTGATTGGACTCAGTGGATTTAATGGATTCATTGGACGAACCAACATTCTAGGCACTGCTTTTTTTATTCGAATTAAAGTTCGAATTGGATTAAAACGCCTACGTATTTTTCTGAATTTCTTAAAAAAATCATCATGCATTTCTTCTCCCTCATCTAAATATTCATTTGTAAATTGATCTTCTTGTCTACACATAACATGTTATATTAAAATTCTCTGCTATCACGAAGCTACAGCTACAGGCTTAGGTTTTAAAAACATCACTGCGGCTCCTAATACTACAATACCACCAACAACCATCATAATCATTTTGGTTTGCTTTGCTGATGCTGCTTCCTTTGCCTTTTGCTCTTCTTTTCGCTCTCTTCTTTCTTGTTCCTCTTTTTCTTCCTTACGCCTTCTACGATCTTCCTCTTTTCGTTCCCGTTCAGCTCTCCTAAGAGCTTCCTTACGTTCTTGATCTGCTCGAATACGTGCCATTTGCTGTGCCATATCGTTTTTAACATTGGCTACTACAGGGGTAGGTCTATGACGAGGACGTCGCTTCTTTTTAAAGATTCCTCCTATCCCGCCTATTAATCCTTTAGCTAATCCACCTATCAGACCGCCTAAAAAACTATCTTCATCATATTCCATCAATTCATCGGCATTTTTCTTAACGTGAAGAGATACTAATTCTCCTAAATCACTTTCAAATCCTTTGTCTTGTTGGCTTAACAACTCTACTGTAGCACTAATTAATTCCTTGTAGGTTGGTATGCCATCTATTCCTACGCCGTATTCATTCAATAGGGACTTAACCGCTAAAGGTTTGGTGTAAATCAAATGAGAAAGAATCCCTATAAATTTGGTATAGGTGGTACTTTTCTTATTTCCATTATATCGTTTCATACTATTTATTTTAATGAACTACCTATCAGTATTCCTGCGGTAAAGGTTAATGCTAATACCACTAAATGCTTCTTGGTAATTGTTCCATCTTTTTCTGGTTCCTCTGGTTCTTTTTCTTGAACTACTTCTTTTACTTCTTCTTGGATTTTTTTTCTGAGTACATTCCATGTTTCTTGTGCTTCTAAAGCCAAGGCTACATTTGTTGGAACTTGATTGGATTGAACCATGATACTCTTATAATGCTCTTGTAGTGTTTTTAAGGGCATTGTATTTAATTCTGCTACTGTGTATTGTTTTTCTTTGGTAATACAGCTAGTACAAACGCCTATGGATGGCATAAAACTATGTTCTCCACATGATCCACAAAAGGAATCTTCTGTATGGTTATTTGACAGTTCACCATCTTTCTTAGCAATACGAATGATTACATTTTTATCGGGATGGATGCGAATTAAATCTGTTATTATGATGTTACCTTGAGTGCGGATAAGCGCTTTTACCTGTGAGAGTACTTCTTGTAAATTTCTTGAGGGGTGAACCCCGTATTTTCGTAAGAGTTTTCTAACTTTCTGTGGTTTACTAAAAACAATATAATCAATACGCTTTTGAGCAAATTTTGAACGCTTGTGTTTGTTATTATCCATTTCCTTGAATTTTAAATAACAACCAAATCGTTCCTCCTTGTACGATTTGGTTGTTTATATTCTAATTAAAACCAGCGTTTAATAACGTCTTCCTTTGTAATATCTTCTTGGACCGAATTGGGGCGGTCTACCAGATGGTCTTGGGTAACGTCTTCTTGGATAAGCATACCTTGGTCTTGGTCGAAATCGACGCAATGGACGTCTGCGAATTCTTTTTCTTGGAATTCCAAAGGCATTTCCTCCACGAGTACGTTTTAAATCTAATTGAGGTAATCCTGTTGTTCTTGGAGCACGAGATAATTCCGCCACATTATTCCCTTTTAACAAGTTACCCATGTTGGTTCTTGCTCTAATGGTCATGGTAAATACAATAGTTACTCCTGCATTAACTGCTAAACGCAACGAATCCTGACCTGTAACACTCATCTCAAAAGCGGCATCATCAATTAAATTTTGTGTGAAATTTTGTGGTGATGTTGCGTTTCTTGGTTGGTATACTTTTTCTTCATTAGTTCCTGTTGCGGTTCTTTTGATAATCTTTAAAATATTATCAAACTGTAATGGGTTACTAACGGAATACTTCATACCAATTATCTTGAACGGATTAGCTTTTGATTCTTCTCGAACTTCTCCATGTGAACTCTCTTGTACATCTACTGTTACACCTGCTGGTTGAGCCGCTCTTTCATTTGCTCCGAAAATAATTGCTTCGGCAGCTGCTCCTGAAGTATTGGTAACAACAATTGTTAAAGTTCTGTCATTGGCATCTATCGTTCCGATGGAAGTTTTTTTATAACTATCGAAATCATTATCTTCTTCTACTTCTACAAAAGAATCATATTGGTCTCCAAAATCTTCGAATTCATCTGAACCAAAATGTGGTTCTACAAAATCATCGTAACCTTCATTTTCTTCAAACTCTTCTTCGTAGGCATCTTCATTACCCTCAAATCCTTCTGCAAAATTATCTTCGTAATCTTCTTCGTAAAAATCATCAAACTGATCTTCGGCTTCATTTTGGTAAGCCATTAAATCGTCTGCAAATTCATCTCTCATAATATTAAATTTTATGAAATTCTAGTTGCTGTTGATTTAAGCTGTTATGCCATATAGATACTTTTAAGGGTATTAATAGGATAACAGCCTAAATACATGCAACAAACTGTTCTTTTTAATTGGAAACCATTCTCTATGCTTATAGCATCGTTGTTTTCAGTTCGCCTAACTGCTATGCCACTTTCTTTACGATGGGCTTTTCGGCTTTTTTGGCATCAGCTAATTTTTTAGCTTTTCTTTTTGCACGTATCGGAGCAACAACTAAGGTTCCTATCAACACTCCTACTACTAATGCACCTGCGACCATAAGGACAGGCTTCATCGCCAAATCTTTTGTTATACTCATTGTTCAATTATTTTTTAATTCTTCAATGTTAGAATGCTAAATTGCGAAGGAATAACCGAATAAAGAAGGTACGTGATTGTACACCGTTACAATTTTTGAAGGCTGTTTTTGTATGTTTTATGGATAATCCTAGTCATACTGTGACCTCCAATTTATACCCCCTATTAATTAGAATCCGTTTTTCATGAACAAAAATGGGCGTATTTTTTTAAAGTTTTTTTAATCCCAATCATAGTAAGGGGGTCTAGAGGAGTTTGTTTTTTTTGAATAGATATAGAAAGTGGTAAAAAAGTGTAGTTAATCGAGAAACCCAATAACCACAGTACTTCCAATTTATACCCCCCATTAATTGGAATGAAAAAAATGGCTTAATTGTTTTTAGTTTAATGCAGATCTATAATTCTAAACATATCCTTTTAAGAATAAATTTTATATAACTCCTAATATTATCTATTACCATTTTTTTTAATCTGTTACCATTTTAATTTAAAAATGGTAACAGATTAAAACCCTTATTTTACTGGTGATTTCAGGGCAAAAAACGTAAAACATTACCATGTTACCATTTTTTTACAACTTGGGACACTTTCAGAAGAAGAAAGCGAAAAAATCAATATTTAGCCATCTAAATAGGTACCCCTTTAGTGTAATTCAATGATTATATTTTTACTTAGCTTATAATAATTTATTAACCTATCTTATAGAATAACAAAGACAAAAAAAACTTGTCAATTTACTATCAGAAAATAAAAAAAGGTTAAAAATCGACGAACCGCACATTAAATCGATAAGGATCAACTTGTTAATGAAAAAATACCCAATATTTGGTATTTTTTAAACTATTAAAACGTTGTATATTTATACTATCTATAAGGAGTTATAGATTAAGTAAGTTTTTTTGGGGTAAAAAATCTCTGCCAGTATTCTGTCAGAGATTTTTTTATATGCAAAATTGAAAGCTTGTGTATATTTACATTTAGCGCCAAATCTTTTAATTTGGCTTTTAAATTAGAAGAAGTAAAAACAGAATATAAAAGCTATGGCTTGTGCCGACACGAAAATCCGCGGGTTTTCTACCCCGCACTATTCAGAGCGAAACGTTAGCAAAAACACCTCTTAATTAAAACTCAAAAAAGACTTGATAGGTAAATCAACCTAATTTATCTAAAGGCATGTTTAGCCCTTGTTTATGGTATTCGCGCCTGACTCCCTCTTTAAGAATATTTAAAGAAATTTCCTCTTTAGTTTCTGAGGTATACAAAACCACAAAGCGAAGTACATTGACTATGTTCTCCTCAGTAATTTCGTAAGTTTTTGCTAAATAGTGAAACGAATCATCAGATATCTTTAAGTACTTAGCAAATACCTTTTTCCATAAATAAAATCTTGCAGAAAAATCTGGTATTGTAAATTCAAGATCTTTTTCAGGTAGGTATTGTGTTTTTCTATAAAATAAATACCGTGCCTTTTTAGATAAAATAAGAGGTGTCATAAATATAGAAGGGTAAAAATGAAAGGATTCCAACATACCCCCTGTATGCAAATAATGGTGTTCATCCATATGCTCTATTTCTATATTATAAATTTCGCAAAGCCAATTCGCCGTATGAATCGTAGGCTGTGGTAGACCCGAAGAAGAATCTTCAATTATTCCACAAGAATCAATACCAGTTTCTTGTTCAAGCTTCAATATTTCAAAAGATCTTGGGATCATCTGAAAACAGTGTGCTAAGGCTAATAGTACTCTTTCATACAAGCTAGCCTGCACTTGTATCAAGTATCTGTTATATTCAAAATCTTCAGGTAACCGAGGTGGTTCAATTGTAATACTCGTATCAGTTATTTTGATGGCATTTAATATCAATTTACGAATCCAAATAACTTCTAAATATATTGGAGAGTTTATTAAATTATTTTTCAATGGTTTAATTTTTTAAGAGTACAATATTTTGGTACAATAATTAATATACTTGAATGTCCGTGTTCACTCACAATTCTGTAATACCAGCAATTACAAGTCTATCGAATAGTCTCACATCCCTTCAGTTAAGTTAATAAACAATTTCGTTTAGATATAACTACTGGTATTTTCTTTTAACTTTATGATAGTTTCCTGTAAATTTCATTTGAAATTACTAAAATAGTAATATAGCCTCATTTTAGAGTCTCTTTTGAAGTTTATTTATCTGATTTTCGGTAATATGTAGCTCTACAAAATCAGCAATTCAATTAACAAATATGATGATATTTTAAAATTAAAAAATGAAATAAGACTTTTGCTAACACTGTATAAAAAAACATAGGACGGGTTGGTGTTTTCTTATCAAAAAAAACTAAACTCCTTATAAAGAAAGGGATTCTCTGTGTTTTTAGTGCTGTTGGCCAACATTGTTGGTAGCTACGAGGTAAATATGATCGCTAATCTTTTCAGAAGCCGTATTATTAAACGATTACAAATATTTAAATAGTGATATTCACGGTACATTAAACTAATATCTACTAAGTATTTTACTATATTGGACATATAAAAGATATAAACACAATGGTGTTTATTTACTTGTTAGGTGCAAGCTGAAAAAAATCCCACCGCACAAAACAAAGAGTACCGAAAAAGGCACACATTCTTTTCTTCCATCACCACTTCTGATAATACAATGAATATATTGATTATAATTCAATGACTTTCACTATCTTTCTGCCGAATTAAAAAAAGGTTTAAAATGAACCGAATAAAAGAAGTTTTAAAAGACAAAGGAATAAGTCAAACTTGGCTTGCGGAAAAAATGGGTAAAAGTTACCCTACTATCAATGAATATGCAAGAAACAAAAGACAGCCTAGTTTAGAAGATTTATATAAGATTGCTGAAATCTTAGATATTGAAACCAAAGAACTATTAATTGAACGAACCGAACTGAATAAATGATAACAATAAAAAATTTAAAAGAAGTTTTAGGCAACTTAGAATTTACTTCTAAAGGAGAAGTTTATACTAAAAAATTTGAATCGTTTGATTGCTTGTTAAAAGTTGACTTCAAAAAGAAAGAAATTGTTTATCCTGAAAACAAAGGTTTAAAAATAAATGAAAGACAAACTTGTAATCTAAAAGCAAATGAAAACTTTGTAGTCCTAGAATGTGTAAATCGACTATTAGAACAAGGCTACAATCCAGCACATATAGAATTAGAACCCAAGTGGAAAGTTGGTCACGGAGCAAGTGGCGGACGAGCTGATGTTTTAGTAAGAGATCACAAAGGAAAATCTTTGTTAATTATAGAATGTAAAAATGCAGGAATTGAATTTACAAAGCATTGGAATGAAACCTTAGAAAATGGAAGCCAACTTTTTGGTTACGCTCAACAAGAAAAAGACGCTTCTTTTTTGTGTTTATATGCTTCTGATTTTATTGATGAAAAAGTAAAACCAAATTATCGTTTAATCACATTAAAAGATAACAAACAGTATTTAGAAGATAATCCAAAATTTGAGAGTTTTAAAGATGCTAAAGTCCGAGAAGATTTATACCGAGTTTGGAAAACCACATATCAAAAAGACTTTACAACAAAAGGGCTTTTTGAAAAAGATATTCAAGCATACAACATTGGTAAAAAAAAATATTCTATTGATGATTTGAGTTTAGTAGATAGTTCTACAAAACAAAGTAAACATCACTCTTTTGCTACAATTTTAAGAAAATACAACGTTTCTGGTCGTGAAAATGCTTTCGATAAACTCGTAAACCTATTTTTATGTAAAATTGTTGATGAAAAAAACAACCCTAAAGATTTACAATTCTACTGGAAAGGAATTGCCTACGATACACCTTTTGAATTGCAAGATAGATTACAAAAACTGTATCAAACTGGGATGAACGAATTTCTAAAGGAAGATGTAACCTATATTGATAACAAACAAATAGACAAAGCATTTTGGGCTTTTAAAAATGACCCAGACGCAACAAGAGAAACTATAAAAGGTTATTTTAAACAACTTAAGTTTTTTACCAATAATGATTTTGCTTTTATTGATGTACATAACGAACGGTTATTCTATGAAAATGCAGAGGTATTAATTGATATCGTACGCTTATTCCAAGACACGAAAATAAAAAGTAATACCAAAAATCAATTTTTGGGTGATATGTTTGAAAACTTTTTAGATGGTGGTGTTAAACAGTCAGAAGGTCAATTTTTCACACCAATGCCAATTACTCGATTTATAATTCAATCATTACCATTAGAAAGTATTATCAGTGGTAGCCAACAAATACCAAAAGCAATTGACTATGCCTGTGGTTCTGGCCACTTCTTGAATGAACTTGCTTCACAAATGAGACCGTTTATTGAAGCAAATAAAGACGTTAGCTTAGAAGAATATCACAAAGCTATTCACGGTATCGAAAAAGAATATCGTTTATCTAAAGTTGCCAAAGTTTCTGCTTTTATGTATGGCCAAGATAATATTGACATTACATATGCTGACGCTTTATCAAAAAACGATAAATTCAATTCAAACGATTATCAAATTTTAGTTGCGAATCCACCATATAGTGTTAAAGGATTTTTAGGAACACTTGACCAAGATAGTAAAGACAGTTTTGACCTAAGTAAAACCTTAGATAGTAAACAAATATCAACAAACAATTCTATTGAGTGTTTCTTCATAGAAAAAGCTAAACAAATGCTGGGTAGTAATGGTGTTGCAGCAATTATTCTTCCTGCTTCTATCCTATCAAATGGAGATAGTACATATGTAGAAACACGTAGTATAATATTGAAATACTTTGATATAATTGCTATTTCAGAATTTGGATCAGGTACTTTTAGTAAAACAGGAACAAATACAGTTACTTTATTTCTAAGACGAAAAGAGAGTAAACCAGAGCAAGCAGAACATTACCAAAATCGTGTTAATGCTTGGTTTAGTAATGACACAAAAAAACAAAAAATATTTGAAGATGAACATTTTATTCAGAGTTATTGCCAACATATAGAAATTGACTTTGATGATTATAAAACATTCCTAACGAATAAGTATAGTGAAGCTTTACTTAAAACAGAAATGTTCGCGGAATACAAAGATGCTTTTAATAAACTTACAACTGTAAAAAACAAAAAGAAACAAAGTAGTTTTACTAAATTATCAAAACAAGAACAACAGTCTCAACTTGACATCTTATTTATAAATCATATAACCAAAATAGAAAAAGAAAAACTCTATTATTTCATTTTAGCAAGTGAAAACAAATCTAAAGTTCTTGTAACTAAAGTTAAGCAAAGTGATAAAAAAGATAAAAAGCAAAGAACAAAAGAACAAAACTTTTTAGATAAACAATATCTTGGATATGAATGGAGCGCAGCCAAAGAAAATGCCGGAATTCAAATATTCACTGACGATAATAATAATCATATTACACCTCTTTATGACCCGATAAATAGAGATAATAATGAAAAAATAAATTATTATATCCAAAGAAACTTTGAAGGTATTGAAGAATCTATTCCAACAAGTTTAAAAGATAATTTAGTTTATACAGATTTGATAGACTTAATTAATTTTAGAAGAAATGATTTTGATAGACAAATATCAATCACTGCTAAAAAAGAATCATTAATAAAATCAAAATGGCCTTTACAAAAACTCGGATTAAAATGTGATGTTAAGATAGGAGGCACACCTTCTAGAGCTGTAAATAAATATTTTACTGGCAACAATCTTTGGGTTTCTATAAGTGAAATGAATGGTCAAAACATTATAAATACTAATGAAAAAATCACTAATGAAGCGATAACTAAATCTAATGTAAAGCTAATACCAAAAGGCACTACTCTATTAAGTTTTAAATTATCAATTGGAAAAACAGCGATAGCTGGTAAAGATTTGTATACAAATGAAGCAATTGCAGGTCTTATACCTAAAGATAAAGATCTTATCGACTCATATTTATTTCATTTATTCACTTCTAAACTTATAGACTTAGAGAATGTCGGAAATAAAGCTTTTGGAAAAAGTCTAAATAGCACATATTTAAAAGAAGAGGTTAAGATTCCTGTTCCCAATCTTGTAACACAACAAAAAATAATTGATGAATGCAAAATTGTAGATAATGAAAAAGATAAATCAGAACGTCAAATTCAAAAAGCTAAAGATGATATAGAAAATATTATTGTTAATACTTCCAAAAACAGTTCTAACAGTAAAAAAATTTCGGAATTAGCAATAATTAACCCTTCAAAAACTGAAATCAAGAATATTGACAACAATACTATTATATCATTTATAGAGATGGCCTCAGTCAACAATAAAGGTTTTGTTGAGTCAACTGTGGATAAAAAATTAGAAGAATTAAGAAAAGGCAGTTACAAGTACTTCAAAGAAAATGATATCATTATTGCAAAGATTACACCTTGTATGGAAAATGGAAAATGTGCAATAGCAACTAACTTAACTAATGGATTAGGTATGGGAAGCTCTGAATTTCACGTTTTTAGGTTTGACGAAAAATTAGTTTTAAAGGAATATGCTTTTGCTATTTTAAATAGGCAAGTAATAAGACGTGAAGCGGAAAGTAATATGACTGGATCTAGTGGTCATAGAAGAGTTCCTAGTTCATTTTATGAAAGCTATAAAATTCCAGTCCCAACAATTAAAGAGCAAAAGGAAATTATAAAAAAAATAAAATCACAAGAGAAAATAATAGAAAAAGCGAATGAGGTTATCGAAACAATAGCCGAAAGAAAACAAGCTGTGCTAAAAAAACACCTGTAAAGCCAACGCAAGGTTTAAGCTCTTTAATGAAGTCCGCTAAATATAAAATTTGGCATTTATAAAAAAAAAGATAAAAGCAAAATATTTATATTTAGCTAAGTAATAAACCGAAACGATAGTGCTTATCACCTGCCCTACGTTTCTTATACTTAACGTTGTGCATAATGCGGAAAATCGTGCAAACCATTGAAATTTGAGCTAAAAAAAGCCAACCGCACAAACAGCACATTTGGTTTTTGCCGACACATAAGCCAACGCTGAAAAACCAAAAGAGCTATTTTTTAGCCAACGCACAAAACGAAACGATGAATACTTTCAATGACATAAAAGAATTGGTTACCGCTTTGAAAAGAGAGGAGAAACTGATATCTGAAATGTTTAGTAAAAGAAAATCCATAGACTATAGATTAAGTGATGCACTAGAACTGGTTGATTACGAAGAAAGTCGTATTGATAAGTTAATAGAAAAATCTGTAATAAGAGAAAATGGAGGCTTATTAGAACTTGATGGTCAATTTTTAGAATTCTTTGAACAAGTACTTTATGTTAGTGAAGAAATCAACTTGTCTTACATTGATGATAATATCAAAACTATAAAAGAACATATTCTTTATTTTTTAAATGAGCCTAATGAAAATCGCAGATATTCATATTTAAGACTAATAAAAAAAACGTTTAGAAATATGGGACTTGTCACACTACGAAGTGTGGTAGATTTAAGGAGAAATATTGAAAACACCTTTAAAAACGAATCTAATTACAAGAACAAACAATTAAAGTTAGAACACCTTGATGAGAAAAGAACAATAGTAACAAATTTGATACAGCAAACATTGACTCTTATTAACGAGGAAGAAATAACTTTTTTTAATAGAGCCTTAGACGAAGAATTGAATCGAATTATTATTGAATTAAAACATCAGCTAGGAGAATGCTCACATAACCTAATTGAAATAGAAAAACAGATAATTGATTTTCTAAATCAAATAAAACAGCAAGGAAAATTCTTAGAGAAATTACGAAAATTAAAATATTTAAAAGATAATTTTACTATTGAAGCAGAAACAGATATTAAACAAATAGTATCAAATAAAAATCAAGTAATTTTTGAGGCCAGAACAAATCAACCTTTAAGTTTATCTATTGATTTTCTTAAAGAAAGTGAGAAAGCTTTTGAAGCAATTAAGAGAATTGCTAAACAGTATAAGAATAGGTTACTCTTCAAGCCAGAAATAGCAGATAGTATTTCTAATGAATATCTTGAAAATAATATTGAGGAAGAAGTAATGATTAATTTAGAAGAAGTACGAAATCGTTTCGTTGCAACAAGTGATAATTTATTCAATTTTATTTTAAATTATGATTTTTTAAAAGATGTAGATTTTAATGAACGAGTGACAATCTTCTGTCAAATCATTTCTCAATATGAGCAAGAATTAAAAATAAAAGACAATTTCCAAATCACCAATGGCATTGAATATGCTATGGTGTTTTCAAAATAAATTTTAATGATTACAAAATATACATCAGAAATATTTGACGTGCTTCGCAAAGGACAATTCATCTGCTCAAACAGTCCAGATGATGACATTAAAAAACTTTATAAGGTTTTAGAAGATGACGAGACTTTTGAAAATTTATACGAATACTTTTATCAAATCAACTACATCTTAGAACAAGGCAATGAATATTTCTATTTCAGTCGTATAGAAAATAATGCTGACTTAGATAGAAAATTAGAAAAGGCATTTAATTGGATTGACATTCTAGACTTTTTTAAAACTTTTGATTCTTCTTTTGATGTAGGCTTTAGGTTTTCACCATCAGACATTGTAAATCAACTAAAGAACAATGCAGATTTAAAAAGCAAATTAGAAAAGTTAAAAAAAATAGGTGTTGACAAAAAAAGTTACTCCGATAGAATAAAAAAAATAATTGAAAAACTTGAAAAAGATAATTTTATAACGTTAGAAAATGAGATTACAGAAACTTATAAAGTTTTAACCTCATTAAATTATTTGAAAGACATTATAACAGCTATTAATATTCCAGAAGAAATAGAAAATGAGATACCTGAATAAAATAGTTTTTATAAATAGTGCATCTGTACAATACGCAGAAATTGAATTAGACGGAAATGTTCATTTAATTGGAACGCAAGGTGTTGGGAAAAGCACATTGCTTCGTGCTATTCTATTTTTCTACAATGCAAACAAAACAAAGCTTGGGATACCAAGAGAGAAAAAGGGATTTGATGATTATTATTTTCAATATCAAAACTCTTATATTATTTACGAAGTTATAAAAGACAACATTCCTTTTTGTGTTTTAGCATATAAAGTAAATGGAAAAGTTGCGTTCAGGTTTTTTAATTCTGAGTATAAACGAGAATTATTTATTGATAAAGATAATAGAGCTTTTGAAAGTTGGGATAAAATCAGAAATGCTTTTGGCACAGCCATTTATTACACAAATTTAATAAAGAGTTATGAAGATTTTCGTAGAATCATTTATGGAGATAATAATGGATTAAAACCTGAACTTAAAAAGTATGCGTTAATAGAAAGTAAACAATATCAAAATATACCAAGAACTATTCAAAACGTACTTCTCAATACTAACTTAGAAGCTAAATTCATTAAAGACACCATAATAAATTCTCTAAATGAAGAAGAGTTTGTGATAGATATTGAGAATTATTCTACTGCACATTTACGTGATTTTGAAACTCAAATTAACGATATTAAAATATGGTTTAAAGAAAACAGGAAAGGGCAAATTGTTGTTAGGAAACAAGCTTATAAAATTATTGATAGATTCAGAGTTTACAATTTCCTAAAAAGGGAAAAGAAAGAACTAGCTTATGAATTAGCATCTAGACTGAATTATATAGAAAATGAAAAGCCAATTTTATATTCTAGTCATTCTAAAGAGAATAATGAGTTAAATGAGCTATCAAAGAAGAGAGAAAACTTAGCAAAAACGCATCGAAGAAGAGAGCAAGATATTGTTTCGGATATAAAACTAATCACCACAGAATTAGCAAAAGCAAAACTGAAACAAGCTGAATATGATAATCAAAACATCAAGAAAATAATTTCAAAAGTTACCAAGAAAGATGCTTTAACTATTGAGCAAAAAACTTTAGGAGACGAAAAAAATCTGCTAACCTATAAATTCACAGAAATTAGTCAAAAATTTCAAGCTCTAATTTCCCAAATTCAAAATCAACAACAAGAGTTTACCAATACGCAAAACGCAGAAATCAACAAAATACAACGTGCTTTTGGAGAGAATAAGACATCAATACTTGATGCCTATCAAAAATTGATAAATCAAATTAAAGAAGAAAACAAAGATGAAGTAGATAAAGGTTACAATGTTTTAGAAAAAATAAAAGAAAATGAAAATAACCTAAAGAGAAACAAATCAGAATTAAAACATAAAACCTTTTTCTCAACAGAAATTGAGAAGAGTAAAGACTATAAAAAAACACTTGAAAATAAAATTTCAAGTTCGAAAATCATAGCTCTAAATTCAACAAATCAAACAACTACAATTCGTAAAGAATGGGAATTAGAGACAAAAGAAGTTGAAAGAATTAATAATTCATCCGTTGAGAAAGAAAAAGAAAAAAGTCAAAAAATAGCATTTGAAGTCGAGAAAATTGAAAACAAAATTCAACAAAGTAAATCTTCTCTTTACGGCTGGTTAAATGACAATAATATTCCTAATTGGCAAAACACCATAGGTAAAGTGATTGATGAGGATAATGTGTTATTCAACACAGAACTAAACCCTAAACTAATTGATAGTACTTCGGCTACCCTATTTGGTATAGAGTTAAACTTAAACACCTTAAAAAACAGTATTAAAACTGTCAAAGAATACAATCAGGAAATTGAGGAATATAAAGGTGAGATTGTTGAAGTTCAAAACACAATTAAGCAGTTTAATGTAAATAAAGAGGAAAGTTTAAAAAAGCTGAAAACTAAATTTAAGAAAAAACTAAATAGTCTTAAAGAAGTTATTGCAGAAAATGAATATACAATATCCCAAAACGAAGAAAAGTTAAAGAAAAATAAGACTGATTTAGATGAATGGATTTCAAAAGCTAAATCAGAAAAAGAAGCTATTTTACAAAAACTAGAAAATGATTTAGATGAAGTTGCGTCAAAGAAATTAAAAGCTGAAGACAACCTAGAAGTTATTAAGAAAGGAATAAGGCGTAAAACAAGCTTAAAAGAAAAGGAACGGAATTCTGAAATTAAATCTTTAGAGGAAATCAAAAACAATAGCGTTTCCGAAATAAAAACTTATACCTCAAATGGTAAAGAAGTATCAGATAAACGTATTCAAGAGCTTAAAAAAGAACAAACCTCAGAATTAGACAACAAAGGAGCTGATACGAAAAGACTCAATATAATTGATGGTAGATTAAACGATATAGAAAAAGACTTAGATTATATAAAAGAGAACGAAACAATTGTTATTGAGTACAATCAACATAAAAGAGAACTCTTCGACAAAGTCCCTCGATTAAAAGTTGAGAAAACTAGTTTAGAAAAAAAACAAGATACAATAGTTAATGAACATAAAATTGAGTTAAATAAAATCAATACAAAATATTCTAAACAAGAGCAATTTGTAGATTCAATTAAATCAAAGATTGATGAATTTGATACTGACGGAAATAAATTTTTAGAGTTTAAAGAAAAATCGGAAACCTACAAAAGCATTCATATTTATTTTTCTGAGCCAATTAGAGAAGTTGTTGAGACAAAAACTGCTATCTCAATTATCACAGAAATAAATGACAAACATTACAAAGGAATCGAGACATTTAAAGAGTTACAACAATCTACAAATGCATTTACAGGTAATTTTAGCGAACAGAATATATTTAGCTTTAAAGTAAAATTAAATGAAGATATTGAATTTTTAAACTTTGCATCTGAACTTAAAGAATTTATCGAATTGGATAAAATTAACGAATATGAAAAACGTGTAAATGACAGATTTGCCCATATCATTCGCTTAATAGGTAGAGAAACAACTGAACTGAACTCTAAAAAAGGAGAAATTGAAAAAATAATTAAAAAAATCAATGATGATTTTGTTGGTAAAAACTTTGTGCAAGCCATCAAAGGAATGGAAATGAAAACTTTAGAAAGTTCTAATCCCATAGTCAAATTATTAATTCAGATAAAAGAGTTTAATGATGAAAATAGTCTTGCTTTAGGAGAAACAAATCTTTTTACTTCGACAGAAAGTAATTCGAAAAATCAAAAAGCAGTAGATTTATTAAAACAACTAGTCAAAGAATTATTAAAATCAAAAAGCACAACTCTAACACTTTCAGAATCTTTTGACTTACAATTTAGAATAATAGAAAACGATAATGATTCTGGTTGGGTTGAAAAACTTTCTAATGTTGGTAGTGAAGGAACAGATGTTTTAGTAAAAGCTATGATAAACATTTTACTTCTAAATGTTTTTAAAGATAGTGCTTCTAAAAAATTCAAAGACTTTAAATTGCATTGTATGATGGATGAAATAGGAAGACTTCATCCAAATAATGTTAAAGGGATTTTAAGATTTGCCAACGAAAGAAACATTTTACTAATTAATGGTTCACCAACAAGTCAAAATGCTACAGATTATGGTTATACCTATAAATTAGCAAAAAAACAATCTGATACAAATCCTAAAAAATACATTACTAAGATTAACTTATTAGTGAAAGCGAAAACTAAAGTTCTTAGACAATGAAATTAACATTAAAAATTGCAAAAGTATTAGTACAACTAATTAATGGAGAATCTATTCCTAATCACGTTGCTAAAAGTAGATTAATTGACGATTTAGTATCTGAGAATATTATTACTAGAAAAGGAAAACACAAAAAGACCTTAGAATTAATAAATAAAACGGATTTACACACCTATTTAGCAAATCAATTACAAATTAATGATTTGAATAAATATATTTTGGCTTTAAAAAATGAAAATTCAACTCGTGCAGAACTTGTAAAGATTACAACCGATTCTAAAAAATCAAAAGAGAGAGCTTTTAAGGGCTTTTTAGTGAATAGTTATAATTCTATAAGAGCTGAACTGAATAATGAAACCATAAACATCAATCCTACTAAAGGAAGCTTTGTTTTTGTATATGACTTCGAATCTTTCAAAATTCCAAAAGAAATAACAGTTATAGGTGTTGAGAATGCTAAAAATTTCAGTCAAATTCATGAACATAAATATTTATTTAAAAATCTAAATCCTTTGTTCGTTTCACGTTATCCTCAAAACCAAAATAAAGATTTTATAAAATGGATGAATTCTACCCCAAATAATTATTTACATTTTGGAGATTTCGATATCGCAGGAATTGGGATTTACTTAAATGAATACAAAAAGTATTTATCGGGAAAATCGACATTCTTTATTCCTGAAAATATTAAAAGTACTTTAAGAAAAAATGGAAATAGAGAACGGTTTGACAACCAAAAAATCAATTTCCAAATTGACAGCATACAGGAATCAAAAATTTTAGACTTGATTGAAATAATCAAAACAGAAAAAAAAGGTCTAGACCAAGAATATTATATAGAGACAGATAGCCAACGCTAAAAGCCATACACATTTGCAATTCGCATCAGCCAACGCACTATGCACAACAAAGAACTGTGGTAAAAAACAAGTAATCTTTGTTTAATTTTTCACCAATGTACTTCTGTATTCTTGGTCGTATATTAGCCCTGATTTTGCAATAGCAAAAGCTTGTTTTAATAGCTTATTACAAACGACAATTAAGGCTGATTTTTTGCTTTTTCCTTTGGCTACGATTCGTTCATAAATTTCTCTACAAGCTTTGTTGTATTTACAAGCATTAAAACTGCACATAAATAATAAATTACGCAACTTATGATTTCATATTTTACTAATTCGGGAACGCCCATTTACACTCGTTCCCGATTTCCGAATTATGGGAGTTAATCCAAAATAAGAACATAACTCACTTCCATTACTAAACCGCTCAAATCCATCGGTTAATACTATTAACATTATAGCTGTTTTTCTTCCTATTCCTGGAATCGTTTCTATACGAGTTAGTAAATCTTGATGCTCCTTTTTTACCAATATTAACAATTTTTCTTCCAATGTTTTTAATTCTTTTTGAACTTGTTTTAAACTACATTTTAACGAACGAAGAACTAATTGACTTGGATTTCCTAAAACATCTTCTCCATGTATTTTATTCTTTAACATAGTGCTCTGTTTAGTATATACAGAAAGGAGCCTGGTAATTTGAAGGCATTCTATTTGATGTTTTGATTTCCTTCCCATAACTTTAATTCAACCTGTTTAGCATATTCACATATAAGTTTTGAATCACTTTTATCGGTCTTAATTTTTTGATAATTTCATCTGAATAAACCGCTTTACAAATAAAGGTTTTCTACAGATACTTTTATACTATTTTCTATTAAGTAATAAGCCAACTGATAATGATAATAACCTGTTGATTCCATTATACAATGACTATCAATATTCAATAACTTCAAGAACTTTTTAAAGCCTGAAATACTGTTTTTAAACTGATAGTAATTACCATCAGAATCTGTAACATCAAAAACTAAATGGCTAATGTCTATTCCAAAATATTTAATACCTTTATTCATATTTAACTATTTTTATTGAAAGGACAATCTACGCGAGTTTCAACTACTTAAAAGCGAGGTCTAAAAGCCTCATAGAACTGTACGAAATCTGTGTAGAAAAGAGAGGGGATTTTCAATGTTGACGAGATCTAGGTCTCTACGTGTATAATAACCTTAATCCTCTCTTTTGTACTTTCTTATTTATCACTTAAATTTATAAAATGTAAACTTAAGATGAACTGAGCTGAAAATTATCTCTCCCTTATTTTATGTTACCTTTTTTTGAATCTGTTACCATTTTGTTTAAAAAAAGGTAACAGATGAAACCTCTTATTTTACTGGTGGTTTCAAAGTAAAAAACATAAAATGTTACCATGTTACCATTTTTTTGCAACTTAGGACACTTTGGAGAGAAGAGAACAATAATTTAATGTTTTTATCTCAAACTTAATAATGACTAAAAATTAATTACACTATCAAGAGCGTCATCTGCACTTTTGTTTATAAAATTAGATTGATAACCAATTGTAGTCGTTATATTACTATGTCTGTATAATTTTTGTAACATATGGGGTGTAATAGAGTCTGCCGCAATATTACCAAAAGAATGTCTAGCAATATGGTTCGTTATTTTTTTATTAATTTTTGCTTTAGTAGCAATTTGAGCTAAATAACCATTAAATTTTTTAATCGCTGTTTTTTTCTTAGCATATATGTCTTTTGGATTATTTTTATTTGCCTTTTTTAGTTCTGGAAATATATAATTTAAACTCTCATATTTTTCTTCTTCGTAATACTTGAGTATTGCAATTACTTTTTGATTTAATTTTAAAGATGTTTTCTTATTATTTTTACCCATTTTATAATGTAATCTATCATCTTTTATATCTTTCCATTTCATATTTAGAACATCTGAAATTCTAATCCCTGCTAAATAAAAAGAAAATAGCCAGACATTCCTTGTATGCCATATTGGGGAACCTTTTTTTAAATCTAATTCTTCAATTTTAATAATCTCCTTTTTATTAAGACCAATCTTTATTGTTTCTGGAGCTTTTAGTTTAAAAGTTTTTTTCTTCCCTATTTTTTTACCAAAAGGATAACAACTTATATCAACTAACCCATCACTTATTGCAATATTATAAATAGTTCTTATAAACCTAAGTATATTAAAAATTGACGTATCTGAAAGACTAGTTGCGGTTTTTAAGTATGATTCAAATCGTTTTAAAAACTTAACATCTATATTTTCAAATTTAATTTCTTTATTATTTAAAAAATCTTTAAGGCGTTTAAGGTATCCTCTTGATGATATAGCCTGATTAAATTTATTCTGACTTTCGTAATTCTCGCAAAATTCTTCAGCAACATCATAAAAAGCATAACTAGCCTTAGGTTTATTATTTGCTAAATCAATAATTTCTTTTGCACTTAATCTTTTATTATTTGTTTCTAAGTCAAATATTATATCGTCAATCTTATCAAATTTCTTCCTCATTAACTTATTTAAATATCTGTATTTCGGGTGAGAAGTTTTTACCATTTCTCTTATTTCATCAAAGTCAATTGGATTTATATCATATCCTGAGTAATCATAATTAGTCACCCTATCTATAGTCACTCTAACAACAAGCCTATGAATTTTAGTCCCGTCATTTTTTTTTCTATAATGTAATCCTATCTTTGCTGAAGCCATTTTAAATTTAGTTTTAGATTAACGAAAGTTATTTTGTTTAAAAATGATTCTTTTAAATAAAACGATTTAGATTTTATTTTATTTTAAATATCAGAGTTAAAACATAGTTAAAACAATTAGCCTTTTTTAATGGTTTATAACGGTTTCAAAGTTAAAACAAAAACATACTAAAACACTACACAACAACCGATTAAGCCTGACTGAACCTTTTATAAACTGTATGTAACCAAGTTGAGGGGTTAGTGGAGGTGACTCCGTGGAAGTTCGAGTCTTCTCGTGCGCACTTTATAAAATATATACAACTACTTTCATTGAACAAAATTTCCTGTATTAAAATATTGTTGTAACTTTTAATTACGGTTAAAAATATGTTAACAACATATTACACTACTCTTTTAAATTTACCTTTGTTATATAATATAAAATCACACTTTATGAGAACAAAACTGTTTATACCTATTACCGCTTTAATTCTTCTTAGTTCATGTGTTTCTCAAAAGAAATTCACTTCACTAGAAGAAAAACAAAAAAACACACAAGATCTTTTAAACTCTGCTACAGTAAAACTAAATAGCTGCTTAGAAGATAAAGCATCTTCCTCTGCTAGAGCAAAGGCGTTAGAAGAACAATTAGCTGAAATAAGAAAAACAAATCAAGGTTTACTAGAAACCTCTAAAGATCTTACTATTTTAACTACTAAAGGAGCTAATAACCTTGAGAAGTCATTAGAGAGCTTGCGTGAAAAAGATTTAAAAATAGGCCGTTTACAAGATGCTTTAACAAAAAAAGACAGTGTTACGTTAGCTTTAGTAACTAGTCTTAAAAAAGAAGTAGGATTAAATGATCCAGATATTAATGTAAATGTAGAAAAGGGAGTTGTATTTATTTCTATAGCTGATAAATTATTATTTAAAAGCGGTAGTTACAATGTAACTAGTAAAGCTAAAAATGTATTAGCAAAAGTAGCTAAGGTTGTTAACAGTAAACCTGATTTTGAATGCTTAGTCGAAAGTCATACTGACAATAAATCATTTAAAAGTGGAATATTAATTGACAACTGGGATTTAAGTGTGAAACGTGCTACATCAATCGTTCGTGTTTTAGAAAGTTTAAATGTTAAACCTGAACAATTAATAGCCTCTGGAAGAAGCCATTATATACCATTAGTTGATAATGACACTGCTGAAAATAGAGCGAAAAATCGTAGAACAAGAATTGTTATATTACCAAAAATTGATCAATTTTATGACATGATTGAAAACGAAATGAAAAACTTAGCTAAGGAATAAGTTTAGCTTGTATATTCAAAACAACAAAAGCGACCTAAACGGTCGCTTTTGTTGTTTTGAATATATCTCAGTTAAAGTAAGATTAAATCATTTCTAAAATTTTATCCGCTTGTATCCCATAATGTGAAGCATTGTAAACTGATTCTCCATTTTTAATAACTAAAACCTGAGGTGATTGATGCATTACTTGGAACCTATATCCAACTTCATCAGATACTGACCTGTAGTTTAATAAATCTAAGTAGTACAAATCCACATTCTCTTCAGCTATACTATAATTTTTAACAAACTTATTCATTGAAACACTACTGATACTACAACGTGTAGAATGTTTAAATATTATTTGAGTTTTATCAAAGGATTTTTTTTTAATTTCATCCAACTGACTCTCTGATGTTAAAAAAATCCAAGGCAAAACTTTTTCTTCTTTTTGCTCAATTGATCCTCCAAATATTTTATTAAATAACCCCATATTATAGTTTATTTTTTTAAGTAGTCCAAAAATAGATGTATTACTTACAATATCAGCCAAAGTGTCTTGTATTTTAACAAAAAATTAAGTCAAAATGACCATTTATTTCTTTGGACTAATCCTTGATAACTTTTAATTAAACATTAAAAAAGCACAATTATTATGAATTTTAATAATTTTACTATAAAATCACAAGAAGTTATTCAACAAGCGCAATTAATTGCTCAAGAGAATCAACATCAAGAAATAAAAAATGAACACATATTTAAGGCAATCTTAGTTACGGATAAAAATGTTGCCCCATATTTGTTAAAGAAATTAAATGTAAACCTCCTATTATTTGAACAATTATTAGATAGCCAACTAAAAAGCTTCTCAAAAGTAACTGGAGGAAATACTCAGTTATCAAGAGAAAGTGGTAAGACATTAAATGAAGCTTCTATTACTGCTAAAAAAATGGATGATGAATTTGTTTCTATTGAACACATCATCTTAACCATTTTTAAGTCAAAAAGTAAAATTGCTCAAATTTTAAAAGACCAAGGAGTAACACTTAACACACTCGAAAGCGCTATTATAGAATTAAGAAATGGAGAACGTGTTACATCACAGTCTGCAGAAGAAACCTATAATTCATTGAATAAATTCGCCATAAATCTTAATAAATTAGCAGAAACTGGAAAGCTAGATCCCGTTATTGGTCGTGATGAAGAAATACGTAGAATTTTACAAATATTATCTAGAAGAACAAAAAACAATCCTATGCTGGTAGGAGAACCAGGAGTAGGTAAAACTGCCATTGCAGAAGGACTAGCTCATAGAATTATTCAAGGAGATGTGCCTGAAAACCTAAAAGATAAAGTCATTTACTCTCTTGACATGGGGGCATTAATTGCAGGCGCTAAATTTAAAGGGGAATTTGAAGAACGCCTAAAAGCAGTAATTAAGGAAGTTACAACTTCAGATGGTGACATAGTACTTTTCATTGATGAAATACATACCTTAGTTGGTGCTGGTGGTGGTCAAGGAGCTATGGATGCAGCCAACATATTAAAACCAGCTCTAGCAAGAGGAGAGCTAAGAGCTATAGGAGCTACTACTTTAGATGAGTATCAAAAATATTTTGAGAAAGATAAAGCTCTGGAACGTCGTTTTCAAAAAATAACCGTAGACGAACCAGATACAGAAAGTGCCATTTCTATTTTAAGAGGTATTAAGGAAAAATATGAAGCCCATCATAAAGTTCAAATAAAAGATGAAGCTATAATAGCTGCCGTAAAACTATCACAACGTTACATAACCAATCGTTTCCTTCCAGATAAAGCAATTGATTTAATTGACGAAGCCGCATCAAAGTTGCGAATGGAAATGAATTCTAAACCAGAAGAACTTGATGCCTTTGATCGTAAAATAATGCAATTAGAAATTGAAGTCGAAGCTATTAAACGTGAAAATGATAAAGCAAAACTGAAAGCACTACATCATGAATTAGCCAATTTAAAAGATGAGCGAAATGTAATTAATGCAAAGTGGGAAAGTGAAAAAGCTATAGTTGACGAAGTACAAGAAACTAAAGAAGCCATTGAAAATTACAAATTAGAAGCAGAAAAAGCAGAAAGAGATGGAGACTATGGTACCGTTGCTGAATTACGCTATGGAAAAATTAAAGATACCCAAGAAAAACTTGACCAATTAAAAATTACTTTAGACAAACAACAGGAAAATGCTTTAATAAAAGAAGAGGTAACTAATGATGATATCGCTGAAATTGTTGCAAAATGGACAGGGATTCCTGTAAGCAAAATGCTACAATCAGAACGTGAAAAATTATTACAATTAGAAATAGAGTTGCACAAGAGGGTGGTTGGTCAAAATGAAGCTATTGAAGCTGTTTCTGATGCTATTCGTCGTTCAAGAGCAGGATTACAAGATCCTAAAAAACCAATTGGCTCTTTCTTATTCCTAGGAACTACTGGAGTTGGTAAAACAGAACTCGCCAAGGCATTAGCACAATATCTTTTTGATGATGAAAATGCAATGACCAGAATTGACATGAGCGAATATCAAGAGAAACATTCTATAAGTAGACTAGTTGGCGCTCCTCCAGGTTATGTTGGATATGATGAAGGAGGACAATTAACCGAAGCTGTAAGACAACGCCCCTATTCCGTAGTGTTATTAGATGAAATTGAAAAAGCACATCCTGACACATATAATATTCTATTACAAGTATTAGACGAAGGTAGATTAACAGACAACAAAGGGAGAGTTGCAGATTTTAAAAACACAATCATCATAATGACATCAAACATTGGAAGTACAATTATTGAAGATAAGTTTACAGCAATACCCGATATGGATACCGCAATAGAAGCTGCCAAAATTGAAGTTCTAGGCCTTTTAAAACAGACTGTTCGCCCTGAGTTTATCAATCGAATAGACGATATTATACTGTTTACTCCATTGACAAAATCTAATATTGAAAAAATTGTACATTTACAACTCAACTGGCTTAAAAAACTGGTTAGTGAACAACAAATCACCCTAGATACTACTGAAGAAGCAATCAAATATTTGGCCGAAAAAGGCTTTGATCCACAATTTGGCGCACGTCCAGTAAAACGAGTAATACAAAAGTTAGTCCTTAATCAATTATCCAAAGAAATACTTTCAGGTAAAGTAACAACCAATAATGCCATACTACTAGATGCTTTTAATAATGAACTAGTATTCCGAAATTAAAATAAGAACATCCATTTATTCAAAAAGCTTCATATAAAAATATGAAGCTTTTTTTGGTTATACATAATACCCAAATTAACAATACAACCTATGAATATTTCTAATATTTAAGTGTTTATAAAAACTTCTTTTTAACGGGTTGAAGCACATTTCTATTGTATATTGAAACAATCCAATAGTAATTACCCCCTACTCTTTTTAGCTACCAATTTTTTCTGTTGCATAGGAGTAGCTGCTTTAGGAAACCTTACATCTGCATTTTTAGAATCTACAGTTCCATCTTTTGCTAATTCATCTTTTCTATTCGCAACAACTTGATAACTAAAAAGCACATTTGATTTCCCTTTCACTAATTCTTTTACTGAAAACCCTTCTAGTGACTTATTATAAACATAAACTCCATTACAATCCCCTTCTAATTGTACATATACACGAAGTGGATGTTTTTCATTTACAACAACATTATGCCTAAAAATAGGATCTAATTCAATTCTAGCCTCTCCATTAACTAACTTACCCTGTCCATGATCTTCAAATAAAATCTCTGGTGCTTCTGGACAAAACATATTTACTCTTCCTCCTTCTGGGGTATCAACAATAGTAGCCACAGTTCCGGTTCCGTTAATTTTATACCAAGTACCCCCTATTCTAGCAGAAACATATGAGTACTGATTTGCAACAAGGGTACCAGTATTCATTTTACCTACAATATATGCCCCGCCTTCATCATTTGTGTTCGCATTTGAAAACCTATAAGCTGCCATACCAAAATCCCCACCTGTGAATGCTCCTCCAGAACCTTCAGGCGGAACCACCGCACTAGTAACCTCTCCTACTCCAACTACACCAACTCCTGCATTTCCTGGTGCATATCCATACATAGCTACAGCTCTATTCCCAGATGCATCTCCATAAATTGATGTATCATCATTTCCTATAGAATATGCATTTATAGCATAATCACCAGTAACCGAAAAGTAATCTCCTGCTGAAGGTACTGGCGTATTAATACTTACTTGGTTATTTGCACCACTTACAAGGAGTAAGTTCATATTAGTCATACTTTCAACTTTAAAATCTGTATCCACTGTAGTTCCAGGATTAATTTTAACTTCATTCCCTGAGCCAGTTTCTATTAATTCAACCAAAGGAGTACCTCCTGCAACTAATGCAAGATGATCCGCACTTAATCTTCTCATTCCTGTATTTACATCTCCTTGCCAAGCAAAAGATGGGTTAGCATCACTGGTATTAGTTGTTATTCTAGCATGGCCTCCTGTGGTAAACCTTAACTGCTCAGTATTATTAGTATAAATATGTAAATCTTGAGCATCCGTAGTTCCTAAAAAATTGGCTCCTGCTGTTGTGCCTGTATTACCATTTAAAGACCAGTCAGTACTTGATGAACTTCCTAGACGTACCCTATTCGTACCATCATTAACATAAAACCCAGGAGTAACGTCACCTACTGTAGCAGTATTATAAACAACCATTCCAGCAACATCTGTACTCAAAGGACTAGGATTTGTAGTGTTAGTAAGTGATAAACGAGGGAGTAATAAACCACTTGTCGTGCTTGTAACATCTAATACGGCATCTGAATTAGGGCTTGTAGTACCTATACCTACTTGCCCTATTGCTAAATAAGTTATTAATAAAATTGGAAATACTAATAATTTTTTCATAATTTCGGGTATATAAAATTTACTGAAGCAATAGTACAATTCTATCCATTTTACAACATAAGATATAAATATTAGGTGTGTGGATTAAAAAAAAGATGTGTGGATTCGCGGAAAAGCTATGGTTTAAAGGAGGTTTCTACTGTTATTTACATAATACTTAATAAAATAAATGAATAAAACAATTTTAATTTTACCCATATTGATTGCTTTATTTTTCAGTATGTTACTATACTTAAAATCTAGTAAGAAAAATTATCACTTCAAAATATTAGGAACTTACTTTATTTTATATGTCATATTATTTAGTAGTATGACAGTAGTTGGTATGTTTAATAATAATCCAAACATAGCTAATTTTGTAGCTATTTCATCACTTTTGTTTTTTATAACATCCATTACTATCCCTCCTACATTTTATTTATACGTAATGTATTTATCAGATTTGAAAGATGAAAAATTAAAACATCATTATTACTTACCACTACTATTACTCATCATAAATTGCATCTCATTTACCTCTTTTTCAATAAATACTGATGAAAGTTCATACATTCATGAATTAGTTAGCAACTTTGCTACTACAGCAAATTTAATTGCAATTCTATTTATCTTTCCAATACAAAACATATATTATATATTTAAAACGGTTAAAATATATCAGCATCATAAAATTGAAATTAACAAGGTTTTTTCATATAAAAAAGGGATTGATTTAAGATGGATGCTGCATTACATTTTAGGATATATAATTTTCATAGTTGGGTTGTATTTAACACAACTTGTTCCTCAAATTAGCTTACACGTCCCTATACGTATTTTCTTGTCTGCCTATTTTTTATACATCGGAATAAAAGGGTTAAAACAATATAAAATAACTTTTAAAAAAGATAATAATACGACACATAATACTAGAGACGAAAAGATAATTTCTAGCGAAGAATTAAAACAAAAAATAGTAAGCGCTATGACTATTGACGAATTATTTTTAGACCCTGAATTGACTGTTCATAAATTAGCTAAAACTATTAATTCTAACAGTAAATACATATCTAACATAATAAACACTGAGCTAAATCAGAATTTTGCTGCATTTATTAATACTTATAGAATTGAAAAAGCTAAAATTATGTTATTAGATCATAATTTTGACAATTATACCATTGAAGCAATCAGTACAGAAGTCGGGTTTAACTCTAAATCTGCTTTCAATATTGCATTTAAGAAAATCACCCATAAAACCCCATCTCAATACAGAAAAATAGAACTCTAAATTAATGGAGGGTATAAATTTTAACATAAAAAAACCGCTTTAGACAACTAAAGCGGTTATTTATGTATAAAAAGTAATGTTTACTTAAGCCTTTACTTTAGAAGCACTACAAGCTTTTTTTGCTTTTGAACAAGAAGTTTTTGACTTAGAACATGATTTTGTTGCTTTCCCTGGATTTCCTTCAATTGATTTTTCAGACCCGGAAACAGCTTTTGCTTTTGAACAAGACGCTTTAGATTTAGAACAAGATTTAGTTGACTTTCCTGCATTACCCTCAACAGACTTCTCAGTACCACTTACTAATTTAGCTTTACTAGCACAACATGCTTTTTTAGCTGTACACTGTTTTTTTACTGTTTTAGTTGTTGCTTCTGTTTTAACAGCAACAGTTTTTGTATTTTCTTGTGCATTAGAAAATGCGACAAAAAACAAACCAAATGCTAGTGATAGAATTAATTTTTTCATGATATAAAATTTTGAATTTGAATGATTTTTAGTAAATATATCAATAATAAACAATTATTTAATATAATGAAATGTTAATTTTCCTCTAAAGGCTTTTGTTTATGGGTCTTTTTACTCCCTGCATACATTTCATATTTAACCAAGCGAGATTCTAATTTCCCATTAAATAATTTAATTTTCCTAGACGGTCTTAATCCTACTGATTTTATTCCTTCTAAATTTGAAGTAATAAACCACGCATTAGTATTAGTATATCCCTGCTTTAAAGTGTCCCCTATTTGTCCATAAAACTCTTCTACATCCACGGGTAAACGCTCCCCATATGGTGGATTAAATAGTATATGCAGTTTTCTATCAGAATTTTTTGATGATTTAAAAAAGTCTTCTTGTTCTACACTAATATATTCTGATAAATTTGCGTTTTCAATATTATCTTCTGCTTTTCGCATTGCGGAAGGCGCTTTATCATAGCAAATAATATTATGATGGAATTCACGTATTTTATTCAAACAAGATTCTTCTATTTTATTATAAAGTTCTTCATCAAAATCCAACCATGTTTCAAAACCAAATTGCTTTCTATTAATGTTTGCTGGTATATTACATGCAATCATAGCAGCTTCAATTGCTAAAGTTCCACTACCACACATCGGGTCCAATAAATCACATTGTCCATCCCAACCTGATAACATTACTAATCCTGCTGCTAATACTTCATTTATAGGAGCTATATTAGTTGATGTTCTATAACCACGTTTATGTAATGACTCACCTGAACTATCTAATGAAATAGTACATTCATTTCGCTGAATATGTACATTGATCCGTAAATGTGGATTATCCAAATCAACATCTGGACGAGTTCCTTCAGTATCTCTAAATTTATCAACTATGGCATCCTTTGTTTTATAGGCTATAAATTGTGAATGCGTAAACTGTTCAGAAAATACTGTAGCATTTATGGCTAAAGTATCTGTTACATTTAAATATTTATTCCAAGACATTTTATACACTTCATCATATAAATCTTGTTCATTTCTTACTTTAAATGTTTTTATAGGTTTTAAAATTTTAATTGCTGTACGTAAACTTAAATTTGCCTTATACATAAATCCTGTATCCCCTTCAAAACTAACATTACGTACGCCCACTTTTACATGTGCTCCACCAAGATTACGCAATTCACTTGCTAAAAGTTCCTCAAAGCCAAATAATGTCTTGGCAACCATTTTAAAATTATCTCCCATAGCTTGCAAAAATACAGTATTTTTGCTTTTAGTTTTATAAAAGGTACTTCAAAGTGCATTAAAAACTGTCAGAGAGTTTAATTCTTTAACGTATTTACTTCCTTAATTTTAATTAAGTGAATTTATACTCATAGAATTTTCTTGAAATTATTAATTAAAAAAGAATATCATTACGAGCATTTTTTGCTATGAATATAAAAAATAACACCGATAATTGGTTTGCTTCTTGGTTTGACTCCAAATATTATCATCTATTATACAAAGATAGAGATGATAAGGATGCACAGCTTTTTATGAAGCACTTAACTAATTACTTAAACTTACCTGAAAACGGAACAATATTAGATTTAGCTTGTGGTAAAGGTAGGCACGCAGTTTACTTAAATTCATTAGAATATAGCGTTACTGGTGTTGATTTATCAAAAAATAGTATTGATCATGCTACACAATTTGAAAACGATTCTTTAACATTTAATGTTCATGATATGCGAACTGTTTATCCTGAACGATTTGATGCCGTATTCAACTTATTTACTAGTTTTGGTTATTTTGAAGATGAAAACGATAACATTAAGACATTACAGGCTATTCAAAAGAGTTTAAACGAAACTGGTTTTGGAGTTATTGACTTTATGAATGTTGACTTTATTATTGATAATCTTGTTACAGAAGAAACAAAAACTGTAGAGCATATTGATTTTCACATCAAACGCTATTTAAAAAATAATTTTATTCACAAAGAGATTCGTTTCACTGATAATAATGAAAATTTCTTTTTTACAGAAAAAGTTCAAGCGATAACTTTAAATAATTTCAAAGAATATTTACAAAAGGCTAATATTACATTATTAGATATTTTTGGCGACTATAAATTGAATAAATTTTATTCTAAAACTTCTAAACGTTTAATTTTAATTTTTAAATGATCACATATTTACTCCCCATATTATCTGTTTTAGTTGGTTTCTTATTCGTGATTGTATTTAAACCACAACAAAAAAAGAATTTAAAACTACTACTAGCTTTTAGTGGTGCATTCTTATTAGGTATTACCATTTTTGAAATGCTACCTGAAATTTTCCAGCAGCACAACAACACCAAAACTATAAGTTTATTTATTGTTTTTGGTATATTATTACAAATATGCTTAGAGTTCTTTTCTGAAGGAGCAGAACACGGACATGTGCATTTACATGAAAATGAAACTAACTTTCCATGGATGCTTTTTATTAGTTTGAGTTTACATTCATTAATTGAAGGTACTCCACTAGGACATCATGATAATATCCTCTATGGAATTGTTATTCATAAAATCCCTGTAGTTATTATATTATCTACATTTTTTATGCAATCAGCCTTAAAAAAATCATCTATTGCATTCTTTTTAATTTTGTTTGCACTAATGACTCCTTTAGGAACTTATTTAATAAGCGAGTTCCCAAGCCTATCGAGCTATTCATCACATATAATGGCTATGGCTGTAGGTATATTTTTACACATTTCTACTACTATTTTATTTGAAAGTAGCGAGGGACATAAATTTAATTTGGTTAAACTTATTGTCATTACTGTAGGATTAATTTCAGCATATTTCATCTAATTTATCAATAGATAATAATTTTTTAATTGCAATGTTTAATAGAGAAGAATCAAGACAATTACGCGAATTATTCTGGACTAGCTATGGAAAATCATTTCCAAGAAAATGGCTATTATACAATACTAAAATAAAAGATGTTTCACTAAAATTTCAAGCAGATAGAAAAATTGCATTGGTATGTATTGATATTGAATTAGAAGATGAATACGATCGTTTAGAGCAATACGAGAAGTTTGAATCATTAAAAGCGATACTGGAAACAGAATACCTTCCAGAAGTGATTTTTGATGATGATTACTATTTAGAAAAATCACAAAAATCTATTTGTAGGATATATGTACTACATGAAAAAAAATTCAGCATCCATAACAAAGACACTTGGAGAGATGCTTATGAATTCTTTAATAAACATATGGATTTATTAGAGTCCTTCTTTTTAGAATACAAAGATTTTATTGAGATTAAAAAATAGTCAAAACAATATCTATTAAAAAAGACGAATATGTCATTAGATATATTCGCCTTTTTTTTTATTATTGGATCAGTTACAATTTACTTTGCAACTCTTTATCTTCTGCTTTAATTTTTACTTTAATTAACACATCTTCTTTTTTCTTTTTGTAAACCTCAATAACAAACTCATCTTGTTTAGTTTGAACTATTCTATCAGTGTTAAATTGATGTGCAGCTATTTTTCCTTTTAATTTTCTAGAATCAAATATAGAACCTTTTGAAACTTCACCTGTAATGTCATTAATTTTACAAGCAGTTAAATAACCTCCCATTTTATCAGAATGCATGGCTGGAATTTTATTTAATGGTAATTTAATATTTTTGACATTATCTAGGTATAAAAGATAATGATTATTATTTGTAAAGAAATGAGTGAATGACATTCCTCCTAACCCCCTAGATCCTCTTTGTCTTTTAGGAATTTTTCTCATCCAATCAAGTTTCCCTGATAAATCAATTTTAGATATTAACATGTCATTGTAATGGTATGTATACCTAGTTCTAGAACCTCCTTTAGAAGAATAAGAGGTATGAGCTTTAACATAATATTGTTCACCTAATATTGAAATCCCTCCATCTTCATGGAAAAACAACTTTCTTAATGTTAACGAATTATACTCTGCCTTATCCTTCTTATCTTTTCTATTGTTTTTTCTTTTAGTTTTTTCTTTAACATATTGATTTAAAATTTCAACAGGAATTTCATAGAAATTTTTAGCGGGAACATTATCAATATCATCCATTTTAAAAACAGCTATTCCGTTTACATTAGAACTAGACTCTCCGTCATTATAATAACCGGCAAAATAAATTTCTTTCTTATTATTAACATACAACCCAATATTGCTAATAAATTTATCTCCAATATTTATTTTCCTTACAACAAGTTTTTTAGTTCCTTTTTCATATTTAAATAACTCTAACTGATAATTAGATTCTTCTTTTTTCTTATCCTTATTACTATCGTCGTGAAACTTTTTGACTAAGGTATAAATGTTACCTTCTTCATCCGTTGCGTAATCTATTAAATTCATTTGACGCTCCGTATAAGGCATTTTAAACTCACTACCCCATATTTCATTTAACTTAGTATCAAAAACTTTTAAGCCAATGATATCATAACTTTTTTTGTCGTTTTTAACCTCAGGTTTCTTTCTGTACTTTACTAAAAAATTAGGAGAGTTATCTATTTTTATAATATCAAACTTATTCACTACTTTTAATCCAAATCCTCCTGAAGTCCTAACCTGAAGTCCGGTAATTTTACCATCAACAGATACAATTTGTTTATCAAAACCTTCGGCAAACTTACCATTCGCAAAACTTATTTTTTTTACGAATAAGCGTTCTTTTTTAACTTTTCCTCCATTCCAAGATGAATAATAAATAAATACATTCTCTCCAATTTGCTGAGTTCCTTCTAATTGCCAGTTTTTCGGAAATAAATCGCTAGTTTTATATTCAGTTCTTACTAGTTCTTTCAAACTATTTGCATCAATTTTTTGAATCAATATTTTTTTCTTATTCTTTTTAAAAGTCAATACTACATCTTCGTTAGAAAAATACGATTTTCCACCATCAAATACTTTGTATGGCTTACTAATTGAATACGAATAATCTTTCGATAATTTTATTTGAGCAGTGATACTTCCCAATGTTAATAAACACAGTAATACTAATAATTGTTTTTTCATTTTTAAGCTTAGTTTAGTTTAATATCTATTTTATTCTCTTATCAATAAAGTCTACAGGTTTTCTACTCATTTTAGGGAAACGCAGTTTATTAATTTCTTTAGCATCATGAAATTCTATTACTGGTGCAACTCTAAGTTTTGCTCTAAAGTGATCTTTAATTTTAGTTAAAAATTTAGCTGAAGTATCTTCAGAAGCTATTTTAATTAAAATTTCATCGGTACCAATATCATTGGTACTAATTTCAATTATATAACAATCCACTTCATCAAAATGATTTAATAAATCGTGCATTGCCGGAGGATACAAAGTTGTGCCTTTATATTTCACCATTTGTTTTTTCCTTCCCACAACTGGTCCTAATCGCATAGTATTTCTTCCGCAATCACAAGTATCATAATGTGCTTTAACTATATCTCCTGTTTTAAAACGTAATAATGGTAAAGCTTCAAACCCTAAGGTTGTTATCACCAATTCTCCTTCTTCTCCATCTTTCACTACCATTCCATTATTATCAACAATTTCTGTGATGATTAGTTCCGGATGATGATGGCCTCCTTGTAAATGTTCGCACTCCGTAAATGCAGTTCCCATTTCCGTAGATGCATAAGTTGAATGCAATTTCACATTCCATTTATCAGTGATCTTTTTTGACAAAGTATTTAATGCAAAATCTTCTTTTCGTAATGATTCTCCAATACATATTACCCCTTTTACACTTGATGCGTTATAATCAATTCCGTTAGCTTCAGCATATTGAATTAGTTTCAATAAGAATGACGGAACAGCAATCAAATAAGTGGGTTTAAACTTCAATATAGAATCCCATTGCAATTCTGGTATTCCAGCTCCAACACGAATCATCCCAGCGCCTAGTTTTCTTATTCCTAAAAAATAAGCCAAACCAGCCATAAACCTACGATCCATTGTAGTCATTAACTGCACTACATCATCTTTAGTAACTCCTGCGCAAGCAAAAGAAATAGCTTCATTATATGCCAAACGATCTAAATCTTTATCAGTTAACGCAAATGTTACTGGTTTCCCTAAAGTACCAGAAGTAGTTACATAATCAATAATTTTATTACGCTCTACACAAATAAAGTCATCATTATATTGCTGTAAATCATCTTTCGAGGTTAATGATATTTTTTGTAAGTCCTCAATCGTTTTAATACATGAAACATCAATATTATCTGATAAAAACTTACGTTGATAAAAAGATGAATTCGTATTTAAGTACTGCAATAACTCAACTAGTTTATCATTCTGAAATGATTTAATTTCAACTGTTGAAGCTTGTTCTATTTCAGGAATCGTTTCTAATAGTGTCTTCATTAATCAATTTTATTTTTACATTTTTTCAAATGTTTTTCTACAGCTTTTTTATCAGAAACTGTTGTAATTTCTTTCTTAAGAGCAGCTTCAAAATAAGGTGTTGCTTTTGCATACTGTTTTAACTGATAATAATATTTTCCAACTTTATAATGTGGTATCCATAAATCTGGATTCAAAAGTATATAATCATACAACTCTTTTGAAGTTAAAACTTTATTCTTATTTCCTAAAGCTATATCCATTCTCCTATCAAAAACGCGATATGCTTCATAATTTTTATATTCCTGAGAATATAAAAAAGAATCTTCTGCAATTACCAACTCTTCTTTTTCAAATGAACTTGACGAAGAAAACGAATCGCTAAAAATAGTATCCAAATCATAAGCTACAAAAGCACCTAACTGATATGGACTTGCAGAAACCCAAACTTGACGCTCAGATGGTTTAAATACAATACCATGGTGTGCTAATAACTGATTCAGTGCCTTTTCATTACCATAACCAATAGCGTCATTATTTAAGCCATTACGTTCACGAAGAATCGATACAGCACTTTCTGGAGTAATTACCTTATTATCTTCAAACAATTCTGTCATTTTATCAAATCTATATTTAGAGTGGCTTTCTAAAATATGTTTGGTATTATTTTCATCATTTTTATATGCTTCACTTTGAAAATGATTTGAACAAATTAATTGATTGGTATTTGCTACATCATACACACCAAAATTCTTTGGAGATACTTCAATTAATACTGCTTTATTATCAATTGCGCTACCTATCATAATTGATTCAGCTACAAATACTGAACTCTTTTTAGCAATTGTAATTGCTTCATCAATTGTAGATGCATATTGTACAATTTCCCTAGCCAATAAGGATATTGGTGTTTTTGCTATCAATGGCATATCTGATTTTCCTGCATTAAGTGTAATCGTTAATCCATTAGCATTCATAGCTGAAACCGCACCAATCATCCCCCCCCAAGTAACCATCATGAATGGTATTCCTGAATCTGGTTTTACAAAAGAAATTATTTTGTTTTTCGCGAAGTCATCACCTGCATAAAAATCAAAGTTTCTACCTAGTATCAACTTCCCATCTGGGGTTTTTTCATCCCAAGCTGCAAAAGAAGAACAGCCTACCAATGCCAAGTCTTGTAATGCATGACCAATATCATGTGCTCCATGTAAGTATAATCCTCTTAAATATTTTGGTGCTAAATAATTATAGTCATCTGAAGTATATCTTGATACTCCATAAATTTCTGTTTTATATTCTTCCTTAACATTTAAATATAGTTTCCTATTAAACCATTTTAAGAAGCCTCTTAATAAACGTTGTTTTAATTTGGATGGAACAATTTCCTTTATTTTATCAAAGAATACCTTGTCTTGATATTGTAATAATTCTTGTGTCAAACTTCCCGTAATCAATCCTCTTTCTAAAGGATCTCCTTTTACTAATAATTGCCAGTGACCATATTTAGATAATTTCAAAATATTATCATCTAAGGTTATTAATGAATCCGAATGAACTATACGATCAGAAATAATATTATTATACCCTTCTAAAATTGGTTTATGATGTAATGATTTTGATGTACCGCAAGAAGCTATCATAAAAAAGATAACCCCTATTAATAAAAATTTTATTTGAACAATTAACTTCATTAATTTACTTATAACTCAGCTAAATCTTTATTAATTTTTTCTACAAGATAATCTCTCCCTAACATTTCAGAACAGGTTAATACAGCACTTATGGTCACACCAAGTAACCCATGCATATTAATACTTTGTCCTGTAAAAAATAAGTTTTTTAATTTTGTTCTTGGCGAAAGAAACGAAGTCATTGGACTATCAGCATCTTTTACATATCCATACATAGACCCTTCATTAACTCCAATATAATCTCTATACGATAGTGGCGTTGATGAATGTACAGACTTTATACAAGATCGGAAATTTGGAAATTTCTTTTCTATTTCAACAATTGTCTGTTCTATTTTTTTATTCTTAAAAACTTCATAAGCTTCTCCACGTTCATCGCTTTCAGCTACAGTATTAAAAGTATTTTCCCATTCACGGACTTCATCATAACGCATATAAGTTATAAACGTCATGTTCTCAGCCCACACAGTTTCATTTTTTTTTGCTCCTACAGATAACATATATCCTTCTGGCCATGACTGTTGAGTATATTCTTGAGCATCCCACACTCTATTCACATCTTTAAAATGATAGTGATTATGATTTAAATATTTAAACGTTTCTGGTTTGAATACAAAGTAAACACTAAAAGCTGATATTACACTTTTTATACTTTCAATACGCTTCGTGTATGCCTTACGCATTCTATTCTCACCCAGCATTTTCAATGTGTATTTAGGCTCAATGTTAGAGATAAATTGAGTTGAAAAATATTCATTACCATCTTTTGTTTTAGCTGATATTAGTTTTTTATCATCAAATCCAAAGCCTGTTACTTCTTTATATTTTAAAACTTTACCTCCTAAATTTCTAATTTGTTTAATCAGTAATTTAGAAATTTGACTTCCCCCATTTACACAACGCCATGAACTTTGTATATAAGAATTAATTGATAATGCATGCACATAAAAAGGAGTGTTATCTTCTCCTGCATATAAAAAGTTTGAGCCTACTAAAACCGCTCTCAACTTTTCATTATCAGTTATACTCTCTACATAATCTTTAATTTTTAATGATAGTAAATCAGTATTATCGTAATAGGCATCACCAATTTCTAAATTGTATAATGGAAAACTATTACAGGTATCTTTTATTTTATTACAATATGTAATAATCGCTTCTTTATCATCAGGGAATTTCTCAGATAATTGTTTTATAAAATTATCATATCCTTGTGCATGTGGATACTGAATTTCATCTCCTTCAAAAGTGATGATATCATAATTATCTTCATCCATTTTTTTAAGATTCAGATCATCCATAATACCTAAATATTTAAAATATTGATGCAAATTTTCTCCTTCAGCTAAACCTCCTATATAATGTACACCTGTATCAAAAATACTTTTATCACGTACAAATGTTTGTAGATTCCCTCCAAACTGATTGTTTTTTTCTAACACACAAACCTTATATCCTTCTTTAGCGAAAATCAAAGCAGAAACAAGTCCTCCTAACCCACTACCAATAATTACAATGTCGTATGTGTTTTCTTTCATTATTTTATTTTTAAAACAATACTATTATCATATTGTTGATCTACAATAAAACCTGCTTTTAATACTGAATTGACTTCAATACAATCATTCAATATTATTATCTTTTTTACCGACTCTAAATTAATAGTTGAAACATCAATAATTGATGTTATTAAAATCGTATCAAAAGGTAAATATTCAGGAAGTTTATTTATATATTTTATAGTTCTATCATTTCCGATAAAATTATTCTTAGCAATTTTAACTTTTATTTCGTCAGCAATAAAAGTAGTTATTTTACGGGTATTACTATAATAGTTTAGTAATAAATCTAGTTGCCCATAATCATCTGAAATATGTAACAATTTTGTATCTAATTCAATCAATTTTGATATGTTGTGATACATCAATATATTTTGATTTAAATCATTCTTCACTACATTATATATAGCATCCGATTTATATACAAAATTACTCAATACTAACTTTTTAAAGTAAGTTGGCGTTTCAACTTCTTCTCGGAAATTTTGAAAACCATTCTTAAATATTTTACTAATACTTTTTGTTTTGTCTTTAACCGAGTCACCTGAAGTAGCGTTATCTATTGCAATCCTATCCCCTACTTTTACTGTTATAGCACCATCATATATAATAAAATCACCTTTTGGTAATACTTCAGAATTCCCATGAATGTATAATGGTAATACATCTAATTTTAATTGTTCAGCCAAAAAGAAAGCTCCTTTATGAAATCTACCAATTTTATTTGAATACATCCTTTTCCCTTCTGGAAATACAATTAAAGAATATCCCTGGCGCATTTTTTCTTTTAAATGATCTAAGCTACCATCAACACCACTAGAAACTGGGTAATAACCAGCAACTTTAGCTAATTGTCCGAATACAGGCGATTTATACACCCAATCATTTACCAGAAATATAACTTTAGGAGTTACTAGCGCAATAGCCAAGGTGTCTAAAAACGAAGTGTGATTAGCAATGATTACGGCTTGTTTTTCAAACGTTTCCTTATTTAATACAACACGTTTGTTTACAAACGGATTTGAATACAAAACTGAGGTAGCTAACTTTGCCATTGCACCGTGTAACCACTTAAATTTAGCCTTTTTATTAATTGGAAGTATCCTTAGTATTGTTATTGCAATTAGTGATAAAGTCATCCCTCCCAATCCATAAAATGTAAAGGATAATATTGAGTGAACTGTTTTTCTAAACTCCAAAGGAGCAAATCCGTTTTTAGCTCTATTGGTAATAACTCCTCTGAATAATATTGGTTGAATAACAAAGGTTATTATCATTGCAGCAAATATTCCTAACAAACAGACTAATGCAATTGAATGCAAAGCTGGATGCTTAGCAAAAATTAAAACTCCAACTCCTAGTATTGTTGTTATAACAGATAATAATATTGATGTTCTGTAAATTGATAAATGACGATCTCCGGTTTCATATTCCCTTATCAATCCGTTAGTCATGAATATTGCATAATCAACCCCTAAACCAAAAATAAAAGTAGATATAATAATATTAAAAATATTAAACGACAATCCAAATATTCCCATCAAACCAATAGTTACTAACCATGTTAAGGCTATAGGTATTATAGTAATAGTAACTAATTCTATTCGTTTAAAAAAGAATAGTAATACAATTACTACAGCTATAAAAGAATAACCTAACAACGTGTTGAAATTGTTTTTAAACCCATTTAAAAAGGTTTCGTTCATTGCTTGTCTATCAATAACAACGATACTTGATTTCCCTTCAAAATGCGATTTAATTTCTGCAACATTGCTTTCGGTTACTTTTAATGAAGACAATACGGTAAAGAAATTTTCCGATGAAGAAATGTATTCTTTGGTATTTAATGCTTTTATAATTTTATAGTCTTCAATGGATAATTCATTAGGTGATCCTCCTAATTTGTTATAGAATTGATTAAATGTGGTCTCTTTGAATCCAAAAGTTTTACCTGAAGTAATTAGCTCTTGTTTTACATCTGTTTGTTTTTCTTTTGACCAGAAATTATTCCATGTTTTAATTTTACTTTGTTGCAACTCCTTGCTTAATACAACTGAAGCTACTGAACTAAAACTAATTATTTTTTGAGATTCTTTAAATGATTTTAAAGATGTGTATACATTCTGATTTTCATGTAAAGCTTCATCTAATGTTTTTCCATGAGCTACTACATACAAAGATTTTGAAGCAGTATTGAGTAAATCATTTAACTGCTTTTCTTCATTTAATAATTCTTCTGTTTGAAAATTCATTTTTGAAATATCCTTATCAAACAGTACATCATTATAAGTAAATAATGAAACTACAAATAGTAATGAACAAGAAATTAACAACAATTTATTTTTACTAAAAGCAAAACCTGCTATGCCATCAATAAAATTAGATTTCTTAGTTTTTATCTTCCCTGGTTTATATAAATGAGGAATTAATAATAAGGCGAAAAAAGCTGAACCAAAAACACTTACTGCAGCAAATATTCCTAAATCTTGTAATGCTCTTGATTTGATAAATAACAAACATAAAAAAGCTAAAGCAGTTGTAATACTACTCATTACAATTGGTTTTGTAACATCATTATACAATTCCTTAACATTAGTATTATTCCTATAATGTGTAAGAATATGCAGTGAAAAATCTAAAGTAATCCCCAATAAAATCGAGCCAATACCTATTGAAATAGCAGAAATTGTTCCTCTAAAAACATATAATGTAGTAACTGCCAATAAAGCCCCGAATACAGTTGGAACGAATAGTATTAATGGAATACTTATTTTTTTATAAAAGAAGATCAATATCAAAAATAGTATAGATAATGCAATGCTAACTGTTAATTGAATATCTGATTTTATCTGATTTGCATTTGCAACAGCTACAACGGTTGCTCCATAATAGCCAATTGATACTTTATTCTTGAAATCTAAATTTAGTTTTGTTTTAATAGAATTCAATTTTGTTACAAAAGCAGTATTCTTGTCGGTTTCATTAGAAGCCAATTTTGGTTTTATAAATAACAGTAAGTGTTTTTCATCTTTCGTAACTACAAATCCGTTTTTTATAGTAAAATCATCTCCAACTTGTAATTCTTTTAATTTTTGAAGACCTAAAAATCTTATTCCAAATGGGTCCTTTAAAATGGAATTACTTACTACAAATCCAGATGGAGATATTAATGTTTTATAATTGTCTCCAGTATTTTTGCGAATTGCCTCAGTTGTTGTTTTCTGATTTATTACGGTATAATCTTCCTTAGTTAAAAATAGAGGTAAATTATCGTAAACAAAATCTAATGTTTCCTCAAAATCTTCATCATTAACAACTCCTTGAATTTCGGTTACATAATCCCCACAATTTTTTTCTATATTTTCAACTAGTCTAGTTGCTACATCAGTAAGTTCATTAATAGTTCCCTTATCTTCAACTTTTAGGTGAACAACTATTTTATCAGCAAAATCAACTTGATCGAGTACTTTATTTAAGGTTAAAGCCTTATCATTTTCAGGAATTAACTTGGTAATATCTTCTTCAAATTTTAAAAGAGATGAAGCATAAACTAAACTAAATAGCAATACTAAAGCAATACAAAATGTAATTGCTTTATGTGATTGTATTCGTAAATAAATTTGATAAAAAAAAAGCCCCACTATTTTTCCTTTTTACTAAAAATAAGTAGTGTAATATACCCTATTACACCAAACAGCAAAGCTAAGAAAATTGCAAGAGAAAAACTACCTACTAAATACTGAGATAAATGCGCTGCAAAATTAATATTATCTATATTAATATCGGCTATATTACTAATCACTGGTTCTTCTCCGAGTAAAAAAGCACCAACCTGAAAACTTCCATAAATAATAAAAGGAATAAATATCGCCAAACTCACATTTGAAAATGCAAATGCGATTACCTTATTCAGTTTTAATATTAACGCTAAAAAAATAACTAAAGCAGTTTGAAATCCCCAAAAAGGTGATATTCCAATAAATGTACCTAAAGCTATTGATAAAGCTTTTTTTTCATTAGAGTCTGAATTATGTAGAAAGTCTTCTAAAAAGAATCGTTTAAGTCCTTTTTTTTTTAGCTTCCTAAAAAGATCTCTTGGCTTAATGTACAATAACGCGATTAAAACCAAAACTGTATTTAGAATACTTATCCGAGTAAAATCCTTTATTGGTCTAAAATGAGTTACACGTTCGGACTCATCATACAATACTTGAATTGGCACATTTTTAACTTCTATTCCTTTCCAAGATGCACGAACAATGACCTCTATTTCAAATTCAAATTTATTTGTAAAATAACTAAGATTGGCTAATTCATGTAAAGGATATAATCTATAACCTGATTGTGTATCAGTAAGTTTTACTCCTGTTTCAAAAGTATACCAGAAATTTGAAAAGTTATTTCCAAAGCTACTCTTTTTAGGAATTCCATCCTGAGCCATATTTCTATCTCCAATTAATAAACCTCCAGGGGTCTTTTCTATTTCAGTAATAAAAGTTTCTATATTCTCAGGGTAATGCTGTCCGTCAGAATCAATAGTAATAGCATATACATATCCTAATTGATGTGCTTTTTTGAAACCTTCCCTTAATGCAACTCCTTTTCCTTTGTTTTTAGGGAAGTGTATTTGTTCTAATTTTGGGTAAGACCTTAATATTTCAGAAGTACTATCAGTAGCTCCATCATTAATAATAATGATATGTTTTGTGTATTTTAAAACACCATCAATAACCCTATTAAGCGTACGCTCATTGTTATATGTCGGTATTAATACACAACATTTTAAATTGATAATTCTATCAGAAATTGAAATGGGATTCACAATGATTAAATACTTGAATAGTTATTAATTCAAAAATACTTTTTTTTCTTCAACTGAGAAGCTTTTGGATTGCAAAACATACCCTTTAATATGTTTTTTCAAATTTGAAGATTTAACTGATTTATAATGTGATAAAATATAATTCTTATCTTCTTCAATCTTCCCTTTGTACTTTAATAATTTAGGCGTGTTCTCCTGAATCCCAAGACGGATAAAACGAAGCTCAATATTTTTAGGTGCTTTTTTCAATGCGTATTCTACTAAAGTTACACCCTCTATAAAAAACAGTTTTTTATTCTTTATTTTCTTAGTATACCTTCCCTTTAATGCAATACCTGCTCCTTTATAACCAAGTAAAATAGGCTTATCCATTTTAGTAACAGATACCAACTGTTCATTAAATGAACTTATTTTTGTTCTATCCTGAACTGCTTCTTTATAATCATTACGGACTGTATTCAAATCGATAGATTGAATAGTTAAAAATGATATGATTATAAAAAATAATTTCATTTTAGATTCTAAATTACTTTATAGTTAGTTGTCAGTTTTAGAGCAACTGTATCATCAAATTTAGATACATTTTTTACTTTATAACCAATATCGGTTTTAGAAATATCTAAAGTCAATACTAAATCAGGAGTTTCATCCGGATTAATAATTGCCATAAATTTTATATTACTTGAGGATTGCATAAACAACTTTTCAGAAACAATTCCTTCTGTAAGTTCTTTAATAATTTGCATCATACATACTCCTGGAGTAACTGGATTCCCAGGAAAATGCCCTTTAAAAACTTCGTGGTTTTTATTAATCGTAATTGCTGCTGTTGTTTTATTTTCAACAGTTTCCAATTTATTTACTTTGTAAAAATCTTTTAGCAACATTAATTAATTGATTTTAAATTTATTGTTAGTTTTATATTATGGTGCAATATCTGAATATTATCTGCAGTACTTGTATTAATTTTGGAGAATAAAAAATGTACTTTTTCTTTTCCCATATTCACTCTTGATATGCTATTTAACTTTTCACCTTCAAAAGCGTAAAAATACTTTTTGTTTACAATTTTTGTCTCTAATAAAGTTAAATTCTCTTTTACTGATTTACTAAGTACAGATTCATTTTCACGAATCAATACTCTAAAGTCTTTTTCTAAAATATTTATGAGTATTTTTTTATCCATTTCTTCCAAAATGTAATTCACTTTAAAATCATCATTATAAAATGAAAAATCAAATATCTTACTTCCCATTTCTGTAGTGAATACTACTCTATGTTCCTTTTTTGCTATTTTTTTAACAATAAATATTCCTCCGAATGATTTATTATATACATCAATTTTTGCTTTATACACATAATCCTTAGATGCATCTGAAAAATATGGATTGTAAACCAAACCATCAGTTACAGCTACTTCTTTAAAATTATTTTTCTTGGTATAAGAAGCGCAGCCTACCAAACAAATACATATACTAATGAGCAAATACCGCATCAGAAACTGTTTTGTTTAAAATTCTGTTACTAAATACAATTCTGGTATAATCATCAGAAGGTTCAATCATTTTAATTTCAACAACATCACCTTTACCATTAAACTGAATATGAAAAGCTTTGATGTATTTTGATATTTTCTTATTTGTAGGGACAAAATGAACATCACTATTTGTTGCTGTTTTAAAATAAGTTATATCAAATTCCTTAGCATCAAACATATCTCCTTTCACACTATTAACAATCAGTTTATTTAATTGTTTAAAGAGTTTACTTGAACTTAAATTTACATCACTTTTTTGACCTTCATCATTTATATATAAATTTTCATCTTTAAAGATCACAGAATACGCAAAAGGATCAATATATGACCATTTTACCATATTAGGCGCTTTAAAGGCTAAATCTCCTTTGGTAACAATATCATTTGCTAAAAAATCTAAATGTTTATGTTGTACAAAATCACTTGTGATTGTTTCTGTTAGTGCTGCTTTATTTTTCACCTTTTCTTTTAAAACACTAGCCTCAACAGTAGTCATTTTTTGCTGAGAATGAACTGTACTAACTATTAAAAAAAGTATATATAAAATATTACGCATATGCTTTTATATTAAATAATGAATCAATTGTAACTGATTCAAATTTGTTTCGTTTCAAAAATAACAATAATTGTTCCAAGATTTCAACTGACTTCTCACTTGTATCATGTAACAAGATTACATCTCCTTTTTTTAAACTATTTTTTATTGATTCAACAATAGTATTTTTAAACTTTGATGTAGTATCAAAAGATCTTATACTCCAACCTATAGATTGCAACCCTACTGCATTAATACCTCTATTAATTCTCGGGTTAGTTACTCCAAAAGGAGGCCGAAAGAAGTTTACTTTTAATCCTGAAACTTTTTTAATTATGGCATTGGTTTTTTCTAACTCTACAATCACATTTTTGGTTTTAATAAACCCAAAATTATTTTCATGATTAAATGTATGGTTTCCTATTGTATGACCCTCTGAAATTATTCTTTTAAATAATTCAGGGTATGATTCAATATGTTTTCCAATACAAAAAAAAGTTCCTTTTACATTATTGGCTTTTAATAAATCTAATACTTTTGGTGTAAATTCTGGATGTGGACCATCATCAAAAGTAATAGCTACTTTTTTTTGAATAACCTTATAATTACTATTTAAAGAGTTAACATGATAATTCCATCTAATATGTAATGATCCTATAACTGTTATTAATAACCAGAATAAAAACAAACATACATAAAACCATATTGAAACTGATACTAATTGAAATACAACAGCAAAAATCAGTGCAAAAATGTTTACCGTATTAAACTTTAACATTTACGAAGTAATGTAAAACTATGATTATGTCCTCTGTATTGATTGTATAACAATACATAATTAAATAATGAATCGTTTATAGTGTTTATCATCGTTATCTTTGGTAGATATTGGCTCTTTACTATTTTTGAAGCCAACCAAAATCCAAAAGAAGAAGCTGTATTAAATTCTCCACATAAGTGCTTATAATATGCTTGTTGAGTAGTAGCGAAAACACCTTCAGATAACTCATTATAAGTATCATCAAAATTTACATCACCATTATTCCCAAGAATAATTAAATCAATATCAGTAACAGCTATCTTTTGTGAGGCTAAAAATTGATGAGCAAGATCTGTAACAGAACTTCTTAAAGTATTGTACATTTTAACTCCAATAACTTCAGCGTAAGTAGATGTTTTTTTTTCGTTTTCTAGAGTAAAGAAATTTGCTCCTTCTCCAAAAATTGCACCTTCCGATTTAGAACTTAAAACTTCTAATGAATTTTTAATACTTGCTTTTACATGATTAGCAGCCTTATGTAAATTAGTCGTATGAGTTCCTAATTCATCAACCCCACCTATTAATATTGAATTAGCTTCATCATTCTGGAGCATTAATTTAGCATCTAATAATGAGGTTTCGAATGAGTTACTTGAATGTACATACGTGAAGTTATACCCTTTACAACCGATCCCTAATGCTATTTGTCCGCCAACTGTATTATGAGTAGATTGTATAAATGATGTTGGTGTTAAATACTGTTCATCATTATCAATAATTGCGCTTAAAAATTTTTCTGAATCGCGTACACATCCCATTCCTGTTCCAGTGATAATAGCATCCACATTTTCTAATTTTGCTTCTTCTAAAGCTAATTTAGAAGCTACCACACCCATTTTAATCCCTTTTGCCATACGTCTTGCAGCAGCTGGAGGAATGTATTCTTTATAATTTGGACTGACTACAGGTAGAACAGTTTCTTCATACGAACAAACCTCTTCTAAAAACTGAGTGTTATCAAAAGTTTTTTGAGCTGAAATGGAAGCAACACTATTTATATATACTTTTTTCATTAGAGAACTAGCTATTTATAAATGCCTATTATTGGCTTTTTGAAAAAATTACGGTTGAACAATTTCCTCCAAAACCTAATGAATTAGACAATACTGTTTGCAATTCCTTTTCTTTAAGTTCGGTTTCTGGAGTAATGTCAAATTCCTTCATTTGAGTTTTAAAATTCAAATTTGGGTAAACTATATTGTTTTGTAATGCTAAAATTGAATATACTGCCTCAATTGCACCAGCAGCAGCTAAAGTATGTCCTGTATATGGTTTTGTTGAACTAAAATCAGGAACATCATTTCCAAAAACCCTTAGTATAGCTCTACCTTCAGATAAATCATTATTACCTGTTGCAGTACCATGAGCATTGATATAATCAATTTCAGAAGGCTGCAATCCAGCTACTTTTAAAGCTTGTTCCATTGCCAAGGTTGCACCATCACCATATTCTGAAGATGCAGTTTGATGAAAAGCATCATTGGCATTCGCATAACCTTTTACATATGCTAATACTTTTTTATTTTCAGCTTTAACTACTTTATCAGACTCTAACACCAGGTAAGCCGCTGCTTCTCCTAAATTTAGCCCTTTTCTATTTTCATCAAAAGGAGTATTGTAAGTATCTGATAAAATCATTAAGGTTTTAAAACCGTTAATTGTAAATTTGGACAAACAATCCTTTCCTCCTACAACAACTCTATCAAGTTCACCAGATTTTATCAATCTAGCACCTAACATTATTGCATTAGCTGCTGAGGAACAAGCAGTACTAATTGTAGTTACTAAGCTTTCCTCAATCCCTAAATGCTTAGCTATTTTTTGAGTAGAATCTCCTGCGTGATGACTATCAATATATTTACGATGTTTTTCATTTTCTAAGTAATCATAATAATATTGCTCAGTCATATCCATTCCACCAACACTAGTTGAAGAAATTAACCCCGTACTATATTTACTAATATCAGTAATCCCTGCACTTTCAATAGCTTCCTTAGCAGCAACTATTCCTAACATTGCCGTTCTAGAATAATTATTATCTGCTGTTAAACCTAATTGATCTTCAAAACATTTATTAGTAAAGTCAATTTCACCAACCATGATAGCATCTTTATGAATGGTATTTATTTTAGAAATTTTAGAAATTCCTTTTCTACCTTCAATAAGTGCTTTATAGTTTTCTGAAACATTATTTCCTATTGCAGAAATAATCCCCATTCCAGTTATAGCGACTCCTTTACTCATAAATTTAATTTAAAAGATGAACAATAATTACTTTGTTCTGTTAGCTGTAATATAATTAGCCATTATTTCTACAGATTCAAATATTGTTTTTCCTTCTTTAGGGTCAGTTAATTTAATTCCGTAATCTTTATCTAACATTACAATCAACTCTAGGGCATCAATAGAATCTAATCCTAATCCATCTCCAAATAAAGGATCGTTATCTCCAATTTCTGCTACAGAAATATCTTCTAAATTTAATTGTTCTATAATGTTTTCTTTTAATTCTTGTTTTAATGCTTCCATCTTAATTGCTATATAATTTTATTATTTCTTCTGTATTATGTTCTATTATTCCTTCTGGAGAAACTAAATATAAAAATGCTTCATAATTATTATCTCCATCATATTCAGTCCAACCACAAAGTACTTGATCTGCTTTATTATCAGCTAACAAACTTGAAGCATACCCCTCCAAATGTACCGCGTTAAAGCTGTCAAATATAAAAAAACTATTTTCGGAATATAATTTATGTTTAATACTTATTTCTCCTATACAAATGTTTGGTAATGTATACACAAATACTGCTGGACTAGGGTAATAGTTTTCTTTATGTTGTATTGACTCCTGATGCTTTCTATCAGTATCTAAACTAGAGGCTTTGTTAGAAAACACCAATGCAATATTACTCTCTTCTTCTAGTGACAACTCTTCAGCGTTTAGAACAATATCACCTGCTAAAAAAGCAAGTTTACTTAAACTATCCATTTTAAAAAATTTAGGATATTTAGTTCCCGTAGTTTTATAAGCGCCTTTAATAAATGACTTAAAATCAAGTTCATTATCCACATAAATTACCTTACCATTTAAAGAAACAGTATTGTTTTTTATATGAACGTAAGACTTTATGTGATTCTTCTGAGCCATTATTTTTTCTTACAAATAAATATGGTGTGGTACTCACCCACATTAATATCTTCTTTAATCATTAAACCAGCTTGATCAACCAATTCAATCATATCTTTTGCTGCATACATTTTACTATTACCATTTGCCATAACCGTAAAGTATAATGATGTAGCTTCTAAAATAAATTTAGCATTATCAAACTTCTGTCTATCCGTGTAAGTTTCCATAATTAACAACTCCGTGTCATCACTCATAGAAGCAACACAAGTTGATAATATTTTAATAATTTCTTCTTTAGAGAAACAATCTAAAAACTGACTCATCCATATTAATTCAGCACCTTCTGGGATACTTGGACTGTCAGACAACCAATCTATTTCATGACCAGTAACGCGGTTTTCAAAGCCATTGTTCTTAACATTTGCCAAAGCTTTTTTCAGTTGCCCAGGTAAATCAACCATTTTAATATTTACATCATCAGAAAATCCACAAGCAGCTACTGCAAATTTTCCAGTATTTGCACCCACATCAAAAATCAATTTTGGATCGCCTTTGAACACTGTTCTTAAGGCCTCTTGAAACACTCCGTCAGAATAATGATGATCAAACTCAAACCAAGCTTGTTGAACTTCTGGTGTTAACTGAGATAATCCTTCATAAATAGTTTCCCATTCTCCTAATACTTTTAAACCAGAAGGCTTACCTGTTTTAATAGCTTCTGGCAAATGAAATAACCCTTCATAACACACTTCGTTAGTAAAGTTTAAATTTACATTTACTGTTTCATTATACGCTAAAAAATATCCTGTTTTAGTTAATTCAAAACCTCCTAGTTCATTTTTTACTACAACATCTGAGCTTTCTGTTATTTCTAACAATACTCCAACTCCGTATTCACTAATTGATAATTCCGAAGCTATCTCTTCAATAGAAATCCCTCCTTTTTTCCTTTTTGAAAAAATTAAATCAAAAACTCCTAGTTTTCTTAAAGATACTACTGCTTGAAACAGAAAAGGTCCTAAAGCAATTTTTTGAGCTTCTTGAATTGCATCTATAGCTTTCATTTGTTGAGTTGACATATTATATATTGGTTTTTTGTATAGTTTGAAATAATATTGCTGTATTACAACCTCCAAAACCAGAAGCTGTTTTTAAAAATGTATTTAATTCTTTTGTTGTTGTTTGTTCTATTACGTTTATTGGTTGAGACACCCCCATTTCCTCGAAACCTAATGAAGTATATAAAGTGTTATTTTTTAAGGAATGCATTCCTACAATAGTTTCTAATAATCCAGATGCCCCAAGAGTATGCCCAAAATATCCTTTCAAACTATTTACTGGAGTATCCCCTAAATCGTGGCGATTGAAAGCTATTGCTTCCATTTCATCATTATAATTTGTTGCTGTTCCGTGCGCAGATATATAATCAATTGATTCTGATAAAATCTCTGCTTGTTTTAACGCCGAAGAAATACTTCTGTACAAACCTTCACCAGTACGGGATGGTCCAGAAATATGATTTGCATCATTACATGAGCCCTCACCTAAAATTACAACAGACTCTTCATTTAATAACTCTGAATTTGATGTTACCAAAACACTTGCTGCTACTTCTCCTATATTTATTCCTGTCCTTTTTTTACAATAAGGTTTACACGGCATATCACTCATTGCCTGAAAAGAGTTAAATCCTGATAAAATAAATTCCGTAACCACATCACCGCTCGCGATAAAAACATGATCATAAATTCCTTGGTTAATATACCTTTTAGCTATTGCTACTGCAAGGATTCCTGAAACACATGCATTAGAAACAACTATTGATTCATTTTTAAAATTAAAAAACTCTCCAACCGACTTACCTAATTCACTTAAATAAGATCGCTCTTGAGGAAATAAACTTGCTTCATCAAGTACATCTACATTTCCTTTAGTTGTAGATATTAACAAACCTACTCTATCTGTAATTTCTATTCCAGAAGAAGAGATACAATCACTTAATGATGTAATCATCATTTGTTCTAAACGAGTATATTCCTTTATTGGGTTTAGTGTCTTAAATGATTCTTGAAGCGCTGAAGTATTAATCAACGAAGAATAAAATGGCTTAAGAAATAATGTTTCATCATCTACCAATGCTAGTCCAGATACTTCATTATGTATGTTTTCAACAACAGATTTACTATCAAAACCTAATGATGAAATAATATTGTTATATGACAGATATACTTTATTCATTTATCAATCCAACTTTTTGTTTCCAATTTGTAAAAAAACTTGGAATAGTTAATGATAATTCTCCTTGATCTTCAACAAAAACTTGAATAGTTTCACCTGTACAAACCAATTGACTTTCTTGATTATAAATTTCGTACCTAAATATCATTTTTGCAGCAGGACAATCAACATAATATGTTTTTATTGTTGCTATATCACCATAACGCAATGGTGCTTTATGTTCACAACTTGATTTTATAATGGGTGTGGTAAATCCTTGTTCTTTCTGATCTAAATACGATATTCCATGATGTCTCCCGAAAGCTTCTCTTCCATCTTCAAAATATTGTATATAGTTTCCGTGCCACACAATACCTAATGGATCTGTTTCCGTGAAGCGCACACGCACATCACTAACAAAAGCTATTTCGTTTGCGTTATACTGCGTTTTTCTTCTCATTATATACAATTGAAATTATTGTTGTCCCAATAAAAAACAAAAACAAGGTTGTTATTTCTGGAACAATTTCTATAAAACTTGAGTTTCTCAAAAACACATCATAATACGCGTTTAACCCCCAATTCATTGGTGAGAAATTTGATAATACTTGCATCATTTTTGGCATCACAAATACTGGAACCCAAACACCTCCCATAGCTGCTAAAATAACTACAAAAGTAGCACCAAACGGAGCAGATTGTTCTTGAGTTTTCGCCACAGTACCTAACAATAAACCTAGTCCAATTGCTGCTAAACCTGAAAAAATAGTTACTACAAATAGTAAACCTATTCTACCAGATATATCTAATACAGGTAGACCTAATGATGGAAATAAATAAACTCCTATCAGCAACATTAATACAAACTGGATAACACAAACCAACAGGTAAACTAATGTTTTCCCTCCTAACACTGTAGCATAGGAAACAGGGTTTGTACGTAAGCGCACAAATGTTCCTTGACTTTTTTCTTTTACTATATTAATTGATAATGGTACGATTATAAAAAAGATTGCAAACAATGTCCATGCAGGAACATTATGTTGAACAGAGTTAGGTATTAACTCTTTATCACCTGCGGATTTAGGCATTATTTCTTTAAAAGAAATAAAACTATCAGTATCAAAAACAACTCCTGTGTCATCATCAGATATTTGTTCTTGAAATGCTTTATAAATGGATTGTGTTTCTATTTTAGATATCATTTTATCAATTCCATTTTTCACAGAACTTCTAAATGTTAACTGAGTAGCAGGATCAAAATATAAATTGACTTCTTTTTTAGTAATTTCAACTTTCTTAGATACTTCTGTGCTTTCTTCTTCTAATCCAAATTCAGCTAAAATTCCTTCTACATTCTGAGTTACTTTTTTATTTAAATCAGACGATAAATTTTCTGGTATTACAATAGCTAATTGATAATCTCCTTTAAACACCAATTCTTTTGCAACAACTTCCTTGTCTTTTAATATCACTTCAAAAGAATTAGATCCTTGCAAGCCTTTAAAAATAGTTTCTGAAATAGCTCCTTTATCATTATCAACTAATAGAATAGGGATTTTCGATTCAATAACTGTTTTAAACGTGCTATCCTGTATTAATGTTATCGTTACAATTAACACCAAAGGCATTATAAATAATATTGCAATACCTCCTATATCTCGCGTAAGCAACAAAAATTCCTTATATGTAGAAGCCCAAAGTTTATGCATGATCTCTTAAAGCTTTACCTGTTAATGCAATAAACACATCTTCTAAATTATTTGCGTTTGGTTGATTTTCTATTAATGATTTCGGTTTTCCTTCAATCATTATTTCGCCATGGTCAATAATTGCCACGTTTGTACAAAAATGTTCCGCTTCGTTTAAATGATGAGAAGTATATATTATTGTAGTTCCGTTATTATTTAGCTCTTGTAAATGCTGAATAATAACATTTTTTGACTGCACATCAACACCAACAGTTGGTTCATCTAAAAACAATACTTTGGGTTCGTGTAAAATACTAGCAATTAAATTCACCCTACGTTTCATTCCTCCAGAAAATGTATCTATTTTCTTATGAGCAAAACTACCTAACCCCAATTTCGTTAACGCTTCGTTTATTTTATTTTTTAATATAGCTCCTTTTAACCCATACATAGCACCGAAATACATTAAATTTTCATGTGCGGTTAATGAATTATATAAAGCATATTCCTGAGGAACAATACCTATTAATTTCTTTAACTGATTTTTATGCTCCTTATAATTCAAATCATTTATTGTAAACTGACCAGATGTTGGTTTTATTAAAGAACAAAGCATAGAAATTAATGTTGTTTTACCAGCGCCATTTGGACCTAATAAACCAAAAATTTCTCCCTCAACAACAGATAAATCAAGATTAGACACAGAATAGTTTTCTGCACCTTTATATTTCTTTGACAATTGTTGAATTTCAATCATTATTTAAACTGACTTTTTAAGTGTTTTAAAAAATACTTCCTCTTTATCAGCTATGACTTCTAATTGAGTAGCAATATTATTATATCCATCACTCTTAGAGCTTCTGTTTTTATAAATCCTAGAAGCATCTAATGCAAAATCACGCCATAAATCACCAATTTCTGTCATTTCTTTTGACATACTTGCTAATTTCTCATTTTTTAAAACAATACTAGCTTCTTGTAAAAAAGCAGCAAATATATAACGGAATCCACCTCCACCTGTACCTATTTCTTCTTGCATTCTTACAATTTGACCTAAATAATGATTGGCAACTTTAACTCCTTTTTTCTTTGGCCACTTTCTAATTTGTTTTGCTACCAGTCTTATTCCTTTAACACCAACAATCGGAACAGGAGCCAACATATCCTTACAAGTATTCTTGATACCTTTTACAATAGCCTTTTCTAACTCTAATTCCTTTGGGAAATTAATTGGGTAATACATATGCCCTTTAGGAGCTAAAGCGCCCTTAGCAAAACGAACTTTTTCTAATTCACTCTCGGTAAGCGTTGTTACAGTTTCCATTACTGGATCACTAATTAGATAGTTTCCATTTTCCTTTCCATACACTATTAAATTATGTGCATTAAAATGGAAGCGATATTCATCTGGAAAATATGTTAAGTTATATACTCCCACCTGTAACCCTACTGGGTTGTTATTTTTTAAATTTTCATCCAAACGAGCTTTAGCCTGTTTAGGATTGCTAAATTTTTCCCTTTTAACTTTTACACCTACTCTTTTCGCAAAGCGATTAAAAATAAACCCAGGCATAGACCTATAAGTAAATGCTGGAGCATGGTTTACTTTAATAAATGGTAAGTAACAAAATAATAATCCAGAGCCTATACCAAAAACCATTGGTTCACTAACTTCAAAACCATTAAATTTCATCAAATTAGAAACTACACCATTTTCACAGTGAGCAGATTGATGATGTGTGAAATTAATTTCCATAATTAATGTTTTTTAATTGCTCAATATTAATTTCAAAAACATCCGCATATTTTTGTAATACTTTATTTGATAATTTCGAAAATCTCTTTGGGTTAAAATGACGTTTAACTCGCCATTGCCACATCCCTACATAACTAGCTAAAATTGGCAAATCCATTTTTGAAAGTTCCATATAATATTCAATAGGACTTGTTTCATTACATTCAACCTTCTCTTTTGCTAATGATACACGTTCATTAATATCCTCCATTGCATTATCAAGCGCAATCGTTTTTGGTTCCCAACCTGTACTTTTTTCTGTTGTATACTCTCCCTTTTCATCAACTGCATAACAAAGTTCCTTAAAGCCACTTGACTTTAAATTACTCTTATCCTGAGGAACATCTTTTTTTTTCATACTTTATTTTACTTCCTGAATAAATAAATTCATTTCACAGGAAGCTATTTCCTTATCTGCTAAATAAGTAACACATACAAGTGTACTTATGCTATATGCATCAGAATCAAATCTAGATTTTAAGCTAGCTTTTGTAATTATTACATCGTTAACCTTTGGTACATCTATGATTAAAACTTTTTTAATAGCACTTATAAATCCTATTAATTTTGTTCCTTCACCTTCAATATCATCATCATCAAAATAGCTTTTACCTACAATTGAAGAACAGGTTTGTGCAGCATTTTCTATTAACCCAATTTCATTAAAAAAATCATTTTCAAGAAGAATACATTCTGGCTTAATTTTAAACGAAGTAACTACAGATTCTTCTGAAAGCTCCAATACCTTATCTACCATTAAGAAAGGTTCCCTATGAGGTAAGAAATTTTTAATATCTATGGCTTCCAAGTCAATCATTAACTAGCTATAACTGTTTTCATTTCTGAAGAAGCTATTTCTTCATTTTTTGAATTAAACACCTGTATACTAACCATAGTAACCCCCATGAATTCATGCAAAATAGTAGCTTTTGTAGTTATTACATCATTTAATTCTGGTAATATATTTATTGTTACTTTTTTAACTGAACCTATATATCCTATTGGTGCTTGTTCCCCTTTTCTAAAAAAATCATATCCAGTATGTAACGCAACGGTTTGTGCCATATTTTCAATAATTCCAGACTCCGTAAATACTAATCCGTTATAAAAAATATTTGATTCTTCTATTTTATATGATGAAACCACTTCTGATTCATTAAATGAAACTAAAGTTCCCACCATTACAAATGGAAATTTTTGTGGTATTAAATTGCTTATATCAGTAATTGGGTTTTCTATTATATTCATTTAGCAAACTGTTAAATGAGCATATGAATAAGAAAACCGTCCACTTTCTGGAACAGACAATACTATTTTTTGTCCTTTTTCTAATTTATCTGAATTAAACAATTCTTCTAACATTAAATATATTGAAGCTGAACCAACATTTCCTACCCTATCTAAATTTGTAAACCAGCTGTCTTCTGGAATATCTAATCCATCTTCCTCTTTGACCAACTTTTTCAATTTCCCTTCAAAATAATAAGATGAAATATGTGGCAAGAAATAATCGATGTCAGACGAATCTTTTTTGTGCTTTTCAAAAGCTATTTTAATACTATCCACTCCCTTAACTAAAATATTTTCGTCTAATATTTTAACATCTTGTTTCAAAGAAAAAATAGATTCTTTTAGCCAAGTATTAGTTTTATAATCACTCCAAGGCTTAATACTTCCGTCTGCTTGTTTTTCACCACCTGCGTACATGCATGTTTCTACCTCATGAGCATATGAATATGATTCTATCCAATCAATGCGCAATGAAATTCTATCTGAGTTAGGTTTATTTTCTAATAATACTGCTCCAGCACCATCAGATAACATCCAACGCAAAAAATCTTTCTTAAAAGCAATTATAGCTTGTTCTTCTAAAGCAACAGCGTTTTCTATTTCATAATTAAATTTATCAGCTACCATCCAGCTTGAAACTTTCTCTGAACCAGAGCAAATAGCATTCTCAGAATTACCTGATAAGACAGACATAAATCCGAATTTCAAAGAACTCATTCCTGCGCAGCAAACACCAGAAGCAGAATTTAATTCCATGTTTTTATTTGCCAACTCACCATGTACCATAACTGCATGAGAAGGTAGCATTTGATCAGGAGTTGATGTCCCACATGACAATACTGATACATCGTTTTTTGTAAAAGACTCATCAAACAATCCCTCAATTGCATTTTTTGCTAATTGAGCATTAGAATGTGTTGGTTCACCATTAGTATTTAATGCGTAATATCTATTTTTTATTCCGTTATTTCTCAAGACGATTCTTCTTGCCTTTGAAGGAACACCACCAATTTGCCCTAATATCCCTTCCATTTCTTCATTAGAAATAGGATTATTGGGTAAATATTTTGCAATTCTGTTTATATATACTTTAGATAAACTCCCCATGTTACTTTAATTCAATTGATGAATAGTATTTTTTGTCTTTATTAATTTTCCTTAAAAAAGGTATGTAAGTCAACAAAAATAAGATAAAAACTATTGGCGCTATAATCCAAATAGCAAATAATAAATAATAATTAAAAAGCTTTAACCAAACTTGACGTTTAGGGCTTTCTGCCTCTCCTTTTACACTAATTAATTTCGCCCATTTATTAAACAAAATATTTGCTCTTTTATCAACCAATACAAGGAAAGGTTTTATCCTAACAGCATTAATTTTTAAAAGTTCACTTTGTAAATCAGTATAGTTATTATCAACTAAAGTTTTAGAAATTACATTTCCAAATTTACCAGATTCATTTATATCTTTTTGTGAAACTCCTGGTTTAGGAAAAATTCCTAAATATTTCTTTTTTACACCTGTAAACATCCACTGAACAATCGTAATCACACTAATATGATTAATATGTTTATCCACCATTGCAATATTACCCACTAATTTTGCATCACAATTTTTAAGTAAACGTTTTACTTTTTCTTGAGCCATAATCCACATATTCCTACAGCCGATAACAGTAATAACATGCGTGTTTTTAAATAATAGTTTTGCTTCAGGTAACTTTAACAATGAATTAATTGGTATAGACGGACTTAAGTACCAAACCTGATATCCAAGAATTATCAAATCATATTTTGTATTAAGTATTTCGGCTGGAATAGATTTTAATTCTCTTGGTTTTTGCAAGAATGATTCAGGAAAAGCATCAAAAAAAGCAGGCTTACTCCATGGAAATGGAAATTCTTTTTCTAGCTCAATTTTATAGTAATCTACAACTACTTCTCCTTCACTTATTGGCGCAGCTATATTATTAACTATTTCAGTTAATTGTCCAGATTGCGAGTAATGTATTACCAAAACTTTTTTCACTTTTTTTTGTCTATATTCCAAAAATCAAAATAATTAAACCATTGGTAAGGATATTTCCCAAGAATCCATTCAACACTCTTTGTATATTGACTTAGCAAATCTTGTGCATTCCTATTTTTAAATTCCGCTTTACGAGTATATAAGTGATAATGTGTTGACGTTTCTTTCATAACATACACAAATACTACCGGCACCTTTAACCTCGACCCTAAAAGAAATGGTCCAGCTGGAAATTCAGCTTGCGCACCTAGTAAATCAGCAGAAAGTGTTTTTGTTCCTTCAAAGTAACGATCACCAGTAAAACAGATTAATTCGTTATTACTTAATGCATTATTGATATTGAAAATATGTGACATATCATCTTTAACAATAATAAATTTTATATTTGATTTTGCTGATATAGCATCTAACTGCTGTTTTATAGCCTTGTGTTCATTATCAGTAGTTACTAAATTAATTTGAGAGAACTCATCAATTTCACTTAAAAAGAATTCTGCAATTTCAAAATTACCCACATGAGCACTTATTAAAATCCCACCTTTTTTTTCTTTTAATAAATCGAATAAAATTTCCTCCCCATCAAACTCATAAGTAAACTGATTTCTTTGCCCTAATAAAATAGCATACTTATCAATTATCGTTTGCCCAAAAACAAAATTGTTTTTATAAACTTTAAAATAACTTTGAAGTTTTGTAAACCCTAATCGATTACGAAAGTACAGAACACCCGAACGTGTTCCTTCTTTAGAAAAAAGAAGATAATAAAAAGCTACAAAAAAGAGTATGAAATAGGCAAATTTGACACCTACATTTTTTATAAAAAATATAAAAATCTGATAACCTAGTGGCGTACCTTTAGATTTACCATTCCATTTAGCCATTAATTTTTTCAGCTAATAAATCATAAAAACTTTGAAGTGTATCTACTTTTTTAAAATCTTCAGCAACTAATTTCACTGAAAAACATGATTCAATAGCAACTACTAAATCTACATAATCTAGACTATCTAACTCCAAAGCATCACGTAATACAGCCTCTAGAGACAACGCTTCCTCTTCAACTTCAAATTCATCAACGAAAATTAGATTTGCCTTTTCAATTATTTCTTCTATCCCCATGTTTATTTTTATATTTTTTTAACTACTAATGCCGAATTTGTGCCTCCAAAACCGAAGGAATTCGACAAAAATACATCAATTTTTTTATTTACAGTTTCTTTAGCCAAATTTAGCTTTGCAGCATCTTCATCAAGCTCTGTGATATTTATATTAGGCGCTACAAATGAATTTTGCATCATTAATACAGAATACACTACTTCACTGGCTCCTGCCATCCAACACTCATGACCTGTCATTGACTTTGTTGAACTCACTAAAGGTCCATTTTCACCAAAGACTTCAAAAATAGCTTTTGCTTCATTAGCATCACCAACAGGTGTAGATGTAGCATGAGCATTTACATAATCAATCTCCGAAGGCTCTACACCCGCCTGTTCCAATGCTTTACGCATTGCTTTTGCAGGCCCATCTACATTTGGAGTTGATATATGTCCTCCATTTGACGAGAACCCATAACCAACTAATTCTGCTAATATAGGCGCTCCCCTTTCAACTGCAGACTCGTAACTTTCTAATATCAACGTTGCTGCTCCACCACTAGGAATTAAACCATCTCTATTTTTATCAAATGGCCTAGATGCCTTTGTTGGATTTTTTTCATTTGGAGAAAACACTCCTAAACCATCAAAACTAGCTGTAGCGTATTTATTAATTTCTTGAGCTCCTCCACATATAACAGCATCCTGTAATCCGTTTTTTATCATCATATACCCAACACCTAAAGAATGTGATCCACTAGCACAAGCCGCACTAATAGTAAAGTTCACCCCCTTAAGCTTAAATATCGTTGACAGATTCATCGTTACCGTAGAATTCATTGCCTTAAAAATTGCACCTGACCCTACTAACGCTGTATCTTTTTTGTCCCTAATAATATCCGTAGACTCAACTACAGCCTTAGCCGTACTATCATTACCATATAAAATACCTACATCAGTTTTATCTAAAAAAACTTCATCGATATTTGCATTATTCAATGCCTCTTTCGTAGCTACATATGCAAACAAAGATTCATCATCCATTGAGATTCGCTGTCTTCTAGACAACTCTTTCTTAAGATTAGGAACTTCAACCATTCCTGTTAATCCAGAACGATAGCCGAAATTTTTTCTCTCTTGTTCAAAGATAACTCCCGACTTTCCTTGATATAAAGAATCTTTTACTTCTTGCAGGTTTTTACCTATGCAAGAATAAATCCCCATGCCTGTTATAACTACTCGTGTACTCACTTATGAATATATTCCTCCGTTAATATTTATAATTTCTCCAGTAATGTATGAAGCTTTTTTAGATACTAAAAAAGCAACTAAATCCGCAACCTCTTCCGCTTCACCAAATCGATTAGCAGGAATCATTTTTTTTAATTCTTTTTCATCTAATTCAGCGGTCATATCTGACTTTATAAAACCAGGAGCAACTGCATTTACCGTAATTTTACGTTTTGCAACTTCTTGTGCTAAAGCTTTAGTAGCAGCAACAACAGCTCCTTTAGCTGCTGAATAATTTGTTTGACCAGCAGTTCCTTTTACCCCAGAAACTGACACCAAATTCACTATTCTACCGTACTTATTACGGAGTAGTTTTTGAATTAAATAATTAGTTACATTAAAAAAACCATTCAATGATGTATTAATTACATCATGCCAATCTTTAGGAGGCATCCACATAAATAAACCATCTCTAGTGATACCAGCATTATTTACAATAACTTCAACTATAGCGTCAGGATTCTTCCCCATCCACTCATCTAATGAGGCTGTTACTGCATCAGCATCCGCAACATTAAACTGCAACAGTTCCCCTGTGTTACCATTCGCCTCTACAATTGCTAATGTTTCCTTAGCTGCAGCTTCATTTGACTGGTAATTAATTAATATATGATAATCCGAATCTTGAGAAATTTTATCACAAATTGCACGACCTATTCCTCTTGATCCTCCTGTAATTAATGCGCATTTCATTATTTAAAGTCTTCTAAATTAATAAACCAAATATTATTCAACAACTCTCCTTTGGTATTGATAAAACCCCAAGTTTTTTTATACTTCACTCTTACTAAACCATCAATAAACCCTTTCTCTACGTTCTTTTTAAAAAGACTCAAACCTCCAGTAGTGATTACATATTTTTGAGCAATAACTTCTTTCCCTGACCTATCAATAAACCCCCAAAGTTTCTCAGATTTTATTGGCGCTAGACCATCATCACTAAACAATTCAGCGTCTCTATATCTTAAAGGGATAATCACTTCTCCCCCCTCATTAATGTAGCCCCATTTTTTATCTTTACAAACTGGTGCTAATCCATTTTTAAAACTCCTTACCTTATCATAAGTTGGCTCAACTATCCAATTTCCTTTTGAATCAACGAAACCTACTTTATCATTCTTTTTTACATAGGTGATTTTTTCATTTCTAGAGAAATCCCAAATTTTCTGAGCACCGGGAATAGCTTTAAATACTCCAGAAATAATCAACCCATTAGTTTCACCCATTTTAGCTGTAACATTTCCTTCATAAACATTACTAATAGCGTCGTATGTAGGTTTTACAAAATACTGTCCTTTAACATCAATCAAGCCCCAATGTCCGTTTTCCAACACTTTTGCATACCCATTAACAAATTTTTTGATTTTCAAAAACTTAGGCACAACAATCACTTCTCCAGCAACATTAATCAACCCTATTAATTTATCTTGTTTAATAAAAGCGACTCCACTCCTAAAATCATAAATTTTATCTGTAGTAACATTAGCTAAAACCTCTTCTCCTTTTGTATTTATATAAAACCATCTTTTAGATTTCAATACAACTGCTACACCAGAATTAAAGCTTTTCACCTTATCAAAAGTTGGCTTAATTGCCCACTCCCCTTTTCTATTAATAAAACCAACTTTTTTTCCTTCAAATGCAATTGCATAATCTCCAGAAAAACTATGAGCTCTTTTAAATTCCGGCTGAATATGCCACTCTCCAGTTTTAGCAATATAACCAAACTTCCCATCCTTGTTAGCTAAAGCTAACTCTTGCGCATTTACCGTAGAAACAGCAAAGACAATAAGCAATAAAATTAGTTTTTTCATAATTATTAATCTTCAGAATTAATTAAAAATTCTTTTACCTCATTGATAAAAGGGTACATGATTAAGTCTTCTTTAAACGGGGGCACTATAGCTCTTATTTCATCATACAACTTTTTAGTTGCACTCGAAACCTTATCAGAAAAGCCTAGTAATTCAATTGCCTGAACAATTGTTATTATTTCAATAGATAATACTTCAAAAGTATTTTCTATAACTTTTTTAGTAATCAATGCCGAATTAGTTCCCATACTAACGATATCTTGATTATCGTTGTTATTTGGTATACTATGTATATACATCGGATTAGACAACATTTGATTTTCTGCAGTTGTAGAAGTTGCTGTAAACTGTGCTCCTTGCATACCAAAGTTCAACCCTAACTTCCCTAAGTTCACGAAAGGAGTTAACTTATCATTTAATTTTGAATTTAATAAATAATTTAATTGTCTTTCTGCTAACATAGACAATTTAGCGACAACTAATTTTAATTTATCCATTTCTAAAGATATATAATCCCCGTGGAAATTCCCACCATGATATACATGTTTCTTTTCTACGTTTATAATAGGATTATCATTCGCTGAATTAACTTCCTCAATTAATATTTTAGAAACATTCTCTACAGTATCATAAACAGGCCCCAATATTTGTGGTACGCAACGTAAAGAATAATACTCTTGCACTTTTTCCTTAAACACTGTTTCTGTATTATTACCTGAATACAAATGTTCATCCCTATTCCTTACCAAGGTACTATCCGACAAATGCTCACGCATTAATCTAGCAATCTCTATTTGACCTTTATGCTTTTTTGATGTATTTAACTCAACAGATAAATGATCATCATATGCCTCTACAATTTCATTAATAGCAGAAGAACATTTGATTGACCAATCCAACAAACGCTTTGTATAAATAGTATTCACAATTCCAATACCAGTCATTACTGAGGTTCCGTTCATCAAACCAAGACCTTCTCTCAACTTAACTTTAATCGGCTCTAAACCTAATTCATTAAAAACCACTCCAGTAGCTTTACGTTCTCCTTTATAAAACACTTCTCCTTCCCCTATCAATACTAATGCTAAGTGAGCAAGTTGCACTAAATCTCCACTAGCTCCAACACCACCGTGCTCAAAAATTAATGGAATCACATCTTGATTTAACAAGTCACGCATTAATTTAACTACTGAAGAATGTAGTCCTGAATTCCCCAAACCTAAAGTATTCAATCTAGCCAACATAGCAGATTTCACGTACTTTCTTGTTAAAGGATTACTTGTACCTGATGAATGACTTCTGATTAAATTATATTGTAATTGAATAGTATCTTTCTCATCAATTTTATATTGTGCCATTGGTCCAAAACCAGTGTTCACTCCATAAATAACTTTATTTGCTGAAAATTCTTTCAAAAAATCGAAGCTTTTTTCAACTCTTTCAATAAACTTTGGATCTAACTCTACTTTATTCTCCTTAAATACAATATTATAAAAATCTTCTAAACTAAGATCGTCCTTTACTATTACCGACATAGATAAATATTAGGTATTATTTTCCTCAAAAAATGAAGAATATTTGGTTAACTTTGAATGCAAATTTAAAATTTTGCGACAATAAAACCTACAAAATATGAATAAAGAATTTGTTGATGTTTTAATCATTGGAGCTGGCCCATCTGGAAGTATTGCAGCATCATACCTAAACAATAACAACATCAAAGTTAAAGTTATAGAAAAAACATTTTTCCCTAGATTTGTCATAGGTGAAAGTTTAATACCTCGCTGTATGGATCACTTTGAAGAAGCTGGCCTATTAGATTGCATAAAATCAATGGGGTTTGAGAAAAAAAAAGGTGCTAGATTCATTAGAGAACACCAAGTTTGTAACTTTGATTTCAGTAAGAAATTCACCAAAGGTTGGGACTGGACATGGCAAGTTCCGAGAGCTGACTTCGACAACACTTTAGCCCAAGAAATGATTAAAAACGGGGTTGATGTAGAGTTTGGGTCAGAAGTCACAAATGTAGTTTTCAACGAAAACACATCTACAACTACTATAAAAGATAAAGAAGGAAACCAAAAACACATAGATGCAAAATTCATTATTGACTCAAGTGGATTCGGAAGAGTCTTACCCAGAATTCTTGGTTTAGAAAAACCTTCAGAAATACCAAAAAACTCCTCTATATTCACCCATGTAGAGGACACTAATAGACCTGAAGGAGAAGAAGGAACAATCATAACTTTCGATATTGTTAAGCAAAAGGTATGGCTTTGGGTAATTCCATTTTCTAACGGAAAAACAAGCATTGGATATGTAGGACCTACAGATTTTATTGAATCATACGGCGACAATACCACCGAAGCTCTTCAAGAAATGATGCAACTTTCAAAACACTACAGAGATAGATTTAAAGGAGTTGACTACCAATTTGAACCAAAAAAGATTACGAACTTCTCAAAATCCGTAACAAAACTATACGGAAAAGGTTTTGCTTTAACTGGAAATAGTGCTGAGTTTTTAGACCCTGTTTTTTCATCAGGCGTCTCTTTTGCCACTGAATCCGCTATACTAGCAGCAAAACTAGCTATTAAAGAATTAAACAACGAAACTGTTGATTGGGAAAAAGAGTATTCTGACTACATCAAAAATGGTGTTAATGTATTTGCCACTTACGTCAAAGAATGGTACACTGGGAACCTACAAACTTTATTTTTCCATGAACCTGAAAACCCAGAAGTAAAGGAAAAAATATGCGCTGTATTAGCAGGATATGTTTGGGACCAAGAAAACCCTTTTGTCAAAAAACACGATAGAGTAGTAAAATCTATGGCATATTTAATTGATATGGAAAAAGAAAAGCAGCCCTAGTTTTAATATTTCAAAATATATTGCATAAAAAAAAGCCTCACAAATGCGAGGCTTTTTTATGCAATATATTAAAATACTACTTATTCAATTTAGCAGACAACTCTAATGATAAAGAAGAACGCTCAAATTTAATTTTACCAGCACCCGTTTCTACAACACACGTGTTATCAGTATCATTAAGCTCTACTATTTTACCATGCATTCCGCTTTTGGTAATTACTTTATCTCCTTTTTTTATTTCTTTAGCAAAATT
>Ga0209291_1000048_pt1 | contig 124657 bp, 91 predicted proteins | sample GOMGulsemesocosm_FD_184633 | JGI IMG/M metagenome (GOLD analysis project Ga0209291, IMG submission 184633) | Methane-oxidizing microbial communities from mesocosms in the Gulf of Mexico - GOM9B Gulf of Mexico (SPAdes) (version 2) | ecosystem: Environmental > Aquatic > Marine > Cold seeps... | reverse complement strand
TAAACGTGTAGGAGCTAATCCCATTGCTTTATCTAATCCGTGTACTGGAAAAGGTGTAAAAACCTCTTCAATATGATAATGTGCTTCTTTTACTGTTTTAACAGCATCCAATAATACATCATCATCAATATAAAACGCGTGAACTACTTTCTGACTACTCATGACTTTCGCTAGTTTTTTTGTATTTATCTCCTGATGATTTCAAAATAGACTTAATCTCTGCCTGTGCAATTACAGGGAATGTTCTTGCGTATAATAAGAATAATACAAAGAAGAAACCTATAGTACCTATGAATATACCAATATCAACAAATGTTGGTGAGAACATTGTCCATGATGATGGTAAGTAATCTCTATGTAAAGAAGTAACAATAATTACAAAACGCTCAAACCACATTCCTACGTTAACTACAATAGAGATAATGAAAGAGAATAAAATACTTCTTCTTAGTTTTTTAATCCACATAAATTGTGGAGAGAATACGTTACATGTCATCATTGACCAGTATGCCCATGCATAAGGACCAGTTGCTCTGTTTAAGAAAGCATATTGCTCGTATTCAACTCCTGAATACCAAGCCATAAACAACTCTGTAATATATGCTACACCAACTATAGAACCAGTAATCATAATTACCAAGTTCATTAATTCAATGTGCTGCATTGTAATGTAATCCTCAAAGTTACATACTTTTCTCATGATGATCAACAATGTATTTACCATTGCGAATCCAGAGAATACTGCCCCAGCTACGAAGTATGGAGGGAAGATTGTTGTATGCCAACCTGGGATAATTGATGTTGCGAAATCAAAAGATACAATCGTATGTACAGAAAGTACTAATGGAGTAGCTAAACCTGCTAATACCAATGACACCTCTTCAAAACGTTGCCAGTCTTTTGCTCTACCAGACCATCCGAAACTTACTAAACCGTAAATTTTCTTTTGGAAAGGTTTTACTGCTCTATCACGTAACATTGCAAAATCAGGTAATAAACCAGTCCACCAGAAAACTAATGATACTGATAAGTATGTTGATATTGCGAATACATCCCATAATAAAGGAGAGTTAAAGTTTACCCATAACGAACCAAATTGGTTTGGAATTGGTAATACCCAGTATCCTAACCAAGGACGCCCCATGTGAATTAACGGGAATAATCCTGCTTGAACAACGGCAAAAATTGTCATTGCTTCTGCAGAACGGTTAATACCCATACGCCACTTCTGACGGAATAATAATAGTACCGCGGATATTAATGTTCCCGCGTGACCAATACCAACCCACCAAACGAAGTTAGTAATATCCCAAGACCAACCTACAGTCTTGTTTAATCCCCAGGTACCAATACCTGTAGAAATTGTGTAAATAATACATCCTACTCCCCAAAGGAAAGCTGCTAATGAAATAGAAAAGACAATCCACCATTGTTTGTTAGCACGACCTTCAACAGGTCTAGCAACATCTACTGATACATCGTGATACGATTTATTACCAGTAACTAAAGGTGTTCTTATCGGTGCTTCGTAATGAGACCCCATAATTTATACTAATTATTACTTATTAATTCTTTTTACTTATGCTTCGGTTGAGTTTCTCACTTTTGCTTGATAAACAACATTTGGTTCAGTACCAATGTGCTCAAGTAAGTGATATGCTCGATTATCATTTTTCATTTTATAAACATCACTATCGTGATCATTTATATCTCCAAATGTCATTGCTCCAGTTTCACATGCGTTAGAACAAGCCGTTTGGAATTCACCATCCTTAATTGCTCTACCATCACGTTTTGCGTCAAGGATAGTTTTCTGTGTCATTTGAATACACATAGAACATTTTTCCATAACTCCTCTAGAACGAACAACTACATCAGGGTTCAATACCATTTTTCCTAAGTCATCATTCATGTGGAAATCAAACTCATCATTATCGTTATACAAGAACCAGTTAAAACGACGTACTTTATAAGCACAGTTGTTAGCACAGTAACGAGTACCTACACAACGGTTATAAGCCATTTGATTTTGACCTTGACGACCATGAGAAGTTGCTGCTACCGGACAAACTGTTTCACATGATGCATGATTACAGTGTTGACACATTACAGGTTGAAAAACTACTTGTGGATTTTCTGAAGGGTTTTCTAATTCTGCAAATTCAGATAAAGAACTTCCTAACCCAGCAATATTATCCTTTTTATCAACATCACCAATAAATGAATCTTGAGATGAATAATATCTATCAATACGCAGCCAGTGCATATCTCTTGATCTTCTCACTTCCGATTTACCAACTACAGGAACATTATTCTCTGCATGACAAGCAATAACACAAGCACCACATCCGGTACATGAATTCAAATCGATTGATAAATTAAAGTGATGTCCTATAGTACGATCAAACGCTGTCCATAAATCTGCATCCGGAGAGTCAGTAGGGATCATTACGTGATCTTTAGATACCATTGGCTTAGGATTCCAATGTTTAGCATCTTTTGTATTGAACACTTCTAAAGTAGTATCTTTTACGATATCCCCTCTACCCATTAATGTATTGTGTAATTGAAGACAAGCAAACTCATGTTTACCTTCTGTAGCTTCAATTGCAACATCTTGTACATTATTAGAATTAGTATATAATTGATATGCACTAACTCCTGTTTGCATTTCTGCTTTTAAACCAGATTTTCTACCGTAACCAAATGCCATTCCAACTGAACCTTTTGCTTGCCCAGGTTGAACCATTACAGGAATTTTAACCGTTACACCATTAACTGTTACATTAGCGTATGTACCGTTTAAACCACCGTCAGCATCATTACGAGCTTCAGTAAAAAAAGTAGATTGTGCTAAGCTCAATCCTAACTCATCAGCATCAGCTTGTGACATTGTTAAGTAGTTATCCCAAGTAGCTCTAGTTAATGGATCTGGAAACTCTTGTAACCAAGGATTGTTTGCCATTTGACCATCTCCCATACCAGTTTTAGAATACAAAGTCAATTCTAACCCTTTAGAAGTTGAACTTGCTAATGCAGCAACCGCAGCACTTACATTTGAAACCGGAGCGTCTTCAGAAGCAACAGCATCACCTTCTTGAGCTTCAACAGCTACTACAGGCGTTACTAAAACTCCATCATGCAAAGCTTTGTTCCAAGAAGACCCACCTAAGAATCCTGTTGACCAAGTTGACTTGATGTATGTATAATATGATTCGTCACTTCCCATCCATTTTAACAATGAATCTTGGAATTGACGTGTATCAAATAAAGGTTTGATTGTTGGTTGAATTAAACTGTAGTGTCCTTTTTTAAACTCTACATCACCCCATGATTCTAAATAATGAGGAGCAGCACCTAAATACTTTACATATGCAGAAGTTTCATCTTCTCTTTCTGTAAACGACACTGTTAAATCAATTTTCTTTAAGGCATCACCAAACGCTTCACCGTTTGCTAATGTATATACTGGGTTTACACCAGCCATTATTACCGCACCAACTTTTCCTGACTTTACATCAGTTACCAATTGATTCATTGCAGCATCACTTCCTTGTCTTATTTTTACGGGAGTAGCAGTGTTAAATGCCTTACTCGCTAAAGCTTCGTTTATTGATAAAACTACAGCTTGCGCTCCTTTATCTTGTATACCTGTTAAAACAACAGCTCTACTTCCTGCCTTCTTTAATTCAGCAGCGGTCTTTTTAACAGCAGCTTCAATATTTGCAGGCAATTTACCTCCAACAGAAGTTCCAGTTACGTAACCGTATAATTTAGCTAAAGCAACTTTTTGCTCTGATGGAGTTGCAGGAATACGTAAATCAGCATTTGCACCAGACAAACTCATATTTGCCTCAAACTGCACGTGACGTGACATTTTACCATCCTTAGGAACTCTACCCTTAGCATAAGCACCTTCATAACCCCCACCTTGCCAATCTCCTAAGAAATCTGCACCAACAGAAACGATTACATCAGCATCTTCTAAATTATAATCAGCCAAACCTCTTTCAGCGTACTTTTCTTGAAAAGCATCCAAAGCAGCAGATTCAGAAATAGCATCATATACTACATGACGAACATTTCCGTATTTTGCTTTAAACTCAGCAATCAAACGAGTAGTTGATGGACTAGCAAAAGTTTGTGTTAACAACACAACTTCTTTCTCAGCAGCATTAAGCTCAGCTAACTTCCCAGTAACAGCTTTATCAAAATCAGACCAATACACAAATTCATTATTTGCAACTGGCTGCTTCAATCTCATATTATCATATAATGATAACACAGACGCTTGTACACGAGCAGTAGTTCCTCCGTTAGAGCCAGCCATTTTGTTTGGCTCGATCTTAATAGGACGACCTTCTCTAGTTTTTACTAATACACTAGCAAAATCAAAACCGTTAGCGATAGTTGTTGCATAATAATCCGCAACCCCTGCACGCATTTGTTCTGGTTGTACTACATATGGTATTGATTTAATCACTGGACCTTCACAAGCAGCTAAAGATGCAGCAGCAGTGCTGAATCCAACATACTTAAGAAAATCACGACGAGTAGTTGATGAATCTTCAAGAGTCTCTTTGTCTCCTAAAAAATCTCCAGCCGGAATCTCTTCAACAAATTCACTTTGTTGTAGCGTCTCAACAATTGAGTTAGTATCTAACTCCTCAACACTTTTCCAGTATTTTTTGTTTGATGCCATATTATTAATTGATATTACTTCTTTAATTTATTAATAGTGACATTTCCCACATTCCAATCCACCCATTTGAGCGACAGTAAGTTGGTCTACACCATATTTCTTCTTTAACTCTTCGTGAATCTTCGTGTAATACTCATTACCTTCAGTTTTCACATTTGTATCACGGTGACAGTTAATACACCATCCCATTGTTAATGGAGCATGTTGTTCTAATATCTCCATTTCCTCCACCGGACCGTGACACTTCTGACAAGCAACACCAGCAACAGTGACGTGCTGTGAGTGGTTGAAATAAGCGAAATCCGGCAAGTTATGAACCCTAACCCATTTCACTGGCTCAGGAACTCCTGTATAAGCCTGATCAGCCTCACTCCATCCAGTTGCCTTGTATAGCTTCTGGATTTGCTCATCGTAAAACTTTTTTGAATGATCTGCATCAGCAGTAGTCTCAGCTACTTCACCAATATTCTTATGACAGTTCATACACACGTTTAATGCAGGAATACCAGAAGTTTTACTCACTCTTGCATTTGAGTGACAATACTTACAATCGATTCCGTTATCTCCAGCGTGAATTTTGTGAGAGAAATGTATTGGTTGAACTGGCTTGTACCCCTGATCAACACCTACCTGCATAAAGAACCCAAATAAATGATACCCTGCAAACAACATAAACACAATTACTGACACTAATACTAAAAATTGATTCTTCACAAAACGCTTCCAAATTGAATCCGTTTGCTCAACCTCAACACCACCTTGCTTAGCAAGAGTATTTAACGTCTTAGTCACCATAACTAACATAGCAGCTAACACTAGCAACACTAAAGCAAGCAACCCTAATACGATATCCGTACTAACACCATCATTACTTGACTCTCCACCAATTGGAGCAACAGCAACTTTTGGCGCTGGCTTAGGTGCTGACGTATACGCTAAAATATTATCAAGATCCGCATCAGAGAACTGAGGGAATGCCGTCATAGGAGTTTTATTGTACTTTTCAAATACTTCTACCGCGTACGAATCTCCAGCTTTAATCATTTTTGAACTGTTACGAATCCAATCATAAAGCCAATCTTTATCTAAACGCTCAGCAACCCCCCTTAATGCAGGACCCGTCATACCTTTATCAAGCTTATGACATGCAGCACAATTGGAATTGAACAATGCTTTACCCGCAGCTACATCGCCTTGAGCAAAAATAGAAGTAGAAAATGCTAGCATAACTGCTAAGCAAAAACCTAGAACTTTAGAAGTTGAATTACGGTGTTTCACCTGTTTCATCTGTAATGTATCTATAATTTATTAGTAATTCCTGCAAAATAATCCAGGATGATTTCTCTATTTGGCACAGTTTTTTCAAGTATAGCTACAAAAACAACTACATTTGAAAAAATGTTCCGACAAAAATACTATTTCAGATTGATTTTTTTAAGTGTTATAGAAATGTTAATCCTAATTTATAGATATTCTAAATAAGATTAAGGACAAAGTTAAAACAAGCAGAAAATGTACTTTTGCACAAAGGCAATTCATTATGAGAAGTTTATCCAATTGTAAAATATTCATCCCTCTATTTTTCATCCTCTTCTTGAGCACAAAAACTATTGCACAAGAAGGAACTGTTAGTATTGAACAAGATGAAAAAGTTGAAAAATTATTAAAAGAGCGTAAGCGTTTATTAAAAAGCGAGGAACTTAGAGACTACAAAACCATTCAGGTTGTTTCTGGAACGCTAGCTACAGCTAGAGAAGTGCTTAAAGCATGTAAAAGCAAGTTCCCTGACCACAAATCAGATATAGAATTTGAAACCCCAAACTACAAAGTTCGCGTGGGGCAGTTTCGAAACCAATTGGATGCAGACAGAGCTTTAATAGAATTTTCTAAGGAACACGAGGGCGCCTTTGTTTTGACCCCAAAAAACAAGAAAAAGAAGAAATAGGAAACAGTATTAATACGCTTTCTATTACAAATAATTAAAAAGAGCCATATGTAATATACATCTGGCTCTTTTTAATCTTATATAATTATTCATGTTATTGAGATAACACAAGTCATTTCCAACTACAAACTACCTTCTTCTTTTCTTTTTATATTTCTTTTTATCCTTTTGCTTTCCTTGCGAACCATTTTTCTTTTCTCCTTCTTTAGGCATCACACTCACAAATCCTTTCTTTTTTGAATCTGAATTTGAGCTCCCTTTTTTGAAAGAATCCTTTTTTAGCTCATCCGCCTTAGGGAGTAAACGATCAATTAAATCAAAACGACCTACTTTTTTTAATGAATTACGAATCCATTTTTGATTTTCTGGTTTATACCAAAAGAAAAAACGATGCTGATCTTCTTTCTCCTGCTTCGTTTTAGGAGTCTTCATTTTCTTAAGCGTATATGGGTGGTACCCACTGTAATAAATCACCGTAGCTACTGTCATTGGAGTAGGTGTGAACCCTTGCACTTGCTCCAACTTAAACCCCATATCCTTAGTTTCGGCGGCTAAATTAGCCATATCCTCCAACTCACTTGCTGGATGACTAGATATAAAGTAAGGTATTAATTGTAAGTTTAATTTCTTCTTGATATTTATTTTATCAAACAACTTTTTAAACTGATGAAAGTTTGAAAAAGATGGCTTACGCATCAATTTCAATACTGGATCAGAAGTATGCTCAGGCGCCACTTTTAATCTACCAGACACATGCTTAGTCAATACTTCTTCGGTATACTCTTCTAATTCCTTTGGGTCTGCATTTTTATTAAATTCAGGCACCAACATATCATAACGAATACCACTCCCAATAAATGACTTCTTTACTTTAGGATGCTTATCCACCGACTGATAGATATCGGTTAACGGCTTATGAGAAGTATCTAAATTACTACAAATAACAGGGTTTATACATGATGGCGCTACGCACTTATCACAAATAGATTGCACCTTACCTTTCATTTGATACATATTGGCAGATGGACCACCAATATCAGAAAAGTACCCTTTAAAATCATCCATATTAGCAACAGTATCTACCTCTTTCATGATAGACTCTTTACTCCTACTGGCTATGAATTTTCCTTGATGAGCGGAGATAGTACAAAAACTACATCCACCAAAACATCCTCTATGAATATTTATCGAAAACTTGATCATTTCAAAAGCTGAAATCGGTCCACGTTTATTGTATTTCGGATGCGGTAAACGAGTATAAGGCAAATCGAAAGAACTATCTATTTCCTTTTCAGTCATAGTAGGGTATGGTGGATTTATCACCAATCTATTCTCTCCTACTTCTTGGATAATTCTGTTTCCGTATGTTTTATTAGACTCTTGCTCAATAACTTTAAAGTTAGCAGCAAATGTTTTTTTATCAACTAAACATGCTTCATGAGAAGCTATTGTAACTGCTTCCCAGTTCTTATTTTTCTGTAATTCTTCTGACTTATCTTGTAAATACGCTGTTTGCTTGATTGTTTTTAAAGACGAAAAAGGAACTCCTTTTTTCAATAACGAAATCATATCACGCAAAGGCTGCTCCCCCATACCATAAACCAACAAATCAGCATTAGAAGTAGTTAAAATATCTGGCGATAGTTTATCACTCCAAAAATCATAATGCGTAACACGACGTAAAGAAGCTTCAATTCCTCCAATCACTACAGGAACATCAGGAAACTTTTCTTTTAATATTTTTGAATAAACAGAAGTTGCATAATCAGGACGTAATCCTTTATCACCATTTGGTGTATAAGCATCTTTATCACGTTGCTTCTTCGAGGCAGTATAATTACTTACCATAGAATCCATAGTACCAGAGGTAACTGCAAAGAATAAATTAGGCTTCCCTAATTTTGTAAAATCCTGCAAGTTATCCGTTACAGAAGGCTGTGGAACAATAGCGATACGCAAACCGCAATCCTCTATTATTCTACCAATTACTGCAGGCCCAAAAGAAGGATGATCAACATACGCGTCTCCACTAAATAATATTACATCCAATTCTTCCCACCCGCGGATCTTAACTTCCTTGTTAGTGGTTGGTAACCAGTCTGATAGCCTTAGTTCATTCGTCATTTTGCAAAAGTAAACTATTTATACGACATATAAATTTTAAATTTCACATGTAAGACTTACATTTACTATTCGACTACAATCAAACCAATAGATATTTACATGGCAAAAACATACTACGACCCAGCAGATTTAAGGAAATTCGGAAAAATAACAGAGTGGAATGAAGAGCTTGGAAGCAAGTTTTTTGACTATTACGGAAAAGTATTTGAAGAAGGTGCTTTAACTGCTCGTGAAAAATCACTAATAGCTCTAGCTGTTGCTCATACAGAACAATGTCCGTATTGTATTGATGCATATACCAAAGATGGTTTGCAACGTGGAATCACAAAAGAAGAAATGATGGAAGCTTTACATGTTGGCGCTGCAATTAAAAGTGGTGCAACTTTAGTACATGGAGTGCAGATGATGAACAAAGTGAATAAATTAGAAATGTAAGCAACCAATTGCACTTATTTAAAAAAACCTAAATGATAAAATCCTTACATAAAAGAGAAAGCGACTTAGCGAATGCGAACAGACAATTAGAATTATTATCTAATGGGATATTTGCAAATGGAGAATTACCAACCTTTAAAGACAAAATAGCAGAGACAAATCAGTTTCCGTTAACACCAAATAAATTAGAAATACTACAAATCAATTTGGGATACATGTGTAACCAAGTATGTGAACATTGTCATGTTGATGCAGGTCCTGATCGTAAAGAAATCATGACTCACAAAACCATGATACAATGCTTGGAAGTCATTAAAAAAACAGAAGCTCATACTCTAGATTTAACTGGGGGGGCGCCTGAAATGAATCCAGAATTCAGATGGTTTGTTGAAGAAGCTTCAAAGGCTGGAATTAAAGATTTTATTGTACGCTCTAACTTAACAATCATTAGAGCGAATAAAAAATATTACGATTTACCCGAATTCTTTAAAAAACACAACGTGCATATTGTTTCTTCTATGCCGCATTGGACTAGAGGAAAAACAGATAAACAACGTGGTGACGGTGTTTTTGACAAATCAATTAAAGCTTTGCAAGAATTAAATGCTATAGGTTACGGAATGCCCGATAGCAAATTACGTTTAGATTTAGTATACAATCCATCAGGAGCATTTCTCCCTGGAGATCAAGCATCGATGCAACAAGAATTTAAAAAAGCATTAAAAGACGATTTTGATATTCAATTTCACAACTTATTTGCTATTACAAATTTACCAATTAGTAGGTTTTTAGATTATTTAATTGCATCTGAAAACTATGAAGATTATATGTACTCATTAGTAGAGGCATACAATCCAGCCGCAGTTTCAAGTGTAATGTGCACCAATACTATTTCTATTAGTTGGGATGGCTGGTTATACGATTGTGATTTTAACCAAATGTTAGAATTAAAAGTAGCAAGTAAAGTAAAGCACATTAGTGATTACAATGAAGAATTACTTCAAAACAGAAAAATAATCATTTCGCAACATTGCTATGGCTGTACTGCTGGTGCCGGAAGCAGTTGTCAAGGGACAGTAGCATAATAAAATTATCAAATACTTAATTTACATACTGTTATTTTATAGTGCTATTGGCTTAGGGCAAGAATCGCCTTTTGATAAAATGATTGATGACACACTGCAAAAAACTGTACCGTTTATAAGCTCAATTGATTTAAAAAATAATTATAATCAATATACCATTCTTGACTCAAGGGAATTTAATGAATATAAGGTAAGTCATCTTGAAAATTCAATTTGGGTTGGTTATAATGATTTTAATATTCATAATACCATTAAAAAAATAATCCCTAGAAAGCCAATTGTACTTTATTGTTCCATAGGATACAGAAGTGAAAAAAATGGTGAGGAATTATTAAAAAAAGGATATCGAGTTTACAACTTGTACGGTGGTATTTTTGAATGGAAGAATAATGACAATTTAATTGTTGATGATTCAGGAACCAGTACTAATCAAGTTCATTGTTTTAATCAAGAATGGAGTAAATGGCTTTTAAAAGGAGAAAAAACTTATGACTAAAAACCTTATCCTTATTTTTACACGTAATCCTGAATTAGGAAAATGCAAAACCCGTTTAGCAAAAAAAGTTGGTGATGAGAACGCATTAACTATATATAAAATGTTACTGCAACACACTGCAAACATAGTTGAACAATTAACTTGTGATAAAGCAGTATACTATTCTGTAAAAGTTAGAGACAATGATTTATGGGACAATAACTTGTATCAAAAACACCAACAACAAGGAGATGATTTAGGTTATAGAATGCAAAACGCCTTCAATAAAAGTTTTAAAGCTGGATATGAAAAGGTGTTAATTGTAGGAAGTGATTTATATGATTTAAAACCTCGGCACATTCAAGATGCTTTTAAAAAACTAAACACTTACGATGCGGTTTTGGGCCCCGCAGAAGATGGTGGTTATTATTTATTAGGGATGAAAGCTTTACTTCCTAATATTTTCGAAAATAAAGATTGGGGAACAGAAACGGTAAGAAAAGATACTTTAAACGATTTAAAGGCTCAAAGAGTAGCATTACTAGAGTCTTTAAACGACATCGATGTCTTTGATGATGTAAAAGATTATGATATCTTTAAACCATATTTAAACAACTAAATTAAAACACTCAATTTCGTGAGTAATTAATATGAAAAAACAACACTTACAAGAAACCATCTCTTACCTAAAGTCAAAAGGAATTAACAATCCAGAAATAGGGATTGTTCTTGGTACTGGTTTAGGACGTATCATTGATGAAATACAAATTGAGCAAGAAATAGCTTATACGGATATTCCTCATTTTCCAAAAGCGACTGTAGAGTTTCACTCAGGAAAATTGATTTACGGAGTATTAGAAGGTAAAAAAATACTGGTAATGGCTGGGCGTTTTCATTTATATGAAGGCTACAACTTATGGGAAGTTACTTACGGAATTCGTACGATGCACGGCTTAGGCATTCAAAAATTATTGGTTTCAAATGCCGCTGGAGCGATCAACTTAGATTATAAAAAAGGAGACATAATGCTTCTTGATGATCATATTAACCTTCAAGGAAGCTCGCCACTTGCATTTGCTAATGTGGGTGAATTCGGGACTCAGTTCACAGATATGCTTGCGCCTTATTCTAAAAAAATTAACACGCAATTGAAAGCTATCGCAAAAGCAAACGACATAAACCTTCATGAAGGTATTTACGCTAGTGTTGTTGGACCACAATTGGAAACAAGAGCCGAATACAGGATGTTAGGTGTTTTAGGAGCTGATGCTGTTGGAATGAGTACAGTACCAGAAATTATTGTGGCCAATCATTTAAATATTGAAACCGCAGCAGTTTCTGTTTTAACTGATGAATGTGATCCCGATAATTTGCACCCTGTAAATATTGAAGAGATTATTGCCATAGCAGGACAAGCAGAGCCAAAAATGATTACATTATTTAAAGAATTAATTAAAATAATTTAAACCAAACACAAGATTTTTTTTAAAGTCTTGAATAATATCAAACAAAGCTATGAGTTATTTAGACACTACACATGATGTTTATAAAGAAGCTGCATTAACACCCGATGTCGGTTTATGTTGCACCACTAACCCTATTTGGGAATTACCTGGGCTTAAAATACCCAAAATCATGCAAGAGATGAATTATGGTTGCGGATCAACAGTTCATGCTCGTGATTTATCTAACAATCCAAAAATGTTATATGTTGGTGTTGGAGGAGGAATGGAATTATTACAATTCTCTTATTTCAACCGTCAAAAAAATGGTGTTATTGGTGTAGATGTGGTTGACGAAATGCTAGAAGCATCACGTAAAAACTTTAAAGTTGCTGAAGAGCAAAACGATTGGTTTAAAAGTGAATTTGTAGATCTTGTAAAAGGGGATGCTTTAAACCTAAACGTAGCAGATAACTCAATAGATGTAGCCGCTCAAAACTGTTTATTCAACATTTTTAAAGCAGGCGATTTAAAGAAAGCAATCGAGGAAATGTATCGTGTATTAAAACCACACGGTAAATTAGTAATGAGTGACCCTACATGTGAGCAACCAATGAATGACACCTTACGTAATGACGAACGATTACGTGCTTTATGTTTAAGCGGAAGTTTACCAATTGCTGAATACGTAAAGGCATTAACTGATGCTGGTTTTGGAACTATTGAAATTAGAGCTCGTAAACCTTATCGTATTTTAGACCCGAAAAATTATCCTACTGATGAATTGATATACATTGAATCAATCGAAGTTGCCGCAATCAAAGACCCAATGCCTAGCGATGGCCCGTGTATTTTCACAGGAAAAGCAGCTATCTATTATGGTGATAATGATTATTTTGATGACAAACTAGGACATATTTTATTAAAAAATCAGCCTTTAGCAATTTGTGATAAAACTGCAGCAGCCTTACAAGCTTTAAACAGAGATGACATTTATTTTTCAGAGTCTACTTTCCACTATGATGGTGGTGGATGTTGTTAATATTAAAGGTTCTAGGGCTTCCTACTAGAACCTTTAAATATGCCTAAAACACTCCTTATTAAATTCATTAGGAGTCATTCCTCTTAATTTTTTATGTATACGCTTTTCATTATAATAGTACAAGTAATCAACTATTTTTTGTTTTAAAGATTTTTTGTTTTCTATACAAGTATCTTTTAACAAATCAACATAAAGACTATCCCAAAAATCTTTTGAAAAATTATCCCTCGTTTTAGCACAAATTGAGCCCTCTAGTTTATGATGTAAAATATTTTGTTCACATAACAAACGCTCAAAAGGCGTATTTGCACCATTTGACAGCACCTTACAAGTATCACTAGACTTAATTCCTTTAAATTTTATATTGTAGTAATCAGAAAAAATAGTAAAACACTTTAAACTAGCAAACATTAATGTTAATGCTTCGGTTTCTTCTAGTACCTCAACCCATACAATTTGGGTGCAGGTATCTAGTACTCCGAATAAAAAATACGAAGTTTCTTTATCTTCATGTAGCTTAATTGGCTGTTGATATATATCAACGTAACCTAATTCTCCAGCAAATTCTGTGGACTTGTTTGTTATAGTCAAGATTTAGTAGTTTTTGATCGATGATTAAATGATTTTTGGGTAATTCGTATTTGCACAATTTGATTAAGATTGGGGGAAAACAAATACCAACGCAATGTATCAATAGTTTTGCGCAAAAAGACTTAAAGTTATGTTAAACAAAACCCAAAAATTCACAACACAAAACACATGTAACTAAGAATCAGTGTTTTATGTTTTTATTAAAATTAACATTGTTTAACGCACTCCTAAAAAAACACCAACTATTAAACTCTCTCCGCTAATGAATTATTATTTTTTTAAAGCCATTACATTTTTTTTTGTAATTTGATATTGTATCGACCGACTGATCCCATCTAACTAAACACATATAAATGATATACATACTTTTGTTTTTAGCAGCATGTTTTTTAGCCTTTAGTAATGGGGCAAATGATAACTTTAAAGGAGTAGCTACTCTTTTTGGATGCGGAACTACTGACTATAAGAAAGCAATTGGATGGGCAACAATCACAACAGCTCTAGGCTCTATTTCTGCCATTTATTTAGCCGAAGAATTAGTAAAGAATTTTTCAGGAAAAGGGTTGGTACCAAATGAGCTATTGCTTTTACCTTCCTTCGCTATTGCAATTGCTCTCGGAGCTGCAATAACAGTTTTTATAGCTACAAAAATAGGAATGCCAATATCTACAACTCACAGTTTGGTTGGAGCACTATTTGGTAGTGGTGTAATGGCAGTAGGGAGTGCTTTTAATTTTGAAAAGCTAGGCAGTGCTTTTTTAGCCCCATTAATTGTAAGTCCGTTAATGGCAGCTGTAGGAAGTTTTATCATCTACCTAATATTTAAATTTTTTAGGAATCTTTTAAAAATCAATAAACAATCAGAAGCCATAATATACAGTAATCCTAACGTTGTAAAAATGCAGATGAATGCAGCAATTGTATCAGACGAAAATTCACCAACCTATAAAAACACCGAAATAGAAGTTTATACTGGGAAACTATTTGGACTTTCAGCACAGAAAACATTAGATACTTTACATTATATCAGCTCCGGTGTAGTATCATTTGCTAGAGGATTAAATGACACTCCTAAGATTGTTGGTTTATTATTAATCATTAACTCACTAGACATTAAGTGGAGTATGCTAGCGATAGCAATCACTATGGCAATTGGAGGTTTATTGAAAGCTAAAAAAGTTGGAATGACCATGAGCACTAAAATAACTCCCATGAATTCTGGACAAGGGTTTACAGCTAATTTAGTTACAGGTATACTCGTTACTACGGCAAGTATTCATGGTTTACCAGTTTCTACAACTCATGTTTCCATTGGATCAATTTTTGGTATTGGAACTGTAACCAAAAAAGCGGATTATAAAATGATTGGAAAAATAGTATTGTCCTGGGCACTTACATTACCAATTGCAGCACTAATTAGCGCTCTAGTTTATTTTTTACTCTCACAATTTGTTTAACTTTATAGGATGGAATCTATTATAAAATACACGCTTATTTTTATCATAACAACAGCTATTTTTTCATGTTCTTCAACCAAAAAAGTTGTTACAGAAAACCCAAAAGAAATTGAACAACAAAAAAATCACACCACTAATGTAATTATTGTAACTAGTCCTGAAAAAACAGCAACCATACTTGTTGATGATAATACAACTTTTTTAAAGAACACTTTTAAAGAACAAATTCATCACAATTTATTTTATGGTTCTCTGCTTAAAGAATTTGTAAATGAAAAAGGGGGTGTTGACTATAGGGGTATTATAAAAAACAGAAAAAGATTAAACACGTACTTAGAAACACTTTCGGAAAACCTTCCTAAAGAGGATTGGACTAAACAAGACAAACTAGCCTATTGGATGAATACCTACAATGCTTTTACCATTAAACTAATTATTAATAATTATCCTACAAAAAGCATTAAAGACATTAAAAACGCTTGGGATAGTCGTTTTTTCAAATTAGGAGAGAAATGGTACAGCCTCAGTGATATTGAGCATAAAATACTACGCAAAATGAACGACCCTAGAATCCATTTCGGAATTAATTGTGCTTCATATTCTTGCCCACAGTTACACAATAAAGCATTTACAGCAAACAATGTAAATGATGAATTGAATCATTTAGCACATCAGTTTATAAATGACAAACAACACAATACCATTTCTGAAGATTCCATTCAACTATCTAAAATATTTCAGTGGTATGCTAAGGATTTTAAAACAGAAGGTTCCTTAATTGATTACCTCAACAAATATTCAGATATTACCATTAAACCTAACGCGAAAAAAAGTTTTAAAAAATACGACTGGAGTTTAAATGAAGTCCATAAATAATTGTTAGCGTTTCCTCTCATCAGACGGAAAAGCGTAAACTTTTAGCGAAGGAATTAAGGTGAGGGGATTCACTTATAAAACATCTAAATCCTAAAATAAATATCATATCTTTAGTTGATCTAATTACATCACACTAACCACTGATATGAAATTAACTAAACTCACCTTATTATTAGGATTTATTATTTTTGCTTCATGTAAAAATGACACTCCTTACAATACAATTAGCGCAGAACAAATAAAAGAAACTTCTAAAAAACTAAACGATCTATTTCAAAAAGCACATGAAGAAGATGTTGCTGATTCCCCTATGTGGCAAACTCGCCTTGGACAAAAAACTGAAGATTACGGAAAATGGAATGATATTTCAGATAATAAAAGACAAAAAAACCTACAAAAAAAGAAAAAAAGAATAGCCTTTTTAAAGGATTCTATAGACCTTAAATTACTAGATGAAGGGACTTTATTAAGTTATAAACTTGCAATACAAGGTTTAGAAAATACTATTTCAGACTTTAAATATCGTTTTCATAATTATCCTGTAAGCCAAATGAGAGGATGGCAATCAAGGGTTCCTTCTTTTTTAATAAACATGCACAGTATTTCTAACAAGTCAGATGCAGAGGCCTATATTTCTAGATTAAACGGTGTAAAATTATTATTCACTCAATTAGAAAAAGAACTAAAAATAAGAGAAGAAAAAGGAATCATACCTCCTAAGTTTGTTTTTGGTAAAGTAATTGACGATTCTAAAAACATTATTTCTGGAGCTCCATTCGACAAGTCTAATAAAGAGAGTACATTACTAAAAGACTTCAGTAAAAAAATAGCTGTTCTTGAAATTTCGGATTCAGAAAAAGACGCCTTAATAAAAGCTGCTAATGAGGCTTTATTAAAAAGCGTAGAACCTGCATATACTTCTCTAATTCAGTTTCTTACAGTTCAACAAAAAAAAGCAACTACAGACGATGGTGTATGGAAATTCCCTGATGGAGAAGCTTTTTACAATATTAAGTTGCAACGTACCACAACTACAAACATGACTGCCGAGGAAATTCATCAATTGGGACTTAGTGAAGTAGCACGTATCCACAATGAAATGCATAACATAATGAAGACTGTTAAATTTAAAGGTACTTTACAAGATTTCTTTGAATTTATGAAAAATGACAAACAGTTTTACTATCCTAATACTGCTGAGGGGAAAAGCGCTTACATGGATAAAGCTACCAAGCTAATAGACACCATGAAGTCTAAATTAGATGAGTTATTTATTACTAAACCTAAAGCCGATATGATTGTAAAAGCGGTAGAGCCCTTTAGAGAAAAAAGTGCAGGAAAAGCCTTCTATCAAAGAGGTTCACTAGATGGGAGTAGACCTGGTTGTTATTATGCAAATTTGTATGATATGAAATCTATGCCGAGTTATCAAATGGAAGCATTGGCCTATCATGAAGGGATACCTGGACATCATATGCAATTATCTATCGCCCAAGAATTAGAAAATATCCCAATGTTTAGAAAGCTAGGAGGATACACAGCTTATAGTGAAGGATGGGGGCTGTATAATGAGTATTTACCAAAAGAAATTGGAATGTATAGTGATCCATACTCCGATTTTGGTCGTTTAGCTATGGAATTATGGAGGGCATGTAGATTGGTTGTAGACACTGGAATTCATACTAAAAAATGGACTAGAGAAGAAAGTATTGCATATTACTCTACAAATACCCCTAATGCTAAAAATGATGGTGTAAAAATGGTCGAACGCCACATTGTAATGGCAAGTCAAGCAACTGCATATAAAATTGGAATGAATAAGATATTGGACCTTAGAGAAAATTCGAAAAAAGTTCTAGGAGACAAATTCGACATAAGAGAATTTCATGATGTAGTATTAACTAACGGAGCCGTACCATTAACTATTTTAGAAGAGTTAGTTCAGAAATGGATAGACTCCAAATCATAATTTATTTGAGATCTATAATCTATGAAGGAAAATAAAATTTCCCTTATCATACCAACATTAAATGAAGCAGTAAACATAAAACGTTTACTGCTTCATCTATTGAGAAATAGTACTACAGAAAATATCGCAGAAATTATTGTTATTGATTGCGGTAGTGATGACGATACACAAAAAATTATTAAACATTTAATGTCTGTTCGAGCGCAGTCGAGAACTAGTTACACAGAAACTAACATAAAGCTACTCACATCCGAAAGGGGAAGAGCGAAGCAAATGAACCTTGGCGCACAAAACGCTACAGGAAACATACTATACTTCTTGCATGCAGATACCTTTCCTCCTAACAACTTTGACCAACTAATCATAAATGAAGTTGAAAAAGGAAATTTAGCGGGTTGTTTTAAAATGAAATTTGACTGTAACCATTGGTGGTTGCAATTAGCAGGCTGGTTGACACAGTTTAAATGGCGCGCTTGTAGAGGAGGTGATCAAAGTCAGTTTATTACTAAAAAATTATTCAATGAACTAGGTTGCTTTAACGATCAGTTTACCATTTATGAAGACAATGATTTAATTAATAAATTATATGCACGAAAACAATTTGTGGTTATTCAAAAATGGATTATTACTTCAGCACGCCGGTACCAAACTAATGGTATCTGGAAACTACAATATCATTTCTGGACTATCTATGTAAAAAAATGGTTTGGAGCATCAGCTGATGATTTACATCAATACTATTTAAAGTATATTAAGGGATAGTAAAGGCATACATCTTTTTTAATACTACAAAATAGGCTTCTCACTCCAATAATACTTAAAACTCTTCCATAACAAGTATCCACTTGTTATCATTATTACTATGGCCCACAGCCAGTAGAACCCAAAAGTATTATCTGCTATAGCCTGGGTATCTGAAATTTGTATTGCTCCGTTTCTTTCAAACTGTTTAGTAAATAAATAATCCAATTGCAGATAAGTACTTAATACCGATTGTAATCCTAAAAATAAAATTGTTATTACTTCTAATTTTCTACTTTTAAATAGCGTAATTCCAATTAAAACAACCACATAACCACTCATCACAGCAATTCCCCAAAAAGACCTAATCCACAGTAATAGAGACAAGATCATTAAGGCTATCAATAGTCTAAGTACTATCATTGAACTTTTATGATGCTTAGCAGAAATTATTAGTATTGCACCCGTAATTACAGGCCCAAACAAACCACCTGCAGCAGTAAAGGCTTTAGCTAGACCAAGGGGGAGATAAGTGCTTCCGATATTGGAATATGCTACCCCACCACCGTTTTCATATATTTCCAAATACTCAAAAGTTCCTCCTACCATTAATCCAGTTAAACCATGACCCATTTCATGAAACCAGGTTCCGAGTAAAACAAATGGGTATTGTATCCAACCCAAATACGGGAGTTGCCAAATTACAATCACAACAATTGCTACAACGATAATAGTATAATCAAATGATTTTTTGATACCAATCCTTTTTAGTTACACCAATTAGTGTTTATTTACACTACATTGTTACACTATTTAAACGAATACTCGTAAGTTTAAGACCCCCTAAAAAAGAAAAAGGCCAGTAATTTTAAAATACTGACCTGTTTTCACCCGAGTTAACAAACACCCCTTGACCCCTTTACATTAGGCTGCTTTACTTAAAACACTCAACTACTTAAAACACTAGCTAATTCAATTTTGAAGTGTTTCAATAGCTTTTCTCATTTGTGTATTATTTTCTATTTCTGGAATATTTTAATATTATTGAATCTTAAAAAATTATCTTGTATAATAAAAATCATATATCATTTCATTCCCTTTTTTTAACCTTTTCTTTTGCATTCCTTTTTTCAAAAACGATTTAAAAAGTTTTCTTGTTTTTTTATAACTATCAAAATCAAATAAATTATCATTTGCCAAACTCTGCATTTCTCTTTGCAAACATTCAATAATTAAAAAATCTGCGTCCCCGATCACATAGGGTATGCCATTTATGTATATTTCTTTATTCATTAATTTATTAAAAAGTCTTTAGTTAAATATTTTTAATCCTTGGTTAGTTTATCTACCAGTTTAGTTAATTTTTCTTCTCTTGAATTGTTTAATCACAACAGGAATGAAATCTTTTAAACGCATGATTTTTAAAGAAAAAGGTCAGCAACCCGAATCGTGCTGACCAATTTCACCCGAATTAACGAACAGCCAATTAATACCTCTATCAAAAGGCTGTTCTCCCTTAAAAAAATCATGTACCTAAAAAAATAGGATTTATTGACTATTCAGAAAAGTATTCAAATCATTAGAATGCTATTCTATTTTCTTTCAAGCTTTTCAACCATTTTTTGAAGCTTTACATTTTGTCTTTCTAATGCGTCAATCAATTCTTGTTGTTCTTGAATTGCTTTAATGGCAACAGGAATTAAATCGCTATAACGCATCCCTAAACGTTCCGTCTCTTCCTTAACTAATTCTCCTGGATTTTCTTCATATTCTTTCCATTCATGAGAGACAATAACTTCAGGGATTATTTTTTGAACCTCTTGGGCAATAAACCCAAGCTTTGCTTCTTTTTGATTATCTGGGATAATAAAATCATCTTCCTTTTCTTCTTTCCATTTAAACGAAATGGGTTCCAATTGAAGCAACTCATTTAAACCGTATTTCAATGGTTTTATCGCAGTTTTTAATCGAACATCAGAAGTGCTTATAGCTCCATTTGATGCATAAATTGCAGTCCATCTTCTGGCAGACGAACCTATATTATAGGCATCATCGGTAACTGGTGTAAGCATATCAGTAAATTGAAATTCATTTACGCCGTCTAACATATCTTCTACAGAACCAATTCCAATTGTTGTCCCCGAAGTTGAAGCTCCATCCCAAACATGAACATTATATGCAGACACTGCATTTTGCCCAATCATTACATTTCCTTGATGATATATTGGGTCTGTATTAGTACTACCACTATTAAATGCCCAATCAGAATCTGCACTTGGAGATGGCGTTGGTGCTTGCCATGTTGCTACACCTGCTGCATCAGAAGTTAATATTTTACTAACTCCTTGTGTACCATCCAATAATTGAATAGTTGACCCTGCATTTGTAGTGACTATCACATCATCCAAATAAACTTCATCGTTTAAACTTGAGGCAGAACTATCTTTAATATAAGTCCATCTGAATGTATGCAACCCAGCTGTAAGTGGGTATGAAACTGTAGTCCAAGATGTATCGTCATCCCAAGATGCTTGGTACAATCCATCAATCGTAAATTCTAAATCGTCTGCCCATTCACAGGATGTTCTCAATGCAAATGATATTGTTCCTCCGGAAGCTGGTAATGTTACTGCTGTTTCTATCCATGAAGTTTCACTATCATTTATATTACCGCTTTTAGCCCCACGTGTTCCCGAATTAAACTCACCTCCTGTATTTGTTGTAATCCAATTGGCAGCACCTCCTGTAGTATACGGAGCGACTGTATTATCTTCAAAGCCATCATTAAAAAGTGTTGCAGCTGGAACAGCCGAAACTACATGTAATTTAGCAGAGGGAGTTGCAGTATTTAAACCTACATTCCCCAAACTTGCTACACGCATAACTTCATTACCATTTGTGCCAATAATAAAATCTTGGGGATCTATAGTACCCAATACATTGACAGCATCATTCGTTCCTGCATTTCCCGTTAGTGCCCAACCTGTGCCACCACCAAAAGTTACCCAACCAGTTCCGCTATAATAATAAAACCCAGGAGTACCATCCGTTTGATAAATTAACAAGCCTGTTGCTGGTGTAGCTATGGCTCCTTTTTGTGCTAGTGTCATCCTTGGGATTAATATTCCTTTTGAAGTACTTACTACTTCTAATGCTGCACTAGTATCTGGAGCTGTAGTTCCTATCCCTATTTGAGCCGTATTTGAGACACTCCAAAAGACAAAAAATAATAGTATAAATTTTTTCATTGTATTTTTTTTAAATATGAATTATAGCATTCTTATTTTAACTCTTTAAGTAACAAGGCAATTTCTTCTTGCTGCTTTTCTATCTTATTCAAAAGAACTTGATGCTCTTGGGTAGCATTAACAACTACAGGTAGCACTTCTGCATAACGCATTCCTAAACGCTTTGTTTCTTTTTTAATATATACCTTTGGTTCCTTTTGCCTCCATTCGTTTGCAACAACTATTTCTGGAATTGTTTCCTGAACTTCTTGTGCTATAAATCCAATTTTAGTTCTCTTTTCAACATCCTTAAGTACCGTTTTTCCATATACTTCATTTTTCCATATATAAGTAACAGGACGTAATTTTAATAGACTACTCAAGCCATGGTTAAGGGGCTTAATATTCATTTTTTCTCTCTTATCTGAAGTACTTATAGTAGTATTTGTAGCATAAACAGTATTCCATCTTAACGTTGTAGATCCGCAACTTACCGTATTATGAACAGTAGGAACAACACTATGACTTAAAGATGTTTCACTAAGTCTATCATAAAAATATTCATCTGAACCTACACCTATTTCTGTAAACTCTCCTGCTAAAGTATTCTCTTCAATATCTAAATTAGCAAATGGTGCATTTCCATTAGCCATAGAAACATCTCCTATTCTATACACTGGATCCATGTTAGTCGTTCCAGCTGTAGCAAAGGCCCAATCATCATCTGCAGTAGCAATTGTTGCCGTATCTGTCCATATTGCATTACCACTAGCATCTGACAACATAACGTAGCCGTTAGTCTCATTACCATCTTGTATTCTTAAAACTGGAGAACTAAGAGTTGCTGAAATGTTATCTACAGTAACACCATTACCATAGTCTGCTATATATATAAATCTAATAGAATAATCGTCTCCACTTGTTATCCCTGCTACAGCTTGGCTATAGTTCGCTCCTTGATCTGCAGTTAAAGGACCCAATAACGTAGTTTCAACAGAAGAAGTAGTTTCGTTATACAAGGTAACTGTGAACTGATCAAGCGCAGTGTAATCATCATAATCATAGTCAAAACTAATATCAATATTAGCACTATTAATAGTACCTAAGTCAACTACCAAGGTAGCATCTTGGGCACATCCAACTCCTCCATAATCAATAATAGCCCTATTTCCGGTACACCCTGTACAGAATGTACCACTCGCATCATAAGTTTCAATTATCCAACCGTCCGAAGCAACACAGCTAACATTATTATCTATAAAATATGGGTCTGAAGCTGTTGAAGTAGTTAAAACACCAGTTACTATTGTTTCAAAATCTTGAGTAATAGATACTACAGAAGGACTAGAAACTACTAACATCGCAGTTGGGGTTGTCAGCCCTATTCCTATTTCTCCATTTGAAGTAATACGAATAGCTTCTGTACCATTAGTAACCAAACTAAGGTCTTGCACATCAGAAGTACCTAGCATATTTATTGCTGGTGTAGTTCCTGAGTTTCCTAAAATATCCCATGCAGACCCTCCTGAAAAAGAAGTCCAAGAACTACCATCATAATAATAAAACCCTGGAGTTACATCTGTTTGAAAAACCAATAATCCTATTGCCGGTGTGACTATTGTATTACGTTGCGCCTGAGTCATTCTAGGTACTAAAACCCCTTGAGTAGTATTATCTATCTGTAACATTGCACTAGCATCTGGTGTAGTTGTCCCAATTCCAACTTGTGCAGAAAGTGACATACTAACAAATGCTGTAAGAATAAAACTTAATACATATTTCATAATCTTATTTCTTTTTTACTTTTAAAACCATTATTCTATCTAACAATTCTTGATTTTTTGCTTGCAAGTCAATCAAATTTTGGTGTTGTTCTTGTTTCGCTTTTACTAGAATAGGTAATAACTCATCATAGTTCATTCCTATTCTTTCACTTATATGCTTCACATAAACATCATGCTCTTGTTCACTTTTTGGCCTCCAAGTTTCTCCATATATAACCTCAGGTATAACCTGTTGTACTTCTTGAGCGATTAATCCAATAATTTTCCTTTTTTTACTTTTCGGAAGTATTACCGAACCCACCTTTTCTTGTTTCCACTTATAGGTAACAGGTCTTAATTTCATTACCTCTTTTAAACCATATTCCAAGGCCTGAATATTTTTCTTTTCTCTCTCATCAGAAGTTTGTATTGTAGTATTAACTGCCCAAACATCTTTCCATCTATAGGTGCTTGAACCTATGCTGGGAGAAGCATCGAAAGTAGGTACTATTCTATGACTAAATTGCGTTTCATTATTCCCATCGGTAATTACCTCAACATCACCTACTCCGAATGTAGTTCCTGTTGTAGCACCATTGTCAATATCTACTTCATGAGAGGTTGTACCAGTTCTACCTATCACAACAGGTCCGTTATGATATACTTGATCAGTCAAAGTACTTCCACTTACAAAAACCCAATCTGCATCCCCAGTAGTTAATACAGAAGATGAGCCCCAAGAAACATTTCCATTAGCATCAGAGGTTAATACTTTGTTTACTCCTTCATTACCATCTTCCAATCTTAATACCGGAGCTACTCCAACTATATGGAGAGCTTCTGTTGGCACTGAAGTACCTATACCAACTAAACCTGTAGCATCAATTCGCATTGCCTCACTGTTATTAGTAACTATTACTAAATCTTGTGCATCTAGCGTACCTATCACTTCTGTTCCCACAGTAGTTCCTGCATCTCCTGTTAAGGCCCAACCTGAACCTCCTCCAAATGTCACCCATGCTGAACCATTATAATAATAAAATCCTGCAGTAGCATTAGTTTGATAAATTAATAACCCTGTTGCTGGACTTGAAATAGCAGTTTTCTGTGCTTGAGTCATTTTAGGAATTAGTAGTCCTGAAGATGTACTTATAATATCCAAAGCAGCACTTGCCTCAGGGGTAGTTGTATTAATCCCAACTTGCCCATATGAGTGGTAGGACAACAAAGCGATTAAAAGGGTAAAGATTTTATTCATAGTTAAAGTGATTTCGGGTAATCTAAACTTATCCATCAAACATGTAACTACCTGACTATTAACTTAGCTGAAGCTAAAAACATTTTTAAGCTAGTCAAAATTAAAATCGTGCTACACTGAACGTAGTATAAATTACTTTAATATTTATTGAGGCAAAACTACCCTTATATGGATATATTTATCCCAAAAACAGCTCATAAACTACTCATACGATAGAGTAATGCAGCTCATATTCTGCTAATTTTTTAGTATACTTGTCCCTGAAAAACAACAAAGTATCCCAATGAGTTTTAGGAAAATCATTTTATTATTCAGCTTATCACTATGTGTGCAATTAACAATTGCGCAAAAAAAAACTGACAGCCTTAAAAAATTAATAAGAACCGAAAAAGTGGCCACTAAAAAAGTGGATCTAATATTTAAACTAGCACAATCTTTCAGAAGAAAATCTACAGATTCTGCCATTTATTATGCAAAAGAATCACTTGATAAAGCAACTGAAATTAATTATAACTTCGGAATTGCCAATGCAAATATTGGTCTAGCATGGTCATTTTACACTAGGAGTAACCACGAAAAAGCAAAATTACTATGTCATGAAGCCATCACATATTATAAAAAAGCAAAAAAAAATGGTGCTCATATTGGAAGTTGCTATAGACTATTAGCCGCTATAAGTACTAAAGAAAAAAAATCAGAAGAATGTTTGAAGTATTTATTAATTGCTAGAGACTTACATAAAGACATTAACATAAGAGACAATGAGGTTAAAACTCTCGTTTTAAATGACATTGCTTATTTATATTTAGAAATGGACAATTATATTATGGCTATGAAATACCTTAATGAGTCCATTGCTACTGCTAAAGAAAATGATCAAACTGCCACCTTAGCCGATTGTTATAACATTCTTGCAACTATAACAAGTAGACAAAATGACTTTGATAAGGCCGTGGAACACTATAACACTTCTAAAAACATTTATCTTAAAAGAAATGATCTTTTAGGTATAGCCATCTGTAACACAAACCTAGGAATAACATATTACAGGAAAAAGTCATATTTAAAAGCTATTGAATTCTCAGAAATAGCTAAAAAACAAGCAACGGACATTCAATTTAATTTAGGCGTAATGGAAAACCTTGTATACTTGGGGAAGTCGCATATTAAGCTTAGTAATACCGTAGATGCTGAAGGGTTTTTAAATGACGCAGAAAAAATCGCAGAAAAAATTAGCATACCTACCTCTGATGTTGTTATGGCTAAATCTGAACTTGCAAACAAGCAAGGGTTTTTCCATAAATCCATTAAACTATTAGAGAATCATATTAGTGAAAATAAAAAAATACTGTTCCCAAAAGAAAAAATAGAGTTATACAAAACGTTATCTAAAACCTACGAAGACAGCAAAAACTATAAAAAAGCCCTGGATACCAAAAATGATTTATTAAAAATTCAAGATAGCATTAATAGTATCAACAAAACAATTCAAGTAAACGTTTTACAAGCCGAGTTTGACTACAAGAAAGTTCAAGCGGACCTTAAAAACAAGGAAATTGAACTTCAAGTAGCTAAGGATAAAACAAGAGCCTCTCGTTTTATAAATATATTATTAACCATTGCCGGCATATTGCTAATAAGTATAACTACCTTAATTTTCTTACGGAGAAAGCACTTACGAAAAACAAGGAAGGAAATGTGGAAAACTAAGCAAGAACTTCAAGCTACAAAACAAAAACAATCAGACAATGAAATCAGCTTTAAAAACAAGCAAATCACCGATTTTGCTTTGCACATTTCGGAGAAGAATGAATTGCTTCTCGAGATTAAAGAGAAAATAAAATCGTTTACCATTACCGAGAACATAAAAAACAAAAAACTTAATGACTTGGTTCTTTTCCTGAACAATAACCTAGAACAAAATAAAGAAAAAGTAGCCCTTTACTCCGTTGCCGACAATACTAAAGATGCATTTTACCATAAACTAAGAGAACTATACCCAAAACTCAATGAAAAAGAAACTAGAGTTGCTGCATATGTTCGTTTAAACTTAGCTTCTAAGCAAATTGGAATACAACTAAACATAACTAAAGCCAGTGTTGATAACTACAGATATAGCTTACGAAAGAAAATGGGGGTACCTAAAGAGGTTTTCTTGTATGATTTTATTAAAAAAATTTAAGACTAGAAGCATTTAATTAAAAAAAAAAAAAGGCCAGTAACCCGATTAAAACTGACCTTTTCTACCCAAAATATAACATCAGACGGTATAAAACTGAAGGCTGCTAAGTATTCAATATGATTTACTTTTAACCCGTTAAATCCAATTTTTTAGCTTCAGTAAGAAAAAGTTAACCAACCTTTTCTTACTTCCGACTATAGCTTACAGGGGCTAATTGTAATACTTTTAAACCTATAACACTCCATGTTAGTAGTTATAGGAAATGATTCTCTAATTTGATAATTATTCTACTGCAAAAATAAGATTCAAACACAATTTCAAACTCATTTTAACCTACTAATAAACTACTAGTTTTCATATAACCACTACTAATCAACAACTAACACACTATATTTGCAGGTATAAACACACAATAGCAAAAAATATGCTTTTAAAAACAAGCAAACTATTATTACTATTCATAATTCCTTTTTACTCCTTTTCTCAATCTAAAGTTGACAGTTTACAGAAACTTTTATTAACAGAAACAGATGCTATCAAAAAAGTAAATCTACTTAATCAAATAGGTCAAACATTTATATATAAACAAACCGATTCAGTTATATTTTACTCCCATATTTCATTAAAACAAGCTGAAAAAGAAGATTACAATCAAGGAAAAGCAAATGCTTATAGATCTATAGCTTGGGCAAATTATAAAAGAAGTAACTACCAGAATGCCCTAAAAATGTGTCAACAAGCCATTTTCTATTTTAAAAAAAGAGACAACAACCATGAGCTTCTTGGTAATTGTTATAGACTTATGGCTGCCATTTACATTGCTGAGAGAAAACACGAAGAAGCACTCTCCTATTTACTTAAAACAAAAGACCTCTATAATTCAACAGATATAAAAAACAAAGAAATTAGGTCATTTGTTTTGAACGACATTGCTTATTTATATCTAGAAACGGACAATTATATAATGTCCATGAAATATCTAAATGAATCGCTAACCAATGCCAAGGAAAATAATTATATGTTACGTTTAGCTGATTGCTATAACATATTAGCTACAATACATAGCAGACATAAAGATTATACAGAAGCAATTAAGAATTATATAACGTCAAAAAAAATCTACAAAAAACAAGATAACCTAAATGGGGTTGCTATTTGTAATACTAATATTGGTATTGCTCAATACAGAAATGGCACCTACTTAAAAGCTATTGAGACTTTGGAAGAAGCTGAAAAACAAGCAGCCAGTATTCAATATAATTTAGGACAAATGAGCAGCTTGATCTACTTAGGAAAATCTCACATAGCTATTAATCAACTATCTACAGCCAATTCTTTTTTAAAACAAGCAACACAAATTGCTAATAAACACAATATTATAAATCATGAAATTTCCATAGCTGAAGCCGACTTAGCCGTAAAAAACAATACAGCTAACAAAGCAATTGCCATTTTAGAAAATAAGATAAAGAATCACAAGGATGAAATTCCTCCAAAAGTACAAATATCCCTATTTGAAAATTTGTCAAACATCTATCAAACTGAAAATAATTATAAAAAAGCTTTAGAAACAAAAAATAAATTATTAAAAATTCAGGACAGTATTCATAGCATTCACAAAGAAATCCAAGTCAACGTTTTACAAGCCGAGTTTGATTATAAAAAAGTTCAAAACGACCTTATAATCAAGGAAAATGAACTTCAAATTTCTGAAGAAAAGACACGTTCTTCTCGCTTAATAATCCTTTTATTAATTATTACTGTAGCAGTATTTACTGGTATTGCAATAATTATTTATTTCCTAAAAAAAGGAATTCAAAAAACAAAAAATGTTATTTTGAAAAAAGAACAAGAACTGCAAAATATCCAACAAAAACAGCTAGACAACGAAATTAAGTTTAAGAATAAACAAATTACCGATTTTGCTTTGCACATTTCAGAAAAAAACGACTTATTAGTAAGTATTAAAAACAAACTAAAATTATTAGTTATTACTAATAAAAAAGAACTCCTTAAAATTAATGAGTTAGTTCATTTTTTAAATAACAACCTAGAACAAAACAAAGAAAAAGTTGCCATCTACTCTCTTGCAGACAGCACTAAGGATTCATTTTACCATAAACTCAGTAATTTATACCAAAACCTCACGAATAAAGAAAAAAGAGTAGCTGCATTTGTAAGGCTAGATCTTTCTTCTAAACAAATAGCCACCCAACTAAACATTAGCATTTCTAGCATTGATAATTATCGACATAATCTCAGAAAAAAAATGAATGTCCCTAAGGAAATTACTTTAAGTAATTTTATAAAGAGAATTTAAGTCTGAAATTACATGTTAAAAGAAAAAGGCCAGCAACCCGAATATGCTGGCCAATTTTCACCCGAATTAACAAACAGCCTATTAATACCCTTATATTAGACTGTTTTACTTAAAATACTCAACTACTAAAAACACTAACTAATTCAATTTTGAAGCTTCTTAATAGCTTTTCTAATTTGAGTATTTAATTTTTCCATATCTTCTATCTTCTTTTGTTGTTCCTGAATAGCTTTTATTGCAACAGGAATTATGTCGCTATAACGCACCCCCAGAAAATTATTTTCTTCTTTAACCAAAACACCAGGGTTCTCTTCGTACTCTTTCCACTCATGAGTAACAACCACCTCTGGTATTACCTTTTGAAGCTCTTGAGCTACAAAACCAAGTCTTCTTTCTTTCTCTTCCTCAGGAATACTAAAATCAGCTATTTTATCTTCTTTCCATTTATAAGAAACTGGCACTATTTTTAAAATCTCTTCCAAACCATATTTTAATGGCTGAATAGCTGTTTTTAAATTACGATCTGAAGAATTTAATACACCACCACCTGTAAAGACATCTTTCCATCTTCTAGCTGACGAACCCAAACTATACGTATCTGAGTTTACCGGTAAAATATTTTCTATCCCACCATCAAAGGTGAAATGCCCTGGATTAGGGGCCAAAGGGGATTGGTCTTGAATTTCAAGTTTTCCTATATTAATATCTGATTCTCCATTAGATCCTGCCCATGTATATAAAGGGTCTTCTTCCCAAACATGTAAGGTGTGAGTTGTAACCATATTATATCCTATCATTACCGAACCAACATGATAAATGGGATCTGCATATGTGCTACCACTGGAAAAAAGCCAATCGGTATCGCTCCCTCCAGCTGGCGTAACTACTTGCCAATTTGCCACTCCATTGGCATCTGAAACTAACATTTTATTTGCTCCTTCCGAACCATCTACTATCTGTAATACTGGCGGAGTAGCTGGTACAGGTTCAGTTATTTTTATATCATCAATATAAACTTCATCATTAGCACTCGACACCGAACTATCTTTAGTGTATTCCCACCTGAAAGTATGCGCTCCAGCTGTTACCGGGTAAGAAACTGTTGTCCATGATCCCGAGCCACTCCAGTCGGCTTGAGAAACACCATCAATTTTAAAAAATAACTTATCATAATTGGTCTCTGAAGATGTTTTATACGCAAACTCTATAGTTGCTCCTCCAGCAGGTATTGTTGTTGAATACTCAACCCAAGAAGATTGACTATCAGCTATATTACCGCTTTTAGCTCCAACCACACTTCCACTAGCAGTATTAAACTCGCCAGCTGTAGTTGTAATAATCCAATTAGCACTTCCTCCAGTTGTAAAAGGAGCTAATGTGCTATCTTCAAAACTATCATCAAACAGATTCGGAACAGAAAAAACCGGATCTACTAGGTGAAATTTTGCTGTAGGTGTTGCAGTATTTACCCCAACATTTCCTGTAGTAGTTACTCTAATTACCTCTTCGTTATTAGTCCCTATAACAAAATCTTGTGCATCAGTTGTTCCTAATTTATGTACTGTATCATTAGTCCCTGCATTACCTAAAAAAGCCCACCCAGAACCCGCACCAAAAGTTACCCAAATGGTTCCATTATAATAATAAAACCCTGAAGCTCCATCGGTTTGGTAAATTAACAATCCCGTTGCAGGAGTAGCTATAGCATCTCTTTGCACCTGTGTCATTCTAGGAATCAGAATTCCTTTGGATGTACTTTCTACATGTAGAGCAGCACTGTTATCAGGGATATTTGTACCTATCCCAATTTGAGCCACATTAGGCAAGCTCAAAAGCATAAATAATAATAATAATATAATATGTTTCATCTTAGCTAGATTTTATAACAAAAAAATATTCCTGACCAACTGCTTCTAGCAATTGTAATATTTCTTGTTGTTGATTATTAATTTTCTCTATAATCCCCTCGTGTTCTTGTGTAGCTTTAACAACCACGGGCAAAAGTTCTATATACCTCATTCCCATAATCTTTGTTTCTTTTTTCACAACTACATCAGGTTCTGATTCACTTTTGGCTGTCCATTCTTGATCAACTATAACCTCTGGAATTACGGTATTAACTTCTTGAGTAATAAACCCTATTTTCACCCTCTTATCTCTTTCCTTTATATTTAGTTTTCCGTAAACCTCATCTTTCCATTTATACGAAACAGGTCTTATATTCATTATACTTTCTATTCCGTAGCTTAATGGTTGAATATCAATTTTCTTTCTAATATCTGATGTTTGTATAGTAGTGTTTGTGGCATAAATATTTGTCCAAGAATTCCAACTAGCACCCAAATCTAAATTTCCATCGGTTACCGGAACAATTGCATGACTAAATTCAGCATCAGTAGAGTTTATAGATCTAATATATTCATCAGAACCTACTCCCATTGAAGCACCATCGTTGCTTCCTGCATTATTTATATCTAGGGTTGCACTAATAGATGTACTACTGGCACCAACATTAGTACGAGCAAGCCTATATATAGGATCAGTAACCGTAGGGTTTCCTGCTCCCCCAGCTAAAGCCCAATCAACATCGGCACCTCCACCTCCAAATGAATTAGGATCCACCCAAGTTCCGTTACCATTAACATCAGAAGTTAACACATAACCCGCGGCTTCTGTACCGTCTTGAATTCTTATAGCTGGCGTTTGAGCTGCTATATTAGGACCTACAACATCAAAAGTAGCAGAAGGAGTGGCAGTATTAATTCCTGTTTTTTTATCAGAAGTTACGCGTATTACCTCAGTATTATTAGCAACTAGACTTAAATCCTGAGCATCTGTTGTCCCCAACATATTGGTTGTGGATGCTGTCCCAGAATTACCAGACAAATCCCAACCGGAACCTCCTCCAAAAGTCACCCATGCACTTCCGTTATAATAATAAAACCCAGCAGTTCCATCAGTTTGAAAAACCAACAACCCTAATACAGGCGTAGCAATAGTACTTTTTTGCACCTGTGTCATTCTAGGCATTAAAATACCTCTACTAGTATTGTCTATTTGTAATATTGCACTAGCATCTGGCGTCGTTGTCCCAATTCCCACTTGCGCTAAAAGAGAAGTACTAACAAACACTATAGCTATAAAGTTTAATATCTTTTTTTTCATCTTATTTCTTTTTAGCATTTAATTCTAACAATTGCCTGTACAATACTTTTGTTTCTTCTTGCAATGCAACCAATCGTAAATGTTGCTCTTGTTTGGCTTTAATAATTACAGGAAGTAACTCACTATAATTCATAGCCAACCTATCATATTCTTTCTTTTCATAAGCACCATTTTCACCATTATCAATTGGCACTAGTGCTTGATGATAAACTACTTCTGGAATTACTTTTTCAACCTCTTGAGCTATTAAGCCAAATATTTCTCTTTTATCAACTTCAGCAAGAAAAAGTTTACCAACTTTTTCTTGCTTCCACTTATAGCTAACAGGTGTTAACTGTAGTAGTTCTTTTAATCCGTATTCTAAAGTAGAGATGTTTTCCTTTAACCTCCTATCTGAAGTCTGAACTACTCCATTAGTTGCCCAAACATCTTTCCATAATTTAGTAGCAGACCCAAGTCTAGTAGACCATTTGTCTTGCGGATAAAGTCGATGACTAAATCTAGTTTCATTATTCCCATCTTCTATATACTCAACATCTCCAATTCCGATAATCGTACCAGTTGTTGCTCCATTATCTACATCTAAATTTAGAAAAGCCGGTGTGACAGTTCCTGATCTACCAATAACAACAGATCCTGATCTATACACCCTATCCCCTAAATTACTTCCACAACACCCAAAATCCCAATCTTGATCTCCAGCATTGCTTAAACCTGAAGAATCCCCCCAAGAGGCATTTCCTGTAGTATCAGAAGTCAGCACTTTATTTAAGCCCTCATTCCCGTCTTGCATTCTAAAAGCAGGGGATGAACCCATTATATGTAAGTGATGTGTTGGATTTGAAGTACCAATACCAAGCCTACCATTTACATCAGCTCTCATAACCTCATTATTATTAGCTATAATTACGAAATCTTGAACGTCTAAGGTTCCAACCATATCAGTTCCTACTGTTGTTCCGGCGTTACCTAATAACCCCCAACCAGAACCCCCTCCAAAAGTTTTCCAAATCACTCCATCATAATAATAGAAACCAGCAGCGCCATCTATTTGATAAATTAACAACCCAGTGGATGGAATAGCAATAGCATTTTTCTGTACCTGAGTCATTTTAGGAATTAGTAGTCCAGAAGACGTACTTGTGATATCCAAGGCAGCACTTGAATCTGGATTTGTAGTACCAATACCAACTTGCGCATTTAAGGAGAGAATACTCCCAAGTACCATAAAGTAAAAAAAATGTATTTGTTTCATGGGTTAATTATTTGTTACAAAAATATCCAGACCTCAAGGTTATTTAACATTTTTACACTCCTATTATACTCCTAAAACACATAAACAACACTCCTAATTGATTACTATTTAATATATTCACTCCAGAAAAACAGATATTTACAAACATGAGTTTAAAAAAAACTTTCATATTATTTAGTTTATTATCATTTATACAAATTACAAATGCATTACCTGTAAATGATAGCATTAAAAAGCTAATTCAAAAAGAAAAAATTGTAACTAAAAAAGTTGATTTAATGGTACAACTTGCCATTTCGTATAACCGAAAGAATACCGACTCGGCAATTTATTATACGTACAAAGCTTTAAACAAAGCACTAACCATAAATTACAGTATAGGTATTGCCGATTCATACAACTCACTTGCATGGGCTAATTTCAGACAAAGCAATTACGATAAAGCCGACAGTTTATGCTTAAAAGCCATTGAATATTATCAAAAAACTAAAGGTGCAGAAAAGGAAAAAAGCAATAGCTACAGGTTACTTGCCGCAATAAATATTGAAGAAAAAAGGTTTGACGAAGCTTTAATATACCTTTTAAAAGTTAAGGATATATATGAAACCCCAAACTTTGAAAACAAGGAATCAAAGATATACATCCTAAAAGATATTGCATATTTATACTTAGAAATGGACAACTACATAATGTCCATGAAATATCTAAATGAATCTATCGCCTCTGCAAAAACAAACGACAAGTCAACCATATTAGCAGATTGCTATTTAATTCTTGGTACTATAAATAGTAAACAAAAAAACTACACCAAGGCCATTGAATATTTAAATCTCTCAAAAGACATTTATACAGAAATAAACGATATGCTAAGTTTAGCAGGGTGCAACTCAAAAATTGGAATTAATCATTACAAAAATAAATCTTACGCTACAGCTATTGAATTTTTAGAAATCGCAAAAGAACAGTCCGCTAATATTAGTTATAATTACGGACTGATGGAAAATTTTATCTACTTAGGTAGATCACACACCAAGCTTAATAACATCAAAACAGCACATTCTTTCTTAGAAAAAGCTAAAAAAATAGCAGAAAAACATAACATAGGAACATTAGAAATCATAATAGCTGAATCTGATTTTGCTATAAACAATGGAGATTATTTAAACGCAGTAAATCTATTAGAAAATCACCTAAACACAAGAAGTCAAACCATCAACCCGAAGGCCAAAATTGACCTATATCATAATTTATCTGAAGCGTATAGAAGTAACCGAAATTTCGAAAAATCTTTAAAAGCCAAAGATAAACTCCTTCAAATTCAGGACAGTATCAATAACAATCAAAAAACTGTTCAATTAAATGTTTTGCAAGCTGAGTTTGATTATATAAAAGTGAAAAACGATTTAAAAAACAAAGAGGCTGAATTACAAATTTCAGAAGAAAAAGCACGCTCTTCACGTCTTACATATATGTTATTGGCAATTGCCGCAGCTTCATTATTCATCATCTCTACATTAACATATATCCGTAGGAAAGAAACATGGAAAACAAAGCAAGAATTAGACGCTACTAAACAACAAAAGTTAGACAACGAAATTACTTTTAAAAACATACAAATAACTGATTTCGCCTTACACATATCTGAAAAAAACGATCTACTGACTAGTATCAAAGAAAAAATAAAACTAATAAGCCTCACGGAGAAAACAAAAAACAAGAACCTCAACGACCTTATTCTTTTTCTGAATAACAACCTAGAACAAAACAAAGAAAAAGTAGCTATCTATTCAATTGCCGATAATACCAAGGATGCTTTTTACCATAAATTAAGTAATTTATACCCTCAATTATCTGTTAAAGAAAAAAGGGTAGCGGCTTTTGTTCGTTTGAATCTCACTTCTAAACAAATAGCAATCCAACAAAACATTAGTATTTCTAGTATTGATAACTACAGATATAATCTTAGAAAAAAAATGAATGTGCTGAAAGAGGTTAGCCTGAGTGATTTTTTAAAGAATATTTAACCCACCAATGGGTTTATTAATTCTCTCCTGATGGTTTTCGGGTGTTTTAATAGTGTAATTCATTACAAATTACGTAAACCGAAGTTCGGACTACTTAAACCTACCATAAAACTCCCTAATTGTTTCCTCCGCAGGTTTATTTTGCGGAGTGAATCTTGGGTTATTCTTACCCCCAGCTTTTTCATGATTGATAAACCATTTCCATACAAAACCACCTGCAAACCATTCTTCATTCCATAATTCATCAAATAAAACCTGGGTAGCATTTACTTGACCTTGAAGATTTACAGACGTTTTATTATAATCTACTTCCCATGGCTTGTGTGCTGCATAGTCAACACTTCTGTACCCAAACTCTGTAAAAAGCACTTTCTTTTGTAAAGAATCCGCATGCTTTTTCATTACTACTTTATGTTTTTGCCAACCTTTTTTTAATTCTTGAACTTGTGATGTTTTATTTTTTGAAAGCGGAAAATAACCATCAATACCTATGTAATCTAATGCTTCCCAAAAATGAGTTTTTGTATATTCATCCCAGTTGGCAGCATACGTAAGTTTTCCTTTGTAAATCGTTTTTACTTTTTCAATTAACCTTTTCCAATAGTCAGGTCGGTATTTCACAAATTGCTCTAATTCTGTACCTATACAATATACTGTCACCTTTTTTTCTTGGGCTACCTTAGCATAGTCTAAAATGAATTTTTCATAGGTACGTTCTAATATTTCCCAATCTTCTTCAGATTTCATTTTAATATTTCCTGTAAACTCTCCTCTCCACACCCATAATTGTGGCTTAAGCATAACTTTAATCTTGTTTCTATGCAATTCAGAAATGTATTGTTTAGCCCCAACTACAGATTCTCCAAACCACTGGTCTTTGGAGTTGTATTTTACTTCAGGACTATCAATACTCTTAATAAACCCAAAAGGCATTATCGCCGCATAGTTTGCGTTTAATTTTATTAAAGGGTTAATATGTTTCTGAGTTACTTTATTAGGTGAAGCAACAAATGAAACTCCATTAATTTTTTTTCCTGATTGCCCTTTACAAGAAAAATGAATCACTGTTATTAGTAATAAAACAAAAACCACAAACCTTCTCATACTGCTTTTTTTATCAAATACCCATTATGGGCTAATTTAAATTAATTCTAAATGGTGATTTAAAAATAAGGTATTAACTTTAATCTCGACTCATTTTAAAATTAATATTCTTGACACGAGTCAATTAGGCATTATTTGTCCTTATTCTTTTGCAGTCAGGTAAAACTTATAAAATTAAACCCACTGGTGGGTCAATTTATTTTCTATGGAAGAACATATTGTAATTATAGGTAACGGAATTTCAGGAATTACCTGTGCGCGTCACATTAGAAAAAGCAGCAACAAACGTATCACTGTTATTTCTGGAGAATCAGAACATTTTTTCTCAAGAACTGCATTAATGTACGTGTATATGGGACATATGAAGTTTGAGCATACACAGCCTTATGAAAATTGGTTTTGGGAGAAAAACCAAATTGATTTAGTCCGTAAATATGTTTCTTCAATAAATACAGATACTAATGAAGTTGTTTTTGAAGATGGCATTTCTTTATCGTATGACAAACTAATTATTGCAACTGGATCTAAACCAAATAAATTTGGATGGCCTGGGCAAGACTCAAATGGAGTTACAGGAATGTACCACAAACAAGACTTAGAGAAGATTGAACAGTACGCTCCAGATAATAAAACATGTAAACGAGCCGTAATTGTTGGGGGAGGATTAATCGGTATTGAATTAGCAGAAATGCTTCACAGCAGAAATATTCCTACAACATTTTTAGTAAGAGAAGATAGTTTTTGGAATGGAATACTTCCGAAAGAAGAGTCTGATATGATTAATAATGAAATTAGAGACAATCATATTGATTTACGTTTAGGTGTAAATTTAAAAGAGATTAACGCTGACGAAAATGGTACCGTAAAATCTATAACCATTGCTGAGACAGGCGAAAAAATTGAATGCAACCTTGTTGGACTAACAGCTGGAGTATCCCCAAACATTGATTTTATAAAAGACTCCGAAATTGAAACGGGTAGAGGGGTAAAAGTAAACAGGTACCTAGAAACTAATATCCCAAACATATATGCTATTGGTGATTGTGCCGAACAACATGAAGCTATTGATGAACGTAGACCTATAGAGGCGGTTTGGTACACCGGTAGAATGATGGGAGAAACATTAGCCCAAACCATTTGCGGTAAGCGTATGGAATACAAACCAAGTCACTGGTTTAATTCTGCAAAGTTTTTTGATATAGAGTACCAAACATACGGATGGGTTTGGGCACAACCAAAAGAAAATGAGGCTCGATTTTATTGGGAGCATGCCGATGGTAAAAAATGTATTCATATTAATTATGACAAAAACACCCACGAATTCCTTGGCATAAACAATTTCGGTATCCGCATGCGTCATGAGTTTTTTGACAAAGCCCTAACAGAAAATAAAACTATAGAGCATGTTTTAGAACATTTAGCCGATGCCAATTTTGATCCTGAATTTTATAAACTCCATGAAAAAGAGATCATTGAAAAGTTTAACTCCGAAAACGGAACTACACTTCTATTAAAAAAGAAAAGCTGGAAACGAATCTTCTCTAAAGCATAAATAGTAAATATGAAAAACATTCAAAATACAGGACTCGGTTTATTTCTAATAGGATTAACATTTTTTATATCACTTATCTTTTTAGGAAAATATGAAGTCACTCCTGAATTATTTGATCAAATAATAAAAGATAAAGGAATCAAAAGCGAGTTGTTTATTAACGACATGCAGACTAATGTAGTTGGAAAAGAATTTACGAATCCATTTAGTTTTTCTTCCGAAATAATTTCTATTGGAGAAAGATCAAATGCGGTACATAAGAAAAATAAAGAATACGCTAAATTTAATTGGGCTATCGAAAAAAAACCTCATAGTTTCGTTTACGGAATAACAAAGGAAGCTGGTACTGGGTCGATAAAAGAAAACAAAGGACTATTTTGGTGGCTAACCTTTGGCTTGGGAATTATAGGAGCATTACTTTATATCATCCCTAATGTAATTACACTTGGGTCAAAAGGAATAAAAAATAATGGCATATTCTTAAATTCAGCAACCAACAGAGGTTGGATAGGTTGGTTTGTTTTTGTATTCTTGGTTAGTTTTTATTTACTACTTTATTTTGCGCCAGACTATATTGTTAACTGGACCTATATTCTAGACCCAACTAGTGAGGTGCTTAGTGGTAATCCTGCTGGACAATGGTTTTTGTATGGATTTCTATATTGTGTCGTAATGGTTGTGATGGCAGTTAGAATGTATGTTAAATACCGTCATAACAAGTACCAAATCCTACGAACTACCTCGGTATTATTTTTTCAAATAGTATTTGCTTTTTTAATTCCAGAAATTATGGTGCGTTTTCAGATGCCATGGTATGATTTTAAAAATGCCTTCCCATTAGATTATGATTTCTTCTTCAAATGGAACTTGAAAGAACTTACGAATAGTGGAGGAATTGGCTTATTTATCTTAGTTTGGGGAATAGTGCTTACACTAGTAATTGTTCCTTTAATGGTGTATTTCTTTGGAAAAAGATGGTATTGCTCTTGGGTATGTGGTTGTGGTGGATTAGCGGAAACTTTAGGTGATCCATACAGACAATTATCTGATAAATCACTTAAAGCGTGGAAATTTGAACGATGGATAGTTCATGGTGTATTAGTGTTTGCAATAGTAATGACAGGGATTACTTTATATACCTTTTTTACAGAAACCGGAAGTGTTTTAGGCATTAAAACAAGTAAAATTCAAGATGTATATGGCTTGTTAATCGGTTCTGTTTTTGCTGGAGTTATTGGTACTGGATTCTACCCTATCTTCGGAAATCGAGTTTGGTGTAGGTTCGGATGTCCTCTTGCTGCATATTTAGGGATTGTACAACGTTTTAAATCACGTTTTAGAATTACCACTAATGGTGGGCAATGCATCTCATGCGGTAACTGTTCTACCTATTGTGAGCAAGGTATTGACGTTAGAGCTTATGCTCAAAAAGGAGAAAATATAGTTCGTGCTAGTTGTGTTGGTTGTGGAGTTTGTGCTGCCGTTTGTCCTCGTGGTGTTTTAAAACTGGAAAATGGACCAGAAGATGGACGCATAAACCCAACGGACATATTATTAGGAAATGATATAGATTTGATGAAGTATCTAAAATAGTTTTAATCCAGAGGAAGTATCAATCAATTATTTTTTACATATATTACTGATTATCAATAAAACACCCCAGAAACAATGAAAAAAACATATGTTAGCATTTGCTCTGTTGTTATCCTACTACTAATATCTTCATGCAGGCCGAGCTATATGCGTTGTCCTAAAAATAGACGATGTGTGGCTACTCCTATACAAAACAACAATCTGTTTGTAGCACAAGTAAATATCTCGCAAAACAAACAAGAAGCATTGTATTTTTTTTATTTTTGTTGAAAATACTCCCTTCATAAATGTCAATAATAAAGGTAATTATTCCTGCTTATAACGAACAAGATTCTATTGCAAGTGTTCTAGCTGAAATTCCTTCAGAAGTTCCCGAAGTCGTAGTCATTAATAATAACTCCACTGACAATACTGTAGCCGTTGCTGAAAATGCAGGCGCAACAGTTTTAACAGAAACTCAAAAAGGATATGGATATGCTTGCCTAAAAGGAATGGAATACATTGCTTCTCAAAATGAAAAGCCAGATATTATTGTATTTCTTGATGGAGATTATAGCGACTATCCGGAAGAGCTAACTAAAATTATTGCTCCTATACTTACAGATGATATCGATTTAGTTATTGGTGCTCGTGTACCTGAACTTAGAGAAAAAAATTCCGTTACACCGCAACAGATCTTTGGTAATTGGCTTGCGTGTACTTTGATGAAACTCTTTTTTAAAGCGAAATTTACTGACCTCGGTCCATTTAGAGCAATTAAATATGATAAACTATTAGCACTCAATATGGTTGACAAAACCTATGGATGGACTGTGGAAATGCAACTTAAAGCATTGAAACAGCAATTTTCATATGTCGAAGTTCCAGTTCGTTATAAAAAAAGAATTGGAGTTTCAAAGGTGTCAGGTACAATAAAAGGTTCTATATTTGCTGGCGTTAAAATTTTAACTTGGATATTTAAATACAGCCTCAAATAACAGTGGATAAAGCAATATTATACGGTTCATACTTCATTATGGCGATATACTCAGTATCGTTAGTAATCATTTTATTTTACGCATTAGCGCAACTAAACTTGCTTGTCAATTACTTGAAAGCACAAAAAAATAAGAAACACGGCCCTCAATTTGATTTAAACAATCCGGATGAAGTCCCTTATATCACCATACAACTGCCTTTATACAATGAAATGTATGTAGTAGAGCGATTATTAAATAACATTGCTGAAATAGAATACCCAAGAGAGAAATTAGAAATACAAGTTTTAGATGATTCTACAGACGAATCTGTTTTAGCCAATGCCACTCAAATTGAAGTACTACAAAAAACTGGTTTAGACATTGTTCATATTAGAAGAGAGAATAGAGAAGGCTTTAAGGCTGGTGCTTTAAAAGAAGGACTGAAAATCGCAAAAGGAGAATTCATTGCTATTTTTGATTCTGACTTCCTACCTCAAAAAAACTGGTTAAAATTAACTGTCCCTCATTTTAAAGATGAAAAAATTGGAGTAGTACAAACACGTTGGGGACATATCAACAGAAACTATTCATTACTTACTAAAATACAAGCTTTTGCTTTAGATGCTCATTTCACCTTAGAACAAGTAGGAAGAAATAGTAAAGGACACTTTATCAACTTTAATGGAACTGCAGGTTTATGGCGTAAGGAATGTATTTACGATGCTGGAAACTGGGAAGGGGATACACTTACAGAAGATTTAGATTTAAGTTATAGAGCACAATTAAAAAACTGGGGATTTAAATATCTTGTTGATGTTGAAACTCCTGCTGAATTACCTGTTGTAATTAGTGCTGCTCGCTCACAACAATTCCGATGGAATAAAGGTGGTGCTGAAAACTTTCAGAAAATGTTTAAGCGCGTTGTAAAATCTAAAGAGCTTTCATTTAAAACTAAGTTTCACGGAGTAATGCATTTATTAAACAGTACCATGTTTTTAAATGTATTTGTGGTTGCTATTTTAAGCATCCCAATGTTATATATTAAAAACTACTACGGTCATTTCAGATCTTACTTTATAGTAATGAGTTTCTTTGTTATGAGTACCTTAATATTCTTTATCTGTTACTGGTTTATGTACAGAAACCTCAACGGGAAAGGTTTTAAAAACTTCTTTAATTATATTGGTCATTTCTTTTCATTCTTTTCAATTGCAATGGGATTCTCTTTACACAACTCATTAGCTGTTTTAGAAGGACATAGAGGAAAGAAAAGTGAATTTGTTCGTACACCTAAATTCAACATCAGTACTTTAAAAGACTCATGGAAAGACAATAAATACCTGAGCAAAAACATCTCAAAGAATACTATTATTGAAGGCATCTTACTACTGTATTTCGTATTTGGACTAGCAAGTTCATACTTAGTTACCATATTTGTTGGTGCTAAAGAAGTTGATTTTGGATTGGTTCCTTTTCACTTAATGTTAGTTGCTGGGTTTGGATTTGTATTTTTTAAATCTATTTCGTCTAAAGCTTAACTTTTTAACTTCCTCATTTTAAACATTCTTCTTTAAAATTATTTACCTAATTTTAGGTTAGTTATTTCTTAGTATATCGACTATTCAATAATTGTACTTAAAATCATTAAAAATGAGGTTCTCAAAACATATTTTGACTCTAATTGTATTCGCATTTATATCTTTTGTAAATGCTCAAGACAAAGAGATTCAAATAAAAACACATCAGCTTACTAAGCAAATTTATATGCTTACTGGTCAAGGAGGTAATATTGGGATATTTGTTGGAGAAGACGGTGTTTTTATGATTGATGATCAATTTGCCCCCTTAACACCAAAAATTTTAGCAGCAATAAAAACCATTACCAGCAAACCTGTTTCCTACTTAATAAACACCCATTGGCATGGTGATCATACAGGAGGAAACAAGAATATGAAAAAAGCTGGAGCTACTATTATTGCTCATGAAAATGTTAGAAAACGCATGAGTAAAGATAATACTGTTCTTGGGAAAAAGAAACCAGCCTTACCAAAATCAGCACTACCGGATATTACTTTTACTAACGACATGATGTTTCATATTAATAATGATGATGTATTGGTTTCACATGTTCATAATGCACATACCGATGGGGATTCATTTGTTTACTTCTCTAAAAACAACATTATTCATATGGGTGATTTATATTTTCAAGGTAAATTTCCTTTTATAGATCTAGATTCAGGAGGAAGTATTAACGGTTACATTGATGCTGTAAACAAAGTTTTAATGATTGCTAATGATAATACCAAAATAATTCCTGGGCACAGAAACATGTCTAACAAAGCTGAGTTAAGAATTTTTAAAAATATGTTAGTTAGTATTAGAAACTTAGTACAATCGGAAATAGACAACAAAAAAACACTTGAAGAAGTCACTAAAAACAGCGAATTAACTAAAGAATTTAATAACGAATATGGAGGTTGGTTTATTAGCGATGATGTATTTAGAGCAACTATTTATAAAAGTTTAAATGCTAAATAATACTTTCCTAAAAGCATACAAAACACCTTTACTAGCAATTATAGCATCCTTTTTAGGATATTATTTTTTTGGTTATGAATTGATACGAGGTAACTTCAATAGTCTATTGATTAGTTATACTGGTTTGTTCTTGTTGTTTTTATACCTCATCAAAACAGAATTAACTTGGAAGAGTTTAGTTACTATTACAATCATTTTTAGAGTCGTTTTTATAATCGCTACACCCAATTTATCACAAGATTTCTATCGTTTTATTTGGGATGGACGTATGTTATTAAACGGATTTAACCCGTATTTATATTTACCAGAAGTATTCCAATCTCCAAACTATATTATCCCTAATCAAGCAGCAGAATTAGTTGCAGGTATGGGAGAATTAAATGCAAGTCATTATAGTAATTATCCTCCGTTAAATCAATTGTGTTTTGCAATTGCTGCTTTGTTTACAAATAAAAGTATACTAGGTAGTATTGTGACTATGAGGCTGCTGATTATACTTTCTGATATTGGTGTGCTATATTTCGGAACGAAGCTTTTAAAAGTACTTCATTTAAACCCGAAAGCAATATTCTTATACCTCTTAAACCCACTTATCATTATTGAATTAACAGGAAACTTACATTTTGAAGGTATTATGATTTTCTTCCTAGTATGGAGTTTGTATCTACTACAACAAAAGAATTGGAAATTAGCAGCTGTTGTATTAGCCTATTCCATTAGTTTAAAGCTATTGCCTTTACTTTTTTTACCTTTATTTTTCCAGCAATTTAAATTCAAAAAACTGTTGAGCTTTTATACTATTGTCGGAGTAAGTTGTATAGTATTCTTTGCTCCATTTATCTCAGAAAACTTACTCGTTAATTATTCCAAGACTATTGGATTGTGGTTTGGCACCTTTGAATTTAATGGAAGTATTTATTTATTAATTCGTGAAGTTGGGTATCTAATAACTGGATATAACATTATTGATACAGTCGGTAAAGTAACTCCTTTAGTAGTATTCCTATTCATTTTACTTATTTCTTTCTACAGAAGGAATACATCCAACAAGCAATTGATTACCGCTTTGCTGCTTGGGTTGAGTTTTTATTTATTTACATCCAGTACAATTCATCCTTGGTATGTAGCCATGTTATTAGTTTTATCAATATTCACGAGATATCGTTTTCCATTAGTATGGAGTTTTACTATAATTCTTAGTTATTCTTTTTATAAAAACGAAGCTTACATTAATAATTATTGGCTAATTTTCATTGAATACGCACTTGTTTTTGGGATGATGATTTGGGAAATTATATATCATAAAACAGAAAAAACAGCTTGAAATAATTCAAACTGTTTTTATATTCTCTAAATTTTCAGTCTAACTAGAATCTTTTATTCACTATAACTTTAAAAGTCTTTTTACTTGAACCATTGGAAGCTACCACAAAATAAGTTCCGTTATACAATGCTGACGTTTCAAAATTACAAATGGTACTTCCCATTTTAAGTGTTTGTTCTGAAATCAATTGACCTGATATGCTTATTAACTGTATTTTTAAATCTGGATGAGATACATCAGTAATTTGAAGTGTAATTATTTCAGCTGTTGGATTTGGATATGTTTTAATTGTTGAATCACTAAAAGCATAATCAAAAGTTGATAAAACATAGTTCGTTGTCCCTACAGGTACTGAACCAACTGTTGTAGTAGTTACATTTCCATAAAAAGCAGGCCCAACAGCATATGGATAAGCTGAATTATGGTTTGCATCTACTGTAGCATAATACGCATAAGTCCCTGTAGGATATTCTGGTGTTATAGCAAAACGACCATTATGCTCATCTAAATAATACTCTTCTGGATGAGATACAAATAAATAATCCTCTCTAAAATACCCATCAAAATAGGTGGCGCTTACATTTGGCCCATTCGTTCTAGTACTTACTCCTGCTAATTCATAACTTGACTGAATCCTCACAATTCCACCTGTACCATCTGTATTAGCATATCCATAAGCACCATAAATAGGAAAGCCATCATAAGCAAAACCAATTAGTGGGGAATGCGCATTAGTATCTATTACATATAATCCATCTGCTGGATAGGTATCACACACATCTGACACCTCTAATAAATCCATATCAAAAGCACTAGGGTTTTGGTGATGATGATAATTCCCCATTGCTGGGTGCGCTTTATTACAGTCAAACCCTTCCATTTCTGCTGGTATAGCATCTCTATTCCAATCCATAACAGCCGCTGGGCCTCCTGGGCAAGGAGCATTTCCTGGACCTCCACAAATATTATTAGTAGCATCATTCCAAGCTACCCCATCTCTATAATCAAACAAGGCCACTCCGTTAATAAAAACACCAATATTTCCTGGAGTGGTATCTGTTAAAGTCCCAGTATTCTGAGTAGGAACTAATGGCATTTTAAATATCGAATTTTGAGCTGTTGCTAATGATGGGTTTCCATCTTGAAAAGGTCCTGTTATATATGCAGGAATTCCTGTTGCGGAAACATATACCCAATCAGTATCATAATCAACAGATTGGACGTTAGCTAAATCTGAGTCGTTAATTGGAGTAGAATTACCCGCTACATAATGACGGCCAGTTATCCCCGTGGTGTTTTGCATCCAAGCTGTAATTGCAGGGTTTGTTTGTGCAATCATGCATGTAGGAATTAATAGTAATACTAAATTAAATAATTTTATTTTCATGATTTTAGGCTTTTAATTAATCATGGCTAATGTATTGTATACAGCTTGACTAAAAGACCGAGTATATAAGTTCGGACACATTTTGGGTATAAATCAACCCGTTTTTCGGTATGCGGATGGTGTTAGATTTGTTTGCTCTTTAAAAACTTGATTAAAAGTTGATTTAGAATTAAACCCTGATTCAAAACCAATAGCTACAATAGTATACTTACGATAGGATTCATCCTTAAGTAATTTACATGCATGCGCTATTCTAAAATCATTTACATACTTGTAAAAATTTTTCTGATAGGTTTGGTTGATAAAATAAGAAAGGTCATTTGTAGAAAGATCCATCTTCTTTGCAACATCAGATAATCGTAAGTTTTCGCTTAAAAATGCTTTTTCAATTACCATATACTGATTTAACTGAGCCTCTAAATAGTCGAAACTCTTTTCTTTATTATGCAGTTTTTTGTTTTCGCCGACTTGTGCATTCATCTCTTGATTATTATTCTTTTTTTCTGAACATAATTCTGATAATACATTTTGCTGAAATCCAAAAGCACTTAAAAAGAATACAAATAACAAACTTGATAATGGCCCCAATTGTTTTACAAACGGAATAGCTTTTTCGCTTCCAGGGTAAGCCTTTTCTATAAAAGAAGTAATTGCTAAAAGCACAAAAAACACTGCTAACAACTGTAACCATTGTAGTGTTATTGAGTAATTACTGGCAGAATAAAATTCTCTAACCTTTAACTTACTCTTCCTAATCAACTGGATAATTAACACACTATAACATATATTAGATAAAGCTATACAAGAGGTTAGGAAATGCTTTGGCAACTTTGCTTTATTAGATGACTGGAATATTTGAGTTACAAATTCATTATCACCAAAAGGAGCTGGTGGAGGTGCAAAACTCAGTAACAAAATGCTAAACAATAAAAAAGGTATATTATGAAAAAACACCGTCTTTTTCTTTACTGATTCACATAAAATTGATTTACAATAAAAATAAAGTAATGGACCTACTAAAAAGAAACTAGCAGCTGAGAACACCATTCGTATAAGTGTATTATCAAAACCATAAATAGAACCTAAAAGTGTTCCTGAAAATGGGATTGGAATAACTACAAATAGTAACCATAAATACTTTGGCGCGTCTTTCTTTAAACACACCAAAAACAGCACACTGAAAAAACAATGACTGAGTAGAGCAATAATACTGGAAAACACTAAAGAGTTCACTATATTTATTTTTGAGTTATTAATTCTTTTGGAAATGAAAATCGTTTATCAAACAAAAACTCTTTATCAGTTAACGTATGTAAAAACACTAATAAGTCTACTTTTTCATTTGGTGTTAAAACGATTGCTGCTTTAAGTTCTGCTGCCAAGGTTTCACTGTGTTGAATTCCGTTTGTATAATGCGTAATGACTTCTTGAAGTGTCTCAAACCTTCCATCATGCATATAGGGTTTTGTAAATTGTATATTTCTCAAGGTTGGCACTTTAAATTTCAACGAATCTTTTGGGTCTTGGGTGATTTTCATTCTACCAAAATCATTCAATGTAGTATCTATAGCTAAACCATTATTTTTAAATTCGTTAGTAGCAAACAAAGGTTCTGTATGACAAGAAGCGCAATGATTTCGAAATAATTTCAATCCATTTTTTTCCTGTGCTGTAAATTCTGCTCCTACCTCTTTTCTAATGTATTTGTCATACTTAGAATTATACGTATTCAACATTAGAGTAAACTGTGTAAGGCCTAACAGTACTCGCTGTCCAGTAATGATACTATCCTGAAAAGCTTTATAAAACAAATTCTTATAAAAAGGAATTGTATCTAACTTTCTAACCACATTTTCTAAAGTTTCAGCCATTTCTAATTCACTAGTTAATGGCGCCAATGCTTGAACTTCTAAATGATTAATTCCTCCATCCCACATAAAAGAATCCGACCACGCGCTATTCATAATTGCCAATGAATTTCTCGTTCCTATTTTACCCTCAATACCGTGACTTAAGTCATGATCAATATGTGTAAAACCAGAGGCTTGCAAATGACAACTTGCACAAGAAATGGTATTATCTTTAGATAGCCTTGGATCATAAAACAAAGCCCTCCCTAACTGAAAACCTTCTTCAGTAACTGGATTTTTAGCTATGTCATAAACCGGTTTTGGCCAATATTCTGGATAAGTAAAAATATTATTCTTTACTTTTAAACCAATAAAAGACAGTAGTAATATTCCTCCAATAAAACATGTGTTTTTTTTCATCATTTTACATCAAACATTTTTACTGACAAGTCAGCTAATTTTGAAGCTTTTTCACCAGGTATCATTACGCTATGGTTTTCTTTTAAATCCACTTCATTTAAAAAAGCTGCTATATCAATAACTAACGTAATTTCTTTTTGATTTTCTTTAATTGGAAAGCTTAGTTCTCTTAATGTCGGATATTGTTTTTGAAAACCACCTATATGAAAAGTAAACTTATTTTTTCTAGTTGAACAACTAGGACTTACCCCTTCTATCTTCATATTAATATAACCACTTTGCCATGCCCAATACATTCCATTTACTGGATCTAAATCTCCTGAAAGGGCTCCAGATTCACTTAGATCACCACTAACACCTAACGAGAATTGTACTATCCCTTCATTTTTATCTAAAGGAAGCCTAAATGTTTTTAAAAGTGACTTTTTATCAAATACATCAATTAAAACAGCGTTGTTTATAATTTCTTGTTGGGTATTTTGGGCTAATTCAAATTTAAAATCGGTTATATAAAACTTTACTTTATTGAATTGTATTGAATCCCCTGTTTCAGATACATACCATTGCTTTTTTTGAAGTGTTTCTTCGTTAAAAACTGGTCGTATTTTTATTTTAAATTCTTCTTTTAATTTTTGACCAAAAAGTGACATGTTAAAAAACATGAATAACCATAAGGAACTGATCACTTTTAAATTATCTTTCATTAATAACTAAAATTTACTTTTTTAAATTCAACACTACATAAGACTATACTATATTAAAAAGGTTTAATTTTGAATTGATATTTTTAATAACCAGTAATTATGATCCGTTATATCAAACTATTTTTTAATAAAAAAATAGTGAAGTTCCCTTTACTATTCATCATATCATTATATGTATTTGCAATGACTTTTTTCTATTTCAATCAGGAAAAATTCTACTTCCATCCCAAGGTATTAACTACTGATTATCAATATCAGTTTGATGCTGAGTTCGAAGAAATAAATATACCCGTTGCCCCTAATAATACCTTAAATACGCTCCTTTTTAAAAGCAACAATTCAAAAGGAGTTATTTTATACTTACATGGAAATGCTGGTGCACTACATGATTGGGGAATGAGGTCAAAACTATATACCGACAATAATTACGATATTTTATTTGTAGACTATAGAGGCTTTGGAAAAAACAAGAATCAGCTTGAAAATGAAAAGACGCTACATAGTGACATACAGCAGGTATATAATTTTTTAAAAACAAAATATCAAGAAAACAACATCATCGTTTTAGGGTTTTCAATAGGTTCAGGGTTAGCTGCTAACATTGCTGCGAATAACTCTCCCAAATTATTAATCCTAGAAGCTCCCTATTACTCATTTAAATCACTCGTTAAAAAAATCGCGCCATTTGTACCTGGATTCTTGATCAGTTATAAAATACCTACTTATGAATATCTTAAAAAGACCACCTGCCCAGTCGTTATTTTTCATGGCAAGAATGACCAGTTAATTACTCCGGAAGGAAATTCAATACAACTACAGCAACTCGACCCGAATAATATTACGCTACATTTAATTGATGATTGTAATCATAATGGTATTTATAGTAGCAACTACTATGATGAAAATTTACCACGTATTTTAAGGTCGTATCTATAAATAAAAAGTCCTTCATAAATTAATTATGAAGGACTTTTTTATATTGTATAAAAAATTAGAACTACTACTTAAAATGCTTTAAGTTAATAAGTTCTTGTTCTGTAAGGTGTTTCCAATGCCCTCTTGGGATATCCTTTTTAGTCAAGTCACCAATCATCACACAGTCAACTTTTATTAGGTCGTATCCAAGGTGTTCAAAGATATTTCTTAACACTCCATTTCCAGTATTTAATATAGAGATCCCTAACTCATTTTTAGGTGAATTGGTAATATAAGATGCTTCAACTACTGTTACTTTTTTACCCTCTATTAGGATACCATCTTGAATTCTTTTAAGATCCTCTTGTTTTAAGTTTTTATCTAATTCTACATGAAATAAACGCTTTACTCCAGTTTTAGACCCCGTAAACTTCTTAACCATATCATCATCATTAGTAAAAAACAATAATCCAGTAGAGTTTCTTCCTAATCTTCCAACAGGTTTAATCCTTGAACTGGTAGCATTTGATACCAAATCCATTACAGTCCTACCTTTACTTTCACTTGTTGTAGTTGCAAAACCTTTAGGTTTATTTAAAAGCACATATGCTTTAGGCTCAGGACTAATTCTACTTCCGTCATAACGGACGTCATCATCTCTCTTTACCTTGTAACCCATTTCTGAAACTACTTTTCCATTAACAGTAACACTACCAATAGAAATATACAAATCTGCTTCACGACGAGAACATATACCCGAATTCGCTATGTATTTATTTAAACGAATTTCATCAGACAATCCTTTTTTTACAGGAACTGCTTTAACCACAGTTTTCTTTACAGAAACTTTTGACCTCGGCGATTTTGATTTTGGGGCGTTGGCTTTTTTATAAGAATCGTTTGTATGTTTCTTTCTATCAGTTTTCTTTCTTTCGCTTGACATGTGTACTAAATTTTGCACAAAGGTATTGCTATTTATTATATAAATATGCGTAATTTATTGTCTAATTCACCTAAACACGAAGACTTTATCTTATTTCTTAGTCTTTTTCATCCTTTTTATTACCCCTTGTAATACCAACAACGACACTATTATAACACCTCCATCAGATCCAACTAATTTTAATATACTATGGGAGACACAATCCTCTCCGGTTTTACCAGATAATATTCATCAAGGAGTTGTAACCTGTAAGTTTGGGCTAAACTACTTATATGTTTCTGACAAGCTGTTTGGAGAATAGACTTTGATGTAAATAAAATTTATGTTACATATATTACTCCTATAGTTCCTTTTCCTTAAGATAAGATTAGTCTAATCTTAAAACATCTAGAATATAACGATTAAACTGTTTTTAAAAATCACAAAAGAGACTAATTGCCCCTTTTGTTATTTTTAAAAAAACTATATATACTTATTCTAATATTATCCTATGTTTTGAGGTTTCACCCAAATTACTAATACTTACAAAATAAACTCCAGTAGCATTTCCTGATATATCAATCAATAAATCCTTTCCATTTTGAGTTTCTTCATGATCTATTTTATTTCCAATAACGTCAAAAATTTGAACAGAGCATTCTTTACAAGCATCATTTAAAGTTATTGTAAACACTCCTTTATTAGGGTTTGGATAAATTTTAACATTATTAGTAGCTTCTGAACCAAACCTCCTTGGTTTACATCTTTTAACTTTGAACCTCTTACTTTCAAATGTTGAACTACATGTTTCCCCTACTTCATTTTCAGCAGTAACTGTTAAAGTAACTGTATAAACTCCATCTGCAGTATAGATATGTGTTGGCTCAAAGTCAGTACTTGTGTTTCCATCACCAAAGTCCCAGAAATATTGAACATTACTCCAAGTACCAGTACTAGAAAGATTTATAAACTGATAGGTACATTTATCAATCTTTATCTTTTTAAATTTAGCATCTATAGTACATGGTTCACAAGTAATAGTTACCTCCTCACAAATTCTAAAATTACAAGTTTCATTCATTATATTTACACCTGTAACTTCCAAACAAACAGAATAAATTCCGTTTTCTGGAAAAGTGTAACTTAATGTATTTTGTAACATAGGGTCTATATCAATTGGTGTACTTAAATTATTTGTGTTATAAATAATCCATTGACTAGATGTAACTGTTCCGGATGCAATATTAAACGTTGGTGTGAAATTTCTTACATTACATGGGTCTTGCCTATTTTGAATCACTGAATAACTACCTACTATACTACAGTCAGCACAATCTGGTGTTATAGATATTGAATCTTGGTATATACAATCATTTCCATTTTCATGCACTCCACCAACAGTTAAACCTACTGTAAATGGTGCTCCAGTATTAGGAAGTGTTATTGCCACATTATTCCCTGAATAAGTATCAACAAGGCCTCCTGATGAATCAGTAATTACCCAAGAATAAGTATCTATTGTTCCTGAACTAATTACAGAGTTTACAGCATTTAAAGTATACTCTAAACAAGAACCGTCATAAACTACAGCAGAAACAGCATTAATATCTATACTTTCGATAACACATGTATCACAATTGATTTCAATAATTTCTGAAATTTCACTTTCACAAACATCTCCAAATGGCGTAACTCCCCTAACAATTAATGTTACTTCATAAACTCCGTCATTTATAAACTCATGAGAGAATACTGAAGGTGCTCCTAGTTGAACTACTGGTGGTAAAATTGGATTACCATTTTGGCTAATTACCCATTCAAATTCCTGTGCAGTACCACCTAAAATTGAAGTATTAGCTATAAAATCATATAGTCTGCAATTAGCATCATTTTCACCTGAAGTAAAAGATAGCCCCTTAACACTACAATTTGGGCAGATAACTTCAATAGTAGTACAAACATTCTGAGTACAATTATTACCATTCGTTGTATTTGCATTAACCGCTAAACAAACTTCATACGTTCCTGAACTAGGGAATTCATAATTATCTAAAAATGTTGGTACTGCACCAGAATCATCAGTAATCGTATCTATAATTGTGTTCGTTATTAAATCGGTAACTATCCAAGAATAATCTGATATTACAGCTCCTGTTGCTGTATAATTATTAATTAGTACATCATAACGATTACAAGGACCATCAAATTCTATTTCTCCAATAGGACTTAACTCATACTCTATCGAACAAGATTCACAACTTATAGTCACTTCTTCACATATAGTTTCTTCACAAACAATATTACTCTCAGTATCTAACCCAAAAACTGTCATACAAACACTATATGTTCCATCACTAAACTCATGCCCTAAGGTACCAGGTTCCGAATAAACTGAATTAGTTAAATCTGTAATAGCATATACATTCCATACAACTTCAGTAATTGTAGTATCAGAATTTCCAACTATAGAAGTATTAATACCTACTAACATATTACAAGCAAGGGCACCACAATCATCTTCAGATCCATTCAAAATAGTCATACTAGGAGTAATTTCACAATTACCAATTGTACAACAAACATTACTTATTAAATCTCCAACCAACTGTAAACTACTCTCACAATCTTCAGAACCTTCACACACTAGAGTTGTATTAATATTTGTAGAATAATTAAATGTAACATCACTACAAAAATCTTCTGCAGCTGTAAAATTAAAAGAAAATGTTTGTGCTACTGTAGATGTTTCATCAATATCAAAACCTACGGTTGGGTTGGGATCTAATACAATATTGGTATTTGTTGTTCCAATAGTTAAAACAACTTCTGAATTATTACCCAAAGTATTTTCTGAAATATAGGTAACTGTTCCTGTAAAATTACCACAATCATCATTTTGATTGATTTCTAAAGTTATATTTGGCTCATAATTAACTACTTGTTCTAGACCAACTATGGTAGGTATATTATCTGCGCTTACAGATTGTATCTCTCCACAACTAGGAGTTCCTGTAGCAACAAATTGTACAGGTGTTCTACCATCATATTCACAATTTGGTTGTAATGTTACTAGTAACTGATAATAACTATTTAATTGACTACCATTATTACTTAACAAACCAGGTAACATACTATTAGTTATTCCTTGCAATGGCCAATCTATTCCGGCATTAAAATTACTAGTAGTCAAAAATGAATTATTGGTTAAAAAAGCGTCCGCATCAAAAGGAGAGTTGGCAATTTGAGTAACTGGGTATATATATTCAACACTCTCAACACTAATTCCATTTGGAATTGTCATTGAAAACTCCGAATTTGTAATATTTGCGTCCCCTTCATTAAATATTTGTACTATATACTGGAATGACTCACATGATTGCACTGGTGTATTACTATCAAACAATGGTAATACATCCATTTGTAATATTGAAGTTTTCGCAATAAGCACAACAGGTGTTGTGTTTAACGGACATAAAGAAATTTCATTAATATTATCTGCTGTTATTTCCTCACATGCTATTCCTGTTTCAGCTAGTATATTTATATTCTGCCCATCATTACAATCCGAGTTAAACAATACATCAATTGCACCTTGAATTGTAGTATCTATAGGTATATTATTTAATGCTATAAATAGCATACTTGTGTTACCTGTATTAATGACCGTTCCTGAAAAACCATTATTTGAAACGGAGACTCCTGCTGGATAAGTAAATTTTACCCACGGGTAAGTTGCACCAAACGAACTTGTATTTTCGATACTAAAATCAAAAGTTGTAATAGGATTTATTGACTCAAGAGGGGACGTAAGTGCATTAATTACTAAATCGTCTTGAGTAAAACCACTCCCACTACTAGCAACAATCGGATCACTTATTACTTCTGTATGAACAGTTGTAGTACAATTACCATATTTCTGCTCTGTATGTGTTATAGACCCACTTAAAAATTCTGTTCCAGACTGATTACAGTCTGTCATATCAAAATATACCTGAATTCTATAATATGACGTTGTCATGGATTTATCTAAACTGCGCCATACTCCATTATTAGTTGCATCTATAAATCTAAATTCATTAGGGTTTCCTGTAGGAATTAATTCTAGTGCAGGATAATAAACACCGGATCCGGCAGTATATGCAAGTCCAGGTCCTGAAATACCAGTACCAAAAACAATGTTTCCTGATGATACTCCCGTTAAGTTCATCCTAACATCTTCTAATTGAAGAACTTCTCTAAATTCATTAGGAAAATCATCTCCTAATCCTCCAGTAACTGAATGATAAACCCTAAAAAAACCGCTTTTTCCACAAACAGCTCCATAAGAGTTTCGTTCTGTAGAAGTATAAGTTAACCCGTAAATTTCAAAATCGGTACCATAATGATATAACTGGTTTGTAGGTAATGAATCTATATTATTAAATCCTCCTCTAAATTCAGTAAAGCTAAACACATCTGGGAAATCTGGATTGTTATTTATTGATTGTGATACGTTAAAATAACTTCTAACTATAACTCTAGTGTTTCCTGCTATTGCATTAGCAACATGTATTTTATAAACGGTTCTTGTTGTGGTACTCGTATCTAACACCATATTTGTTACAGGATTGAATGTTGCACCATCATCTATTGAATAAACCGTTGCATTCAAATCTGGCATCATAAATGGCGTAGTTATACCTGCGGGATGATCATACCAAACGTACGCATATAATTGGTTAGCTGGTGAGCAAGTGATCCCTGTAATTTCTGTTCTAATTCCGTCACAAGCATAAGCACCGTTAGTGTTTAATCCTAAATTATTATTTGGATCAGATTCAACATCGGGAAATAAAATTGGTGCTCCTGTTGACTCTAATGTTCCATAAGTGGTTCTTATAGCCGTAAAGTTTTCTGCTACCAATGGTATTAAACAAACATCTACACCTCCTTCTCCATCTATATCGGGGGGTATACAATGTAAATAAATATCTTTTTCGGCACAAGCCAAATTAATTTCTTTGCCTGCACATTTTGTAAATTCTCCTGACATTTCACCTTTTAAAAGTGAAACGTCTGGTATAACAGGTTGATTTAAGAAGGCATTACAATCTGTAGTTAGCTTAAATTGAAAATACCCACCATAATAAGCACTAGAAGTCATTGCAAAAGTAATAGGAACATCAGTCTTAAAATGCAATGTTGTTACCCCTGAACCATCTGTAGTTGGTATATTTGTAACCGAATAGTTACCTGAAGTAGGAACAGCTATTCCAGTCGTAGGAACAAATACAACTGGGGCATTGACATCTAATACAATTCCAATAGGCAATTCAATATCAGCACTCAAGAACATGTCATCACTATATACATTACCTTGCGGTATTCCTGCACCTCCTGAATTCCCCCTACTTAAAAAATCAAATTTCACAACCTCAACATCACCTTCGTCAAAATCATCGTCATTAATTTCTAAAGTTGGCTGCCCTGATCTTGTATTCCTAATTGTTGCAAATGAAAAATTTGGGTCTCCAATTGAATTATCACATTCTGATTTTTGGGCATATATTTTAAATCCTAGATATGGAATATTCCCAGATTCTGTACACGTATTTTCAAAAAATGAATCTGGCATATTTAAGCTAATATTATAAGTAATAATTATTTGTTCGCCAGCTTGTAAATCATCAAAATCACCATCTCCGTCTAAGTCTTCTAAATATTGATTATTATTTAATAACATTGAAGGTGTATTCCAAGGACCTCCAATTCCATTAATCATATAAGTTGTTGGTATTGTATTTATCTGTAAATTTGTTACTGTTGCATACAAATATTGTGCTGTTTCTATATATAAAGCTACGTTGTATATAGGCCCACTACCTGTATTTGTTACCGTATGAGTATGCAACGCAACATCTCCACAAAGACTTAGGTTACCGTCTGTTGCGCCTACTACTTGTAAAGCGCCTAGCTCTTTAGTATAACTAAAAACCCCTTTTGCGTCAGAAGCTTCCCCCGGTATATTGGACTCATTCATAAAGCACGTAGGTGAACTAATACAAGGCATTAAGGCTTTATAATATACTTTTTTAGCACCTTCAGTACCGCAAATATTTGTATCAGCTTTAAAGTTGTTGTTTACAATTATGGTAGTTCCTGCTTCAAAAGTAGATATCCCTAACATAGTTTGAGCATTAAAAAATAATGTATCATTATTTAAAACACTTGCTATGATGGCTGCGGTTAATGTTACAGTACTTCCGTCTGGTCTATTAATGACAATACTATCAATACCATCTAATTCTATCCCAACCGCTAGACTAAAATCTAACTCAACTGTAAACTGAGTTAAAAAATTATTTAAATTCCCCGTAATATCAACCCTTATTTCCTGTTGTTCAATGGTGTGTAGGTTACTAAAATCAATAATATTAGCCGCATCGGTAACATTTACATGCAAATTATTAAAATATATATTATATGAAGCTACTGTGGACGGATTCGTCATAACTTCATTATTCGTTGAAGATATAGTATCGTAATTAAACAATGCTGAATTTTCATTTGTAATAACATTGTTTCCTGAAGTGTTTATGGTGTTAAATGCATTACAAGAAGCCTGAGCCTGAAAAGTAAATTCGAATGCATTGCCAATTTCTGGAAGCGTAAAGATAGGCTCGTTTAGGTTCGTAATATCTTCTAATAAACCAGTAGTTCCAGTTACATAATCAATGCCGTCTGGCAAGTCTAATGTAAATATCCCTCCAGCAAGAATATCTTCTCCAGTATTATTAATATTCACAGTAAAGGTTTCCGCATCTCCACAAATAGTCACCCCATTTCCAGGATTGGTGAAATTAATTTGCACATCCTGTGCAGTTGAAATTGCTGTAAACAACAGCATAAACAATATAAAATAGTTAGTTAGTTTTTTCATTGGTTTTTATTTAAGCTGACAAATATATTTGATTGTGTTTGACTAACAAATGTTTATAACAAAACATAGTAATTATTATTCATTCTTAATACTGTTCCGTTGTCTACTAAATCTTACCCAAAAATTAGCTAAAATTAACTAGGTGCAAAAAAGTAGTCTATCCTTTTAGAACAACCTGCTGTATAAAAATTTAAAATGATTTTTGAAAAAAAAAAAAAAAAAAAAAAAAAAAAAAATGATTCACAAAAAAACTATATTGAAATCACTAATAATAATGGAAACAATTTATTCTTTGACTGGGAGAAATAATGGTAAGTTTAGGCTATAGAAACAGAAAAACACTATTAATCGTTCAATAAAAACAAATTACGATAACAAAACAAATAATGCTTTAATTTTACTTATGAGTAGTGATGGTTTTATTAAAACAATACTAAATGCTCCAATAACAATCACAAACTTTAGCAAATTATGCAGCAATACGTAATCAGCTTTTTTAGTTGACAACCATAATTTTATTGAATAATACAGCAATAATACAGTCGCAAAATAAAAGTAGTAGTGCATTTTTCCCACTTCAAAAAAAGCAGCTAATACTATGGAAGTAATTAAGGTAAGTACTATTAAAGCAGATAAAATTAATTTTGTTGTTTTAATACCATAAGCCACTGGTATTGTTTTATAATTCAAGGTTAAATCGCCTTTTATATTCTCCAGGTCTTTAGTTATTTCTCTTATGGAGATGATTAATGCTAAAAAGAGTCCATGAAAAAATATTACAGTGTCAAAATTTCTGTAATACACAAACACTATAAAGAAAGGAGCAATAGCCAATGATGATGCTATTAAGTTTCCAATAAACGGGTATCGCTTTAATTTATGTGAATAAAACCAAATCATAAAAATATACGAGGAGAAAAACAATACCGCTTTAAACGACACATAACTCGCCAATATAACTGTAAGAAAATTGAGTACAAAATACCCTGATAACTTTGTGTTTTGACTCACTAACCTATCCAGCATTGTTTTTTTTGGCCGATTGATTAAATCTTTTTCTGAATCGTAAAAATTATTAATGATGTATCCGGCAGCTATAACTAAAGAAGTTGCAAAAACTAAGGTGGCTAATTTCGGATCTAGTATCACCTCTTTTAATGAAGTATCTTTAGCTAAAATATAAATTGAAGACAGATATTGTGCTAATACAATAATTAAAATATTGTATCCTCTAACTACAGAAAATAAACTGAATAGCTTTTTTAAAATCAGTTTGTGTTTTCTTGAAAACATAGATTTAATTTAAAACCTCTTTATGATTAGTTACTTAGATTTTAGAGAATTCTAATAATGACATAGAGTAAAAGTTAAATATCATTTAACTTTTAGAAATTATAAACTACTTCTAATTTATAATCTTTTAATGCTTTTTGTGCTTTATCGTAATCTTCTGTAAACCCGAGAATATAACCTCCTCCACCAGAACCACATAATTTTAAATAGTAGTCATTGGTTTCAATTCCTTGTTTCCAAAGTTTATGGAACTGTTCAGGAATCATTGGTTTAAAATTATTTAAAACAACCTTAGATAATTGTTTTACATTACCAAATAATGAACTAATATTTCCTTTCAAGAAATCATCCACACAAGCATCAGTATGTTTAGTAAATTGTGTTTTTAACATCGTTCTAAACCCTTCTTGCTTCATGTTTTCCATGAAAATATTAACCATTGGTGCTGTTTCACCAACAATACCAGAATCTAATAAGAATACAGCTCCTTTACCTGTTGTTTGCTGAGATGGCAAACCTGTAGGCTCAATACTATCTTTCGAATTAATTAAAATAGGTAAGCTTAAATAACTGTTTAATGGATCTAAACCTGAGCTCTTACCATGAAAAAATGATTCCATTTGAGCAAAAATTTCTTTCAATTGCAATAGTTTCTCTCTAGTTAAGTTTTCTAAAACTGTTATTTTATTTTGTGCGTATTTATCATAAATAGAAGCTACTAATGCCCCTGAACTTCCTACTCCATATCCTTGAGGTATAGAAGAGTCAAAATACATTCCGTTTGCCAAATCTTGTTGCAAACCATCAATATCAAACTGAGCTAAACTATGCTTTGTCTCTTGTAATTGCTGTAAGTGATTCGCTAATGCCTTAAGGTTTTTATTCGAAGATATAGCTTCTTCAGAAGAAGTATCCTCTAACTTTAATGCTCCGTTGTAAAAATTATAAGGTATAGACAACCCTTTAGAATCTTTAATGATTCCATATTCACCAAATAATAAAATTTTTGAGTAAAATAATGGTCCCTTCTTCATAGTTTTCAGTTTACAATTGGAATCTTCGGTTTTAGTTATTAACCTGTAATCAAATTAGCACCCAAACCGACTCTATCACAAATATAGTGACCATTTTGGCAATAGCCAACTAATTGACTGTTAATGAAATCTAAAACTTGCTCCTTTTCTTTTTCTGGATACAGTAAATGTACATTAGCTCCAGCATCTAATGTAAAGCATAAATGCGATCCAGAGATTTGTCTATATGCCCATATTTTATTAATAATTTCAAGTGTGTTTGGTTTCATTAATATAAAATATGGTAAACTAGTCATCATCATTGCGTGCAATGTTAATGCTTCGCTTTCAACTATTTCAATAAACGATTTTAAATCACCCGACTTAAACACTTTATTTAATTTAGATAAATTATCATGTGCTTGTTGAAAACGATTTTCAGCATAAGGATGATTATGCATTAAATTATGCCCAACAGTACTAGACACTTGTTTCTCTCCTTTATCTACTAATAAAATAGTGTCTTGATAACTCTTAAAATTTTCATGAACTTCATAAGGGTATTTTACTCCAAATAAATCAGAAGTTCCATCAATTTCTTTGTGAGTCCCCCAACAAACCAAATCACCCTCTAAACTTCTACAAGCACTCCCTGAACCTAAGCGAGCTAGGAAAGATGTCTTTTTTGTAAAATCTGCATCAGATAAACTAGGGTTAATTTCTTTCTCAATACTCATGACACAAAGTGCTAAAGCACTCATCCCTGAAGCTGATGATGCAATACCAGAACTATGTGGAAAAGTATTTGAGGTTTCAATTTTAAACTCGTAATCCTTTATAAACGGAACATATTGCTCTATTCGTTTAAAGAACGTTTTTATTTTTGGCTTAAAATCGTCTTGTAGTTTACCTTCTAAATAAACTTCAAACTGATATTCGTCAGAAGGACTAGATAGCTTTTTATAAGATAAAGTCGTTATCGTTTTACAATTACTTAATGTGAAACTAATTGAAGGATTAGCAGGGATTTGATGTTCCTTTTTACCCCAATATTTCACCAAAGCAATATTACTTGGCGATTCCCAAGTAACCGAGCCATTTTCAATAGTAACCTCTGATGTTGTATGTATAAATGCTGATGCTGGCATTGTGTATTTTATTTTAAGCAAAGATAGTTTTTATTAGGAAACAAAGTCATTTGTTTTTTCTAGTTAACATAGATTGATTTCCTTGACTGAGCCACTTGGTTAGATTTCTTCAATCGTCGAAATGACAGCAAAAACATCAATCAAAAACACATAAGTAATGTTGCTTTTATTGACTACTTAGATTCTTAACACTTAAATTCTAACATTCTTATTCTTCACTTATTGCTTTTGCTACTAAGTATCCTCCTGTCCATGCATTTTGAAAGTTAAACCCGCCTGTAACGGCATCAATATTTAACACTTCTCCTGCGAAAAATAAATTCTTATGAATTCTACTTTCAAAACGTTTGAAATTAATTTCTTTTAAATCAATACCTCCAGCAGTAACAAATTCTTCTTTAAATGTACTCTTCCCATCTACTTTAAAAACTGCCAGCGTTAATTGACTTGATAAACTTTCTAATTGGTTTTTAGTTAAATCTGCCCAACGAGTAGTTTCTGTTATGTGAGATGCTTCTACTAATTTTCGCCATAAACGTTTTGGAACTTCAAACTGGTTGTATTTCACTACCAAATTTCTCGCCATATCTTGCTTTAACTCCTTTAATTGACTCAAACAATCATCATTTGCTAGTCCAATAAAGTTAACAGATATATCAAACTTATAATTTTTATCCGCTAAGCTCCTAGCTCCCCATGCTGATAGTTTTAATATCGACGGCGCACTAAGTCCCCAATGTGTTATCAATAAAGGCCCCGAACTTTCTAGGTTTGTATCCAACACTTTTACTTCTACATTCTGAGCAACTACTCCAGGAATATCTTCCAGTCTATTATCTTTTATATTAAAAGTAAATAATGACGGAACTGGATTAATAATATTGTGCCCTTTTGATTTTATCAATTTCCATAACTTAGGAGAACTTCCAGCTGCAATTACTAATGATGTCGCTGTAAAAATTTCTGATTTAGTTGATACAACCCATTGATCATTCTCTTTTTCAAAATCAACTAGCGCTTGATTAGTAAGTACATCAATACTGTGCTTTTTAACTTCTCCTAAAAAGCAATCTATAATAGTCTGTGAAGAATCTGTTATAGGAAATACTCGCCCATCTTCTTCTATTTTTAATTCAATTCCACGTTGATCAAACCACTCAAAAGTATCACCACAACAAAATTGATGAAACGGTCCCAATAATTCCTTTTCTCCTCTTGGGTAATATTGTGTAAGCTCCTTCGGATCAAAACAGGCATGGGTTACATTACAACGTCCTCCTCCTGAAACTTTTACTTTTTGCAATACATCCTTCCCGCGCTCAAGTATGGCTATTTTTAAACCCGTATGCTGTTGAGCAATATTAATAGCAGCAAAAAAACCCGCCGCACCACCTCCAACAACTATTACATCATATTTTTTTTGCATATCAACATTCTTTAAACTAGTACTCAAAACATGAATTAGTTGTATCATTTATCAACCAATACAAGCATCAATATTTAAACCCATTGTTGGACATAAAAAAACCTTCAAGAAAACTTGAAGGTTTTTATTATTATATAATTTATAGATTAGTTAAAATCCATTTTTGTACATGTCTCAGCATATACATGTGTCAATACAATTTTTACAGCCTCTTCTGAAGTACTTGCAGTACCTAACTTACGAGCACCATCTAATACAGCACCATTTGAATCCCATACATAAGTAATATCATTTCCTTTGATGGTACGTTTACCGTCTCTAGAACTTACTCTATATGATTGGTATTCTCTATCATACTCAACTCCTGCAGGATAATATGTTTCTGCATTAAACATTGTAGATCCTTTTGCATATAAATAACATACACAGTTTCCAATATCACTTCCTTCAGAAACTCTTACAGTATTGTTATGGATTATTTTCCACTCACCTCTAACTAAAGAAGCTACAATATTCATTAAAATAGTTCCTTTTTCAGCAACTTTACCATCAATTTTAGATTCAAAGTTTACTAATGCAGAAACTGTTCCAGCTCTTTCTTTTTGTGATTCATGAACGATCTCACCAATAGTCATGTGAAAGTTATAATTTTTGTTTTTAATATTATCTGCTAATTGCTCAGAAAACTGCTCAAAGCTAATAGAGGTTCTTTTTACAATACCGGATAAGCCTACATACGCAACATTATTTTTATACCTATCATCAAATAATGCTAATACATTATTTACTTGTTTAGTCTCACAAAGTTCGTTTGACGCAGCAATATATGATTTCAATAATTTAGTTACTGGTTTTTCTTGTGAGAATCCTGTAACGAATGACAACATTGCAATGGCCATTACTAATTTTAAAGCTGTAAGTTTTTTCATGAGTATTTTATTTAAAAAGTAATATTTCTATATAATGTCCGCTAATATATAAAAAAGAAAGTTATATGAACAAAAAAGTATGCGAACAATTAATGCTAGTCAAGTATTATGCCAAAAAGGATGTCCTTAGAACTATTTAGACAGTAAAACCTGGTATATAAATTCTTTGAAGTACAATTCAATAGCATCAAAAACGGTAGTATAATACAATTCTGTCTTGTGCACTACCCATACGTTAAAACACCATGAGAATATCTTTTTTAAGTGTGATTCTTCTTAGACGCTATTCAAAGTTACTTAGAAATAGATTTTGAAAACCTCGCTCTATAATATAAATATAGCAAGTTTTATAAACTCATTCTTTTTCTGTAATCCGTTGGAGTTGAATTCTTAGTGCTTTTAAATTTTCTATTGTAGTTTGAAATATTTTTAAATCCACATTGATAAGCAATTTCAGCTATGGACAATTCATTGTTTTTAGATAATAATTTACATGATTTTTCTATTCTAATCTCAGTTAAAAATTGAATAAATGTTTTATGCGTTCGCTGTTTAAAATACCTACAAAATGCATTTGGAGTCATTGTAGCAACTTCAGCAACCTCATCAAGTGTAATATCCTTGTGATAATTATTAAGCGCTAAATCAAAAATTGCGCTCATCCTTTTCCCTTCGTTATCTGTATATATTTTCTTTGTTGAAAAAGACGCTACTGTCTCAAAATCTGATTGCATCATTTTATCTAGGATTTCTAAAAACAACATAAAACGTCTTAATTTGCTTTCCTTAATAATGTTCGCAAACTTTTCTTTTAAATCAATATCCTTAAGCTTTAATCCTAGTTCAGCTTTTGAAATAAAGCTTTTTGCTTTTTGAAACTCTGGTAAATTAAAAAACTCCTCACCAAAACTATTTAAAGTAAAAAACACTGAAATCATATGTGATGAAACATTAGATTCTATATCGCTTTTTAATACATGAGGCACATTACTTCCAAAAATCAAAATATCATTGGTTTCATAGTTTTTGATTGTGTCACCTACAATGAAGGTTCCTTTCCCAGAAACAATATAAGATAGTTGCACTTCTTCATGTTGATGCAGTTTATCATAAAATGCATCCCCTATATCTTCCTCAATAATAAGTGTATCAGTTGATGATTTCGGTATCTTAAACGGTAGCACTTTCATGTCTTAACTCTTTAATTTACATTAATTATAGTTCAATATTACTTAAAAAACACCATAAAAACCTATTTTAAGGTAATATAGTATTGGTACATGGTAATCTACATGATTTATATCTTAGAATTGCCTACTATCTTTGTCACATCAAAAACAACGATAATTATGACTATTAATTGGAAAGGTGTAATGCCTGCAGTAACTACTAAATTCACTAACGAAGATACGTTAGATTTAGAAATGTTTAAAGTAAATATTGATGCACAATTGGAAGCAGGTGTTCATGGTATTATACTAGGAGGGACTTTAGGAGAAGCAAGTACTCTAACTGACAATGAAAAGAGAACATTAGTTCGTGAAACAGTTAAAATAGTTGCAGGAAAAGTGCCTGTAATTATGAATATTGCAGAACAAACTACTACTGCAGCAATTGAAGCAGCTAAAAAAGCAAAAGAAGATGGCGCTAGCGGATTAATGATGTTACCTCCTATGCGCTATAAAGCAGATGATAGGGAAACTGTAACTTACTTTAAAGCTGTAGCGAATAGTACGTCCTTACCAATAATGGTTTACAACAACCCTGTAGATTACGGTATTGAAGTTACCCTAGATATGTTTGAAGAATTATTACGTGATTGCCCAAACATTCAAGCGGTAAAAGAATCTACTCGTGATATTTCAAACATTACTCGTATGAAAAATCGCTTTGGAAACAGGTTAGCAATTTTAAGTGGTGTTGACACTTTAGCGCTAGAAAGCTTACTTTTAGGTGCAGACGGTTGGGTTGCTGGATTAGTAGACGCATTCCCTGCTGAAACTGTAGCAATTTACACTTTAGCTAAAGCAGGAAAGTTTGCTGAAGCTTTAGAAATTTACAGATGGTTCTTACCAGTATTAGAATTAGACATCAATTCAAAACTAGTACAGAACATTAAATTAGCGGAAGTAGCAACAGGAATCGGTACAGAAAATGTAAGAGCGCCACGCTTACCTTTAATTGGAGAAGAACGACAAAATGTTTTAGCTATTATAAATACTGCTTTAGAAACACGTCCAGTACTTCCAGAGTATAAAACAATAAATGCGATGGTTTAAGTATCTTTGTAATATGCTGAAAATAAGACCTAATTGTGAACATTGTAATAAAGATTTGCCTTTCGACTCAGAAGAAGCAATGATTTGTTCATTTGAATGCACCTTCTGTTCAGATTGTGTTTCAGATGTATTGCATCAGGTATGTCCAAATTGCGAAGGTGGGTTTACCAAGCGACCAATAAGACAAGCACATTTATTAGAGAAATACCCCGTTTCAACAGAACGAATTTACAAGCCTGTTGATCAAGTTGAGCATACAAAAAGAATAAGAAACACCCCTTAACCACTACCATAAACCTTAGAAGTATAACGCTTCTAAGGTTTATTGGTTATAACATAAAATTATTAGCATGATAACAGGAAAAAATTTTATTGGAAATAAATTATCTGCAAATGGGACAGATACTCACAAAACATTTAACCCAAAATTAAATGTAGAAAATTCGTATAATTTTTATGCAGCTACTATTGAAGAAGTTGATGAAGCTGTACAATTAGCAAGTCAAGCTTTTAAAGAATATCGTAAAGTTTCTGGAAAAAAACGTGCCGAGTTTTTAAATGCAATAGCAGGTGAAATTTTAGCGTTAGGAGATGATCTCCTTCAAACATACATGTCAGAAAGTGGCTTACCAGAAGGTAGAGCTATCGGAGAACGTGGTAGAACCATTTTTCAATTACAAAGCTTTGCTAATTTAGTAGAAAGTGAAAATTGGAAACAAACCACTATTGACGAAGCTATTCCGGACAGACAACCAATGCCTAAAGATGATCTTAGAAAAACTTCTATCCCATTAGGTCCAGTCGTTGTTTTTGCAGCAAGTAATTTTCCTTTAGCATTCTCAACTGCAGGTGGTGATACAGCAAGCGCATTAGCATCTGGTTGTCCCGTAATTGTAAAATCTCACTCTATGCATTCAGGAACTGGTGAACTAGTAGCTTCTGCTATTATAAAAGCAGCTGAAAAAACAGGTATGCCAAATGGTGTGTTTTCTAACATCACAGGAAGCGGAAGAATAGTTGGTGCTGCCTTAGTAAAACATCCAAAAGTAAAAGCTGTTGGTTTTACAGGAAGTATTTCTGGAGGAAGAGCCTTATTCGATATCGCAGCTAAACGTCCAGAACCTATTCCAGTTTTTGCTGAAATGGGAAGTATAAATCCAGTTATTATTACTGAAAATAGTATCGCTAAAAAATCTGCAGAAATAGCATCTACATATGCTGGATCTATCACTATGGGTACTGGTCAATTTTGCACCAATCCTGGTCTGATTTTAACGATAGAAAACGAAAATACAAATGAGTTTATAAAAGATTTAGCTCAAAAGGCTACAGCTATAGCTCCTCAATGTATGTTACATCCAAATATTAAAAGAGATTTTGTAAGTAATGGAGCTTCTGTTTCATCTCAATCTGGAGTAAGCGTAGTTGCAGTTATAGAAGAAGTTGAAGCAAATTTTGCACCAACACAAGTATCTACAGTTTCTGGAATAGATTTTTTAATCAACCCAAAAATGCACCAAGAAGTTTTTGGTCCATTTTCATTAGTAGTTCGTTGTAAAGACGAAGCGCAATTAGTTGAAATTATTGAAGGCCTAGAAGGACAATTAACAGGAACTATTTTAGCAGAAGAAGAAGATTATGCTAATCTTTCTGAAGTAGTTGACGCATTACAAAATCGAGTAGGTAGAATTATATTTAATGGAGTTCCTACTGGAGTTGAGGTGTGTGATTCTATGACTCATGGTGGACCATATCCAGCATCTTCAGATTCTCGTTTTACAGCAGTAGGAACGGGTTCAATAAAACGTTGGGTAAGACCTTTTTCATTCCAAGCTTTTCCAAAAGAATTACTACCTCAATCATTAAAATAATATGGCTGTAGACAAAACATTTTTTTGCGTAGATGCTCATACTTGTGGGAATCCTGTTAGGGTTGTTGCTGGTGGCGGACCTAACTTAGAGGGGAATAATATGTCTGAAAAAAGACAACATTTCTTGAAAGAATACGATTGGATTCGTAAAGGACTAATGTTTGAACCCAGAGGTCATGATATGATGTCTGGGAGTATTCTATTCCCACCAAGCAATCCTGAAAACGATTTTGGTATTTTATTTATTGAAACATCTGGTTGTTTACCTATGTGTGGTCATGGTACTATTGGTACGGTAACTATTGCTATTGAAGAGGGCTTAGTTACTCCAAAAACACCAGGAATCATTAAAATGGAAGCACCTGCAGGATTGGTACATATTGAATACCAACAAACAGGTAAAAAAGTAGATTGGGTAAGGTTAACTAACGTTAAAAGTTATTTAGCTGCTGAAGGATTAACGGTCGATTGTCCGGAATTAGGAGAAATCACTTTTGATGTTTCTTATGGAGGTAATTACTATGCTATTGTAGATCCGCAACAAAATTTTTCGGGTATTCAAGATTTTACCGCTAGTAAAATTATACAATACAGTCAGGAAGTACGTATGCGTATCAATGAAAAATATCCTGATATGTTTATCCATCCTGAAAATGATACCATTCGTGATGTGAGTCATATGTTATGGACAGGAACACCTTTAGACCCTACATCATCAGGTCGTAATGCAGTATTTTATGGTGATAAAGCTATAGATAGAAGTCCTTGTGGCACAGGAACCTCAGCACGAATTGCACAATTACATGCAAAAGGAAAACTTCAAAAGGGTGAAGAATTTATCCATGAAAGTTATATAGGAAGTAAGTTTATTGGCCGTGTGGAAGAAGAAACTACTTTAGACGGAGAAAAGGCCATTATACCAAGTATTCAAGGATGGGCAAAAGTATATGGATACAACACCATTAAAATAGATGAAGATGATGATCCGTATGCATTCGGATTTCAAGTGATATAACCCACCAATGAGATTTAGTTGACTTTAACTTTAATAAGCATGAAAAAAACAAGTATCATCGGAGGCGGAATTATAGGTTTATGTTCTGCATATTACCTAGCAAAAGAAGGCTTTCAAGTTAGCGTTTTCGATAAAAGCGACATGACGGATGGTTGCTCCTACGGTAATGCCGGAATGATTGTGCCTTCTCATATTATCCCATTGGCACAACCCGGTATGATTGCGCAAGGAATGAAATGGATGTTTGATAGTCAAAGTCCGTTTTATGTAAAACCTCGCTTAAGTACTGATTTGATAAAATGGGGCTTGCAGTTTTACAAGCATGCGAATAAAAAACATGTAGAAAAGGCAATGCCCGCATTACGAGATTTATCTTTATTAAGTAAAGAGTTATATCAAGATTTTGCCAAAGAGAATAATTCCTTTTTTTATGATGAAAAAGGATTATTGATGCTTTTTAAAACCGAAAAGACGGCTGAAGAAATGCATCATGAAGGTAAATTGGCAGAAAACTTAGGCTTGGGAGTAAACTATCTATCTAAGGAAGAAGTTTTACAATTAGAAACAGGAACACAAACTGATGTTATTGGTGCTGTTCACTATACCTCAGATGCGCATTTATATCCGCAAAAATTTATGCAGTTTATAAAAGCAGAATTGAATAAATTAGATGTTGAAATTTACAAAAACACTACTGTAACCGATTTTAAAATTAGTAATAATACCGTTTCTGAAGTAATAACCTCTAAAGGAAATTTTATTACAGACGAAGTAGTTTTAGCTACAGGATCATGGAGTCCGGAAATAGCAAAAAAACTACACACAAGTGTTTCGATGTTACCAGGGAAAGGGTACAGTTTTACCTTAAAAGGAAAAACACAAAAACCGAGTATCCCAAGTATTTTATGTGAAGGTAAAGTAGCTGTAACACCAATGGCTAATGACATTCGATTTGGTGGAACAATGGAAATCACACATAATAATGATACTAAAATAAATCAGAATCGATTACAAGGAATTATCAATTCGGTAAACGATTTTTACCCTGATCTAAGTATTGAAATGCCTAAAACAGAAGATACTTGGTATGGTTTCAGACCGTGTACTCCTTCTGGCATGCCTATTATAACCAAATCAAAAAAAATAACCAATCTAACACTAGCAACTGGCCATGCCATGATGGGGTTGAGTTTAGCACCAGCAACAGGAAAAGTAATTACCGAATTAATTTTGGGTAAACCTACTTCTGTACCTACTAATATGTTTCAATTATAATATGAGATACGCACCAATACCATCGAGATTATTTATAAAAAATAGAGCTAATTTCATATCTAAAATGAAAGAGAATACCATTGCTATACTTACATCAAATGATGTAAAACATAACAATGCAGATGACGTAATGGGCTTTGCTCAAAACAACGATTTATTTTATATATCAGGGATAGATCAAGAAGAAACTGTTTTGGTATTGTATCCCGATGCTTATAAAAAGGAAAATAAAGCCATTTTATTTGTAAAGGAAACCAATGAGCATATAAAAATATGGGATGGTGATAAACTTTCCAAAGAACAAGCTGCAAATATTTCTGGAGTAACACGAATTGAATGGCTTCATGATTTTGAAAAAGTAGTACAGTTAATAGCTTTTGAAGCTGATGGGTTTTACCTTGGACATAACGAACACATTAAACGGGTAACTTTTGATCAAGAAACTCAACAGGACAGAATGATTGCTTGGTGTAAAAATAAATATCCGTTACATGAATATTACCGAGCAGCAAAAATTACACGTGAATTACGACCTATAAAATCTGATGAAGAAATAACACTTATGCAAAAAGCAGTCGACATTAGTGTTATCTCTTTTAAACGAGTTTTACAAGCCTGTAAACCCAATATAAATGAATATGAACTAGAAGCAGAACTCACCTATAATTTAGTGAAGTCTGGCGCTACACGCCATGCATTTCAACCAATAGTAGCTTCGGATAAAAATGCCTGTGCTTTACATTATAACACTAATGATGATATCTGCCATGAAGGTGAAATGATTTTGCTAGATTTTGGAGTTTGTTACGCCAATTATAATAGTGACACTACACGTTGCTTCCCTGTAAACGGTGTGTTCTCACCAAGACAAAAAGAAGTATATAACGCTGTATTACATTGTTTAAAAGAAGGATGTAAACTACTAAAACCAGGTATCCTTCCTTCAGATTACGAGCAACAAATGGCTGCTTTGGTAGAAGATCAATTAATACAACTTGGCTTGCTTGACGCTACTGAAGTAGCACAACAAGACCCAGAAAAACCACTGTATAAAAAATATTTTATGCATGGTACAGCACACCATATTGGTTTAGATGTTCATGACGTTGGTTTGTATTCACGATCATTAAAAGCCGGTATGGTTCTTACTTGCGAACCTGGAATTTATATCCCTGAAGAAGGAATTGGATGTAGATTGGAAAACAATTACTTAATTACCGAAAACGGAAACATCAATTTAACGGCAGCAATGCCCATTGAAATAGAAGAGATTGAGGCTTTAATGGCCGTTAAAGAAAAAGAAGTTTTTGCTTAGTTAGTTGTATTTTAAAAATAACACATCACAATATGAAAACATTAGGAATAGGAGGTTCCACAATTGAAGCAGAATTAGCAGCAATTAAACCTTTAGCACATTTAGCGAAACCCATACAAAAAGAAGAATTTCAAACACGCATTACCAAGGCGTGTACCCTTATGAATCAACAAGAGATTCAAGCGGTGTATTTACACGCAGGTACTAACCTATACTACTTTACTGGCACTAAATGGAATTCTAGCGAACGTATGGTTGGCGCACTATTGTTTTCAACAGGAGAACTATTTTACATAGCTCCAGAATTTGAAAAAGGAACTATCCTTGATTTTATGGGTGTTACTGGTGCCGTACGATGTTGGGAAGAACATGAGAGTCCGTACCATTTGTTAGTAAATCTTCTTCAAGAAAAAGGAGTAATTAAAGGAACACTTGCCGTAGATGAGGCCACTCCGTTTTTTGTGAGCGATGGTATTGCTAAAGTTGCTCCTACGTATACTATTACCAATGCAAAACCAATTACTGCAGGTTGTCGTATGCTAAAATCTGATGCTGAGATAGCTATTATTCAAGTAGCCATGGACATTACTATGGAAGTGCATAAAGCTGTAGCTAGAATTTTATACCCTGGAATAAGTACAAAAAACGTAACTGACTTTATTCATGAAGCGCATATCCGTTATGGTGTTCCTACAGGATCGTATTTCTGTATTGTATTATTTGGAGTGGATTCATCATTCCCACATGGCGTAAAAACACCTAAGAACTTAGAAGAAGATGAAATTGTATTGGTAGATACGGGTTGTATGCTACACAATTATATTTCAGACATTACCCGTACTTATGTATATGGTGAAATAAGCGATTTGCAACGTAAAATTTGGAACTTAGAAAAGGAAACCCAACAAGCCGCTTTTAATGCTTCACAATTAGGGAATACCTGTTCTATGGTAGATATTGCCGCACGACAAACATTAGAAGCTCACGGACTAGGACCAGATTATAACCTACCAGGATTACCCCACCGTACAGGACATGGTTTAGGATTAGACATTCATGAATGGCCGTATATTGTACGTAACGACCATACTGTTTTAGCACCAAATATGTGTTTTAGTAACGAACCGATGATTTGTGTACCTAATGAATTTGGAATACGTTTGGAAGACCATATTTATATGACGAAAAAAGGGCCAAAGTGGTTTACAGAACCTGCATATACAATAGAAGACCCTTTTGGAATTACTAAAAATTAAACCGTCTAAAACATTCATATTAAAGCTCCTTTTAGGGACTTTTTTTTTATAGATAGAACATCAATACTTAAAATACCATCCCTTTTTTATCATAAAACACGTAGTTCTACTTGTTTTTAATTTCTATGCACCTCTTATATTTGGTTTATTAAATAATTAACACCAATTTTAAATGTTTGAAAATATAAGAATCAATAGTCTAACAGTAGTTATTCTACTTGCTACAATGCTATTTACTAGCTGTAAAAAAGAACAAACAAAAGAGGAGTATGCCGCTAAAAACACTCCTGTGAAAGTATTAAATTCAGCAACTTTCTCGGCAGATCCCATGCCTGAAAAATTAATTAGCGGAATAGCATTTCCTACAGATTCTATTCTGATAAATAAATGGATAAGCAATCCTAAATATGACAATATAAAAGCTGGAAACTTTGAAAACAACCCTGATATTATTAACCATGGTTGGGATATTTGGCATGCACTAACAGCATTCACCAATGAAAGTTATGATAATCAAAAATTGAGAAGATTTGAAACGTGGTATACGCCAGATGATATTAAAAAAGCATTAACAGATGAACTTGTAAATAAAAGCAAGGTTTCGTTAAAAAGTATGAAAAGAAACCGTGGTAAATTAAAAACCCCTAGTCAATTTCATACGGGTAAAAACCTAAGCACTTCAACAGGAGATATCGTAAGTTTTGTTAAATATGATCCTTCGGCTGCAAATCATATTTTTGACAATAAGTTATTCTTCAAAAGCAAATTAAATGCAATTAGCAAATCGGGAGCTAACTTTCCTGAAATAACAGACTTCCCTACTAGTGGAGTTACCTTAAAACCAATTTTTGATCCGCTATCTGAAGCAGATTTAGTTACTAAAAAGTGTGCAGATTGTTATAAAATAGCGGTATGGCCTGGAGAACAAAACAATCCGGAAAGAAAATTTGGAGAAGACGACTGGAACACCTTTGTGTACGTAACTTTAACTGGACAAACAGACAAGGAGAAATTGATTTATTCAGTTAATGAATTCATTCATTTCAAAGCTGATAAAGCAATTGCTCAGTCGAGAGATATAAAAGTAGGCGATTTTTTAATCCTTAGGGCTATGCACGTTACTACCCGAGAAATAAAAAGATGGACATGGCAAACATTTTGGTGGTCACCGAATCCAAATTCCCCATTTAAACCTAGTTCAGAAACTATAGTACGTTACAAACCTGAGCAATTAGACCATGCTTCAAAGCATTATGCTATGGCTATAGCATATAGTATGGTAAAACCGGCACAACCATATTATAACGGTTCGGGTAAAGAAGCAAATTCATTGTATGCTTACAACCCTTACTTAGAAGCTAGTTTTGGTCCGTATCAAGTTATTAAAGATGATCTTGCAATTGGCGGAACTTTTTCAACGGGTGATCAATATGTTCAAGCTTACGGTATAGACCAAAGAGTAGGAGGAAAATTAAATCAATACGGAATGCAAACAAATTGTATGAGTTGTCATGGTCAAGCAAGGTATATACCCGGAATAACAACTACAGATAGTTCGAGCCATTTATATATTACAGACCAGTATTTTGATTTAAAAGCACCGTATTTTAAGAATACCGTTAAATTAGATTTTACTTGGAGTATACAAGGGAACTTAATGAAAGATAAGGAGATAGCATCCTCAAAAGATGAAAGTGCAGCACTTAAATAAATACCCTTTAATAAATCATTAAAAACCAGTTGTTAATTCAGCTGGTTTTTTTTTATCCTTTTCAATAAACCAGTTCGATTTGAGTTAAAAAAACCAAGTAAAAACCCCTGATTTTAATCTAAAACAGATTGAAAATACAAAAAAAACAAAGTGTTTTGTAGATTAAATTTTACATTTCAAACTCAATTATTTAAATGTAGAAAAAATGAAACTTTTATTTAACACCTATATATATATTGTTGCTGTGGTAGCACTTACTGTTATTTCTTGTAAAGAAAAAGACCATGGCCATCATGAATATTCAGCTATTCCAGCTCCAGTAAAATTTTCACCAAACATCCCTATAGATGTAGTACCTGAACTACAAGAAAAACTAAAAAAGGAAAAGGACATTTTTAAATTAAATGAAGCCTTTAATGAATTTAGTTGGCAAGCTCTAGTTGCCATTAATTGGCCTAGAGATAAACAAGGAAATGCCATGCCTAAATTTACGGATAAAGGAGATGCAACTTGGCTAGGTTGGAAAGAAGCTTTTCAGGTATATCGTAAGGACGGCCATGTTCCTTCAGCATGGGGAAGCCCAAGATCGGCATCTGGACTAGAGATAAGTAATGCTATATTAAACGAAAAAGATTCGCGCCTTTTATTATTATCAACTACTCCAACGTCAAAAAGAAGTCAGAATGTTGCAGATGAGGTTGACCAAGCCTTTGCTGGTAAATTATTTGACCAAAATGGAAATGTAGTCGTTTATGAAGCCTTAATGAATAAGGAAGAGTTTGATTATATTGTTGACAAGCAATTATATAATATAAACGGCCAATTAACCTACACTAAAAAATATCCTGAAGCAGATTTCCCCTCTGGAAATTATGAAAACAATGAGCTAGGAGCAATAGAAATTAAGTTTGCTTGGAAGGTTTTAGAAGAAACTGACCATAAAGATCGTTACTTTAGAGATGAAGGATATATTATTGATGAGGACACTAATGAATTAGTGAAAAAAGACTTAGGGATGATAGGTTTTCATATTAGTCAAAAAACACCTACTGGAAAACAATGGGTGTGGTCTACTTTTGAACATGTTGATAATTTAAATGTAACATTAATTGAAAAAGATGGAAAAACTATTAGTATCCCTCCATCGTTAAGAGATGCCGAATGTGAAATTTGCCCTGCTAATGTGGATGTTACTCATAATAGCAAGTATGAATACAAAACAGATAGCCACGGTAACTTTTGGGAAGTAACAACACAAGGGAATGTAGTTCCAAATACTTCACCTACAAAATACGAAGACTCCACTAAAGAAAAATATTATGCCAATAGCGAAGTAATGAAAACACAAGCAAACCGAATGGTTGCTATACCTTCACGTGTGCAACGAATAAATGAGCGAATGCAAGCTTATTTCAAGCAACAAGAAAGTGTTTGGCAATACTATGAATTAATAGATACTCAATATCCGTTAAATCAAAATACTCCTGCACCTCCACATAATGAAGATGATTACACACTGCCTACTTCTGTTACTGATAAATCTGGTGGTGACACCAATATTGCTTTGCTTACTAATATGACCATGGAAACCTTTTTTCAAGATGGAAATCAATCGGCTTCTAACTTAATGGAAAATAACCCGTATAGTGATGTTACTATTTATGGTACAGAAAGCTGTATAGGCTGTCATTCTAGTGCTGGAATTTATACTTCTTATACAGATGGAAAATTAAACAGTGGCCCTCAACTTTCAGGAGACTTCAGTTGGCTATTAGGCAGAGCGCAATGGGACAGTTCTATTCCAAAACCTACAGAGTAATATACAAGTAAACCTTTTAAAATAAAACCAATTATGAAATTATACAAGAACAGTTTCTGGGCGCTACTCTTTTGCTTATCATTATTTTCATGCCAACCTAAAAAGGTAAAAACAACAGAAAGTGAGCTCGTTTCAAATGAGAAAAACACACCTGTTACAGAAAAAGATGCTACAGAAATTTCAAAAAATGTAGCTAAAAAAAGCAGCTTAGTTTACGGAATAGACATCTCTAAATACCAAGGAGATGAAGTAGATTTTATAAACAAAAAGACAGATAGTTTGCAATTTATAATCTGTAAAGCAACCGAAGGGATAACCTATACTGATCCAAATTTCGCTCATAACTGGACTACGATATCTGAAAAGAAATTCATTAGAGGAGCTTATCATTTTTATAGATGTAATGATGATCCTATTGCACAAGCTAAAAATTATTTAAGTGCTATAGCTAATTTAAAAAGTACTGATTTCCCTCCAATAATCGATTTTGAAGAAGGAGGTATTGACAAGTCACAATCTGTGGAACAAATTCAATCTACCCTACTTATTTTTATTAACGAAATTGAAACTAAATTGAAAAGGAAACCAATTATTTATACGGATGTTAATACGGGTAATAAATACTTAAACAAAACAGCATTTGCTAGCTACCCCCTTTGGATAGCAAATTACAATAACAAAAAACAACCAGACTTACCAACAACTTGGAAAAACACTAAATGGATACTTTGGCAAAAATCTGCTAGTTATAAAATAGGGACTACCGTAAATGACTTCGATGTATTTAATGGCAGTTTAAGTAATTTACAAAAATTCATAAAAGCAACTGATGCTCTATAAGAATACCATGAAAAAAACATACTTCATCTTCTACCTTTTTATCGGCCTACTAATAAGCTGTAATTCAAAGATGAAAAAAACAAACAATCCTTCTGCTAGTGATGAAACTACTGTCCAAGAAGAAAAAGCAGATTCGGTTCTCTTTAGTTTTACTTTTTTAGGGTGCAATCGGGTAGATAGAAAACAGCAACATGATACTACGGCTACAAATGGTTCTACCGCAAATTTATCGGCTTTAAAAAGAATCTGGACAGAGATTGCTGATTTAGAGCGAAAACCCGACCTCTTTTTTTTCTTAGGAGATATGGTGTTAGCAGAGTCTACTACTGAAAACCTTGATAATCAACTTCAGGATTGGGTAAAACTATACAATAACACCTCTTTTAGTAAAATTAGTAACTCAGGAATAGAAATGGTTGCCGTACCTGGAAATCATGAAATGTTATATTGGCATGATTACAATGTTCCTAATCATGACGAATGGCCGTTAGAAGGATCTACAGAAATATGGATGAACCATATGAGTGATTTCATGCCATCAGATCGCGATTATGTAAAAGGTACAGATAGTATTAACAATCAAATGACATTTTCATTTACACGTAAAAATGTAGGATTCGTATTGATGAATACGGACACATATAATAAGCCATCAAATGAAAACCCACATGGTTTAGAAGGGCAAATACCTACACAATGGATTGTTGATAAAGTAACACAATACCAAAAAGACTCTGCTATTGATCATGTGTTTGTTTTAGGACACAAACCATATTATGTAAGCGGAAAACCTGAAACCGGTCATATTGGTTTACCTGAAGGACCTGTATTATGGCCTAAGTTAAATGAAACTCATGTAGTAGCAATGTTATCAGCACATTTACATGATTACCAGCGTATGCAACCTGGAGGAAAAGGTACCTATCAAATAATTGCAGGAAATAGTGGTAGCCCAGGGTCTGCAACCTTTTTTGGCTATTCTAAAATAGATATTATGAGTAATGGAGAGGTAAAATTAACTTCTATGGGTTATGATAAAGGAGACCCCTATTATAAAGCCATACCCAATAGTCCGTCTACACTAAGAGATACTACCAATTTAACTTGGGGTAAAAATGCAAATCCTTATTCAAATAATTAAGGGCTAAAACGTTAAAAAACATACTTCACTGTTATAAAACAGGTATAAATACCCATAGCATCCAGTGATATTAATTTTATTTTGGAGCAACTTAAAAACAACATCAAATGAAAACATATTTGCACAGTTTATTGGACGAAAAAAATGATCCAGTTGTTCAGAAATACTTAGATTATATAAAATCCGGATTCCCTGAACCTCAAGGAAAAAAGAAAGATGTATTGGTTGTTGGTGCTGGAATGGCAGGGATGGTTGCTGCATCTATCTTACAAGAAACGGGACATAATGTTACTATTGTGGAAGCCAATACACGTGTAGGAGGTAGAGTAAAAACATTCCGTAATTCACCTGATAAGAAATATTGGAAAGACAATAACTTATATGCTGAAGCTGGCGCTATGCGTTTGCCAGATTTTCATTATATGGTAATGGAATATTGCAAACAATTGAAGGTTCCATTAGAACCTTTTTATTATGTTCCTGTAGATGAAAAGCAAGCCTTACTAAACAAAAAAGAAGATTATAAACGCACAAGTGACACGTTTCCTGAGAAAACACGTAACTCTTTTATATTTGCAAATTATAATCATATTCTTCAAAGTACATACAATAAACCGGGAGCAAATATTAATGAGTTGCTGGATTATCATTTACAAGAAAACATTGACCCAACTTCAAAAAACCTTGATGAAAATCAGACTGCTGGAACCTTACTTGAAAATGCAATGACACCTCTTAAGCAATTTATTGCCATTAATCCAGAGAAAAACTGGCCAGTATTGATTGAAAAATTAGGGGAGTATTCTATGCGTCGTTTTCTAAAGGAGTACACTAACTATTCTGAAAATGCTATAGAAATGATTGGTGTATTACAAAACCTAGAATCTCGTATGTCTTATGATTTTATTCAGAGTTTTATAGAAGCTAATATTATTAAAGATGATACCGTATTTTGGCAAGTAGTTGGTGGAACAGATGTTATTACAGAATCTTTTTACAAAGAGCATAGGCTAGCAGAAATTACACATTTGGATACTCGTGTTACTGATTTATACATGCGAGATGGTAAAGTTCGTATTTCCACGGAAGTTGATATAGAAAGAGAATCTTATTATTACCAGAACAGAGGATTTGCTACACATGACAATCCTGTAAGTAATATGGAGTTTGATGAGGTTATTGTTACCATCCCATTTTCTGCCTTTAGAATGGTTCATGTTTGGCCAAAATTTAAGCAAAAGAAAAGAAAAGCGATACGTGAATTACATTATGATGCTGCTACAAAAGTTTTAATTGAATTTAAAGATCGTTGGTGGGAAAAAGCTCCATACAATATTGTTGGAGGTGGTACCATCACCGATTTACCAAATCGCTTTATTTATTATCCAAGTCAGGATATTGGTAAAGACGGACATGGTTTAATGCTTGCTTGCTACTGTTGGGCAGATGATGCCAGAAAGTGGGATTCTATGAGCCATAAAGATCGTTATATCTATGCCTTGGAAAATATAGCTATCGCACACGCTCCAGATGACAAGGAAGAGCAAAGAAGAATTATTGGTTTATCTGTATTCGATAAAAACGCCCCAGAAGAAGAAAATTATGTTGACGGAATAAAAGGTGCTGCCACCGTATCATGGATGCAGAATCCATATGCTTTTGGTGAAGCAGCAATATTTTCCCCTGGCCAATTAAATTTATTGCAAGGAGCTATAGAAGAACCAGAATGGGATGGGAAAGCTCATTTTGCTGGTGAGCACACATCACTTAAACATGCGTGGATTGAAGGAGCTATTGAATCTGGAATTCGAGCTGCTTTAGAAGTAAATGAAACACCTGTACGAATGGAGATTAAAACGGATGTGACCAAAACCGTTTTTGAATTTCAAAAAAATTAAGATAATAAACGCATATATGTTTACTTAAATTTTAACCTTATTTACATTCCATTTTACGCTTCCTTCAAGGAGGCAGTAAAAAGATGGGCAAAAAAAAACTCAGTTTACTAACCACTGAGTTTTTTCTTTTTATTGTGTATAAGAACACAAAAAAACCTCAGCAGATACCGCTGAGGTTTTTAATTAACAAGAAGTGTCTGCAATAATTTTCCACTCGCCATTAATCTTTTTAAAGATGATCATAAATACGCCATCAGCATTTCCAACTTCCCGGATTAGATGGTACTCTCCCATCACATAATAGGAGTCTTCAGATATTTTAGAAATATCATTTATTTTAAAATTTAAAGCTCCAGAATATTCTTTAGTTGGGTAGCCCTTTTTATAATTTTCTAATGTTTTTTCCCAACCTTGGGTCAATCCACTACTTCCGTAAAATTTTAATGAATCTGATTTCCAATAGCCTTCCATAAAACCTGCTAAGTCATGATTTGACCATGCTTTTTCTTGTGCTTTCATCACAGTTATAATCTCATTTTTATCGTCTTCCTCAGTAGTTCTACTACAAGAAAATAACACGATCATTATGCAACAAATTAAAAGTAATTTTTTCATAGTTTACTTGCTTTTCAGTGTTATAGTAAAGGAGTATTCATACGTTCTATTTGCTGGAATAGTATATTCAGGACGTACCAAACGCCCCCATGAAGTATCTCCTCCTACTCCCATTTGCATCATATCGATATTCCACTGTATGGTTTCTCCAATTTTAATATCAGCCCCGTGTTTTTTGGTTACAGGAACTAACCCTGAAGCAGACGCTTCTGCATCTTCAGTATTAAAGTCTAATTCTTTCATGCCAAAAGGCCATACACTAGCGTTTAGATATTCATTTCCAATTACAGTTAATTCAAAATTATCAGAGTTTAAACTCATCCATCTAACGGCTGTTTTATTCCCAGTTTCTTGTGGTCTGGAATAGCTGTGAAACTGCTCATTTACCTTTCCAGTATAGATTCCAGTTTTTACTCCTGTTTTTCTATCCCAATAACTTTCTTGTGGACCCTTACCATACCAAGAAATATCATTGAAATATTTATTCAAGGTCATATACATTCCTAGTCTAGGTATATTTGGCAAGTCTTTTTTAATTGGAGTAAACCTATAGTCAACTTTTAAAACCCCATTTACACTAATTGTGTACTGTACGGTAACATTAGCTTCATTATTAGGTAAGGCATAGCCAACTTTATAACTTACACCGTTGTTCTCTTTTTTAGGTTTTTCAATTAGTTTGGCTGTATAATTATAACTGGCATCTTGCCATATTTTCGCCCATTTGTTCATACCATTTCCTAAGTCGTTGTCAGTTGGCGGTCTCCAGAAATTAGGGGCTATAGGTACTTTTGTAATTTCTTTTCCCTGATAGACCCAAGAGCTAATTTCTCCAGTTTTAGGATGGATGATTAGTTGAACATTATTGTTTTGTATTTCAATGTTTTCTATATCAGTAGATATCTTAAAATCATTTTCAACTATTAAAGAACCATAAACTGCATTTCCTTTTTGCAACACAAATTCATCCCAAGCAATTTCATGACTTTTAGGAAGCATATCAGTAGCTTCTTTTTGCAATAAACTAACTTCTAAAATGAATTCACTTTCAGGAATAAACATATCCGGAATCTCTTTTATTTGAATTTTAGTTGTTGTTTGTGCTGGAACTTGAACATCAATGTCAGATGCAAGTACCGTAGCTTTACCATTAACCAAGAGTTTTACTCGTAATGACTTATCAGATAAATCGGAAAAAAAATTCTTGTTTTCTATTTCAATAATTCCATTTCCTAAATAGTTAAAATGAACTGGTTCATACACCTTTTTAACCTCAGACAAATGTGGATGTGGATTCCTATAAGGATCAACCAAACCATTGTTTAAAAAATTACCATCGGTAGGTAAGTCAGGGTGGTAATCATGTCCATACGCTAAATATGGTTTTCCGTTTTCGTTTATATACTCTAAACTTTGGTCTACCCAGTCCCAAATAAAACCTCCTTGAAGGTTAGGGTACGTTTCTATGATATCCCAATACTCTTGTAAATTACCTACTGAATTTCCCATAGCATGCGCATATTCAATCATTATCGATGGTTTATCTGAGTTTGATTTCCCGTGATTTACTAAGTACGCTGGTTTTGGGTACATAGGGCAATACAAATCAGTATAATCTTCTTTACCTGCAGGTTCGTATTGTACAATTCTATTGTCGTCATTTTCCTTTAACCATTTGTAAGTTGCTCTAAATACATCCCCTTCTCCAGCTTCATTACCCAATGACCATGAATATATTGAAGCGTGGTTTCTATCACGATAATACATGCGTTGCGTACGCATCATATGAGCCGGTAACCAACTCATTTCGTTTCCTATTTGAGTATCTTTATCAATCGCTAACGGATGACTTTCAATATTGGCTTCATCAATAACATATAACCCATATATATCACATAAATCTAACCAATATGGATCATTAGGATAATGTGAACTACGTACCGCATTTATATTATTTTGCTTCATTAATTTGATATCCTTTTCCATAGATTCACGAGAAACTACATGGCCAGTATGTGGATCGGTTTCATGCCTATCAACCCCTCTAAAATAAACAGATTTCCCATTAACCAATACTTGACTATTCTTGATTTCAATAGATTTAAAACCTATAACCTTCTGAATATATTGGTTGTTTTTAGAATCTATTTCATCTTCCAGAACAATCTTTAAAGTGTATAAATTAGGTAATTCTGCCGACCATTGTTTCACCTGTTCAATAATTTTATCAGCAACAACTTTTGTAGTCTTGTTTGCTTGAATAGTAATGCTTTCTGAGGTTTTAAAAATAGACGTTCCTTGATCAAGAACTTCTACTAAAACTGTTCTTTTTGCCGGATTAGGAGTACTATTGCTAACAGAAAAAGTTCCTTTAAAAATCCCATTCAGGTAACTGTCATCAAGGTTCGTATTTGCATGATAATCTGAGACAAAAACTTTAGGCTGTGCATATAGATATACCTCACGTTCTATCCCACTCATGCGCAACATATCCTGACTTTCTAAATAACTTGCATCACTCCAACGGAACATTTGCAATGCAATTAGGTTTTTGCCTTCGCTCAAGTGTTTTGTAATATTGAATTCAGCTGGAGTTTTACTACCTTGTGAATACCCTATATATTCTCCATTTATATATACATACATGGCTGATTTAGCCCCAGCAAAATGCAGGATAATATCCTCTGATAAAAATTCTTTATTGAAGTTAATCTCTTTTCTGTACGTTCCAACAGGGTTATAATCTGTTGGTGCTTCTGGCCATTTAGTTGTAAACGGATAACGTTCATCTAAATAAATAGGATGCCCGAAACCTTCTACTTCCCAATTAGCAGGAACTGGAATTGTTACCCAATCACTATCATCAAAAGCGATGTTCTGAAAGGTAGTCGGACGTTTTTCCGGATCTTTTACCCAATTAAATTTCCAATTGCCATTTAAGCTTAAAAAGCGTTTTGAATTTTCTTTTTCTGAAAGCCCCTCTTTTTCAAAACCAAAAAAGGTTGCTCTAGGAGCTAATTTGTTCTCCTCAAAAACTTGATGATTGAAATGACTAGCTTGTTTAGCAACTGGTTGTAATGGTTCTTCTGCACAACTAGATAGAATACAAAGTATCCCTATAAATAAATATTTAATGTTCATGTTCTTAATAGGTTTTCATGAAATCTTCAGTAAAGATTTTTCGTAAATAAAATAGTAACTCCTCAGCATTCTCTAAAGTAAATACAATTGGCGGTTTAATTTTTAAGACATTATGATCTGGTCCATCGGTACTCATTAAAATCCCATGGCCTTTCATACGGTTTGCTAAATAATCGGTTTGTTCAGCAAGGGGTTCTAAATTAGCATCTACTAATTCAATCCCAAGAAATAAACCCTGTCCGCGAACATCTCCTATGATCGGAAATTCTTTAGCTAACTTTTTCAATTCAGTTTTTAAAAACTCCCCTACCTCCAAAGCATTCTCTTGAAGTTGTTCTCGTTTTACAGTTCGCAACACTTCAGTAGCTATAGCACAGGATACTGGATTTCCTCCAAATGTGTTAAAGTATTCCATACCATTAGCAAATTTGTCGGCTACTTCTTGAGTACAAGCTACCGCAGCAATCGGATGACCATTTCCTAAAGGTTTCCCAATAGTCACAATGTCTGGAACTACATCATGTAATTGAAACCCCCAGAATGTTTTTCCCATACGTCCGCAACCCGTCTGTACCTCATCAGAAATACATAATCCACCAACAGCTCGCACAGCTTTATACGCTTGTGATAAAAATCCTTTAGGTAATTCTATTTGTCCGCCACAACTAATAATAGGCTCTATAATAAAAGCTCCTACTCCACGACCTTTAGCATGGACAACATCAATTTGTTTTTGGACTTCATTAGCATATTTTTCTCCTGAATTATCACCTCTATACTTTCCTCTAAAGGAATCTGGTAATGGAAAAATATGTGTGTGTTCCGGAGCTCCCTTTCCTCCTTTTCCATCAAACTTATAAGAACTAATATCAATACACATGTTTGCATTTCCGTGGTAACCAACTTCAGAAGCGATGATATCACGCTCCCCTGCATTCGCTTTTACCATACGTATTGCTAATTCATTAGCTTCACTACCAGAATTCACAAAATGCAACACATTTAATTCTGGAGGTAAGGTTTCAATAAGTTCTTTCGCTAAAGCGTTGATGTTTTCATGTAAATAGCGTGAATTGGTGTTTAGTAAGGCCATTTGTTCTTGACCAACTTTAACTACAGCAGGATGCTCATGGCCAACATGAGCTACATTATTTACGGTATCTAAATATTTTCTTCCGTATTGATCTATTAAATATTGCCCTGCCCCTCGCACCATTTTAATCGGTACTTTATATTGTAAACTTAAACTCTTTCCTAAATGCTGTTTTCTGTAATGTATTAAATCGTTATTAGAAACTGTTTCTGTGTTATTAAGTGTTTCATTTTTAAATAATCGATTAGGGTCTGGGCATATACTTATCCAAATGTTGATTTGGTTGTGATAAGCCACTCCAGGGAAATCATTTTTTAAATCTAACCTAGATAATAGCACTTGAAAATGCAGGTGAGGCACCCAGTTCCCATTCTCTTTAGAGTTTCCTAATTCCCCAATACAATCACCTTTTTTAATTGTGTCTCCCTGTTTTTTATCCAACACACTGGCTACTGATAAATGTCCGTAAAGCGTGAAGAATTCAAAATTTTCTGTTTGATGTTTTAAGATGATTAATCCTCCATAACCTTTATTAACTTCATCATTAACAGCAGTTACAATTTCTCCATCAAGCAAAGCATGAACTGGAGTTTGTGTAGGCAACCAAAAATCTACACCTAAATGTATTGTTCTGCTCTCACGTCCTTTGTTTCCAACTTTATCATAATTACTAGAGGTATAAACCGATCTAGGTTCTAGGTATCCTCCAGCAATCAGTTTGGCAGGATACTTTTTTTGAAGTTGATCAATTTTAAATTGAAAAAAATCACCATCATTAAAATCAGAATTAAATGCCAACTTTTTGCTGGACGCACTTAAATCTAAATTATATATATCATTTCTATGAACTGACGGAAAAAGTTCCGCTAGCTTAATATTGTTTTTGTTTGTCCAAGTATTAAATTTCTCCTCATTAGGATGTGGAGTAAAACCACAAGCTTGCCTGAAGCTATATTCCGCAAAATCAGGGCTAATTTCCTGCCATTTCTTCAATACTTCCCATGCAGGCTTCTCACTTATTAGTAGATATTTATTATCAGGTTCTTCAATTTTATTAATAGCCGATTTGGTAACTGAAATTACCAATCTCATGGCTATAGCCGTATACAAATGTGATAGCTCTTCTTCTTGTAATTGAAAGGTGGAGTGATAGCCGATAACTATTGGCAAAGCAGCATCCAACACATCATTATGATTCATAATGGCGTAAGCAGTAGCTATTGCTACATCATTGATTACTTGCGTGTGAATCGCATCACCATAATCAATAGCTGCTTTTACTTTTGGGTTGATTAATGCAGGTGAAACAATTACATTGTTATCATTAGCATCATTATGTACCACTGATTTTCGAAGCGTTGAATATTCCTCAAAGTTGCTTTCAAACAACCCTTGAAAACGTACTATTGTTTCTTTATCTTCTACAGAAAAAAGGTTTATGTGTTCCTTAGTCCAAAGTGACTGTGCAACATCCCAAACAAATTCCCTACTGGCTTCTTGATGAGTAAACCCTTGAAGTGCATGTGTTAATTTACCACACTCTTCTCCTAAGCTGAAACGTAAACCCTCTAATTGTGGGTTTACACTACTCCATACTCTTCCGGAAACCCATGACAACAAACGGACGTTTCGTTTATTTCCTGAGCTGTCAGTAAGCTCTGAAATGCTATTTCCTTTTTTGTCCTTTATAACTTTAGGAGCAATTAAATGTTGCCCATTTTGTTCAACATATTGCAATAGGTTTTGTTGAAAATCTAAATAACTTTTATCTTCATCTGGACGTGAGATCTTAAGAATATAGCCTTCTTCATTTTCAACTTTAATTCTGAAATTAAAATCTACTTCTCCAGGAAGCTCAGAAGCGGCTCCCTTAACATTAAACAGCTCAAAAAGGATTTCTTGAGCTTGTTCAATTGATATTTTTAAGTTTGAATAATTCATTATTTATTCTTCTATTAACAACATTAAAATATGGGCGGCACTCCAGCTGAAGTTTTCAGCATTCAGACCTCTACCCGTAATAGGATGGTAATTTTCCCTAATAGATGACCCTTTTTCCAACAACCCTTCAGCTCCTTTTAAAATTTGAAGTGTTGCTTTATTTGCTTCTTTATCAAAACCATAATTTCGCAATCCTTTTACACCAAAATAAGCTTGATCCAACCAGTTTGGGCCACGCCAATACCCTTTTAAAGGATTAAATTTTTCATGGTCTGCACTCATCGTTTGAAAAGGGACTTTAGTAAAGAATTTTTCTGAGTTCATCATTTTATTTTTTATGGCTTCGGCTTGCTCCTGTGTTACGGCATTTGCCCACAATGCAGTCCATCCTTCAGAACCTTCACCTTTTATAAAAGTATCACCTTCTAAATTAGTATCGTAAAACCAACCGTCATTAGTGTCATAAAATTGCGACTGAATTCTAGTTTTTAAGCCTTCAGCCTCTTGTTTATATTGTGTAGCGTCTTCTGTTTTTTGTAACGCTTCTGCTAAAGTTGCTAAATACAATTTTTCTGCATAGAGATAAGCGTTTAAATCTACACTTTCCTGATCCAATGAATAAGCGCCTTCACTATTCTTTAATATTTTTGAATTGTCAAACCGAATGGCATTATCCATTCCACTTTCCCATTTTGCAGCAATCAAACTTCCGTCTGTAGATCCATATTCACACAATCCATCTTGATCATGATCTCTTTTGGTGTACCAGAAATTATGATATTTTACTAGTTTTGGATACAACTCCTTTACAAAAGCGACATCCTTATCTTTTTCATAAATTTTAGCTACAGCCCAAGCCGCTAAAGGAGGTTTTGTATCGCGTTCATTATGTTTTTCTATTGTGGTATCTCTAAACACACAATCTGTAATAAATCCATCTTCTTTTTGAAAATCAAACATTAATCGCATTTGATCTTTAGCAATAGCGATATTGTAATACGATAAACCAACAGCGTGTTTCCAACTATCCCAAGCCCAAAATCCGTGAAACCATTTATAATGATAGCTAGGAAATAACCCTTGCTTTTTAATTTCTCCGGCTGGAATACGCCAATTGTTTTGTAGTGTTAATATGCTTTTTGCTGCAGCAATTTTTGAAAGAGAATCAGAAAATTTCGGGTTAAGTTGATTGAAAACCTGGCCTAATTGAGTTTCTTTTTCTTTGATTCTTTCCTGTAAAACTTTATTAAAATTAGTTTTAGCAATTAAGGCTTGTTCAACTTCCCAAGAATACTCAGGGAAAATAAAGCTTTGAGAAATGTATATTTCTTTTGTTTCGTTTGGCTTTAAATCAAAACTCTTAAATAAGATTCCATAGAATCGATTATTATCAAGTATATCTATTCTTTCAATTCCGTTAGTACTTTGTACATAACCAACTGCGCTACTTTTAGTAGAAGTTAATTTAACTACACCCCCATCATTAGACATGGTAATACCCATATCATTAATACCTCCTTGAATGTTTGCGTTAATTTGAATACTCTTATCAGAAACATTGGTAATGGTCATTTTTTGAAGTGCCGTATGCCCTGAAAGAAATACCAATTGTTGTTTAAGCTTTATGTTTTTATTTTTAAAAACTTGCTCTAAATGACTGGAATGACTTTCTTGTTTAATTAAATCATTCTTAGAATCAATTAAATCTTCATTATGATTTCCAGAGGTTAGTAATAGTCTAGACAAACTCATACTACTCCAAATCCCGTTTTGCTGGGTCATTAAATAAGGCCCTGAAAAACCTGTAAGCGGAATATCAGTATCTGTAAGACTGTACCCAAACCAAGCGCCTTGATCGGAAAACATTAAGCCCGATTTATCTATAGCATCTTTTGGAGTAATCCTATAATCCAAAATATTTTTACTGTATTCTAAATGAGTGGTTTTAATAACTTTTTTTTGTTCTTCTTTACATCCAATTAAGAGGATTACAAGTAGTGCGTATGTGCTTATTTGTTTCATATACTATCTTAAAATAAATCCATCTTTCATAGAATCATTAGGGTCAATTATAAAAGTATGCATTCCTGTTATGTAAGCTGTTCCTTCAACTTGTGGGATAACAGCTTTGAACAGCCCATAATCTTCTTCAGAGACTACCGAACCTTTAAATACAGAGTCGGTAATACTTTCTATAGTCATGGTTTCACCATATTTAATTTCTTTTCGTGCTTTATGAATTGCCATTCTTCCAGAAACACCAGATCCTGTTGGACACCTATCTACCTCTCCTTCAGCAAAAATGCATACGTTTCTACTATCTATAGTTTCTTTATCAGAATCTCCAATAAAAATAGTTCCATATAGAAAGCTTAAATCGTCTTCAAACGGATGAAGTATTTCTTTATCAGCATCCATTACCGCATGCTTTATATCCATTCCTTTAGTAATCAAAGCTCTGTAAGAATCCGTGCTTAAATCGAAATCAAAATTGTTTTTACGCATATCAATATAGGCATAAAAAGCACCACCATATGCCAAATCATAAGTGACTTTTCCGAGTCCATCTACTTCAACGGTTCTATCTAAACCAACCACAAAACTCGGTACACAATGAAAACGAACTCCAGTTACCTTTCCGTTTTTCATATGAACAAATGAGGTAATTCTTCCACAAGGAGCGTCAATTTTTATGACATTATCACCTTCTTGAACAGTAATCCAATTCATTTCTACAGCTAAGGTAGAAATAGCAATAATTGCATGACCGCACATTGTAGAATAGCCTTCATTATGTAGGAAGATAATTCCAAAATCACCTTTATCATCATTAGGTGGTAATAAAATACAACCATACATATCCGCATGACCACGAGGTTCAAACATTAAAGCCGTACGTAATTCATCAAAATTTTCTTTACAATAACGCCTGTAGTCCAAAACTGAATTTCCTTTTAATTCAGGAAAACCATCAACAATCACCCGAAGTGGCTCTCCTCCAGTATGCATGTCAATCGTTTTTATTTGCAACCAATCAGTATTTGATTGAAATGAAGTTTTTGAACGTATATTCTGATAAGTAGTATTCATATCTTAATTTTCTGAAATAATGTATTTTTCATAGTAGTAAGTGGCTGCAGCCAAATCTTCTAGTGCATGTCCTACAGATTTAAATACAGTAATTTCGTCATCATTTTGTCTTCCTTTTTTTACTTCAGCACATAATTCAAATAAATCTGCTTTAATATCAGATTCTTTAATAATTCCGTTTTGAAGAGGTATCACAATATCACCACTTTCCTTTAACCCACCTTGAAAAGTGTCTACAAAAACAGTTGCTTTTTTAATAACCCCATCATCAGCTTCACGCATATCCTTTTTATACGCTCCCACTAAATCAATATGCTGACCTTCTTTTACTAACTCCCCTAATACCAATGGCATTTTAGATAAAGTTGCTGAAGAAACGATATCTACTTCAGTAATTTTATCTTGAATTTTATGGATAGGCTGAACAGTGTATTGTTCATCTTTTAATTCTTCACAAATTGCTACTGCTTTTTCATAAGACCGTCCCCAAACATACACTTCTTGGATAGGCCTAACACTTGCATGTGCTTTAATTAAATTAACCGATAAAGCTCCTGTCCCAATCATTAATAGTGATGATGAATCTACTCTAGATAAAAAACATGATGCTAGTGCAGAAGCTGCAGCGGTTCTTTTAGCTGTTAAGTTTTTTGCTTCTAAAATGGCTTTTATCCCTCCATTTGTAGCATCTAAATAAATATAAGTTCCTTGGATAGAAGGTAAATCAAACTGTACATTTTTTGGACTTACGGTTACTATTTTAACACCGGCTTCTTTACTAGGATTCCATGCTGGCATTAACAACAATGTAGAGTCTTCTCCTATTTCCGGGTTAAGGAAATCATGATGATGACGCATAGGAATCTGCATTGTATTTTCTTTGAAAGCAGCACGAATTGCTTTAATTAATTCTTTAAAATCTGTGCTTTTCTCAATTGTATCGGAATTGATATATGGTATGTTCATGAAAAAAAATAGAAATAATATTTAAAAATAAGCTATTTCATTTTTTATATACGATTTTATCTCTATATAGTATTAATAATACAAGCTTATGTTAAAATAGTATCACTTCTGTAATGACATTTGATTGTAATTTTATAAAAAATTAAAAACCGATTATAATGAGAAAATTAATAGCTCCTTTTATTATCCTATTTTTGGTAATAACTTCTTGTAAAACAGCCTCTACTGCCGTAGTAACAAGTCCGAAAACTTTTATTGAAAAAATACAAGCCGTTTTTCCTAAAGCGGAAATTTCTGAAACAGAAAATTTTGAGGGCTTTAAAGCTACTTATCAATTAGTTTTAGAGGAACCTTTAGACCATTCTGATATATCAAAAGGAACATTTAAACATTATGTATACTTATCGCATAACGGCTTTAATTTACCAACAGTTTTAGAAACGGAAGGATACCAAACTTACCCAGGGACTAAAGAAATGAGTAAAATATTGAAGGGAAACCAAGTATTGGTTGAATACCGTTTTTACGGAAAATCAAGACCAGAACCAACACCTTGGGAATACTTAAAAAATGACCAAGCAATAGAAGATTACCATAATATTGTAACACGTTTAAAAACACTCTACACTGGAAAATGGATTAGTTCAGGAATCAGCAAGGGTGGAGAAACAACTTTAATTTACAAATCGAAATATCCAAATGATGTAGATGTTGCGGTTCCATATGTAGCTCCTTTAATAAACACTCAGGAAGACCCTAGAACAACAAAACATATAAACAGTGTTGGCACTCCAGAATGTAGAGTCAAAGTAACCCGTTTTCAACGATTGCTATTGGAGAATAAAACTGCCGTTCAAAAAGAAATACAAGACTATGCTACTGAAAAAAATATGTCCTTTACAAAAGTTTCAATTGAAGAAGCTTTAGAATATGCTGCATTAGAATTTTCTTTTTCTTTTTGGCAATGGGGAGGGGATTGTAGTACAATTCCTGATGAGAATGCGAGTTCAAAAGAATTATTTGATTACATGAATAATATAGTTGGTATTAGCTTTTATGATGACAATACATTTCACAGATTATTACCTTCTTATTACCAACATATGATTGAATTAGGGTATTATGGATTTGATTTTACTCCTGTTGCCGATTTATTAACCATTGTAAAAAGCACCTCAAACAACCGTTTTGCTCCTAAAAATACCAACCTTACCTACAACCCTAATTACATAAAACAAGTTCGTGATTATGTGGAAAATAAAGGAGATAATATTTTATATATCTATGGCGGTTATGATACTTGGGGAGCTTGTGCTCCAACTCCAAAAGAAACAGTTGATGCTTTAAAAATGGTATTAAAAGGAGGATCTCACAGTACAAGAATTAAGCATTTTTCCCCTGAAGATCAACAAAAAATATATACGAAATTAAAAAAATGGCTAGGTGAACAGACTCAATTACACCCTCTTCAACAATAAACTCTGCCTAAAAATTTAATTATCTAAAAACAAAAGGGAGCAACAAAATAAATTTGTTACTCCCTTTTTTTTAATCTAAGAATCTTATTTTCTAGTTTAATAATCTGAATTGATTACTGAATCCTAAATTAAACCTACTCAATAACAATCTTTTTAGCAGCTTTCTTATCTCCACTTTCTACATTAAAAATATAGATTCCTGATGATAATTTTCCTAAATTGATTTCTTTATTAAATACTGTTGACGTATTTTCATAAGAATTATCTAATATTTTTCTACCTCTGATATCATATAATGAAACCCTTACATCATTATTCGTACTAATAGTTAAATTTACTATCTCGCTTGCTGGATTAGGAGAAAGCATAAATGTATCAAATACAGATTCATTAACACCCAATGGCACTTGAACATTTAATGTGTAGTCTTCAACCTCTGCATCTGCTCCATTTTCACAAGATGTTGGTACAACTGAATACTTAGTAGTAACTCTCATTGTAGTTGTTCCAATTACTGCACCTGCTGGAACTGTAATCATTAACGGCGAATTAGTTGTAGCTCCATCGGCAACATTATTAGCAGATCCTAAAGCATATTCTTCCGTTGCTATATCAAATATACAGTTCTGATTCCAATCTATCCAAACTAATGTTTCTGTAGTATACCCCCCATCAGTATTTACTTGCACTGTTAATGGGTATGAACTCCCAATAATTACGTCTGTAGACATTGCTGTATAATCACTGTACCCAGAAGGTTTTCCTGATGCATTATCTATTGTATTTATCGCTACTCTAGTAGTACTCGTGGCATACGTTGTATTGGCCACAGAAGCACACAACCCATTTACTACAGATAATGTAACATTAATATTGTTAGTAACAGATGCAGAAGTACCCGTAACTGTAATGGTATAATCAGCCTCTGGCACTCCTCCTAAACTACCTACAGTCATGGTAAACGAACCATCAGCACTCAAGTTAGTAGGAGAGAATACAACTGTAGACCCTGCTGGATTACCTGAAGCACTAAATACCGTATTTTCATTAAATCCGTTTAATGTTGTAAAATCAAAATCAAACACAACTGATGTTGCTCCACATGTACCTTGATCTCCGTTAGTATTAGCCATTGAGAAATTAGGAGAAGTAGTAGTAATATTAAAATCTGTATCCGAAATATCATAGAAAATATTATCTGCTGCTCTAACCATTACTCTAGCTGTAGACGTAATAACATTAGGTACAGTTATCGCTTGAGAACCATCATTGGGCGTATTTGCTAGTAAAACAGTTGGATAGGTAAAACCTCCATCTGTAGATAATAAAATGTCTACATTCATACAGTTAATAGTTGGGTTAGTTGTAGATCCAACATTCCAAGTTACTGTTTCCGAAGCACCATCTGTCCAAGTTACTGCTGTATTTGGTGCAGACATCGTAAATGGAGTAACATTTTCTACATTTACAACCATTAATTCCGCATCTGTTTGACCAATCCCATTGGCAAAACCACTGGCATTATCTCTTACAACTAAAGCAAAATTCAATGCTCTAGCTACTGAAGGAGTTACTTCCCATGTAGGTGTTAAGTTACCAGCAACTACATCAGTAATACTTGGCATATATCTATCAGGTGAAGCTGTTGGTAAAATAGATCGGTAAACTGGTCCATCTGTAGCCGTTGCAGAAGGTGTTCCTGTTCCCATACCCGCTGGTTTAGGATCATTTTGTGACCATCCAAAGGTATGTTCTGCAGTTCCATCAGGATCTGTAGAAGATCCTCTTAAAATAAAAGCTGTAGACCTAGGAATATTAAAACTAGCTCCTTCAGTTATTGCAACTGGTGGCTGGTTAGTTAAAGCTGTTTCTACATCACAAGTACTACTAGCTCCTGTTTGAATATTTGCCGATACATCACGAATATTTACGTAATTAAAGTGTGCATCACTATTTGACTGTACATTAGAGGCACAAATACCAGCGTATCCCATAATTGAACTACCACTTCCTGGCTCTACTTCTGTAGTACCGTTACCACTAACACACCCTGAACTAGATTGTGTGTGATAAGCATCAAATTGATGCCCCATTTCATGTGCTACATAATCAATATCAAACGGATCTCCTGTTGGATCAGCTCTACCTGTATACCCACTACCTTTTTGACCTGCCGTACATACACATCCTAAACATCCTGCATTACCACCTCCAGTAGTATTAAAATTATGACCTATATCATAATTAGCACTTCCAATTGTTCCATCAATTTCAGTTTGAGTAGTGTTATTCCACTCATTTGTCCATGGATCGTTACTATAATCAGTGTATGTTGGTGCTGTTCCGTAATATATGATATCATCATTATTAGCGATAAAAATCATTGTAATTGCCAAATCACGCTCATAAACACCATTTACCCTCGCCATTGTTATAGCCATTTGTGCTTGAATATTCGCCTTTATAGTAGCGTCTACTGTTGCACCTGCTCTAAATATACTTCCGTATTCAGCAGTACATGATTGCGCTAAACGATATGTTCTTAATTTTTGATCATCAGTATCAGCTCTCAATTGGCTTGCAAATTCATTCTCTAATGATCTTAATCCTAAACCATCGTCTGTTAAACATTCAAAATTTTGTCTGTCATATCCTAAAGAATTTCTATCATAAACAATATATGAATTATAATCTTCCGTATATGGGTCTATGTACATAGAACTTCTGTTTCCAGATAAAGTCATCGTATGTAATCCAAATTGTGTGATTGTAAATCTCATAGTAGCTGTAGGATCATCTATACCTTGTGCTGCATAAGATTTAATCATTGGAAATTTAGCCGCTAATTCAGGCTCCATAATTGGCGCTTCTGCAATTCTAAAACGTTCAAATGTTCCTTCAGGAGTAGGGAAGTTTGCTATTACATTAGATTTACCTGCAAACTCTCCTCTAACTGGAGCATTTGCAATAGCAATTTTAAATTCATCTAAATTTAAGTGAAACACTTCAAACGTTTTAGGCTGTGAAGCTCTGTGCACTTTCTCTACATTTCTTAGTTTTTCTTCTGAAGCTTTTGTCCAATAACTAACGTTATCTTGGGCAAACAAAAACGACGAGTTTAATGCTACTATTATAAGCAATAATAGCATTTTTGTGTAACTTTTTTTCATAATTTGGGATGATTATTTAATTAATACGCTGCATAATGTACAAAAAAATAATCATCTCAAATAATTTTAACGTTTCATCCGATTTTTTGGCAAAACAACCTAAAAATTCACTTCTAAAACAAATAATTTAAAATATCTCCCTTAAAAACCTAAATACGGAATATTAAAGTACCACTTAAGTAATCATAACTTATACACAAATCTATTTACATCAAACAAGTGTCTTATTATGCAGAAAAAAACGAAAATATTTTATTTATCTTCTGGGCAGAAACAAGGTTTTCTTCCAAAAGTATAGGTCAATGTAAAGCCTGTAAAAACATACCAATCATTATTTTTTGTGTTCCCAAACTTTAAAGATTTGTATGATTTTTTATCCCTCACTGGATTACTCCCATCCAAATCGTCAGTAAAAGTATATCTTGCCCCTACTTCAAAACCTAAAATAAACCTTCTTGAAAGTGTCGTTTTTACTCCTATAATAAGTGGTATAGCAAAAGTGTTATGATCATTATATTTTTGCACCTTTTTACCTCCTTTTAAATATAATGCATCATAGTGAAAAAATGACACGCCAGTATAAACATAAGGCGTAATACGTGTGAACAATTGATTTCTGTCATGCAAATCAAAGTTGAAAAAATTATATTCTATCCCTGCAGAAATTTCTCTAATTGCATTCCTAAAAGAATAGTCTCTTTTGTTTCGTTTTTCATCTTTTGATTTTGCATCAGCTCCATTGATATTTGCATAAGTAGCCGAAAGTCGAAAGGAATACCTAGGCGTTTTATTCCATTTATAGAGCCCGCCAATAGCAATATCATTTGGGTTAACAATTAGTATTGAACCAACATCTGCCATGGTATTGGATCCACCAAGGAACAGCCCTATTTCGTGAGTTTGGGAAAAAGTGAAACGAGTAAATAAGAATACTATAAAAATAGTTAAGCGGTACTTCATAAATATATAGGTATTTGGGGTTATGGATAATAAGTTAAATAGTTTAGACAATAGACTGTCCTTTACCTATATCATAGGTATAACTAATGCTTTTAAATAAATTTGAATTTTGGGTTTTAGCTCCCTTACTTAATGTAGAATCTGTAATAGTATATTCAAATACGTTATGATTTAATTATTTTTTTTAAAAGACTTATAATTAGTAGCCTTATTTATAAAACAGATGATTTGTATTTTACCCTAATGGATTTAATAAAATTTTATTTTACTATTTAAAAATTTCAAACAAAAAAATTGTGTACTATTACACGATACAAAAAAACATTTAACCGATTATTGGAATATAAATAAATTACCTAAGAGAGTAGAAGTAAAAAAGAGGTTTCTTACATATAAGAAACCTCTTTTTTTAGTTGAGTAAGTTAGAATCGTTAATTAGCAAAATTATATTCTTTTTTTTCTATAACGTTGCCTGAACCATCTGTAATATAATCAACCCTTCCATGAATATCATAGTAGATATACGATTCCTCTTTTCTCTCGTTTATACTATTAATTAACCTTCCATTATCATCATAGAAAGTCAATATAATCATTGAGTTAGGTAATCTATCATATAACTTTAACAACTCTAACTTTAATGCTGATGTTGTTAAATTTTGCAACTGTAAATAAGTAACGTCAAGCTCATTAACAACATCTTGATATTTTGCATTTGATATTAGTGCAACTTCATGTGTATTGTTATATCCAAATAAAGCTGAGTTATATATCCCTTTAGCGTTATTATGCTCTAAAATATGACCATTAGTATCTACAAATGATATTTGCTTATCTTTTCGCATTAAAGCTATATTCGGACCAGAATACGTTTCATATAAATATGCTTTCCCACTATCATTTTTCCATACATTTTTTTGGTAACTAATAACCTCATTATTGAAGCTATTTTTAATTTCAAAAGGTGTACTAACTATGTTTTTTTCTAACATAAAGTTATAAGCCGCAGAGTATTCACTGTGATATTTCATTTCCTGAGTTTCAACATCACCATTACTGTTTGTTGTTGAAGTCTTTTTTAATTGCCCTTTTACATTATATTCAAAGTTTGTTTCTGTTGTAACAGTTTCATCATTATTAAAAAACAATTCTTCCTTAACTTTTGTCTTAGACACATGATAACTCTTATGATTACTTGACCCATAATTAGATTTAACCCAAGTTGTTGTTTTTCTTTGTTTTAAAGTATTATTTGCATCAAATAACTCAACTTTTTTTGGAAGACCTGAATCACGTAAATCAATGCTACCATTATTATAAAAAGATTTTATTTTACCAATATTTCCAAATCCTTGACCTTTATTTTCTACGGAAACCTCTCCATAAAAGGTGATACTATTGTTCGGTGTTGAACTTGGATCAGAGTAGGTGTATTTTATAGTTCTATTATTACTATTGTCATCATTTATAACAATATTATCTACTACTATGTCATAAATTTGTGTATTAAACTTATCATCAATAAGTCTATAAAGATAAGGGCTAGATGTTGTTGAGCTTGTGTTTGTTTTCACCCATAGAGATTTTGGCGACATAAATGAGGTATTCCCTCCAATAACTTTAGAATAGTTTGATACACTTCTGTTATTTCCTAAATTTAAAGAACCTAATTGACCACTACTTTTATCCATAAAATAAAAAGTACTCTTTTCAAAAGTTATATTACCTGAAGCCTCTTCAACAAATGTATGACTCAATCCATCTGAATAAGTAAAGTAATTTAAGTGACTCAAAGTACCTATCTGTGTGAATAAAGATGGGGATAATGGTTGATTTACTTTTTTAAATATTCTATTTCCTGCTACAATAAATTCTTTGTTTATTCCTGAAGCCATGGAATTAGCATATGCGTGATTATCCAGTAGACCATAAGACCATGAATTATAATTTGGATTATATACATGATATGATACACCTCCATTAAATGAATTATGTCCTTGAAAAGTATACATGTCTTCTCCAAAATTGATTTTACTGTAATATGATGCAGAAGCTGGCAAAGTTGCAACGCTCCAGTTTACACCATTAAATCGTGCTGTTTTGTATGGCTGACTTGAAAACCAATTATACAAAGTAAACATTCCGTTACCTGAAGGTTGTAATGGATGTACATCAGCATAAGCTCCAAGAACATTGTCGACATAAGGTGTGTCATAAGTTGAATTCCAACGTAAAAAGAATTCTGGATTATGATCTGCCATAAATCCACTCATAGCATTAGCTGGGTAAAAATAACTCTTTAAGCTAATTTGACCTATATAAGGATCTATAGCTGCTGACCAAGTTTTGGTTTGCCAATTCTTACTCGCATCAAGGTAATGCATATAGTAATTATCTTCATGTGGATATCCAGTAACTTGATCTGGCCCACCATCTTCATCTAAACACAGTATATAATTATTTATTGCACCATAATAAAATTCTCCATAGCCATGTGGAAGCAACTTTAAGTTCCATCCACTACCATTCCATGTAAAAGTTTCTAATCTACCATTTCCTAATGATCCTAAAGCAACAAATTCATCACCTGAAAGTAGTTTACCATTTTGATTTAACTGAACATTTCTAGAGTACTCATGCCATGTTCTACCATCATTATTTAAATGAAAGAGATAAAGGTTAGATGCAGCTCCATAATCTACCGAAAACGCATAAAAATCTTTTTTGTATTGAGCTGAAAACCCTTGCATTCTTAATGGCCCTGAAGGTGCAGAGTCAGATAATAAATCAGGTAGTGTAAATTCATTTGAAACCCAAGATTGTCCATTCCAATGGTAACGGACTACTTTAAAACGGTACTTATCTCCAGATACTGGCCAAGTAGATCTAAAAAATTTCAGACTATAATTATCATTTACATGCGTACCATACAACACATAATTAGCTGGAGAAATGTACCCTGTAGCAAACTTATTGGCACTGTTATAAAACAGAGCTTTATTTTGATAATTATATGTTACTGAGCCTCCTGTTGGATAAGTAACTTTATGAAGCCCTCCTTTGAAAGACCCGGAAGTATGATATTCAAATTTTTGCAATGGTAATGTTTCTGCAACTCCAGTTTTATGACTGGATTGAGATATACTAGTTAAGTAACGTTTCATCAATAAACTACTACCATTTATGGTGTAGCCTAATGTATGAGTTGTTAGTAATGTATTATTTTTATTATGTACAGTTACATTATTTAAATACAGTTTTTCATATCTATCATGGTAAGCATCTGGTTCTGGTTTTTCTTGGTGTGGGTCAAAATATTCTCCAGACCAACTTTTACTATTATAATTAAAAGTAACTTTTTCTCCCTTTGAAGATGTAATAGTTTTTAAATAAGAAGCCTCTGTTTGTTCTTTGTTTGATATTGTTTGTTTAGTTTTTAGGTACTCAAAAGTTAAGTTATTTCCCCATAGGTCTTGAATTTTATATAAATTCCATACAATTGTATGTTCATCTGCAAATGGGGACAACTCTTTAGAATCACCAATCCAATTCCCGTAACGAACAGTAAATTCTTTAGCATCCTTACTACTTGGTTTTCCAAAAATATAAGACGTACCATCGTCTTTAATCATTTCCCAATAATCACCATATGAAGTATTAAAATGATATTTGTACTTCCATAAGCTAAATCGTTCAGTTTGATATACCCATACATTAGGATTGGCTGGATACCCATCTGACTTACTCATACACAATAGTTTATTAGTACTACCGCCATCTTGTACATAAAAATCATCATCATCTCTAGCTCCAGTTCCTTTGTGATTTACTATAATTTTTGGAGTATTAATACTCCAGCCTAATCCAACTACTGAAGTTGCACTATATTTATTTGTTTTTTTTGCTGTATCAAACGCTGCAGAGCCACTGTATGTAATGTTTGAACTAAAAGTGGCATTACCAGCGCCAATTGACGCTAAAGGTACACTAAGCCCAATTTTACCTGTAGTTTGGCTCACACTATTTTGAATCATCCCCTGTATGTTTCCTCCTAATTTAAATGGTGAATTAGCAGGCAAACCAATATCACTATACCCTCCTGTTGAACCTGTTCTAGAAGTTAAGTTGGTAGATTCAACAACTACTTTATCAGGATTCATCTCCTTGGACGAGGAACTTGGAACCTCTTTAAATTGTTGTTCTTGAATAGTGATTACTTCTTTTTCTTGTCCATAACTGATACATGACAGCAAGGCAATTATTATATAGAATAGGTTATTTTTCATTTTACTATTATATGTTAATGTCATTATTAATTTTATTATTAATTGTTAGTTTTATTTTGAAAACCATTATTTATTGATTTTTTGCTGTGAGATATACCTTAAATAGTTAATTAATTGGTTTTCTAACTATGCTAAAAGAAGAAACAAAACCACCTCTAAATATCACAAATAAAATATCTCCTTTAGCATTCTCATCAGCTGGAATTAAAATTTCATCAACAACTTTTACGAAGTCTCTAATTTCCAATTCCCAAATATTTTTTACATTAAATAAATCATATTCATCCTTAAAAAAAACTCCTTCAATTTTTCTATCAGAAGTGAGAAGAAATTTAATTTTTTCTTTAGAAGCAGTGTATTTATCAATACTTTTTTTATCGACTAGTTTACTACCTTCTAAATCATCAATCCTTGCGCCAAGTTTAAAAGGAGTTTGATTTAATTTTTCGTTCCAATACCAATATTTTCTGACTAGCCTCATAATATTAAATTTAATCTAAAAACCTTTTCCCATTACCCAACCAATCATGATACCCATCCCCAGCATTCATAGCATCTTGAGTGTATACTTTAATTAGATATGATTTTTTATAATCCAAGCCGTAATCGGATAAACTTTTCTCATGTGCATCATTATATTTCATTCCATTAAACTTCATAAGATATAGTTCTCTAATTTCATGAGTATAATAATATAAATCCTGACTAGTAGCTGTTGCTTTTCCACTTGCAATATTTTCAAGTCTTCTAATCATAACATCATTTGCTAAATCATAATCTAATTCAGGTCTTGATAAATGTGACTTTATTTTTGCAATTCCTGCTTTAGTTACTTTAACATCGTTAATACTCATTGCTTTACCTGTCCAAGGGTTTGTATTATGAGACAAGGCATTCACATAAGATGAAGCAGCACCTGAGGCTCCACCAATAGCAGCACCTGTTTTTAACCCCTCCATTCCTCCATCCATAGCACCATCTAAAGTTCCAGTCATTAAATACCCACCTGTAAAACCACCTGCATATCCACCTGCTGCTCCACCAACTGCTCCATTTATTGCTCCATTTAAAACTGGGCTAGTTACATTGAAACTATTTATTAATACAGGCCCCAAAGTTTGAGTTGCATATTGTCCAGCTCCATAAGAAGCATAACCTGATAATCCACCAACAAAACCACTTTCGATAGTTGAACTCCAGTCTACATCACCTAAACCATGTTCATCATCAACTTGAGCTATTACATTATTAGTTGCTCCCATCAAAGCACCCCCTCCAATTGCTATGGCTGCGGCCGCACCACATTGTCCGCAAGCAGCTGTTGCACCACCTACTAATGCACCTACACCAAATGCGGCTGCACCTTCTCCAAAACTATCAATATTATCCCAGTTCATAGCTAAATTTATTGCACCACCAACTGCAGCTCCTATAACTATGTGTATCCATTCTCCATTCGGGTCTACTGTAACAATATAGTTATTACCCATTGCTTCATATGGACTAGCAAATTGATTTTGTGGATCAGTGTTGAACCATCGTCCTACTGAACTATCATACATACGGCTACCAAAGTCATACATATTGTAACCGTTATCCAATAATTGCTCCTTGCTTTGGAAGTAATAATTATAATTTGAAGCTCCACCTACAACTATTGCTCCTGAATGAGTAAGCCCCATTGGGTAATAGTTTGTTTGTGACAATGTTTCCCCTAGAGCTACAATTCCGTTGTTATCACCATCCGAGAAACTTAATCGATTGTTTCCCAAATGATCCTTTATAATATATGTATAACTAAAGCTTGTAGCATTTTTTTGTACGTATCCTTCTGTTGTCGGGAAAAATAATAATTGATTATTTCTATATTGGAAGCCTCCAAGATAATCTGTAACTGTAGTTACTCCATTGTGTGTAACTTCCATTTTTAATTTTACTCCACTTGAATCATAAGTAAAATCAATAGTATCACCGTTATTGAAAACAACAGTAGATACTAAATCCAAACGATTGTATTGTATTAAACTAATATTTTTATTATTGTCCTTTGTAATATTTCCATTTATATCATAATCATAATCATTACCACTTGTGTTTCCATCATTAAAACCTAGTGTATTTGAAGTGATATCTGCAACTGACATTAATTTATTACCTGTATCGTAATTATAACTAAGATTGTCAATAGTGGTAAACACTCCAGATGAATTTACTCCATACCTTATAACTCCTGATATATTACCGTTACTATCATAGCCTGAAACAGTTGATGAAAATCTATTAAAGTTACTACTTAAACTAGGTCCGTCAGTGTATTTGGCACTTTTTAACCTATTTAATTTATCATAAGTATATAAATAACTCTTCTTAATATTATCAGTTGCTGCCCCCCAAACTACTTGAGAGATATTACCATTGAACTGTGGCGTAACACTATATGCACCATCACCCGTTTGGTAATTTAGTTTATAGGCAAATAAATCTGCTCCTAAATTAGTTACATCATTAATTTCCGTTAACCAACCACGTATATTATATTTATAATTTATTGTTTGTAATCTTGTTACAGAGGTTATAGCACCTCCAAGTCCTTTAGAAAGTAATTGACCTAATTCATCGTATATGTTTTCAGAGATTAACTCTTCAGGTTGAGAGTTAATTTTTTGTTTGTGTGTTTTTACTCTTTCGGCATGATCATATTCAAAATCATCCTTAATCATTAAGTCAATACTACTCGCTATTCTTTTATGGTTAGTTACTGATGTTACTATTTTTCCATTAAAATCTAATTTTGTTTCGTTGTTTGTATGTCCTCCAAGGTAATTTCGTGTTTTTACACCAATAACCCTTGCTTTATTATCATAAAAACTATATGATTTATTCCAAGTATACCCACCTATAGTCCTTACCCAACTAGATGTTTGTAATCCTTTTACATTAGTACTTACAGATTGGCCTTGTATGGCTGAAGGGACTATTGGCAAATAAGGATCTGATATATTATAATTATCATAGAAATTAACTGCAAAAATTTCAGAAATACTTGTATTTGGGAAGGCATTATTAGTGTACCTCATATTTAGTCCACCTACTGTTATTATTGCCCCAACTTTCTGTTCAAAATTTGATTGGTTACCTGTATTTAAATTTATATAATTAAACACCTGTTCCTGTAACAGTTCTCGTGACAATGTACTATTATAAACTCCTGAATACAACACTCTTCCATGAACATCATACTTAGTAAACAACCATTTTTGTTGTGCTTTCAACAAGGCATCTTGAGTTAATATTGGCCTGTCTAATAAATCGTACACAACATACTCCCAACCTTTACCTGGTATCTTTTGCTCTATTTGCCTATTTAAATCATCATATTTATACTGAAAACACAAATCATTTATAATTGTTTGGTTAAAAACTGTTGTTGAAAAATCACGCTGAAATAATCTCTCTATTTTATACACTAAGAAAGGTACTGTTGGACTTCCAAAATCAGTACCAATTTTAAATTCGACAACAACATTCCCTCCAATAATCCTATATTCATATCTTGACTTCTCAGTAACCCCTCCTGTTGAACCAGGGAATTCTAATTCTAAAACAGTACTCCCTCTCTTTCCACCTGGATATACACTAAACAGGTATTGATCCGCTAAATTTGTACCAGCTGGTAATGTAACAACATTACCCAACTTTAAATGTGCGCCACCACCTGGTGTAGGAAAACCTGCTATATAAGGAAAGGACAAGTCAAAATCAAGTTTAAGTCTTTTATAGCTTAAGCTTGTAGTAGCATTAGTATATCCTAAAACACTTACATGTACATTACCAGTTCCATTTGTTACTAGTGCTGGAGTTTGAACAAAATCAGACCAAACATAATTACTATTTACTGAGGTAAAAGAATCTATCAACCATAAATTCTCCATGGCTTTTGGCGGGAAAATATAAATTAAATTTCCCACTTTATCATAAACATTATAAGTAGCCAGTTTCTTAACTACTGAACCATCTTCTACATAAGAAAATTTAGCTACAAGCCTTTTGTTTTTGTCAGTAAATAGTTCTGTAGTATTTAATTTTCCATCACTTGCCTTCCAATTTTCATTTTTAACAATGCTTTTTTCAAGTGTCCCTTTTAAGTAATAATTAAATATAAATGGTTGAGTTGTATTAGACTCATTTAACTTAATATTATAAACCTCATTTAGATCATTAGAACCGTACTCCAGTTTCTTTGTATGATCCGTATCTGAATTATGATTTAACAACCAAGTATCACCCGCTGAAGATTGTTCATTAAGCCTGTTCATTGGCGATTCATCAAACCTACTTTCAGAATATGGTCTGTTATCTGAAAAGTTAGTCTGATAATAAGCACTTAAATTAGTGCTCGCGTTATTAAAATAATTACCTGATGTTTGAGTAGTCGGTAATGGTAAAAACTGCTTAATAGAACGTCCATATTGATCATATTCATTATGAAGGATTACATCCTTACCCATTGGACTTTGTTTTATACCAATAGTCTGTGTAGTACGTCCTAAACCATCCATATATGAGATCGTTTCTTTTTTTTGAATAGTACTGGAAGAACTATTCAGTGTTGTAATACTAACTGGCTCTAATAATTTAGTTGTTTTAAGATAGTTTTTATCAGTTGATTGGCTAAAAACACTATTACTGAGAATAAAAAGTAATAATGAAACAATATAAAAGTAGGACTTGTTCATTAAATTCATAAGTTAGTTTTGTAAAATAAGTTGCGAAAATATTTTTTTTTAATCGAAAAAACGCTTTTAACCGAAGATTAATCCGATTAAATGCATGTTTTGTATATAGTTCCCATTTAAAACAAAACGTTACCCGTTTTTTTAATTTATTTTTTAAAAAAAAACATGGGTCATTACGAAACAATCGTAACTCGATAAATAACAGCGTTTTACTATTTATCTACTCTAATAATTCAACATATAAGAAATAGTATAATATAAACAAATCTTATTGTAAGCAGGTAAAAGTCTTACTATCGTATATCCAATGGTTTATCCTACAGTAAATAATTATGTTTATCAGGACACCCTTTTAAAACATCGAAAAAACATTAGCTATTAAAAATGTTAAGAAAATAGACAAAAGAAAATTATTTATTATCAGCATGTTTTTCGGTAAAATCTATTTTACTTTTACACTGTATATTTTCTATTCAAAAAATTACTTTTTTTGAAAAAACATGAACTTATTTAATAAACTATTTAAAGAAAAAATGATTAACAAAAAAAATCTAACTAACTTAGAAGTCTTTATTTCTAAAAATTCTAGCGAAAAATTAAAATATATAATATCTATTAGTAACTATTCTAGTCAAGAAAATTTTAAAATACTCGAATACGCAATTTGCAATGATAATAACCCTGAAATTATTACCGCGTCTCTAAAAAGAATTGGAAAATTCAAAAAAAACGAACTATTAATTCCTTTATTAAAAGATTTAAAAAAGAAAGATTATATTAAAAATCATGAACCATATTTCTCAATGCTTCTACTAAATATTGGTATAATAACAGAAGAAGAATTTAACAAAACCTTTGACTAAGCTCCACATAAAAATATTAAATTTAATACTGGCCTCTTTTGCACATCTTTAGTCAAATTTATTAACTATCCATAAATTTTATCGTTAGGAAAAAGTGCTTTTACACTATTTTAATTCTTTATTGCTCTCTAATTTAACCTCTGTCCAAAGAATATGTTAAACTACTTTAATTTAGCACTAAAACTTAACCTAATTGTATTTATAAAAAATTTATAAGAAATAATTGTAGTTATTCATATATTTGACTCATGAAATTAAATAAAAAAGTTCACTCTTTTAATTTACAAGAAATATTGGTTGTACTTGCTATAATTGGTATCCTTTTATTATTGGCTTTACCTAATTTAATGCCTTTAATAACCAAGGCCAAAAGTTTAGAAGCACAGTTACAATTAAAACAAATTCATAGCTCTCAAACAACTCACTTTTACCTTTACTCCAAATATTCTCATGACCTGAATGATATTGATTACATATCTCCAAAAACGGTTGCTGAAAACGGAACAGCTAATTATAATTACGAAATTATAGATGCCAGTAACAATTCATTTAAAGCGCAAGCAACGGCCATCACTGATTTTAACGGAAATGGAGTTTTTAATGTCTGGATTATTGATGAATCAGGTAAACCTACCCAAACAGTTAAGGACTAATCCAAATGATTTTTTTTAAAGTAATTCTTATAATTACATTTATGTTGGTTTTTTATCAAGACATAAATGAACGATTAGTTTGGTGGTTTTTATTCCCCATTATAGGACTTGTAAGTGGAGTACTTTTCGCTCATCAAACATCACTAGAATTATTTTTATATTCAATTTTATTCAATAGCTCTTTTATTCTTATCCTTTTATCTATACTGTTTTTATATTCTAAGTTAAAAATGGGCATTCATATTCAAGAAGCTATAGGAATGGGAGATGTATTGTTATTTTTTGCCTTGACGTGTACTTTTTCATTAATTTCATTTATAACACTGTTTGTTTTCTCACTTGTACTATCATTACTTTTACATATAGTTTTATCAAAAAACAAACCACCAAAAACTGTACCATTAGCAGGATATATGAGTTTGTTTTTTGCTATTTCTTATCTTGCAAATTGGACAGGACTAATAACTAACCTTTATAGTTTATAATACTTTGGAAAACAACAACATCATAGCTACTTCCTTAACTCAAATGATTACTACTGATCAGGCATATCATTATGGTATTGTTCCAGTAGCATTTGAAAGTGACATCATTTATTTTAAATCTAATAATACATCAATCTCTTTACAACAAGAGCTTAAAATTCTATTTAACTATGATGTCAAAATTATAGAAGAAAATCAAGAGCAAATAAAACGTCTATTAGCTTTAAATTACAGAAAATCTAGTGCCACTGAAGAACTACATTACAGTAATGATTTTTTAGAAAAAATATTGATCAGCGCCAAAGAAATTGGCAGTAGTGATATTCATTTTGAACCTTATGAACACAAATGTAGGGTACGACTACGAGTTGATGGCAAACTAAAAGAGCATTATATTATAAGCTTAGAAGAATATCCTATTATTGTCAATAAATTAAAGATAAAAGCTTCATTAGATATATCAGAAAAAAGATTACCGCAAGATGGTAGAATTACTATGAATAATGGTAATGATGAATTTGATATTAGAGTTTCTTCTTTGCCTACTCTTTATGGTGAAAAAATAGTACTGCGTATATTAAGTAAAGACACTAATAATATCAGTTTAGAAAAGTTAGGTTTTAATGATGCTGAACTGACAACCTATAAAGAAGGTACTAAAAAACCAAATGGTATTGTTTTGATTTCTGGGCCAACAGGATCTGGTAAAACAACTACCTTATATGCTACTTTAAAATTATTAAACGATGATAAAACCAATATTTTAACTATTGAAGATCCAATAGAATACACATTAGAAGGTATTAATCAAGTACAATTGAAAGAAAGTATCGGTCTTGATTTTTCAAGTACATTACGTACTTTTTTAAGACAAGATCCTGATGTTATAATGGTAGGTGAAATTAGAGATTCGAAAACAGCTAATATGGCTATTCGAGCAGCTTTAACAGGACACTTAGTATTATCAACTATTCACACAAATTCAGCTTGGGCTACTGTTTCTAGATTAATTGATATGGGAATCCCTCCTTTTTTAATCGCTAGTACTTTAAACATTAGTGTTGCTCAACGATTGGTTAGAAATTTATGTAACCATTGTAAAACTGAAGAGCAAGCTCAAAACCATCATTTTCCTGAGAGCTTCAATATCCCAAATGATTTAAAAACACACTATATCCCTAAAGGATGTAATCATTGTCATCACACGGGTTACCAAGGAAGAAAAGCTATTTACGAGATTGTTCCGATAAAAAAAGAGTTAATACCTCATATAAAAAATAATGATTTAGAAATTGATGATTATCTTGCAGCCGAAAATATTACATCACTAAAAAACAATGCTATACAATTAATTAAAAACGGAACTACTTCTATTGAAGAAGTATATTCGTTATTAATGGATTAGTACTATATATACAAAATGAAAAAAATCCTACTTATACTCATTTTATCTACTTGTTTTTGCTTAGCGCAACAGAACAATAATAGAATAGAAAATATAAAAAATCAACTAACAGCTTTGTCTGTAGATAATGTTGGTTTAACTGAAAATGTTAAAACAGAAATAAGTGTTAACAATATAACGCTACCAAATTTTTTAATAGCCATTTCTAATGTTCATAAACTGAATATTAATGTTTCACAACAATTGAGTAGTATTACATTAACTAATAACTTTTCAAATGTAACAGTTAGTGATTTACTTGTGTTTTTATGTAAAGAATATGATTTAAATATTGATTTTACGGGGAATATATTATCTATAAAAAAACATCTAAAACCAATTGAAAAACCTCAAGAGAAGGTAATTCCAGTGAATTATGATCCTAATAGCAATCTCTTAACTATAGATGCTAAAGGAGATAAATTATATGATGTATTTAAAAGAGTTATGGATGTTTCTGGGAAGAACTTAGTTTTTTCCCCAGGTTTAGAAAACAAGATCTTAACTGCATATATAAAAAACACTCCTTTTGAAGCTGCTATGGATAAATTAGCATTTGCAAATGACTTATATGTAGAAAAAACTAAAGATAATTTTTTCCTTTTTGAAAATGGAGAAGCTACTAATACTAGCAGTACAAGTTCATTTCAAGCTAATCAGTCCCCTCAACGACCTAAAAGAAGGCGCAAGTCTAACTTTTATTTTAAAGTATTAGATCACGAAAAAAAACTATTAGATGTTGATTTTTCGAATACTCCTATTGCAGATATTATTCATGACATAGGTAACGAATTAAAAATTGATGTGTTCACTGCAATTCCTTTAGATGATGCTGGAATAGCTAGTTTTAAAGCAAAATCAATTAGTTTTGATTACCTGTTAAATAAAATATTTGAACCTCAAAACACACCCTCCACTACAACTAAAAGTGATTCTAAATCACGTGATCAAAAATTAATCAATAACAAAAACTTCACTTACAAAAAAGAGAATGACATCTATTTTTTCGGAACAGCAAATCTGCTAAGTGTTAGGCAAGTAGAAATCATTCATTTAATGCACCGTTCCGTAACTATTTTAAGTGATAATATTAGTAGTAATTCAAGTAATTTTTCTAGTGGAGGGAGTACTGGATACTCTAATTCAAATTTTGATAATTCTTCTGGTAAATATAATAATCAAAATAATAGCCAACAAGGAGCCAGTAAATATAGATCTGATGAAAAAGATACTCAGAATGACAATATCACAGGGATTATTCCTGATGAGCTAAAAAACGGAATTCAATACAAAATTGACAATGAACTGAATAGTATTTACGTAAGTGGCACACATGAAAATATTCAACGTTTTAAAAACTTTATTCATAAAATAGATAAACCTATACCTTTAGTTTTAATTGAGGTAATGTTTATTGAAGTAAGTAAAAATGCCGTAATTGAAGCTGGTGTAAAATGGGGTATTGGAGAAAACCCCGTTACAACACAGGGAGGGATTTACCCAGACACTAACATAACTCTAGGAGCACAAACAATTAATAAAATTATAGGAGGGTTTAAAGGTTTTGGATCTTTTAACTTAGGCCAAGTAGTTCCTAACTTTTTTGCCACTATAAAAGCTATGGAAACTAATGGTGATTTAAAAATAAAATCGACTCCTAAACTATCTACTTTAAATGGCCACAGTGCTAAATTTTCTAATGGGCAACAATCGTATTATGCAGTTACGCAACGTAATATTTACGGAACTGACAACCCACAAACATCCGAAATAACGAATTACGAGGCAATAACTGCCGAACTAGGTTTAACTATAAAACCATATGTTTCAGGTAATGGATCTGTTACATTAAGTATTGATGTGATTCAATCAAGTTTTGGAAACAGGATAGCTGAAAATGCACCACCCGATATTAATTCAAGAACATTTAATTCGTCTATAAGAGCAGAGGATCAAGATATCATTATTCTAGGAGGGCTTGAAGAAAACAAGAATACCAACTCTGGGACAGGTGTTCCTTTGTTGTCTAAAATACCTATTATTAAATGGTTATTTAGCTCTAGAAAAAGAGAAGTTTCTAAGAGCAAGTTAGCGGTATTAATTAAACCAACTGTAATATATTAATGCTTCACAAATTTATTACATATCTAATACTTGGAAAACGCTTTTGCGGAATTGAAATTTCTTCCCGTAATAGTAAAGACACCTTTTTAGTTACTTCTTTACGAAAGCGTAAAAAGGAATTAACTATAGATATGCAATTTGAAGTTGAATCTGTAGATTTAATTGCAGAGAAGCTACCTAAGAAACAACATGTGTTTTTAATTGTAAACACCAATCATGTGCTATTTAAAAAAGTAACTACGTCTAATACTAATCAAAATGCAATTCTTAATGGAGCTTTCCCTAATATAAACACACATGATTTCTATTATGAAATTATTTCAGGGAATAACAACACTAGTTTTATAGCTTTATGTAGAAAGAATTATGTAGACACAATAATAGATGACTTTAAAGCAAAAAACATCTTTGTTACATCATTTTCTTTAAGCAATAACCTTATTACTGAAATTACCAACTTTGTAACTTTAAAGTCGATCCAGAGCTCTAACGCTCAAGTTACTTTAGATGGTGAAATTAAAGATGTTAACATTACAGATACTATCAATAAACAAGAAGAATACGATGTTAATGGCTTACTTACAGCTAACAAGTATATCTTATCTTTATCAGGGGCACTTACTGCTTTTTTAAATACTAATAACAGAATTTCTAATTCTGAAGAGAAAATCAATTCGTTATTTCAAGACTTCAAACATCAGATACTCTTTAAAAAAGGACTACAAGGTTCACTTATTGTGTTTTTGGTTGCCTTATTACTAAATTTCTTTTTATTCAATCATTATTTTAGTAAAGTAAATGAGCTACAACAAACATCTCAAGTAAATACTATTAATAAAAATGCGGTACTATCATTAGATAAAAAACTGAAAAAAACTGAAAAAATTGCAACTGATATTCTAAAGAGTAGCGCTTCCAAAAGTTCTTTTTATGTTAATGAAATTATCAAGCTCATTCCGAATAGTATTTTACTCTCAGAATTAAATTATCAGCCTTTACAAAAACGAATTAAAAAAAATCAAAACATATTAATTCAAAATAATACCATTATTATTTCTGGTGTGTCTTCAGAAAGTGAATCATTCTCTAATTGGATAAAGCAATTAGAAAATTATGAATGGGTAAAGACTGTTGATATTCATGATTATAGTGACACTAGCACCTCTCGTACTGAGTTTTCTATAAAATTAAACTTGAGTCATGAAGAGTAAACAAAAACTTATTATATTACTCATAGGTGTTTTAGTATCGGCTATAGTTTGCTATCAATTTGCTGTTTCTAAAACTGTAACATTAAAAGAACAATACACTCATTTGAAGCAACAAGAAGTTCTTTTTAGGAACACACCTAAGCAACTTACTTTAGTTAAAAAGAAGCAGCAATATTACGATTCTATTTTAACTAAATATCAACTTAAAGGGAATTCTATACAGAATAGTTTACTTCAAAACATAACTACTTATGCTAAAAACAATCAGCTAAAAGTAATTGATTTCACTGAACCTCATTTAAGCAAGAAGAATCACGTTACCATAAAAACCTATCAATTTACCCTAGAAGGAGATTACAACAAAACATTATCTTTAATCCATAAACTAGAGCAAGAAACTAAGTTTGGAGAAATCATCAATCTTTATTTCGAAAAAGAAAAAAACTATAGAACTGGCAAACATTATCTTCAAGCTAAAGTATTATTAAAGAGCTTTAATTAACCCAGTACGCTACTCAATTTAAACATTGGCAAGTACATGGCTACCAGAATAACTCCAACAAATACACCTACAAATACAATTATTAAAGGCTCCATAACCGTAGATAATGTTTTAGATTGCTGAGACACCTGAGTGTTATATTGTGTATTCAAACGCTCAAAGATAAATTCTGTTTGATTGGTTTCTTCAGCTACTTTAACCATAGCTATCATTTTATCATCAAATAATTTGTGCTTTGCTAAGCTTTCACTCAAACTATCTCCTTTTAACAATTGTTCCTCCACACTTGCTAATGCTACTTGTATAGGGTAAAACGATATCATTTGTTTTACTAATTGAATACTATTTACTACTGGTACTTTAGATGAGGTTAATAAGGTAACTGCTTGTGTAAATTGTGATAGATATACTGCTTTTACAAATTTTCCTACATAAGGTATTTTCAATACTAGTGTGTCTTTAATCCTTTTGTATTTATGATTCTTTTTAAGAAACAAATTAGTAAAAAAGAAGCACATTAATAGCAATACTAGTAGTCCATTGTAATTTTTAATAAACTCAGAAAAATCAATAATAATTTTGGTGATTGCGGGTAATTCAACTTTCTGTTGTGTAAATATATCTTGAAACATTGGCACTACAAACTGCAACATAAATACCACAACTAACACCGCAGTACTTAATATAATAATAGGATATGTTAATGCGCTTGTTAAATTCCTTCTTTGCTCATTCTTCCTTCCAAAAAAGCCACCTAATTGTTCACAAACCTTTGCTAACGTCCCTGTTTCCTCACCTATTTTTAAAGAGTAATATTCATATTCTGTAAATGATTTATGTTTTTTTATGGCTTCAGAAAAACTATTACCAGCTACAAGGTCTGCTACTATAGTAGTTAGCATTTCTTCGTTACTCTTTTTCTTCTGAGCCTTTTTAAGTAATTCTAAGGCTTCCCGCAATGCAATACCTGCTTTTAACAAAATATTCAACTCCGTATAGTAATCTTCTTTTAGTTTACTAGAAAAAGAACTCCCTAAAAAGGTTATTTCTTTTTTTAATAAACTATCAATATCAAAACGCTCCTTGGTTTTGCTTGTAGCCTTCTTATCTATGTTCTCAATTTTAAAGGCCATTAATCTAGATATGTATTAGCATCATTTTGTTTAAAAATAAATAATCGTAAATTTGGGTTCAGACCTATACTATCAACTTTTATAGCATCCACAACCCCATTGTCAACTTTATTACCTGCAAAAAACAACTTTTTATGAATTCCTGAAATATAAAACGTATCTATATTTTTTTGAACATAATCAGGGGTGAAATTATAGCTTACTGAATCAATTTCTGAATAACAAACCAGTCGATTATCATCCTTGTCAAATCTAACATTATGGTATCTATTAAAATCAATTAGTAGTGATTGTTCTAATTGTCTGAAGCTTGCTTTTACATCCATATTTTTCTGCACAGAAAATATTTGTTTCTGAACCATACTCAACACTGAAAAAGCCATACCAGCAATGATACTAGTTAGTAATAAAACCACCAATACCTCACTTAATGTATATGCTTTTATTTTTCTAATCAAGAGTTCTTATTTGGCGTTCTAAATTTTTATTTGTTTTTGTATGTAAAGCTTCAATAAACAATATCCCAATATCCTCTTTGTTTTGTTCTATGGAAACCTTCCAATCATCAAAAGAGCCATAATAAGGTATCTCTATTTGATTATGTAAATAGTTATAATGCAATTCGTTTAAATGCGTATTTATTTTTCCTTGTTCTTTTCTAATGCTTCCAGATAAAATATTGTTTAAGGTTAAACTTGCTATCATAAAAACAACAATAATTAAAACGGTAGCTACTAATGTTTCCATTAATGAAGAAGCTTTTAATTTCTTTAATACATCCATTTTAAAATCGATTTATTACTGTTTTTGGCAAAAGATAGCCCTACATACTCATTGGATAATTCGTCAATTAAAATAGAGCCGTTATAAATATGGTTTAAGTAAATAGAGCCCGATTGCTTCGCTATAAAATTAGCTACAAATACACTACCGTATACACTCCCTTGCAATTCTATATTTTTATTACAATATACCTCACCAGTAACTTCTGAACCATGATCTAAAAAAAGTTGTGTTTTATTATTATTAAAAACATCTGTTCCTAAATAAACTAACACCCCTTTTATATGGCAGCCCTTACTTATTTTCATTAAAGACTCAACCCCCTCTTTATCGCTCTCTGTTAAAACTAAAGCTGAAGGGTATTCTAATATCACACCTTCATTGACAATCAATTCTTCAGAAGCTACTGCCTGAAAAGACCCTACTACATTATCTTTTATTTCTATAATTGGGGCAATAATTAGTACATCAGTTAACTTAGCAGATGGATCTATGATTATTTTTGTAGCCGATTGAATTTTTATATTTCCTTTTAAGTTTATGCGTTCTAAATGAATAACTGAATTACTATAGACAGCTTTAGTTTTTTCATTAAAGGAATTTTGCCATTCACGTCTCGTGTTTAAATCAATAAAATCACTATCCGTTTTGGGTATCGTAAATATATCTTTCAGGTAATTCTTTTTCTCTGAAGAAAATTGAGGTAATTGATTACCTATACTTATTTCCCCTTTTATTAACTGCGTTCCATAAAAGGGAACTCCAGCAATATATCCTGCTTTTACTCCTTGTGCCGGCAAGAAAACGTTTCCTTGAATATTCGTATTCCCAACTAGCACCAGTGGCTTATTGAAGTCTACTAAATGAAGTGCTGTTTTTTTTTCTGAATCTTTTTTTACACCTATAAAGGCGACTTTTTTAAACTTAAATTTTTTAATGGTAGCTTCTGAGGTTACCTTTGTAAACATTCCCCAGTAAGAACTCTTTACCTTAATTGATTTATCATCATCCCCTAACAAAGAAATAGAATCATTAACAGGCAATTTGTTTCTTAAACCATACTCTATTCCTTTTTGAGCATTATTAATGGTTTCTTGTACAAAGTAATGTTGCTTTTCAACTTTGTCTTGCAGTTGAATGTATAATATAAAAGCACCTAATAATAATGCAATTACTATCGAAATAAATAAAGTCAGTTGTAAGGCTCCGGCTTTTATTTTAAGCTTTATCATTACTGAACCGTAAACGTTTTTGTTTCCTTATTAAAACGGACTAGTATTTCTTTAGAATTCCCTTTTAAAAGTTTTATGCTCTCTAACTCTTGATTCCTTTTTAATAAATACTGTTGTTGATTTATAGTAACAATAAATATCTCTGAAGCCGCACCTTGTTTTTTAACCATCCCTTGATACTGAATTTGTGGCCAAGGATTTTCTAAATCAGGTTTTCTAGCATTTCTATTTTGAGCTTTTTTAGTTTTGGCAGTATTTCTAGTTAGCTTTCCTAAAAAAGGATCTCGTTCCGTTTGAGTAATGGAAAATGTATCAACCTTTGTTTTTTCTGGAGAAAAGTCTACCGAAATATTTTCAGCAACAATTGCTGATTCTTTAGGATCTAAAGCAGAAATTACCTGATACCCAATAGTTCCCCAAAGTCCTAAAACGGCTACTAACAACAAATATGTCTTTTTCTTTTTATTCAAAGTACTTATTGTATGTCCAAACTTCTTGTAGTAAAAGCCGTTTCGTAGTTTGGGTTTTTAGCTTTTACTCTCCACTCATACGTAGTAGCTGCCAAAAGTGTTGTTGAAAAACTAGTGGTTGTTACAGTTGAATCAGTTACTATTTGTGATGGACTTGAAAAATCAGGAGTAGCTATTTGAATAACATACTCACTTGCACCGTCAACAGAGTTCCAAGTAAAGGTCACATCGGTATCGCTTAATACAACTGCATCTGAAGGTGCTAGTAATTCTACTGAACTTTCATATATTCTCACTTCATCAATAACATGTTTACATGAAGTACTTACTAGTATCAATACTAGTATAAATAGTTTTTTCATACTTACAATTTAAAGTAATTTATTTTCTTTTGAGCTCTATTAGCATTTTTATATGTTCTTGATGGGCAACCAGAACCATCTACCAAATCTACAATTTCTAACTGATGCTTTTTATTTTCTTTCCAACAAATACCAGAGGTATTATATGCAAAGACAACTGTTTCTGTAAATAAAATACGTTCATTCAATTTACCTTCCGAATACAATTCTAAGGCATAGGATTTTAGGCCATAAGGCGTAATAAATACTTCTTCTGCTTGATTAATTTTAGCTAACCTAAACTTATCAACTGCTAAGGACACACCTGTAATCAACCTAGCATCATCCTGAAGTGACAAATATTCTTTTAATGAATGATTCTGTTTTTCTTTAAGCGCATCTAACACCGCTACTTTATTTGCTAGCGTTACGGAAAGATACGTTGGTTTTATTTCTAAGGAATCGGTATATTTTATAGTTAATGCTTTATTTTGTAGCCTATTTGCTTTTAAAAAAACTTTGTAACTTTGTTTTGTAAAACTATTTGGCGTCACTAGTACCTTTATAGGCTGTGTTGTAGTAACTATTGCGGAATTATTATAATTACTTTCTAACAACAAATCTTTTTCGTCTCCAATATGCAGTAATGAAACTGCTCTTTGGGTTATAGTACTATTCTTACTATCTACAAGTATTGTTTTGCAACTTTGAAAAACAAGTACAAATACTCCAATAAAAAACAGGTTTTTATACATCCTAAAAATTTTGGTAAATATAAATATTTCCTCCCTCTAAATATCTACAATTTTATAATTAGTTATCATTTGATTAGTTAATTACAAAACATATTTATTCTATTGGAGTTATCTACAGTCCGTATTGAAATTCCAACATACTTCCCCAAAAATACACTTTCATAATTGCATTTAACATCTCGAAACTTTTACTATAGTTTATTGTTTTTCTTGACGGCCTTTTCAAAGCTATCCTTAAGGTAAGGTTGTGGCGTTCTATAATTGTAGTATTCTTTTTTCGGGTATTATGTTTTTCTTTTGGTATCAAACTTTTATATGTTGACAAACCATCCGTAAATATCATTTTAGGGGTAAGTAGTAATACCGATTTAGTGATTTTTGAAATATTACGTTTTGTTCTTCTACCAACTACAAAGTCAACAATATTCTTGTTATTTCTATTAATAGCATATGTTAACCACGCTTGATTTTCTTTATACCCAACAACTACTCGCATTTCATCTAGTTCATAATATTGATGTTTTTCATCTAATATTGGTTTACTGAGTTTTGATGCCATCCTTTTTATTCTACAAATTACTGTAGTCTTAGATATTTTCAAAAGTCTTCCTATCGCTCTAACACCAACACTTTCTATTAATAGACTATAAATGTTTTTATTGACACCTTTTTTATACGCTTTATAAGTGTATGTGCTTTGAAAACTAACTTTACATTGTTTACAAAGGTGTCGTTGTTTTCCGTTTGGTTGCCTACCATTTTTAACAGCTAATGTCCTACAGATTCTACACTTCATAATTTATCTATCCACTAATTTGTACCATCAAGATTCAGAATACCTATTTTAAAGCCTGCAAAACTATTAAAAACAAAAAAGACACACCTAAGTGCATCTCTTTTTTAATTAAAATATTTATTCTGGTATTTGATTCTCAGTAATCTAAATCAAAATTAATACCTATCAACTATTCTGACCCATTACCTGATATCTTTTGTTTATAATAACTATATAGCCAAATAAGCCATCCTAACAGCCTATCCCATCAATCAGAGATAGTGTCATAAAAAAGAAAGACAGCCCGATATGAGCTGCCTTTTGGTGTTATTTAGGTGTTAGTTCAGTCATTAACTAATTTGAACTATTACCTAAAATAGTGTTTTTAATTAAGTTACTTTTATAAACATTAACAAGATTGCTGTACTTCCATGATTCTAAATCTGAACTAGAATATAGTGTATCATTCCCTCTTATTAATGCAAAATAATAAATACCGATTCCTTTGTCAACATTTCCTTTATTTTCCAAATAATCTTTTAATTTATCTATCTCATTATTTAAATTTTGAGTAAGATTTATTTTTTGAAAGTCAATTTTTCGTTTATCATCGGTTTTATTAAAAAACTTATTCAAATTATGCCCTCTGATTACAGAGTCATCATCTATGGGTTCACATGCATACACCTCTATATATTCTCTTTTTTCGCAAGAAGTAAACATTGTAATTAGCATTGCTAGATATAATAATTTCATATACTGATTTTATTTAGGTTTTGTTGTTGTAGGACTCTGAGTTTTGTAAAACATAATTCCGTAATTGTTTCTTTTATCTTCCTTCAGCTTTTCATTTACTTGGTTAGATAAGGTTGTAGTATACTTTTCTTCTGCATTACTAAAACTTAGATCATAGCCCTCTGGTGTTTTTGGAATTTTCCCTCTAGTTGATTCACTATCTTCTCTTCTAGTTTGATAATTCTCATCATAAAGGTCGTTATAACCATGAATCAATTCATGAGCTAAACCAGCTGCTGGAGAATTAGAGCCTATATTGTCACCTTCTAATTTTTTACTTGGGTCTTTATAAAAGTGAATACCACTTTCTCCATCAAAACCTAATTCATTTTTGCTTGGCGAATAACCAAATTCTCCTTTTGCTATAGTAATATCATTTTTTTCATCATTGATAATAGCGTCTAAAACATTAATTTCTTTAGCATTGTCACCTTCTCCAATAGTTATAGTTAATGCATCAGTAGCATATAAATGATCTAAAGCTTTATAAATATTTTGTTCATCTTCATTAAGAGCCCCATAATCTCTGTCTTTTTTATATGAATAATTATTATCTCCTATAATTATCCTTTGACCATCAGGATCAATAAAATACATAGGGTTATTCATTGCATAACTATAAGGAGACCATCTAACATAGTCTTCTGCAAGATTATCAATATTCATCCATCTACCTAAACTAGCATCATAATTTCTAAAACCAAAGTCATGCCATTCCAACCCTAACTCACCTTGTTCTTCTTTACCACCAAATCCATACTTATGGTCACGTCCAGTAATAACGTTGTTATACCCTTTATGTTTCAGTCCAAAGGAGTATTACACCGCTAACCAAAAATAGCTGTATCATCCAGAGTAGTTTTTAAGGCTACTTCTATTTTAAAGAACGTGAAGCGAAGATAATAAGTTGAATATTATTACTACCGTTTAATAAATAATTACTTCCAATTTATAACAAATGTTAATTTATGAGGTAGGGTATTTAAATATTAGCACGTTTAATATTTAGAACTATACTAACCAATATTACACTATGAAGAACAAATACTTATTTTTTATTTTAGCCTTTACTATAACTCTATCACAAGCTCAAACAATTAACTTTACAGATATTAATTTTAAGAATGCACTCTTAGCTCATGTGCCAAATATTGACACCAACTTTGATAACGAAATTGAAGTTTCTGAAGCACAAGCAATATTTGAATTAGATGTTTCTGATAGGACAATCGTTTCTATTGACGGGATAGAGAATTTTATAAATTTATCTTCTTTTAAGTGTAATAATAATTATCTAGTAAGCCTTACTGGCCTTAATTCTTTACCAAGTTTAATTACACTTGAATGTAATAACAATCAATTAACCAGTATAGATGGTATACTAAACTTTAATACTATCTATTCGATAGATTGTAGTAATAATCCTAATATAACGAGTGTAGATTTATCTCAATATGTTAACCTCAATATCTTTGATTGTAGTTTTAATAATTTAACAAGTATAGATATTTCTCAAAACTCACTTTTATGGTCTTTAAATTGTCGAGATAATTCCCTGACAACTATTGATATATCTAATAACTTCGAACTTCAACAGCTTAATGTTCAAGGAAATCAATTAACATCATTATATCTTAAAAATGGAAATGAACAATTATTAGTTAGCAATAATTTATATTTTGGACTTAATCCAGATATTGAATATATCTGTATTGATGATTTTGGAGTTGATGCTATTATAGGAGGATTAATAACTTATGGATATGGGTTTGGTCAAGCTCATTCTGGAATGGTTAATTCATACTGTACATTCGTCCCTGGGGGAGGAAACTATGTCATCACTGGTCAAAACACTTATGATGCTAACAATGATGGATGTGATGTTACAGATGACTCAATACCTAACCTTAATTTGAGTATCACTGATGGAACCGCTACTGGTAATCTTATTTCAAATGACTCTGGTATGTATTCAGTTGCTGTATTAACGGGAGTATACACTGTTACTCCACAATTAGAATCTTATTTTACATCTACCCCAGCTAATATCGTTGTTGAATTTCCAACTGCTACAAGCCCAAGTATTCAAGATTTTTGCATTACTTCAAACGGTATCTTTAATGATTTAGAAATAACAATATTACCATTAACTTTAGCTCGTCCAGGGTTTGATGCATCATATAGTATTGCTTATAAAAATAAAGGAACAACAACTTTATCTGGTGATGTTAATTTAACGTTTAATGATGACTTAATAGATTATATAAGTTCTACACCTCTTGTTGATACCGCTAATACTGGTGAGTTAATATGGAATTATACTGACCTTAAACCTTTTGAGACAAGGGAAATATTATTGACAATAAATGCCAATACACCTACAGACCCTACATTCCCTCTTAATAATGGAGATATTTTAGACTTCATTGCTACTATAAATCCAGTTTCGGGTGATGAAACTCCAGAGGATAACGTTTTTGACTTACACCAAACAGTCGTAAATTCTTATGACCCAAATGATAAAACATGTTTAGAGGGGAAAACAATATTACCTTCTGAAGTAGGTGAATATGTTACCTACATGATTCGTTTTGAAAACAACGGAACTGCAAGTGCTGTAAATATTGTTGTAAAAGATGTTATTGATAGTGCTAAATACGATATGAATTCATTAACTGTTTTAAGAGGTAGTCACGATTTTGTAACTAAAATCCGAGACACTAATATCGTTGAGTTTATTTTTGAAGACATATACTTACCATTTGATGACGCTACTAATGATGGGTATGTTTCTTTTAAAATTAAAACACTACCAACACTTGTAGAGAATGATACTTTTGAAAATAAAGCAGAAATTTATTTTGATTATAACCCAGCTATAGTAACTAATTTAGCTCAAACAACTGTGAAATCTGTATTAGGTATTTCAGATTATCAAATAGATAATACAATTTCATATTATCCTAATCCAGTAAAAGATGTTCTTTATGTTAATAGTAAGAACAATTTAAAAGGCATTTCTATTTATGATACCAATGGTAGGATGCTATTAAACACCGAGTTAATAGAGAATCAAGTTCAAGAAAATATTGATGTATCTAAACTTGGTAGCGGTGTTTATTTTATAAAAATAGTATCAGATAAAGGTCAATTTATTGACAAATTAGTAATTGAGTAGCCAATCGAATAATTAATATTTTAGAATAAAAACTACCAACGGATTACTTGAAAAAGTAGTCCGTTTTACTTTATCGGATGAAAATTTGCAATAGCATCATGCATTTCTGTATGGTAGTTTTTTTTAATATACTCTGTCAAATGTTTTTCCATTAAATTTGTAAATAGCACCAGGTGATTCTCCTGCAAATAGTAGTTCTCCTTTTTTCGTTTTGTAAATAGTCCAAATATTATCGCTCTTCACACCTTCATTTTTTGTGAAATTCTTAAACTTATTTGTCTTTGGGTTGTATTCCCATATACCTGAATAAACTGTACCAAACCACATATTACCTAAAGAATCTTCTGCTATAGAAAAGGCTCTATGAAGTGAATTTCCTTCAATATCGTCTTTATCTAACATGTGTTTTTTGGTGAAATTCTCAACATTTTCCCCGTCATATACAAAGACTCCAGCTCCATTGTCCGCAATCCATAATTTACCCTTACTATCAACAAAAATTCCTCGAATTCCCATTTGACGGTCATCATTTTGCCTTCCCATCTCCTCACGACCAATTGTAGTAAAAGAATTGTTTTTCAATCCAAAAACCTTCTCCATTGTTCCTACCCAAATAATACTATCCTTTCCTATATAGGCTTTTGTAGTTGGGTAATATAAATACTTATTGTTATTGTCTTTTTTTAATGGTAATGGAATAAACCTTTGATTGTTATTATTAAAGTTATAGATACCTGGTTCCACATATAATGTATCGGTTGGTCTTAAACCTTTTTGAAACCATATGCCATTCTGATTCTTATTTGAAACTAAATTGTTCTCAAATTTATCTTCTATAAAATGTTTGCCATCATATCGGAAAATTTTAAAGCCATCTTCTATCCAAATTGTTCCATTATTATCTTCATGAAGATTACCGACAATATTTAATCCATCATTTTCTGAGAAATAATACATTGATTCCCCATCAAACTTCGCTATATAGTCTGGACTTGAGAACCACAGATTTCCTTTACTGTCCTCTAAAATATCACGAATACCTCGAGTTTTTTTTAACCAAATATTTGCGTCTGTTGCAACTTCCAGATTATTAACATTAGGTTTTACTTGTCCATTACAAGCCAATAAAATAACTGCAAATGAAATTGTAAAAAACAAATTCATAAATGCTAAAAATCTATTCATTGTATTTCTTTTTTTTATAAACTTATGATTAACTATTTTATTTATGATTAATCAATTGTAAAATTATGTTAATAAAATGTAAACTATTGCATTAGAACCAACTGATGAAAATACGATAGCTGATTTGAAAAGTATTCAAAAGTCATTTGAAGAAAATGAAGAGCCACTTTATAAAAAGAGCGATGAGAATTGGAAAATTAGTGAGCTTTTAGCAAATGAAAACTTTGAAAAAGTAATTGAGAAAACTAATAACTCTAACCAAGTAATAAAACTTAAATATTTAGCTAGAGCATATGGAGGTTTAGGATTAGATGATAATTACATAGAAACTTGGCGAAAGATAGAGGCACTTGATTCAGATATTGAGATTGAATATGCTGATTGGTTCTATATGACAGATAAATCTTATGAGTCAGAACATATTTGGAGTATTTTTAAACAGCTTAATAATAGAATCAAATCCTCAATTTTTATTCAAAGTGATTCATTAAATAAGAACTATTCAGATTTAACGGAATCAAAAAAGAGAGAACTAATGTGTGATTATCAAATTTACGATAACACCAATAATCAAAATGAACTAAAGAAACTAAGTATACAATATCCGAAATGGATTGAAGTTTCAAGTGTTAAATAATACGGCATTATTCTTACATTTTTAATAACCTCATGCCTTCCTCAATGTTGGTTTATGCTATGAATGTATTATCTTCGATGCTTATGAAATTTACTATTAATATTTTGTTCCTTTTTGT